>Ga0315280_10000688_pt1 | contig 61625 bp, 57 predicted proteins | sample YL17G06_40_MG_FD_203697 | JGI IMG/M metagenome (GOLD analysis project Ga0315280, IMG submission 203697) | Sediment microbial communities from Yellowstone Lake, YNP, Wyoming, USA - YL17G06_40 | ecosystem: Environmental > Aquatic > Freshwater > Lake > Sediment | place: USA: Wyoming | collected... | reverse complement strand
TCCAGCGCGTAGGTGTCCGGCTCGTTGACCTCGAAGCTGATGTCGGAATCCTGCACCCAGGTTCCCGCCGCGTTGAGGCGGAGAACCGCGTCGCGTGACGGAACCTGTTTCAGGCAAACTACAATCTTCATCGTCGAGGGCTATCAACAGTCAGCCATCAGCTTTCAGCGCTCAGCTATCAGCAGGCCCGAAGTGTCGCGGAGGGCTGAAAACTGACGGCTGAGAGCTTCTTCATCCCGTGTAGCGCTTCAGGAGCAGCGCGGCGTTCGTCCCGCCGAACCCAAACGAATTCGAGAGGATGTACTCGACCTCTGCCTTGCGCGCCCGATTGGGAACGTAATCGAGGTCGCAATCGGGGTCGGGATTTTCATAATTGATGGTCGGCGGCAGCATCTGGTCGCGCAGCGCCAGCACCGCGAGGCCGGCCTCCAGGCCGCCCGCGCCGCCCAGCAGGTGTCCGGTCATGGACTTGGTAGAACTGATGGCGATCTTCTTGGCGTGCTCGCCGAAGATTTTTTTGATGGCCAGTGTCTCCAGGCGGTCGTTGTACGGCGTGGAGGTCCCGTGCGCGTTGATGTACTGGACCTGCTCGGGCAGGACTTTGGCGTCCGCGAGCGTGGCCCGCATGACGCGCACCGCGCCGTCCGCATCCTCGGAGGGCTGCGTGATGTGGAAGGCGTCGCCCGACATGCCGTAGCCCACCACTTCCGCCAGGATGGGCGCGCCGCGCTTCAGGGCAAATCCCAGCTCTTCGAGGATGAGAATCCCCGCGCCCTCGCCGATCACGAAGCCGTCGCGGTCGCGGTCGAACGGCCGGCTGGCTTTTTCCGGCGCGTCGTTGCGCGTCGAGAGCGCGCGCATGGACGCGAATCCGCCCACGCCCATGGGCGTAATGGCCGCCTCCGCGCCGCCGCAGATCATCACATCCGCGTCGCAGCGCTGAATCAGTTTGAAGGAGTCGCCCACCGCGTGTGAGCTCGATGAGCAAGCCGTGCAGGTGGCGGAATTCGGTCCTTTGGCGCCCCAACGGATGGAAACGAATCCTGAGGCGAGGTTCACGATGGCGGCCGGAATGAAAAAGGGAGAAATCTTGCGCGGCCCGCCCTGCATGAGCGCGGTGTGCTCGCGTTCGATGACATCGAACCCGCCAATTCCCGAACCGATATAGACGCCGGTTCGTTCCGCGATGTCCGGGGTGACGTTCAGGCGCGCCTGTTCCATGGCGAACTGCGATGCCGCCAGGGCGAACTGGATGAAGAGCCCCATCTTCTTGAGCTCTTTTTTTTCGACGTACTGCAGCGGGTCGAAGTCCTTCACTTCCGCGGCGAAGGTAACGGAGAACCCGGTGATGTCAAAATGCGTGATGGGCGCAGCACCGCTTTTTCCGGCCAGGACGTTTTTCCACGTCTCCTCCGTCCCAATACCCACAGCGCTGACCAGGCCGACGCCGGTCACGACAACTCTACGTAACAAGCGATGTCCCTCCTGTGGAGACTTCGAGGGGGCGACTCAGTTCTTGGAAGATTTCACGTGGGACTGGATATAGTCGACGGCATCTTTCACGGTGGCGATCTTCTCCGCGTCCTCATCGGGAATCTCGATTTCGAACGCTTCTTCGAACGCCATCACCAGCTCGACGATGTCCAGCGAATCGGCCCCCAGATCGTCAATGAAATGCGCCGTGGGGGTTACCTCGGCCTCGTCGACGCCGAGCTGCTCCACAATAATCTGCTTGACCTTCTCATCCAGCGAAGCCATCCGTCTATCCTCCTCGGGTTTGGTGGGGCGGCCATTCTAACTGTGCCCCTGCCAAGTTGCAAGCGTACTTCAGAACAGTGACAAGTGACGAGTGACGAGTGAGAAGGCAAGCACGATGACCAGCATCTCTCCTTTCTGCTCGTCACTGTATTTCACGCCATGTACATGCCACCGTTGATGTTCAGTACGTGGCCGGTAATGTAACTTGCTTCGTCCGACGCTAGAAAGCGCACACCGTGGGCAATGTCCGTATCCGTCCCCATGCGGCCGAGCGGAATCAGGCTCATCATACGCTGCTTGACCGCCTCGGGCAGTTTCTCGGTCATGGCCGTGGCGATGAATCCCGGGGCAATGGCATTGACGGTGATGGAGCGGCTGCCCACCTCCGAAGCCACGGCCTTCGTCAGGCCGATGATGCCCGCCTTCGAGGCGATGTAATTTGCCTGGCCGGCATTGCCCGCCTGGGCCACGACGGAGGCGATATTGATGATGCGCCCGGAACGCTGCTTGACCATCCCCGGCAGGATGGCCTGGATGCAGTGGAACGCCCCGTCCAGGTTGATGCGCAGCACGCGGTCCCAGTCTTCGGGCTTCATGCGCAGAATGAGGTTGTCCTTGGTGATTCCCGCGTTGTTCACCAGGATATCGATTTTCTGCCAGGCCTCCAGGACCTTGCCCACTGCTTCCTTGACGGAAGCCGGGTCTGATACGTCCAGCCTGAGCGCCAGCGCTTTACGACCTAGGGCCTCGATTTCCTTGGCGGTCTTCTCCATGCCTTCCAGGTTGACGTCGCCGCCCGCGATGTTCGTGCCGACTTCGGCCAGGGCCAGCGCGATCGCCCGGCCGATCCCCTGGGCTGCACCGGTAACAAACGCCACACGGCCTTCTAAATTCACCATTGCTCCTCTTCTCCCCAACAGAATTGCAGCGTCGGTCCCGCTTCGCGGGGCCGGCATGCCGCCTTGAAAGGCGGCGCTACACGCCTTGGGCTGTGGCTGAATTCAAACGCGCCAGCACCTCATTGAGTGTGGCCACATCCTCCACGCGCAGGCATTTGGCCTGCCGATCGATCTGGCGAAGCAGGCCCGCAAGGACCTTGCCCGGGCCGACTTCCACAAACAGATTCACACCTTCTGCAATCAGCGTGCGCACCGACTGCTCCCAGCGCACGGGCGCGGTCACCTGGCGCTTCAAGCCGTCGCGGACCTCGGATGCTGACCGGACGACCCGAGCTTCAACGTTATTCACCAGCGGCACCCGGGGCTCGGCGATGCTTGTCGCGTCCAAGTCTCGAGCGAGCCGCTCCTGCGTAGGCCGCATCAGCGCGCAATGGAATGGCGCGCTGACATTCAGCATCACGGCACGTTTGGCGCCACGCGCCTTGGCCAGTTCCACGGCGCGAGCCACGGCCGCGGCGTTGCCGGCGATCACGACCTGGCCAGGAGAATTCAGGTTCGCCGGGGAGACGATCTCACCCTGGGCGGCCTCGCGGCAGAGTTCTTCGACGGCGGCCGATTCTATTCCGAGCAAGGCGGCCATGGCGCCCTGACCCACGGGAACCGCCTCCTGCATGTACTGGCCGCGCTTGCGAACCAGTTGCACGGCGTCGCTTAAGCGTAACGCGCCCCCCGCCACCAAAGCCGAGTACTCGCCCAGACTGTGCCCAGCAACGTAATCCGGACGCACGCCCTTTTCGTCAAGGACTGCTGCGGCAGCGGCGGAAACGGCCAAGATTGCGGGCTGCGTATTGGCAGTAAGTTGGAGCTCTTCCGCCGGCCCTTCAAAACACAGCTTCGAGAGGGAAAACCCGAGGGCGTAATCAGCTTCCTCGAAAACCTCTCGCGCGCAGGCAAACGACTCCGCCAACTCCCGGCCCATGCCGGGGTACTGCGAGCCTTGGCCGGGGAACAAGAACGCCAGTTTAGGCAAGCGAACCCGCCTGCCACTTGAGTGATTGAGTGAATTGGGTCTCGAACCAGCGGCGCAATCGCTCCATCGCTAAATCACCCAATCACTCAATGGTTTTACCAACGCATCAGCACCGCGCCCCAGGTCACCCCTGCCCCGAAAGCGGACATCAAGATCAAGTCGCCTTTCTTGATGCGTCCGCTGCGCACGCATTCGTCGAGGCAGATGGGGATGGAGGCGGACGACGTATTCCCGATGCGGCTGATGTTCGAGTAGACCTTTTCCGGACTCACGCCGAGGCGGTCCCGCACGGCATCCGTGATGCGCTGGTTGGCCTGGTGGGGGATGAAGAGGTCCAATTGCTCGGGGCAAACGCCGGCCTCTTGGAGTACGTGCCTCGAGACCTCCTCCATGCTCCGCACGGCCACCTTGAACAGCTCGTTGCCGCGCATCTTGATGTAGTGCTCACGTTCCTGGACGGTCTCGCGGCTTGCCGGCTTGGCGGTCCCGCCGGCGGGAATGAAGAGATGTTCGGCGTATGCGCCTTCCGTGTGCATTTCCTCGGCGAGAATCCCCGAGGGCGGTTCGACCGGCCCCATCACCCCGGCCGCGACACCGTCGCCGAAGATCACGCACGTGGCACGATCCTGGTAGTCAAGATACCGGGAAAGAAGTTCGGCGCCGATCACCAGCACGTATTTGGCTTTTCCCGTTTTGATGAACGTGTCGGCGACGGTCATGCCGAAGAGAAACCCCGAACAGGCCGCGGCCAGGTCGAAGGCGCAGCAGGCGCGCGCGCCGAGGTCGCGCTGGATCAGAGCGGCGGTGGAAGGCAGGGGCATGTCGGGCGAAATCGTGGAGCAGATAATCAGGTCGAGGTCCTGGGGCTGGAGTCCGGCCATGTCGAGCGCCTTTCGCGCCGCACAGACGGAAAGCGAGGAGGTCGTCTCATGCGGGGCGGCCTGCCGGCGCTCCTTGATCCCGGTGCGGTCCGTGATCCACTGATCGGAAGTTTCCACCAATTTCTCAAGATCGAAATTGGTGATCACTCTTTCGGGCAGCGCCGCGCCCGTGCCCAGAATCCCCGCCGATGTCATGTTCTCTCCCGGAAGAATCAGAAACTGGAAACTAGAAACTGGAAATCGGAAGCTGGGCTCCGAGGAGTGCGGATTTTGCGAGTTTCCAGTTTCCCGCTTAAGGCTATGACCGACCCAGGGAAGCTCCTGCCAGCTCGTGCTCGATTTTCTCGTTCACCTGGCCGGCGGCGAACTCCGAAGCCACGCGCACGGCGTTCTTGATGGCGTTCGCGTTCGACCCGCCGTGACAGATGATACAGACGCCGCGCACACCCAGCAGCGGCGCTCCGCCGTATTCGGAGTAGTCCACGCGCTTCTTGAAGGCCTGCAGTGCTCTCCGGGCCAAGACATAACCCACCTTGGCGCGCATGGTGCTGGAGAGCGCCTCCTTCAGCATGCCGGTGATGACCTCGGCGACCCCCTCGCTGGTCTTCAGCACCACGTTACCGGTGAACCCATCGGTGACGATGACATCCACACGGCCGTTGTAAAGGTCGCGGCCCTCCACATATCCGACGAAATTCAGGGGCAACTGTTTCAGGCGAGCGTGAGTTTCGCGGGTCAGCGCGTTGCCCTTGTGCGTCTCCTGGCCGTTGGAGAGCAAACCCACACGCGGCCGTTTGGCGTTGAAAATCACGCGGTAATAAACCTCGCCCATCACCGCCGACTGTTCCAGGTTGTGCGCCTCGCAGTCCACGTTGGCTCCCACGTCGAGCAGCACCGTCGCAGTGCCCTGGGAGTTGGGGAAGACCGCGGCGAGCGATGGCCGGTCCACTCCTTCGAGGACCCCCAGGGTAATCTTCGCCGTGGCCATCACGGCGCCGGTGTTGCCGGCGCTGACCAGGCCGTCCGCCTTGCCGTCCCGCACCAGGCGCGCTGCCACGCGGATGGAAGAATCGCGCTTCAGCCGGAAGGCCTTGGCCGCGGCGTCTTCCATGGTCACGGCTTCGCTGGCGTGCACGATCTCGATGCCCCGCCCGCGCGCCTCACGCCGCGCCAGCTCCCGCTGGAGGAGGTCCTGTGGGCCAACCAGCGTCACTTCGGCCCAGCGCTCTCGGGCCGCCAGGATTGCGCCTTCCACTTCCGGCCCTGGCGCCGTGTCCGTCCCCATGGCATCCACGACGATGCGTCGCATGACAAAGGCAGGTGTCAGGTGCCGGGTTTCGGGTGCCCGCCGAAAGAGGCGGGAGATTCTCTCGGTGCAAGGTTCCAGGGCTTGTCAACCCTAGCCCCTAACCCCTAATCCCTAACTCCTGTTTTCTCAGGCTTCCTCTTCCACCAGCACCACTTCGCGCCCGCGATAGTAACCACAATGCGGGCAGGCCTGGTGGGGCAGCTTCGGCTCATGGCAGTGCGGGCACTCGGCCAGCGACCGCGTCGCCAGATGGTCATGGGCCCGGCGGCGGTTGCGCCGCGCTTTGGAATGTCGTCGTTTGGGATTTGGCATGCCTTTTCTTTCTCTTCCTTCCGCACTATTCAACTCGGCCCGGCGGTAACCCCCGGCGTCCCTGCCGGCTCTTGGAGTTTCGCCTGCGTCACGCGGGCTCGCCCCCCGTTCTCGCTATGCGCCGCGGAGCGAGGCGAAAGGGGAATCTTCCCCCCGCGGTGGACACCCGCAGACTTCGCGGTTCCGGTTCGCCCCGCAGGTGGGGCAAAGGCCTAGGCAATCCGGCCGGCAGATGACCTTCATGGGCAGGGAGAGGATGACCTGCTCGGTCGATACGTCGGCCAGGGGGATCCCGTCACCGTGGTAGAAGCCAACTTCGAGTTCGTCCTCGGCAATCTCGATTTCTTCTTCGCGGGCGATGGTCTTGACCGATCTGTAGACCAAGTCGAAATCGCGCGCGACGGGAATCTCCACCGGTCCCAGACAGCGGTCACAAGAGGCCTCCAGGCGGGTCTGCAAGTGACCCCGTATCTGGATTTCGGCGCCCACCAACTCCGCCACCGCGTTCACGGACAGCGGGGTGACCTGCCGGAACTCCGCGCCGTGATAGTCCAGTGCGCCCGGCGCATAGGTCTTCGAGACTACGATCCGGTGGAGTTCCAATTCTTGCGGGCTAATCAGCACCGTAGCCTCATCGACCCGAATTTGCTATTATAACCCGGCTCGCCCGAAAGTCAAGAAAGCGGGCAATTGCAACGACTTGCGGAGTTCCTACCAACCGGTCGGGATGCTGATGACGGGACAGGCAGCGAGCACCCGTCGCCCGCGCCCTGCTTCAGGTCTTGGCGTCCCCCGAATCGTTGAGGTCTCACCGAAGCCCTTGGGAGTGCCGATATTCCTAGCGATATGAATGGTCGTGAAAGAAGGGAAAGCGAACGCGTCATGCTCGCCATTCCCGTCCGCGTTCTGGCCTTCGGCGGAAGTGGCGGCGACTTTGGCGAAGACACCTTTACGGTTCAGATAAACCAGGCTGGGGCGCGCATCGCCCTCAAACACCGGGTGGCGCCGGGCGATGATCTGCGCATCATCAATCTCGAGAATCTGGCCGAGGCCGACTTCCGCGTCGTCGGTCCCACGCGGCTGGACCGCGGCCAAGTGGCCGAGTGGGGTGTCGAGTGCTTGGAGCCAGGCCGCAATATCTGGGGAATCGCCTTTCCGGCTCCCATTGCCGCCGAGAACTCGCGCGCCGGCGCTCTTCTAGTCTGTCAGGGCTGCAGAAGAGAAGCGCTTTCGGTTCTCTCGCTGATGGAGCTCGAGATGCTGGAGGCGACCGGCTCCCTCTACCGACTCTGCGACCAGTGCGGGGAGCTCTCTTCCTGGGTGTATGCCGACGTCATCCGGCACCCACAGACCCCGACGCCTGCCGCCGAAGCCGCGCCCGCGCTGGAGCTACAGCCGGGCCCCGACCGCGCGGGCATCGAACGAAGGGCGCACAAACGCCTTCCGATCAAGCTGCCAGTGCTGGTCCGGAACCACAAAGGAGAGCAGGAAATCTCTAAAACCGAGAACGTTTCGAAAGGCGGCTTCGCCGTGTGCCTCGGCCTGATGCTGGCGGTCGGCGAGATCGTTCGTGTCGTGTGTCCCTACACTGAAGGTGCCCAGAACCTCGAGCAAAAGGCCGAGGTCCGCCGCCGCGCCGTCTTCACCCCGGGCGAAAGATGGCTCTACGGCATGCGTTACGTGCGTTGAAATCCCGCCCAAAGGCCACCCCACCTCTGCTCCTCCTCCGGGTTGATTGAACTATCCGCCAGACCGTCCTCGCGGAGTCGTTTCGCCAACCCGCCCTTGACAAAGTTCATGGGGCGCTGTAACCTGCATGATCTTGATATGCGACGCGCGCTGGCACATCATCACCACCATTCATCTCCGGTGACGTGTCAGTGGCCGTCGGCTTGAGTTGCAGCCAGATTTGAGAAGTAAAGATGGCCCGCTGACGCGAAAGTCCAGCGGGCTTTTTCATTTCGGGCGCCGTGCCGCCTCCCTTCGGGGCTGAACCGCTGCTGCTTGGAGAGGGAAGAGACAATGAAGCTCAAGTATCGCGACGGTCTGATCCCGGCCGTCATCCAGGACCGCCACAACGGCAAGGTGCTGATGCTCGGCTACATGAACGACGAAGCTTACGACAAGACGCTGGAGTCGGGATTTGTGACCTTCTTCAGCCGCAGCCGGCAGAAACTCTGGACCAAGGGTGAAACCTCCGGCCATCGGCTGAAGGTGCGTGAAATCCGAGTGGACTGCGACCAGGACGCGCTGCTCATCCAGGCCGACCTGACCGGTCCCGGGTGCTGCCACAGGGGATACAAATCCTGCTTCTTTCGCAAACTCACGGCGGAGGGCGAAGAAATTATCCTCGAGCGCGAGTTTGACCCCGCCGAGGTCTACGGGAAAGCCGAACAGGAGAGCCAGACATGAAGTTGAAGTTGGGATTACCCAAGGGAAGCCTTCAGGACGCCACGCTCGAACTCTTCCGCCGCGCCGGATACGAGATCACCGTGAACCCACGTTCCTACTTCCCCGTCATCGACGACGACGAAATTGAATGCATGCTGATCCGCGCGCAGGAGATGGCGCGCTACATCGAGGACGGCATCCTCGACGCCGGGCTGACTGGGAAGGACTGGATCCTCGAAAATGAAGCGAGCGTGGTCGAAGTCGCGGACCTCGTCTACGCCAAGCAGACGTTCGGTAAGGTGCGCTGGGTGCTGGCGGTGCCGGAAAAGGCGTCCTTTCAGAGCGTGAAAGACCTGGGCGGCAAGATCATCGCCACCGAGCTCGTGAAGGTCACGGAACGCTATCTCGCCGAGAACGGCGTGAAGGCGAAGGTGGAATTTTCCTGGGGCGCAACGGAGGTCAAGCCGCCGGTGCTCGCCGACGCCATCGTCGAAGTCACCGAGACCGGGTCCTCGCTGCGCGCCAACGGCCTGCGCATCGTCGAGACGGTGCTCGAATCGAACACCAAGTTCATCGCCAACCACGCCGCCTGGGCGGATACCTGGAAACATGACAAGATGGAGAGAGTGGTAATGCTGTTGAAAGGAGCCATCGAGGCGTCGGGAAAAGTCGGCCTGATGCTCAACGTCCACCGGGACGATCTGGAAAGAGTTTTGGCGGTGCTCCCGGCGCTGAAGCGGCCGACGGTCTCCCACCTCAGCGACCCGGACTGGCTGGCCGTCAACACGATCCTCGAGGAAAAGACGGTGCGCGAAATCATCCCGCGCCTGAAAGCCGCCAACGCGCAGGGAATTGTCGAGTATCCGCTGAACAAGATCGTGATTTGAATCCTGAATAGTGAATTCTGAACAGTGAATATTAGGGGGCCTTGGGCTGGATTTCGTAGTTCAGAAATCACTATTCACGATTTCTTCAGAAATGCTGCGAATCATTCGAAGTACGGATAAAGCGGCGCTGGCCCGGCTCACGCGGGCACGGCAGGCGAGCCTGGCAGACGCCGAGCGCGTCGCCTCGCGCATTCTCGATGATGTGCGGCGGCAGGGTGACCGCGCGCTCGTCCGCTATGCGCGCAAGTTTGACGGACTGGATCTCCGCAAAGTCGGCTTCGAGGTGAGCCGTGACGAAATCGGGGCAGCCTATCGAGAGGTTCCTCGTGGTTTCGTCGCGGCGCTGCGTGTGGCGGCGCGGAACATTCGGGCCTTCGCGCGTCACCAGTTGCCGCGGGCTTGGTGGAGTTCGAACGGTGCGGGCGTCCATGTGGGCCAGGTCCTCCGACCGCTCGAACGCGTGGCGTGCTACGTGCCCGGCGGCCGTTTCCCGTTACCCTCGACCGTCCTGATGAGCGCGATCCCGGCGCAGGTGGCGGGCGTCAAGGAAATCGTGATCACCTCGCCGCGGCCCGCGCCCGCCGTACTGGTCGCCGCGGACATCCTCGGCGTCCGGCGAATTTTCCGCCTAGGAGGTGTGCAGGCGATCGCCGCTTTCGCGTTTGGCACGGCGAGCGTGCCCCCCGCCGACAAGATTGTCGGGCCCGGAAACCGTTTCGTGGCCGCGGCAAAGAAACTGGTGGCGGGCGAGTGCGGGATCGATTTTGTGGCCGGGCCTTCGGAACTAGTTGTAGTGGCATCGCGCGCCAATGCCCGCTGGATCGCCGCCGACCTCGTCGCTCAGGCGGAACACGATCCGGACGCCGTCGCCATTCTCCTCACGCCGTCGCGCGCGCTCGCGCTCCGGGTCCGGCAGGCCGCGGAGCGGATTCTCACCGAGCTTCGTCTTCCCGTCGCGGCGAAGTCATTGGCGGGGCAGGGCGCGATCGTCCTGACCCGTGATCTGAACGAGGCCGTCGATGTCGCCAACCGGCTCGCTCCCGAGCACCTGACGCTGCTCGATGGCGCTGCCGGGCTGCTCGACCGAGTCGAGTCCGCCGGCTCGATTTTTCTCGGTGGCCACAGTCCGGTGGCTGCGGGCGACTACGCGTCCGGCACCAATCATATTCTGCCCACGGGTGGCACGGCGCGGCTGCGCGGAGGCCTGAGCGCCGCGGACTTCGTCAAGGCGATCTCCGTGCAGGAATTGAGCCGGCGCGGTCTCGCGCGCCTGCGGTGTGCGATTGTTACACTGGCGAATACGGAAAACCTGAAGGCGCACGCGTACTCTGTTGATGAGAGGTTTTCGTAGTGGAGGTTTTGCAGTGTCACGCGGTGCCTTGTCATGTTGAGCGAGGCGAAGCATCCATTCTCCAACTCAAGAACACAAAGCAGAGATCCTTCGCTGCGCTCAGGATGACATCATAGAGAGGCCATGCTTCGACCCCGCAAGTCTTACGCACGCCTGAATAAATACCGGCCGCCTCTCGAAGGCCGCGGCGGCAAATTGCGCCTCGACTTCAACGAAAACACGGTCGGCTGTGCTCCGCAGGTTGTCCGTGCGCTGCGGCGGGCCCTGAGCGCGGAAGGTTTATCTTGCTACCCCGAATACGCCTCAGGCCGCAAAAAGCTCGCACGCTTCTTCGGCGTGCGACCCGAGCAACTAGTCCTGACCAACGGCACCGACGACGCCGTCAAGGTCATCTGCGAAACCTTTGTCGAGCCCGGCGATGTGCTGCTCGTGGCGGCGCCGACTTTTCCTGTCTACCAGTTCTTTCACGAGGTCGCGGGCGGGCGCGTCGAGCGCGTCTATTACGACGAGAATTTCCGGCTCCCGCTGAAAGAAATCCTGCGGGCGCTGAAGAACAAGGTGCGCTGGGTGGCCTTTGCCAATCCCAACAACCCAACGGGAACGGTCATCCCGAAACGCGAACTGCGGGCGATGCTCGAAGCAGCGCCGCAAACGGCTTTTGTCGTGGACGAAGCATACTGCGAATTCTCCGGCAAAACCGTGCTGCCCTGGATTCGCAAGTATCCGAACCTGATCGTGACCCGGACCTTCTCGAAGGCATACGGCCTCGCTGCTTTGCGGCTCGGTTGCATCCTCACCAACGCGCACACGGCCGACGACATGCGGCGCGGACAGAATCCGTTTCCGGTCAACTCCCTCGCCCTGGTGGGCGCGCTCGCCGCAATCGAGCATGCGGACTATGCGCGTCGCTACGCCGCGGAAATCCGCTCGAACCGCGCCACTCTCACGGAGTGGCTCGAAGCGCAGGAGATTCCCTACGTCCCGAGCAAGGCGAACTTTGTGTTGACCCAGCTCGGCGGGAACGCACCGGAAATCGGCCAGCGGCTCCGCGCCAAGGGCATCCTGGTACGCGACTGGAATTACGATCCGCGCTTGCGCGGTTTCCTGCGCTTCACCATTGGCTCGACGGCACAAACCCGACGGCTGATCCGGGAACTCCGCCGCATGCACGGCCTGATTGAATCGCGCCATGGCCGCAAGGACTGGAGCAAGTTCGCCAAATTCTCTGCGACAGGATGGGTTTCATGAAAGCGCGCACGGCGAGCCTGCAACGAAAAACTGCGGAGACCGACGTCCGCGCGCGACTCAACCTCGACGGCCGCGGTCGCTACGCAATTTCGACCGGCATCCGCTTTCTGGATCACATGGTCGAACTTTTTGCGCGCCACGGTGGATTTGATCTGGAGCTTCAGGCGAAGGGCGATCTGGACGTGGACCAGCACCACACTGTTGAGGACATCGGCATCGTCCTCGGGCTGGCGGTGAAGCAGGCGCTCGGTTCGAAGAAGGGCATCAACCGCGCCGGCTACTTCGTGATGCCGATGGATGAGACGCTCGCGCTCGCCGCCATCGACCTGAGCGGCCGGCCCTATCTGGTGATGAAGGCCGAGATCAAGGCCCGGCGCGTCGGTGACCTGCAAGTCGAGCTGCTGGAGGACTTCTTCCACGGCTTTGCCACCAGTGCCGCTGCCAACGTGCATCTGAAGGTTGCCTACGGCCGCTCCAGCCACCACGCGGTGGAGGCGCTCTTCAAGGCCTTTGCGCGCGCTTTGCGCTACGCCTGCTCGCGCGATGCGCGCTTGAAGCGGCAACTGCCTTCGACGAAGGGACTCCTGTGATTGCGCTCCTCGATTACGGTGCCGGCAATGTCGGCTCGGTCCTTAAGGCCGTGCAATTCCTCGGCTTTCCGGCGCAACCTGTCAGCGCGCCGGAGTTGCTGGCGGGCGCCGAGAAGATCATCCTGCCGGGCCAGGGCCACTTCGGCGCGATGATGAAGGCGCTCGACGAGTGCCGCCTGCTTATGACACTGCGGAAGAAGATCGCGGCGGGCACGCCGTACCTCGGGATCTGCCTGGGCCTCCAGGCGCTCTACGAGTCGAGTGAGGAGGCTCCGGCTGTCGCCGGCCTCGGAATGTTACGCGGCAAGGTGACGCGCTTTCAGAAGCTCGCCAAGGTTCCGCAGGTGGGTTGGAATCAATTGCAGGTCCGCCGCGGCGACGCCCTGTTCAGATTCGTCGCCGACGGCAGCTTCGTCTACTACTGCCACTCTTATTACGGGCCTGTGACGCCCGAGTCCGTCGCGGTCACCGAATACGGCGAAACCTACGCGGCGGGCGTTCAGAAAGAAAACATCGGGGCCGTGCAGTTTCACCCCGAGAAGTCGGGCGAGGTCGGATTAAGGGTTCTTCGGAATTTCTTGGAGACATGAGAGACGTCCCTTGTTAGTTGTCCGTCGCAAATAACCCTTGCTCTTCTGCTTTTGCAGCTGACAACTGACTGCTGACAACTGACAATGTTCGCCAAACGCATCATCCCGTGCCTCGATTGCAAAGACGGCCGCGTCGTCAAGGGCGTGCGCTTCGTCGATCTGCGCGACGCGGGCGATCCGGGCGAACTGGCCGAGGTGTACAACCGCGAGGGCGCGGACGAGCTGGTGATGCTCGATATCTCCGCTTCGCGCGAGGGCCGGGCCACGCTCATGGACACCGTCAGCCGCGTGGCGCGCAAGCTCTTCATCCCGCTCACGGTCGGCGGGGGAGTGCGCACGCTCGAGGACGCGCGCCGGCTGCTCGGAGCCGGCTCCGACAAGGTGGCGATCAACACGGCGGCCGTGGAGACGCCGGAACTCATTACGGAACTCGCCCAGCGCTTTGGCAGTCAGGCTGTCGTCGTGGCCATCGATGCTCGCAGAGTGCGAGAGCAGAAAATGGAAACTGGAAATTCGAGAATCGAAACTCGAGAATCGACGCAAGGCGACATACCCGTTTCTCGTTTCCCGTTTCCAGTTTCTAGTGCCGTCTCGGAGGAGGCTGCAGCCACGACGTGGACGGTTGTAACCTATGGCGGCACCCGTCCGACGGGCCTTGACGCCGTCGAGTGGGCGCGGCGCGTGGAAAAGCTCGGGGCAGGGGAAATCCTCCTCACCTCGATGGACGCAGACGGCACGCAGGCGGGCTTCGATTGTGAGCTGACGGCGACCATTTCGCGCGCCGTGCGGATTCCCGTCATCGCCTCGGGCGGTGCGGGCGGGCCGGAGCATTTTGCCGAGGTCTTCCTGCGCGGCGCAGCCGATGCGGCGCTCGCTGCCTCGATCTTCCACTTTGAGACGCACACGATTCGCAGTCTGAAAGAGTATTTGCGCGACCGCGGAGTTCCGGTGAGAATTGTCCATGGTCCGTAGCGCGTGGTCCGTTGTGGACCGAACCGAGGTATGCCTCCTGCAACTGACCACTGACCACTGACGACTGTTCTCAAATGATCATTCCCTGCATCGACCTGATGGGTGGCAAAGTCGTCCAGCTCGTTCAGGGGCGGGAGAAAAAACTTGAGCTGCCCGACCCGCTGGCCGTCCTGGAAAAGTTTGCGGACTACCCGGAAATTCAGGTGATTGACCTGGACGCCGCCATTGGCCGCCCGGAAGGCACTGCAAACGCCGACATCATCCGCGAGTTGTGCGCGCGCAAGCCCTGCCGCGTGGGCGGCGGGATTCGCACGGTGGAGCGTGCGCAGCAAGTCGTGGCGGGCGGCGCGCGTAAGGTGATCGTGGGGAGCTCAGCGTTTACGGCGCAGGGGATTCATCACGAATTCTTGCACGCGCTCGTTGCTGCCATTCCGCGCGACAAGATCATGGTCGCCGTCGATTCGCTGGGCGACCACGTAGCGATTCGCGGCTGGCGCGAGACGCTGGACCTTCGCGCGACTGAGGCACTTCCGCAGTTCGAGCCGTACTGCGCGGAGTTCCTCTGCACTTACATCGACGCGGAGGGGAAACTCCAGGGAACGGATATCGAGTGGTTCCGCAGGCTGCGCGCGGCGACCAGCCTTCCCATCACCGCCGCGGGCGGCATCACCACCGACGAGGAAATCCGCTCGCTCGACGCGCTCGGCATGCACGCTGCCCTCGGCATGGCGATTTATCGCAAAGTTTTCCCGGAATTGTTCGTTGGGTGAGCGCGGCATTCAAATTGTGTCGCCTGGAATTAGGGATATCTAGCTAGATCGTATCGCCCCTGGGGACTCAGACGATAGTCGAGGAAGGTGGGGGGGAGCAAGCAGAGGTCGAGGGGGAGGCGCGGGTCGAGCTGCTGGATGATCTGCCACGGGCTGCGGCCTCCTTTGTGGGAATTGGGTCGGACGAGGTTGAAGTAGAGTTGGTAGAGGGAAGCCTTGGCCAGGAACTGGGCGCGGCTGGGGAAGGTTTCCAAGTCGTAGAACTCATCTTCGATCAAGCGGTGGACGGTTTCGACGTCGCTCTGATAGGTGTGGGCGGCGGGCGGAATGCGGACGTGTTGGGACCCGAAGAAAGTGACGGCGCGGGGGAGCCGGAGCGGGAGCCGTCGGGCTGCAACTGGCCGGTGAACTCGCTGCCGTAGTACCTTCAGCGCCTTTAGTGTCCGTTCTGGTTGGAATCACGGCTGGACAGGCCCTTCCCTAGAATGGGTTTCTCCCAACTCATTCCCAAGGAGGTACTGCCAGCCATGACCGCCTCCAGTTCTAGCACGCCAACCACGATGTGGGTAGCCAACTCGCCCTCGACTTTGTGCGGGCAGGAGCGGGGAGCGCGGGAGAGTTCTTCCAGACCCTTCAGGCCTTCCGCTTGATAGCGGCGCAGCCACTTGCGGACGGTGGGGACGGTGGTCTGAAAGGCGCGCGCCGCCGCCTTGAGGCCCTGCTGGCGGGCGTAGGTCACTAAGCGCAGGCGACGGTTAAAAGCGTTCCTCATCTCGCGGATCAGGTCGAAATAGCGAACCGGACTGGGCATGGGCGGCGGATTTTACGCCGGCGCGGCGACGGCCTTGCTCTCCCCCCAGCAAGGCCGTCATCTCTTCTCTCCTCATCCCGCTCAAACACTTCAACTCCACAGGGGGGATACGATGTACCTTTCCAATTCCACGGCCGCGCGGAGTTTGACCGTGTGCGGCCGATCTGGTATTTTTATTGTTTGTATTCTGCGAGTTGAAGCGCGTCTAGGAATGCCGAACGTTCAGATTACCTTCCCCGACGGGACCTCCCGGGAGTTCCAGCAGGGCGTCACCGCGTTGGAAGTCGCCAAGTCGATCGGACCGCGGCTGGCCGCCGAGGCGCTCGCCGCCAAGGTAGACGGCCGCCCCGTGGACCTTACACATCGGATCGAGTCGAGCACGCCCATCCAATTCATTACTCCCTCGAACCCCGAGGGGCTGGAGATCTACCGCCACTCGACCGCGCACCTGCTCGCCGCCGCGGTGACCGACCTCTTCCCGGACGCCCATCCCGGCGTCGGCCCGCCCACGGAGACCGGGTTCTTCTACGACTTCTACCGCGAGAAGCCGTTCACCGAAGACGATCTGACCAAGATTGAAGCAAAGATGCGGGAGCTCGTAAAAGCCGACTTGCCCAACGAGCGCATGTACTTTCCCAAGGAAGAAGGCAAGAAGCTCTTTGATCAGATGGGGGAATTCCTGAAGTGCGAGCTGATCGAGGAGAAGGCGGAGCCGGTCTTTTCCGCCTACCGGACCGGCAAGTTTCTGGATTTCTGCCGCGGACCGCACATCCCTTCCACCGGGCGCATCAAGGCCTTCAAGCTGCTCAGCGTCGCCGGCGCGCATTGGAAGGGCGACGAGCACTCGCATCCTCTGCAGCGCATTTACGGAACCGCCTTTTTCACCACAAGAGAGCTCGACGAGTTTCTGGTCAAGCTTGAAGAGGCCAAGAAGCGTGACCACCGCCGGCTGGGAAAAGAACTCGAACTCTTCAGCATTCAGGACGACGCCGGGCCCGGACTGATCTTCTGGCACCCCAAGGGCGGGATCGTCCGCAAGGTCATCGAGGACTGGCTGCGCGATGAATTACTCAGGCGCGGCTACGATCTGGTATTCACGCCCCACACTATGCGCCTGCACTTGTGGGAGACCAGCGGTCACACGAACTTCTATCGTGAGAACATGTTCGGTGCGATGGAAGTTGAAAACGACCAGTACCAGCTCAAGCCGATGAACTGCCCGGGTCATATCCTGATCTATAAGTCGCGCCGGCGCAGCTACCGCGAACTGCCCGTGCGCATGGCCGAGCTCGGCACCGTGTACCGCTACGAACGTTCCGGCGTGCTCCATGGATTGATGCGCGTGCGCGGCTTTACCCAGGACGACGCGCACATCTTCTGCATGCCCGAGCAGCTCGAAGACGAAGTCCAGGCCTGCGTCGAGTTCGCCTTGGCCGTGCTGAGCACCTTCGGCTTTGAGCGTTATGAGGTGGAGCTCTCCGCCCGTGACCCCGCGCATCCGGAACATTACGCGGGGACCGTGGGGGAGTGGGAGCGGGCGGAGGAGGCACTGCGCAACACGCTCGTGCGCATGCAAATTCCCTTCAAGCACATGCCGGGAGAAGCGGTGTTCTACGGGCCGAAGATCGACGTGAAGCTGGTGGACGCCATCGGTCGCCCCTGGCAGCTCACCACCGTGCAGTTCGACTTCAACCTGCCCGGGCGCTTCGAGCTGGAATATGTGGGAGCGGACGGCCATCCCCACACGCCCGTTATGGTGCATCGCGCTCTGTTCGGTTCGATTGAACGCTTCTTCGGCGTGCTGATTGAGCATTATACCGGCGCGTTTCCGGTGTGGCTCTCGCCGGTGCAGGCTTTAGTGTTGCCCATCAGCGAGAAGCACTCGGCCTACGCGCGCGAAGTCGTCCAGCAGTTGCACGCCGCTGGCGTCCGCACACAGCTTGACGATCGGAATGAGAAACTTAACGCCCGCATCCGGGACGCACAACTGCAGAAGATTCCTCTCATGCTCGTGGTCGGCGACCGTGAGGCCCAGGGGAAAGGGGTGGCAGTGCGCAGGCGTGACACGGGCGATGCGGGTTTCCGGCCCCTCGCCGAGTTCATCCCCTGGCTGCGCCAGCTTATCGACACGCGGGCCGTGAAATGGTAAGCTGGGTGACACCATCAGACCTTATGAAGTCCGCTTTCCAGGTGGAGGAAGTGACTTCGTTGTCGGCCCCAGCGGGCTAGGAGGGATGATTTATCGCTGACCGATATGTGCGTGTGAATGAAAGGATCCGGGCCAAGGAGGTCCGGGTGATCGACGAAGAGGGCAAGCAGCTCGGCATTATGCCGCCCTTCGAAGCGTTGAAGATGGCCCGCGGTCAGGGCCTGGACCTGGTGGAAGTGGCTCCCACAGCCAATCCTCCCGTGTGCCGCATCATCAACTACGGGAAATACCTCTACCAGCTTAGCAAGCGGCAGCACGAGGCGCGGAAACATCAGAAATCGATCGAACTGAAGGAAGTCAAGTTTCGCCCGCGCACCTCGGCGCACGATTTTGAGGTGAAGCGAAACCACATCATGGAATTCCTGCAGGAGGGAAGCAAAGTCAAGGCGACGATCATGTTCCGCGGGCGTGAGATGGCGCATCGCGAACTCGGCATGAGGATGATAGAGCGCTTGATTCAGGAGATCAGCGAGGTCGGCCAGGTTGAAACTCGGCCGCGCCAGGAGGGGCCGAATCTTACGGCGATCCTGGCGCCCAACAAGAAGACCGCAGGAAAGCCACCGGCTCCCAAGCCGCGCCCGAGTGGTGAGTCATCGAGTGCGCCAGTCCCGGCGAAGCTATCACGGCGTCCCCAGACGGGAGCTGCCAAGGCGGCCGCCACGCCTGAAGCGCCGGAATCCTCGGGAGGTTAGAGTTGGTAAAAGGAAAACTGAAGCTCAAGACGCACAAAGGCGCTGCCAAGCGCTTCAAGCTGACGGCGGGAGGCAAGATCCTGCGCGGGCACGCGTTCGCCCGCCACATTCTGACCTCCAAGGCAAGCAACCGAAAGCGCAAGCTGGATCAGGTCACGACAGTTTCCAGCGCGGACGTCCACCACGTCCGGGCCATGCTGCCCTACGGCAGGTGACGAACAGATGTTAGGTGCCGGGTGTCAGGTGTCAGTAAGAGCGAGCGTTGGATTCTGTCGCTGACACCCGAAACCTGAAACCTGACACCTAGTCTTTACAGGTGCGGGAAGGCCAACGGCTGGGTGCCTTCGCCCCGTACCATGTGGTACGGGGCTTCGCCGCCCTGAAATCTTCACGAAAGGAGCAAACCCATGCCTCGAGTCAAGCGCGGCACTGTGCGCCGCGCCGGTCGGAAGAAGCTCGCCAGGCTCACCAAGGGCTATTTCCTCAGCAAGAGCAAGCTCTACAAGTTCATGAAGGAGGCCGCGGATCGCGCGGGCCGGTTCGCCTACCGCGACCGCCGGCGCCGCAAACGCGATTTCCGGCGGCTCTGGATCGTGCGCATCGGTGCCGGCGCACGCCTCCACGACCTCACATACAGCCAGTTCATTCACGGACTGAAGAAACTGGGTGTGGCCCTTGACCGCAAGGTCCTCGCCGACATGGCGGCACGCGATGCCGCGGCGTTTGGCGAACTGGCAAGCAAGGTCAAGGCGGCCTTGGCCGCCAGTTGAAGGTCGAAGGTCGAAAGTCAGAAGCTTAGACTTGCGTTTCGCGGGCCGTGCGGGCTCTTTGACCTTCAACTTTCGACTTTGGACTGATTCATGACCCTCGAAGAAAAAGTCGGGAAGACGCTCGCTGAACTCGGAGCGACCGACGCGCAGGCCGTTGAGTCTCTCTTTGCCGAAGTGTGCGCGGCGATGGAAGCCGAGCGACGTGAGCTCATCACGCGCGGCGCCGCTGACGAGCGCGAGCGCGAGAAACTTTGCAGGAAGCTCCGCGACCGCTGGCTGGCGCGCAAGGGTGGGCTTGCGTCGCTCATCGACGAGAATTGGCTTAAGAAAGCGGCGAAGGAATCGAAGCCAGTCGTCGGCCGACAGTTCAATGAGCTGCGATACGCCGCTGCATCTATGGAGGTTGCGGAACTGGTCCAGGGCGTGAAGGTTGTCCCGGCTCCCGAGACTTATATGCCGCAGACCAATCAGCCGGTGGACGTGCGCGTGTCCGACCATGCCGCTCAGGTCGCCTCAGGTTTGACAATGCCCGTAGGTCCCCCCACCGACCTCACGCTTCCTGGTTACTGCCGCCCGCTCGGCTCGATTCATCCTGTCACGCGCGTGCTGCGGGAGATCGAGGAGATCTTTCTCGGCCTGGGTTTCACCATCGAGATCGGGCCGGAAGTGGAATCGGTTTACTACAACTTTGACGCGCTGAACATTCCGGAGACTCACCCTTCGCGCGACGACTGGGACACGCTCTACATCGATTCCAAGACCCTGTTGCGCACGCACACTTCTCCGGTGCAGATCCGCTCCATGGAGAAGTACGGCGCGCCGCTTTACATCATCGTTCCGGGCAAAGTCTACCGGCACGACAATCCGGATTCTTCGCACGCCACGATGTTCCACCAGATCGAGGGGCTGGCCGTAGATGAGGACATCACGTTTGCCGATCTGAAGGGCACGCTCGATTTCTTCGCCAAGAAATTCTTCGGGGAGCGAGTGCGCACGCGGTTCTCGCCCAGCTTCTTTCCCTTCACCGAGCCCTCCGGTGAAGTCTCCATCAGTTGCGTCATCTGTGACGGGCAGGGCTGCCGCACCTGCAAGGAGAGCGGCTGGTTGGAAGTGATGGGTTGCGGGATGGTGCACCCGGAAGTCCTCCAGCACGGCGGCATCGACCCCGAGCAGTACACCGGCTGGGCATTCGGCCTGGGCGTCGAGCGCTATGCGATGATGAAGTACGGCATCAACGATATTCAACTTTTCTATCAGAGTGATGTGAGGTTCTTGGAGCAGTTCTCTTGAAAAGCCTCCGTAGTCAGTAGTCCGTGATCCGTCGTGAAGAATAACTGACAACGGGCGACGAACGTTAGGTTCGCAATGAAGATTTCGCTCAATTGGCTACAAGAATTCGTTGAAATCCCCGTCGAGCCGCGCCAGCTTCGGCTCGACCTGACGATGCTCGGCTTGAACGTGGAGTCCGCCGCCGCGGTGCAAGACGGGTGGGTCCTGGAAGTCGAAGTCACGACCAACCGGCCCGATTGTCTCAGCCACTACGGCGTCGCGCGCGAGGCCGCGACGTTCTACCGCCGGCTGCTCAAGCGCCTGGAGTTTCCCGTCAAAGAATCGGCCGAACCGGCCTTGAGCGAGATCTCCATCGAGATCGCCGCCCCGGACCTCTGCGGGCGATACTGCGGTCGAGTGGTCCGGAATGTTCAAGTCAAACCCTCGCCCGAGTGGCTCCAGAAGCGGCTCGAGGCGGTGGGCCAGCGGCCTATCAACAACGTTGCCGATGTCACGAACTATGTCCTGCTCGAGCTCGGCCACCCGCTGCATGCTTTTGATCTCTCGCGCATCCGCCAGCGCAAAATCATCGTGCGGCGCGCCAAAGCGGGCGAGCACTTGCGCACGCTCGATGGTGTCGATCGGCCGCTGAGCGGGGACAACCTGGTCATTGCGGACGCGCAGCAGGCCGTGGCACTCGCGGGCGTGATGGGCGGCGAGGACTCCGAGATTTCCTCCTCCACTCGCTCCGTGCTGCTCGAGAGCGCGTGGTTTGAGCCCACCTCCATTCGGCGCACATCCAAGACCCATGGGATGCACACCGAGGCGTCGCATCGGTTTGAGCGCGGGGCGGATATTCAGATGGCGCCGCTCGCCCTCGATCGCGCGGCGACGCTCATCGCCGAGCTTGCGGGTGCAGAAATCCTCCGTGGCATGGTGGATGTTTATCCTCACCGCGAACTCCGCGAAGATCTCCTCCTCCGCAGCGCCACGATTCTGCGCGTCCTCGGAGCGGAAATCTCCTGGGAAGAAGTCGAGCGCATCCTGCGCGGGCTGGGCTTCCAGACCGAGCGCTCGGGAACGGAGGGCTGGCGTGTGACGCCGCCCTCGTTTCGTCTGGATGTCACGCGGGAAGTGGACCTCGTGGAAGAAGTGGCCCGGCACTACGGCTACGATAAGCTTCCCGCGCGTCTGCGGACGGCGCCGCCGCGGGTCGAAAAAGATCTGGTCCGGGAGAAGGAACTCGCCATCTCCGGGCGGCTGGTGGGCCTCGGATATCGCGAGATCATTCCCTCTTCCATGGTGGACCCGGAGGAGAACAAGCGCTTCACAGACCGCCCGTCCGTCGTGCTCGCCAATCCGCTCAGCCAGGAAGCTTCCGCGCTGCGCTCCAGCCCCATTCCCAGCATGGTTCGCGCGCTGCGCTGGAATCTGGACCGCGGCCAGAACGACGTTCGGCTCTTTGAGGTCGGGAAAACTTATAGCCCGCGCGCCGAAGGCTTGGCGGATGAGCGACGCGTGCTGACGCTCGGCCTCACCGGTCACCGTCGAGCCGCTTCCGTACACGACCACGGGCGGGCGCTGGATTTCTTCGACCTGAAAGGTGACCTGGAAGTATTGTTCGAAGCTTTCGGCATAGGGGATTTGCGTTTCGAAACGACGGGATGCAGCTACTTCGATGCGGACGGCAGCGGCCGCTTTACGACCCACAGAGAAACCCTTGTGGTCTTCGGCCAGTTGAGCGACGCCATCGCGCGCGATTACAAGCTGCGCCAGGACGTCTGGCTCGCCGACGTGGACCTCGACCTTCTGCTCAAGACGCCGCTCCGGTCGTTTGCCTTCCGCGAGTTTTCGAAGTTCCCCGCGGTGGAGCGCGACTTCTCCTTGGTGGTTCCGGAGGGCAGGACTTACCGCGCGATCGAGGAGGCGGTGCGCGGGCTGGGGCTCGATGCTTTGCAGAACCTGAGTCCTGGAGACGTCTTTCGCAGCGGAGCCATTGCTGCCGGACATTACAGCCTGCTCCTGCGGGTCGTCTTCCAGAGCCCCACTCACACCCTGACGAGCGAGGAAGTCGCGGAGATGAGCCAGCGCGTGCTCGAAGCGCTGGAACCGCTGGGAATTCGGCTGCGGGGCTGAGGACGAGTCGAAGAGCAGTGCACCGCATTCGGACGCCCGGCGTTTTCTTTCAAGGGGAAGATTACATAGACTAACGTGACGGACTTCTACGATTCTTTCCAAGCTCTCGAAGAAAAGCTGCTTAAAGCGGCGGAGATTTTCAAGCGGAGCCAGGAGGAGAAGCGAGCGCTCCGCAAGGAACTCGACGAGCTCCGCGCGGAGACGAAGGAGCGGGCGAAGCGGCTCGAAGCGCTCGAGCGCGAAGTACAGGTCTTGCGGCGCGAGCGCGACGACGTCCGCGCCCGCGTGGAAAAGATTCTCCAGCAGATCGACGTGTTGACAAAGGCTGACGCGGGCGGATAATAGCCGCCGGGGAACAGCTCGCAGGCCAGGCCTTCGCGGCCGGAGAAAAGACGCATCGTGACCAAAGCTCCCGACGGCATCCGGGTGGAGATTTACGATCAGGAATACTTCATGCGGGGCGAACTTGACCCTGAGTATATCCGCAAACTCGCCCAGTATCTGGACACCAAGATGCGGTCGATCGCCGAGCGCACGCATACGGTGGATTCGCTGCGCGTGGCGGTGCTGGCGGCATTGAATATCGCGGACGAGTACCACCAGGTGAAAGGGAAGTATGAAGCCGCGACCCAGCAGCTCGGGCGGAGGGTGGAGGAATGCCACGAGGTGCTGGACCGGTTCTTGAAAGAGGCCGTCTAGGTTCTCCGGCGCAAACCTCAAATCGGAAACTTGAGCACCGCGATTTCCGCGCCAAGGCCTTTCCAGTCCAAGTCTGCATCGTCGGGTGAGCTATGGTGCGCGGGTTTCGCGCGCCGCCAGTATTCTTGCACGGCTTCCTGTGTGCAAGGGCATCGGAACCAAGGGAATGTTGTGAGCGCGACTGCAAAAATCCTTTTCATCGGCGATATCTGCGGGCAACCGGGCCGGCGGGCGGTGAAGGATCTTCTGCCGGGCTTGGTGGCGGAATTCGCGCCCGACCTTCTCCTCGCCAACGGCGAGAATGCAGCGGCGGGGTTCGGCATCACGCCTCCGCTCGTCGAGGAGCTGCTCGATCTGGGAATCGCCGTTCTAACCTCCGGGAATCATATCTGGGACAAAAAGGAAATCCTTCCCTACCTGGCCGACCACGCGGACGGCCGCCTGCTGCGGCCTGCCAACTATCCCGGCGAAGCTCCGGGGCGCGGAATCTACGTCGGAAAAACGCAGGCTGGCCTCGATTACGCCGTCCTGAACGTGCAGGGACGGGTTTTCATGCCCGCCATCGACTGTCCGTTTCGCACTGCGGACGCCTTGCTCGGGGCAATTCCCTCGGAGGTCAAGATCCGCATCGTGGATATGCACGCCGAGGCGACCTCGGAGAAACGCGCCCTCGGCTGGTACCTCGACGGCCGCGCGACTGCCGTGGTCGGGACGCACACGCATATTCCTACCGCCGACGAAATCGTTCAGCCCGGCGGGACGGCCTACATCACGGACCTGGGGATGACTGGACCCTATGATTCGGTCATCGGCATCGAGAAAAAACCCATCATCCGGAAGTTCCTCGAGCAGATTCCATCGCGCTTTGAGGTCGCGAAAGGCGACGTCCGCCTGAGCGGCGTGCTGATAGAAGCCGACCGCGAAACCGGCCGCGCGCTCTCGATCGAGCGAATCCTGCGCAAGTGACGCGGCATAACGGGACACTCGCTGGCGGGTTCATCGCTTGCGTAGGGATCATGCGCTCGCTGTGCCTTGACTTCGCTGGACCCGCGGGTTAACTTTGTTGTTTGACCCTCTGCGGAAATTCTCAATAGGGAGCAACGGTCCTTGAAACGAACCTATCAGCCCAACCGACGCCGTCGGGCAAAGACCCATGGATTCCGGGTGCGGATGCGGACACCGGGAGGCCGACAAACCCTGAAGCGCCGCCGCCAGAAGGGTCGCCACCGCTTGACTCCATGAAAGGTTCTCCGCCGAAAACTTTCCCCAAGGAGGCCAGGCTTTTGAGCCGGCGGGAGTTTCGGCGGGTTTATGAAGAAGGCCAACGCCGCACCGGGCGTCTTTCCACGGTCTTTTTCCGGGCGAATGGCCTTGCGCAGACACGCCTGGGAATTACCACTCCGGCGCGTCTGGGAAGCGCCGTCCTTCGGAATCGCGTGAAGCGCCGCCTGCGGGAGGTCTTCCGGTTGAACCGCCCGGTGATTCCCAATGGCTGGGATATCGTTTTGAATCCCCGTGAGGCGGTCGCGGAAGTTCCGTTCCCCACGCTGGTTCGGGAACTTCTCAGGCTGTTTCCCAGCGAATCGCCGCCCGGGCACCACGGAGAGTCTCGACCGGAATGAAGTCCGCAGCGCTCGTCCTAATTCGCTTTTACCGGCTCTGCCTTTCTCCCGTCTTGCCCTCCTTCTGCCGTTATTATCCGACCTGCTCCGCGTACGCTTATGAAGCGATAGAAAGGTATGGCGTCCGGCGCGGAATCTGGATGGCTCTCGGGCGGGTGCTGCGTTGCCGGCCGGGCGGGGGATACGGCTATGACCCGGTGCCGGAAGAGCAGGATCAGGGATTCGCGATTAAGGGTTCAGGGTCAAAGGCGAAGGAAGAAAGACGGAGCTTCAACCACGCTTGCGTCCGAGAGGACTGCTCCGGCGCAAACCTTTTCACGGAGTCACGATCCCCAAGATCCTAGCTCCTTGATCCTGAATCCTGGGTTTCAAGCATGGATGACAGCAACAAGCGGGTGCTGATCGCGTTCGGGATATCATTCGCGATCCTGATGGTGTGGCGCTTCGCGTTTACGCCACCGGAGCCACCGCCCCCGCCTCAAAAGGCCCCGTCCGTAACGCAGGCTCAGGTTCCTGCACAGAAGCCAGCCACCACACCGGCGCCCGCAGCGGAGACGAAACCCGCGCCTGCGGTGCCGGTCTCCCTCCCCGTCCAGCAGGGAACGAAAGCCGAAGAAATCGTCATCGAGAATGACGTTGCGCGCGTCACCCTTTCCACCGAGGGCGCTCTTGTCAAGAGCTGGATTCTGAAGAAATTCCGCGATGAGAAGAGCAAGCCACTGGACGTGGTGAACCGCCCGGCCTGCGAGACGCTCGGCTTCCCCCTGAGCCTGGACTTGGCCGACCAGGAGCTGGCGAAGAAACTCAACTCGGCGCTTTTCGTCGCGACCCCGGAAGGCCCGGCTCTCAGGGCTCCGGCCAAGCTCGAGCTTGAGTACAGCGACGGGAAAGTCCAAGCGCGGAAGGTGCTTTCCTTCGGCCCGGCCTATGAAGTCCACATGGAAGCGAGCGTCACCGATGGCCAGCGCTTTCTCCCCGTGGAAGTCGCCTGGCCGGGCGGGTTCGGCGATCACTCGCAGCCTCATGACGCCGCGAGCGCGCTCGGCCGTGTTCTTTACGGCATGGCGGAGAAATTCGAGAACGTACCGCAACTCAAGGTGTCGGAGGACCGGACCGTCCCAGGTCCATTCCAGATTGCCGGCATGGACGATCGATACTTCCTCGGTCTGTTCCTTCCCGACGCGCCGGATCAGGTTTTCTTCCGGGTGGGCCGCCAAACCTGGAATCCACCGGACTGGAAAGAAAAGGAGTCTCCCAAGGAGACGGTGGCCGCGCTCGGAACCCAGCAGACGAAGCCTCTCGCCTTCCGGCTCTTCGTTGGGCCGAAGGATCTGGACGTGCTCCGCAGCGTGAACCCGCCCCTAGACAAGGTCGTGGATTTCGGCTGGTTCAGTTTTGTGGCGAAACCCCTGTTCGTGGCGCTCCGTTACATCCACGACCACTGGATCCACAACTATGGATGGGCGATTGTGATTCTGACGGTCTTCATCAACCTGGCGTTGTTCCCCCTCAAGCTCAAACAGATTCGCTCCGCGCAGGAGATGCAACGCGTCGCGCCGATTGTGAAAGGCATCCAGGACAAGTACAAGCAGTACAAATTCAACGACCCGCGCAAGCAAAAGATGAACCAGGAAATCATGAAGCTGTATCAGGAGCACGGCATCAACCCGCTGGGCGGGTGCCTGCCCATGGTGATTCAGCTCCCTTTCCTCTACGGCTTCTACAAAGTGCTGGACCTCTCCATCGAGCTCCGTCATGCGCCTTGGGTTTGGTGGATCAAGGATCTCTCCGCTCCTGACCACTATTACATTCTGCTGGTGCTCATGATCGTGACGATGTTCGTCCTCCAGAAGATGACGCCCATGACCACGGCCGACCCGGCGCAACAGCGCATGTTCATGATCATGCCCCTCTTCTTCGGTGTCATGTTTTATCGTGTGGCCAGTGGACTAGTGCTTTACTGGCTCACGGGGAACATCGTCCAGATCGGACAACAGGTATTCATCAACAAGATGGTGCCCAGGCCATCGCCGATACCGGCGCCGCGTAAGGCCGCCGCGGTTAAAGAATAGGAAGCTTTTCGAATGGCCGAACAATCAGCTCCGACGCCAGCACGGCCGATAGAACATTACCTTGAGGCGATCGAGAGGATTCTGAAGGAAGTCCTGCGCGCGGGCCGATTCGAGCTAAGCTTCGCCATCCGGAAGGCGGCGCCGGCCGAAGACGAACCCGAAGCCCCGGAGTTCGTGGTGGATTTCACCGGCCCGGACGCGGACTTGCTGCTCGAGAAGAACGGCTCATTGCTTGACGCCTTCGAGTACGTCGTGCTGAGGGCGGCTCGCCTGGAGGAAGACTTCTTCGGACGAATCACCTTGGACGCGAACGACTGGCGGCGCCTACGCGCCGGGGAACTCAAATTGACGGCCCGGATCGCGGCCGAGCGCGTCATCGAGACCGGAGATCCCTTCACCCTCCAGCCCATGAGCCCACGCGAGCGGCGCATCGTTCACCTGGCCTTGCGCGATCTGCCCGCGGTGCGCACTGCGAGCGAAGGCATGGGGTCTGAGCGCAAGGTGGTCATTCATCCGGCATCTCCCCCCGCGCGCAAGCGGTGAAGACGGCCTTTAGCTGTCCTGCGTAGTACGATGACCTCGCTGCTGAACTCACGTCCCCATTTTCACCCATGACGAACACCGAGGACACCATCGTCGCCGTCGCGACGGCGCCCGGCCGTGGCGGCCTGGGCGTGGTACGCCTCTCGGGGCCGAGAGCCGAGGCGATCGCCACGGAGCTGATTCGCTTTCCTAGGTGCCCGCTCGAAACGCAGCGTGCGACGCTCGGAGAGTTCTTCGATCCGCAGTCCGGGTGCGTTCTCGATCAGGTTGTCGTCACCTGCTTTCGCCAGCCGCACTCCTACACCGCCGAGGACGTGGTGGAAATTTCCTGTCATGGCTCGCCAATCATCCTGAGATTTCTCGTCGAGCTCTGCCTCGAGCGCAGCGCGCGTGCCGCCGAGCCCGGCGAGTTCACGATGCGCGCCTTCTTGAACGGACGGATCGACCTGACGCAGGCCGAGGCGATTCGTGACCTGATTGAGTCGCGCACGCTCTACCAGGCCCGCGTGGCGGCGCAGCAGATGGAGGGTGCCGTCTCGGCGCGTCTGAAGCCGCACAAGCAAGTCCTGATGGACCTCATCGCCCGGCTCGAAGCGGGAATCGATTTCGCGGAAGACGATGTTTCCGTCATGGAGTGGCCGGAGGTTCTCGCCCGCCTCGACACCATCCGCACGGACCTCGAAAAACTGGTCGAAGGCTACGAGTACGGGCGCGTCGTGCGCGAAGGGCTCAGCTTGGCCATCGTGGGCCGTCCCAATGTGGGGAAATCGAGCCTCTTCAACCGGCTCCTCAATGAGGAGCGCGCCATCGTCACCGCGACGCCGGGGACTACTCGCGATCTGGTGGCGGAAAGCGCTCAGGTCGGCGGCATCCCGCTGCGCTTCGTCGACACTGCCGGGATTCGTGAGGCCCAGGACGAAGCGGAACGAATGGGTGTCGAGAAATCGTGGCAGGCGATCGCCGATTCCGACCTGCGTCTTCTGGTGATCGACGCCTCCGAACCATGGACCGATGCGGATTCGTCCTTGCTCGCCAGGGTCCGCCCGCTCGGTGCCTTGCTCGTGGCGCTCAATAAGTGCGATCTTCCGGCACGGATTTCCGGCGCGGAAATGGTGGAACGGATTTCCTCTTCCGCACATGAAGCGGCCTCACAGGCGGAGATGGTCGTCACCTCCGCCCTGACCGGCGCGGGACTCGCTGAGCTCCGGGAGGAAATCCTGACGCTCGCCGCGCCAGCCCGCGACCTGGGCACGGAAGGTGAGTTCATCACCAGCCTCCGCCACCAGCAGCTTCTCAAGGAATCCCTCGGCGCTCTCTCGAAGGCCCGTGAGGGCGCCGAGCAGAAAGTTCACCACGAGCTGCTTCTGCTCGATCTCTATGACGCCCTCCGCGCGCTCGACACGCTCACCGGCGCAACGAATATTGAAGACCTGCTCGGGATCATCTTCTCGACCTTCTGCGTGGGGAAGTAGAGACCACCGGCGCTTCGTTTCTGCGTTGCTGCAAACAGCTTGTCCTGCCGGGCGACTTGGCGGAATAATGGGTCCAGCACGCCGATGGTCGACCTCAATCCGGAACAACGCCAGGCCGTCGAACACGGTGAAGGGCCGCTGCTGATCATCGCCGGGCCGGGCAGCGGCAAGACGCGCGTCATTACGGAGCGACTCGTCCATCTCATTCGAACCGCACGCGGCCTGCGGCCGGAAAACATCCTGGCGGTGACGTTCACCGACAAGGCCGCGGCGGAGATGAAGCGTCGCGTCCGCGAAGCGCTGCCGGACATCGAAACCACTCCTCACATCTCCACCTTTCATGCTTTTTGTTACGAGGTTTTGCGCCGGCGGCACTTCGAGCGCGTGCTCCTCGACGAAGTGGACGTGTGGATCTTCCTGCGCCGGCGCATCGACGAGCTCGGCCTCGACTTCTACCAGAAGCTCGTTGAGCCGGGCGCCTTCCTGCACGAGTTGAACGGCTTCTTCTCGCGCTGCCGCGACGAACTCATCGAGCCCGAGGATTTCGAGCAATACGCACTGCAGGCTGACCAGGTTTTCAGGGTGAAGGTTCCGCGCCTGGCGAGCGCTGAACGGAAACTGGAGGAGATGCCGGTCCGGAAACTCATAGAGCTCGCGCGCGTCTTTCGCAACAGCCGGCGGCTTGTTGAGGAAGCCGGCTGCTCGATTCTCGGCAGCCTCATCGCGGAGACCATTCGACTCTTTGACTGCGAGCCGGAGGTCCTCGAAAGTTATCGGCGGAGATTTCGCTTCGTGCTCGTGGACGAGTTTCAGGACACGAACTTTGCCCAGGTTGAACTCCTGCGGCGGCTTGCCGCTCCGCCGCACAACATCACCGCGGTGGGCGACGACGACCAGGCGATCTACCGCTTTCGCGGCGCCGCGCACGGAGCGTTCGAGATGTTTGCAGCGGCGTTCCCTGACCAGGCGACGGTCTTCCTCAATCGCAATTACCGCTCGACGAAGAGGATTCTTCGCGCCGCGGAATCGGTAATTGCGCAGAACATCCGCTATGAGAAAAAGCCCACGCTCAAAACTTCTAAGGCGGACGGTGACCGGGTCTTTCTTCTGCAGTCGCCGGATTATCAAAGCGAGGCGGAGTGGATCGCCGGAGAAATCGAGCGGCTGCACCGCAAGGAGAGCGTGCCGCTCGGGAACATCGCCGTCCTCTACCGCGCACACAGTCATCGCGATCTCTTGGTCGCGGAGTTCCGCCGGCGCGGAATCCCTTTCACGATTCGCGGACTTTCGATTCTCTCCACCGTTCTCTTGCGCGACCTCATGGCTTACCTGAGCATCGTGGATTCGCCGCACGACAATATTAGCCTGACGCGCGTCCTGCTCGCGCCGCGCTGGCGTTTTCCCGAGGAACTGGCGCTGGAAGTCCGCCGGCAGGCGGCGCGCGACCGCTGCTCGCTTTACGACGTACTCAGAGCGTGGGAGAAGACGCCGCACCAGGCGGAGCTTGAGCGCACGGGCTGGCCGAGGCTTCACCACCTGCTCAAGGGGCTCGCGCGCAACGCCGGGTCGATGCCGGTAACGCGGCTGTTCGACCGGCTCTTGGAATCGCTCAAGCCGACGTTTCTGCCTGGCAGCCGCGAGCGGTCCAACCTCGGCGCTTTTCGCCGTTTCCTTGCCGAGTGGGAGCAAAAGATCGAGCGTGTACCCCAACTGGTCGGCCCGGCAGGAGATGAGGCGACCGGTCGGGACGCGAAGAGCCTCCGGGCCTTTATGGATTACTTCCGCTATTTTCTCGATGCCGGAGGCAAGATCGAAACGCCCGAGCCCGAGAGCGCTTCGGGCGTTGTCCAGATGATGACCGTCCACGCCGCAAAGGGGCTGGAGTTCCCCGTTGTCTTCGTGAGCAGCGTGGCGCCACGACGATTCCCGACGACCCAGCGGAAGCCCGTCATCGAGTTTCCGGATGAACTCCGCAAGGCGCCCGCGCCACCCGAGAACATCCACACGCAGGAAGAGCGCCGGTTGTTCTTCGTGGCCATGACGCGCGCCATGGATCGGCTCTACATCTCCAGCGTGACGAAGTCCGGCAAGAAACCGTCGAAATTCATCGACGATCTGCTTTCGAACGCCGCTGTTGCGGCGCGGGACGTCGAGCGGATTGAAGTCCCCCCGCAGGAAGTCGCTCCGGCAGCGCCCGCGGTGTCCGCTACTCGACAGCCGCCGGCGCGCGGCGGAACTCAACCCACGTTGTTTGGCGAGGCGGAAGCGAGTGACGCGCTGTATCCGGATATTGCTTCTTGGGCAAATCGCCCACCCGAAACCAGCCCCGGCCAAAAACTCCAGCTCAGCGCTTCGGCGGTGGAGGAATACCAGGACTGTCCGCTAAAATTCAAATTCAGCCACTTGTTGAAGATTCCGACCGGGCCGCAGCCTGCGCTGACCTTCGGCAATATCATGCACCTATGCGTGCGCCGGTATTTCGAACTGCGGCGGCGGGCTGTCCCGCGCTTCGAAGACCTTGAGAAGTACTACCATCGCTCCTGGAAGGACGCGGGCTTCGAGGACGAGTACCAGGAGAGGGCTTACAGGAAGGCCGGCCTCGAGCAGTTGCGCGAGTTCGTGCGCAAGCACGAGGGTTCTACGACCCTCCCACTTGACATGGAGACACACTTCGCGCTCGATTTTGGCGACCTCGTCCTCGAAGGGAGAATCGACCAGATCAATCCGTTCGGGGCCGGCGATCACTCCGTCGAGCTCCTCGACTACAAGACAGGACGCCCGCGCTCTCAAAAGGACGCGGACTCGAGCCTGCAGCTTTCCGTTTACGCACTCGCCGCGCGGGACGGGATGAAGATGAAGCCCGACCGGCTGGCCTTCTACAATCTCACCGACAATGAGCCGGTCTATACGACGCGCACACCGCAGGACCTCGACAAGGCGTTGCGCGAAATCCGCGACGTGGCAGAGGAGATCCGGCGGATGATCTTTCATCCCACGCCGGGATTCCTGTGCAGGTGGTGTGACTACCGGACGATCTGCCCTGCGCATGAAGAGTACTGAACCCGCCGGACCCTGCGCCCTCGGGGTGCGCTGGGGGAGACAAGGAGAGCCAAGATGAGTGAATGGTTGCTGGCGGTCCTGGGACTTGTGCTGGGTTGCGCGGTGGGATGGCTCTGGGCCAAAGCGAAATCCGTAGGCCGCCTGGCCAACCTGCAAGTTGAGGCGGAGGGAAAGGTCCGGGCTGCGGAGAGCGCGGCGAACGAACTCCGCCTGCAACTCGAAGCTCTCCGCATAAGCCTCGAGCAGTTGCAGGAAAAGCTCCGCGCCGAAGGTGAGCAGCGGGCGAGCGCGCAGGCGCGGCTTGAGGAAGCGCAATCAAACCTTGAGGAGCAGAAGAGACTGCTCGACGAGGCGCAGCGAAAGCTCGCGGACACGTTCAACGCGCTCGCGGCCGAAGCGCTGAAGAGCAACAACCAATCGTTCGTGGCTCTCGCCAAGAGTACCTTCGAGACGATTCAGGCCCAGGCCAGGGGTGACCTCGAAACGCGTGAGAAAGCCATCGAAGGAATGGTCGGGCCTCTTCGGGACGCGCTGGATCGTTATGAGAAACAGATTCAGGAAATGGAGCGGGTGCGCCAAAGCGCCTATGGCGGGCTCGAGCAGCATCTGAAGCAGTTGGCGAGCGAAGCGGAAAAGTTGCAGCAGCAGACGGGCAGTCTGGCGACGGCGCTCAAAGGCGGGCCGCAGGTGCGCGGCCGCTGGGGCGAAATGACGCTGCGCCGCGTGGCGGAGCTTGCCGGCATGTCCGAGCATTGCGACTTCACCGAGCAGGAGACGCTGACGGGCGAGAGCGGCCGCCAGCGCCCCGACATGATCGTGAACCTCCCCGGCAGCCGCCGCATCGCAGTGGATGCAAAAGTCCCGCTGCTGGCCTACCTGGATGCCGCTTCCGCCACGAACGAAGACGACCGGCGCAAAAACCTGGCGCGTCACGGGCAGCTCGTGCGGGCGCATCTGAACCAGCTTGCCGTGCGGAGTTACTGGGAGCAGTTCGATCCCGCGCCGGAGATGGTGGTGCTTTTTCTTCCCGGCGAATCGTTCTTCGCCGCCGCGCTCGAGCAGGACCGGACGCTCATCGAAGACGGCATGGAGAAGCGCGTCATCCTCGCGACACCCACCACGCTCATCGCCCTGCTGCGCGCCGTGGCGTACGGATGGCGGCAGGAACAGTTGGAGCGGAACGCCCAGGCCATTAGCGATCTCGGCAAGCAGGTCTACGATCGTGTCCGGACCTTCGTCGAACACTTCGAGGGCGTCGGCTCCGCGCTTCGTCGCGCGATCGAGAGCTACAACAAGGCTGTGGGCTCGCTCGAATCGCGCGTCCTGCCCTCGGCGCGGCGCTTCAAGGAGCTGGGCGCGGCGACGGGTGACGAGATCATCGAAGCCGAGCCGGTGGATGAGACGCCGCGCGCGCTGGCGGCGCCGGAGCACGAGCCGAGTGGATGACTTCTGATGAGATGGAAGCGGTCAGCAGGCTGATTTCTTGCGGGTGTGCGGACGGTGCGGGTGGCCCAAAAAACTTCGGGGATGCATTGCTGCATCCCCGAGGGTTCCAAACTGAATCAGAAGAAGGTTATCTCTTCTTCTTCTTGGCTTTCTTCTTCGCTGCCATTCTATTCTCCTCTCAAATCTCTGAATTTCGCGCCAGCAATGCTAGTGGAGCGCGTATTCAGTCACCATGTATAAGGATTGGCCGCAATCTTGTCAAGAGGAAAGTGATTGTTCGCCCCAGAAAATTCGAGATGCCATCGCGGGATACCGACGCATCACACGCGGCCCTTTGGTGCCATGGATGATCAACGCGCGAGTGAAGGGGCGATGATAAGCTTGTGGTGCGAATCGCGGCAGTCGCTCGTGGTAGGCAGAGCCCACGCCGCGGCAGGTTCGGATTGCATCTAAGTATGCAGGGCGAGCTGCCGGGAGAGTTGATGGCACAACGGCTGGGACCTTCGGACGATGCTCGAGCGGCGCGACTGAGCTGGCTTGTGCTTTCCGCTTTTCTCGTGTGTCTATCACCCGCCGTCGCGCCAAGCCAGGAGAATCCCCCCTCCTCCGGCCAGACGCTGCGCGTCACGACGGACGTCGTCAGCGTGTACGCGGTGGTGCGGGACAAGAAGCGGCCGGTCACCAACCTTGCACGCGAGGACTTCGAACTCACCGAAGACAACGTTCCGCAGGACATCCGCTATTTTTCGCAGGAAACGGACACACCGCTGACCATGGGCATCCTGATCGATACGAGCCCCAGCCAGCAACGCGTGCTGGGCATCGAGCAGGAGGAGGCGAAGACCTTCATCCGCCAGGTGGTGCGACCGAAGGATCTGGCCTTCATTCTCCACTTCGATCTCGAGGTCGAGTTACTCCAGGATTTCACCAGCAGCCACAGCCTGCTCGCGCGCGCCATTGACCTGACGGAAATCAATGGCGGCGGTCAGGGTCCGATGCCGGGGCCGTTCCCGGGGCCAGGCGTGGGGGGCACGCATCTCCACGACGCCGTCTATCTGGCGTCACGCGAGCTGCTCAAGGGCGAGGTGGGTCGCAAGGTGATCATCATGCTGACCGACGGGGAGGACCAGGGGAGTAGAATGAAACTCGACCAAGCAGTCGAAGCCGCGCAGAAATCCGACATCATCATTTACTCCGTCGCCATCACCGATCGCGCCTTTTACTGGGGGCAGATGGCGGGTTTCCGGGGCGACTCCACTTTGAAGAGGTATTCCGATGAAACCGGCGGGCGGGTTATCGAAGTGACCCGCGCCAAGGACACGGCCCAGGCTTTCCAGGAAATCGCCGAAGAGTTGCGCACGCAGTACCTGCTCGGCTACACCCCGAAAAACAACCGTCACGACGGGAGCTTCCGCAAAATCCGCGTCAAAGTCCGCGGCCGCGATTACAAGGTTCAGGCGCGCCGCGGATACTACGCGCCCACCGACTAGCAGGTTTCGGGTGCCGGGTGTCACGTGCCGGGGCGGAGCCGAGAGGCACCTTTCTTCTCGCGGAACCTGGCACCTGAAACCCGACACCTACTATTGGGAGGGTGCGAAGTAGCCGCTCTTGGCACGCACGCGGACACCCTTTTCCTGCGATTGGATGGTAATGACGCGGTAAGTTCCGTCGTGGGCGGTGTTGCTGGAAACGTAGGCAAGACTGTACTGGCTGCGCAGTTCGCGCGAGATTTCCTGGAAATCTGAACCAAGGTCGCTCGCCGAGAAGGGGAAGAAGGCGCGGCCGCCGGTTTCCTCGGCGAGGTACTTCAGCACCTTGTCGCCGCGTTGCGCCAGCCCCGTGCGGTTCGTGCTGATGGCAAAAATCGTCACCTCACCGCGCTGGGCCATGGCCAGCGCTTCCTCGCGCGTGTGCTCGCTCTGGTTGTCGAGTCCGTCGCTGACGACGATCATCACGCGGCGCAAGTAGGGCTCCGGAGGCGGGAAGAACAGCATCTTCTCCTTTGCCGAAAAATAGATGGCGTCGTAGAGGCCCGTCCCGCCGCCCGCCTGCAGTCCTCGGATCGCCTTGGAGAGCTTTTCCGTATTGTCCGTGTAATCCTGCAGCAGCTGCGGCTCCACATCGAAAGCCAACACGTAGGCTTGGTCCTTGCCCGGTCGCACCGTGGTGTTCAGAAAATCGATGGCGGCTTCCTGCTCGAAGCGCAGCCGGTCGCGGATGCTGTTGCTCGTGTCGATGAGGATTCCGACGCGCAGCGGGAGGTCGGATTCGCGGCTGAAAAAGCGGATGGATTGCGGCTTCTTGTCTTCGAACACGCGGACGTCGTCCTTGGCAAGGTCGAGGACCAGGCGGTTCTTCTTGTCGGTGACCGTGAAGAGCACGTTGACCAATTCAACGCGCACCTTGATGGGCTTGGTGGCGATGACCGCGGACCCCGTGGCGCGGGCAGGACTTTTGGGTTCCTCCGTGTCCTGAGCCACGAGCCATCCGATCACGACCGCAAGAAGAACTGCCAAGAGGACGATTCTCTTCATACGCATGCTTCCCGGCCCCTGGATGCAGTATAAGAACGGCTCCGCGTCCCGTCAAGGAAGGTTCAACGCGATCGGCGCGGGTGCGCACGGCTTACTCGCCTGCCGTCGCGGGCCGCACGTGAACCGGCCCGGGAATGCCCTTCCGCCAGGCCAGGAGCTTCTGCAGGCGTTGCGACTGGGCTTCTTCCATCGAGACTTCGCCGTTCTCGAATTTGAACTCGACAGCACTCGCTCCTTCGAGTCCCAGGGTCACGAGCGCCTCGATGTCGAGTCCCGACTCGGCGCGGTCCAGTTGCTCGGGGCGCGTGAAGATCGCGGGCGAGCGCGGCATGAAGCGCGGGCAGCAATCCTCGAAAGGTTCGCAGGAGATCTTGTAGGTGCCGATGGCGCGCGCGAGCTTGAGAATTTCCGTCTTGTCGTCTCCCGCCAGCGGCCGGTAGATCGGCACGTCGACCCCGCGATCGAGGGCCGCGAGATTGTGCAGCGTCTGCGACGCCACCTGCGCGACGCTGTCGCCGGTCACCAGACCCAGCGCGCGTTCGGCCCGCACGAGCTCGCGCGCGATGCGCGCCATCATCCGGCGGTAGAGCAGCACGCGGAAACTCTCGTGCGTTGCAGCCACGATCTGGCGCTGCACCGCGTCGAAGGGAACCAGGTACAGCCGCGACGTGAACTGGTAGGGCGTGAGCGCACGCACGATCTCTTCCGCGACGGGCTTTGAGGAGCCGCGCGAGGCGGACGGCGGGCCGAAAAAGTGGACGAACGCCACGTGCGCGCCGCGCCGCATCATCTTGTAGGCGGCCACGCCCGAATCGAATCCACCCGAAAGCAAGGCCACGAGTCGCCCGCTCGTAACGGGCGGTAGGCCGCCCGCTCCCTCCACCCGGTCCGCGTAAAGGAAGATCTTCCCGGGAATCACTTCCACCCAGCAGGTGACCTCGGGATCGCTGAGCTTAACCTTCACGTCGCTTCCCTGGCCGCGAAGGCGGTCGAGGATCTGGCGGCCCAGCACGCGCTCGAGCTCCATGGAGTTCATCGCGAACTCGGGGTCCGCGATTTTGGCGCGCACGGCGAAGGTGCGAGGATTTTTCTCCACCATCATTTCGCAGGCTGCTGCGCCGAGCGCTCCGGGATCACTCCCGGCTTCCCACGCCACGGCCACGTAGGCGAGGCCGAAGACGCGCCGCAGGCGTTCGAGGATTTTCGGCAACGCCTCTTCGTTCTGCGGCTTGAGCAGCAATCGCTCACTGGTGAATTGCGGAGTTGAAACCGGCAAGTCGGCCAGCGCGTGCTTCACCGCCGCGACTAGCCGGCTCAGGAAGTAGTTCTTGTTGCCGCCTTTCAGCCAGATCTCGTGATAATGAAGAATCAAGACGCGGTTCATGGGTCAGGCCAGTGCGGAGCGCCGGTAGAAATGCCGCGGGATTTCGAAATGCTGAACAAAGGTAGGATATCGAGTTTCCAGCGGCACTGCAAGCAAGCCCGCTGTGCCGCGAAGGCTTCGCATTGCGCGCTACTCGCAGTCCATTCGGCGGCTGCTGTGGCGCGACCCCCACGCACATCGAAGCTCTCAAGAAAGGCCTGCCGACGGCGCTGCCGACCCAGCGCCAAGGGCCGGCCCTTTGCAGTGGTTGTCCTCGGCTATCCGCGCCTCAGCTTCTTCCAGTCCTTCAGAATCTCGCGCGCGGCGTTCGCGCCCGGCGCGCCCATCACGCCGCCTCCGGGGTGAGTTGCGGAGCCGCAGAGGTAGAGACCACGGATCGGAGTGCGATACTTGGCCCAGCCGGGAACGGGCCGCAGGAAGAAGAGCTGGTCCACGCTCATCTCGCCGTGGAAAATGTTCCCGCCCGTCATGCCGAATTGCTCCCCGAGGTCGAGCGGCGAGATGACCTGCCGGTGAAGCACAAGGCTTTTGAACCCGGGCGCATATTCCTCGATCATATCCATCACGCGGTCGGCGTAACTTTCCTTGATGGCGTGCCAGCTTGGCGCGACTTCCGGCGAGAGCGAGTAAGGCGTGTACTGGAGGAAGATATTCATCAGGTGTCTGCCGGATGGCGCGAGCGAGTCGTCGTAGGTGGTCGGAATCGTGATTTCGAGCATGGGCCGCTCGCTCGGCCGTCCGTATTTCGAGTCGTCGTAAGCGTGTTCGATGTAGTCGAGTGTTGGGCAGATGTGGATCGTTGTCTTGTGATGCGGCGCGACCTGAGTTCCGGGGAGACAACTGAAGCTCGGCAGCCCGTCGAGCGCCAAGTTGATCTTCATCGAGCAGCCTTCCATCTTGAGCGAGCGGATGGCGGCGGCGAAGTCACTTTCCAGGGTTTTTTCGCCAACGAGCTTCAGGAACGTCCGTTTCGGGTCCGCGTTGGAGACGACGAGCTTCGCCGTGATCTCCTCGCCGGTTGCGAGCGCGACGCCCGTGGCGCGGTCGCCTTTGACCAGCACGCGCGCAACTGGAGCGCCGGTGCGGATCTCCGCGCCGCGACTGCGGGCGGAGGCCGCGAGCGCCTGCGTGATGCCTCCCATGCCGCCGCGCACGAATCCCCACAGTCCGCGCTTGCCGCCCACGCCGCCCATGCAATGGTGGAAGAGAACGTAGGCCGTGCCCGGCGTGTATGGGCCGCCGTTCGTGCCGATGACACCGTCGGTGGCGAGCACGACCTTCAGCGCCTCCGACTCAAACCACGGATCGAGGAAATCCTTCACGCTCTGGGTGAGGATGCGCATGTGCCCGACCAATTCTTCGGCGGGCATCTTCATCAGGCGGCGGGCCAGGCTGGCGAGTTTGTGCCAGTCGTCGAACCGGCGCCCCGCGATATCCGGCGGCGTTTCGAGAAGCAGCGGCTCGACAAAGCGCGCCAGGCGGTCGACGAACTCTTCGTAGCGCGGATAGGTCTCGGTGTCGCGCGCGGAGAACTTGCGGATCTCGTCGCAGGTTTTCTGCACCTCCGACCACATGATCAGGTAACGTCCGTCGGGAAATGGAAAGAAGAAGGCCGGATCTTTTGGATAGACCTGGTACCCGAATTTCTCAAGCTGCAGGTCTTTGATGACTTTCTCTTGGAGTAGGCTGCACAGGTAGGAGGTGGTCGAGACTTTGTATCCTGGAAAAACTTACTCGGTGACGCACGCGCCGCCGACAACCGGGCGGCTCTCGACGACCAGCGTCCCCAACCCAGCGCGGGCCAGGTAACCCGCGGTGACCAGGCCGTTGTGACCGGCACCCACAACAATGGCGTCGAAAGTCTGCGGCATGGGAGTCCTCGTGGGGACGGATGGTGCCGAATGGCGCTGCGCACGGAATCTCTTCCGGCAAAAAGGAATGCAGGCGCAAGGCCCATTCCCGGCGTGCGTTATAATGCGCGCGCAAGCTTAGCCAAGGCTGACGGGACAATCAAGCTGTGGGGACGCGCGCGGGCTGAGGCCGCACGGCGGGCCCGCGCCAGCTGTTACTGCTTCACGTACGGAATCCACACCTGCATGGCGGCAGGCTCGCGGTTCGCCCAGGCGTAGTAGGGAATGAACGTCAGCTCGACCTCGCGCCCCGCGGGACGCATCGCCGCCTCGAGCGTCTGATAGAGCGGCTGGTCGGAGAGCGGCTTCGCGGTGGCCAGAGCTCGGTGGCGCAGCACCAGGATTCCCCCCAGTTTGTCCGGCAAGAATTGCGCGGGGAATTCTTTGCTCGGATCCGCACCGACGGGAAGAGACACGTCGAAAATCGAGTCGAGGCCGGTCTGGTCGGGTTGCTCGAGGCAGTAGACGAGGGGACCGCGTTCGACCGCCACGCGCCCCAGGTTCTCCCGCACACGTGAATTGGCGACAATCAGGCGGGGCGTCATGTCGAGGGTCAGATGCACTGTATCGCCGGCCTGCCAGCGCCGTTGAATGCGGAAATACTCGCCGGGCGTCGGGCTGCCGGCCGCGGACTCGCCGTTCACCATCACTGTCGCCGTTTTCGTCCAAGCAGGAATTCTCACGTAGACGCTGAATTCCACCGGCGCAGCGGGAGTCACGCGGAGAGTGACCTCGCCATCCCAGGGGTAGTTCGCTTCCTGGCTGAGCTTCAGGCCCGTGCCATTCTCCAGGTGCCAGTCGAGCGTCGAGTTGTGGAAGAGGTGCACGTAAACGCCGTCGGGGGTGGTGCTGTAGAGATAGCCGGGAAGCGCTGCGAAAGTCCGCTCCAGGTTCGGCGGGCAGCAGGTGGTGTCGTACCACGGGTTGCGGATTTTTTCGCCCGTTGATTCCAGCGGGTTGCGATAACAATAGAGTATTCCGTCGAGCGACATTCCGGAGTTGATGCCGTTGTAGAGCGCGCGCTCGATGACGTCGGCAAACCGCGCCTCGCCCGTGGCGGCGAGCATCCGCCAGTTCCACATCATATTGGCGATGGCCGCGCAGCTTTCCGTGTACGCTTGCGCGTTGGGGAGTTCGTACGGCTCGCCGAAGGCTTCGCCTTGCGCACGCGAGCCGACGCCGCCGGTGATGTACAGCTTGTGGTCCGCCATGTCGCGCCAGAGAGTCTCGAGGGTTCTGCGGTAGGCGGCGTCGCCGGTCTCGAGATAGTAGTCCGTGGCGCCACTCGCGGCGTACATGGCGCGGACCGCGTGGCCCACGAACTCGGTCCGCGAGGTGAACGGAACGCCGCTGAACATGTAGTTGACTTCGCGGTCTTTCAGCTTCAACCGCTCGCGCTCCACGCCGCTCAGGAGGTAACCGGCGAAGTCGAGGTAGCGGCGATCGCCGGTCGTCCGGTAGAGCTCCACCATCGCCATTTCGAGTTCCGGGTGGCCGGTCAGCGCAGGACGCTTGTTCGGGCCGAAGTTGTCCACGAGGTAATTCGCGAACTTGACCCCGATGCCCAAGAGTCGACGGCTGCCCGTGGCACGGTAGTAAGCGATCCCCCCCTGCAAGAGGTGACCCAGGCAATAGAGCTCGTGGCTGCGCTGCATTTCGGTGAAGCGCTTCTCCTTGCGCTCCTCAACGTAGTAGGTGTTCAGGTAGCCGCTCGGCTCCTGCGCCGCGGCGATCTCGTCGGTTAGGGATTCCATCGTGGCGCGCAATCGGAGGTTGTCTTCGGACTGCAGCACGAAGGCGACCGCCTCCATCCACTTGTAGAGGTCCGAGTCGGTGTAGAGCGGTCCGCGACGCTCTACCTTCTTGCGTCCGGAGAGCCTCCGAAAGTTGTCCACAATGCCGTGCTCCTCGAGTTCCTGGAGCAGGGTGGGAATGCTCCGCTCCACGTTCGTCTTCATGCGCGCCGCCCAGAAGCCGCCACCCATCTTGACGGCATGCACCGGAATGGAATGGAGTTTCGCATACGGACTCGACGCAGTGTTGATAATGCCCTGCGATTTCCACGCAGCATCAGGCGATTCCGAGTGGAGCGATGCGGTGAAAAAAAAGAGCGCAGGGACGATGCCGGCGATTATCCGGCCCCAGGCAGTTCGGGGATAAGTCATGACAGGGCCTCCACAGCCGGCGGTCGCCTTGGCGACTCCACGCGCAACGCCGGCGCACACAGGAATAGGGAACCGCGCCGTTCAGGGGAGAAGGGGCTTGGCGGCTTGCTCGAACTCTGCAAACGAGGTCGCGCCTTGCCAGCCCTCCAACAGCTTTCCTTTGCGGTCGAACAGGAACGTCGCCGGGATGCCGCCGCCCCAGCGAGGATTGATCGTGTCCACAAAGGCGCCGAAGTCCCGAAAGTTGTGGCGGTAGCTGCCGAACTCCGCACCTTGATCCTTCAGGAACTTTTCAATGGCGCCGACCGACTCGGGCTCGTCCATGGAGATGGCAACGAGCGAAAGCCCGCGCGCGCGGTACGTCTTGTGCAGACGGACGAGCGCCGGGAACTCCTCGCGGCAGGGCTCGCACCACGTCGCCCAGAAATTCACCAGCAGCACGCGACCCCGCTGCCGCTCCCGCATGGCTTGCCACCCCTCCTCATTCAAATTGGTGATTCCGGCGGGCGGAGACGGCTCGGGCGGCATCGACGACCACGTGCATGCTGCCGCCAACGTGAGCAGCGGGATGAGCGATATGCGCAGACCTGTCGAGGTCACCGGGGACACCGTGAGTGAGCTACCGGCGCTTGATCGTGCACCCGAAGGCCTTGGTCTCTGTGCGCGCGACAGCCTGGCCCGCCAGCACAGCTTCGAGCGCCGGGCGGACCTCCGCGTCGCTTGCCTCCTCGGGCTTGGTCGTGGGGTGGGCGCTATTGCCCAGCGCGCCGTGGTACCGGAGCGTCCAGTCGCTGTCGAGCAGAAAGACTTCGGGAGTGACGGAAGCCCCCAGCCGGTCGGCGATCACGTTCCCCTCGTCCTTGAGCACCGGAAAGCCCAGGTTGTGTGTCCGTGCGTGCTCGGCGACCTCGGCGGCGGGCTCCGACTGGTTGGCGTTGATGCCCACAACGGCCACGCCGCGGCTCGCGTACTCCCGCGCCACGTCGGCCATCACATGGTTGAAGGCGTTTGAATAAGGGCAGCGCGTGGCCAGGAAGATCACCGTGACGGCTTTCTGGCCCTTGAACTCGTAAAGCGAGTGAGATTTTCCGCTGCCGGCCTCCGGCAAGGTAAAGTCCGCCATCTTCTCGCCGATCTTGATTTTGGCTGCCGGCAGGTCGCCCGCCGTGCATGCACTCCCGGCCAGAAACAGTCCGAGGGCAATCGTGGTAAGCGCTTTGTGTTTCCAGGGGAGCATCTTTACCTCCTCAAAATGGATCGCGTCTGCCTGTAGCGGACGTCAAAATTATAGCAAGAGTTGCCGGCGCACTGCGGTAGTTTCGGTCTGCGGATGCGGCGGAAAAGGCTCACCGAAAACAGTTGACGGACCGAATAGACGCGTGGCGGCGTCGATGATTGACACCCCGCAAAACTCCGTGTTAGATTTCTTAGTCTTTGTAATTCAACGGATTAGTGTCTGCAGAGCTGACCATTCCAAATGGGCGATATCTTTAGTCGGCTGGGGCACCTGTTTGTTCAAAGTGCACCAACGGCCATCTTCGTTTTCGTCCTCCTGGTGATCCTCGACCGGCTATTCTTCCAGCGCCTCACAGAGGTGTTGAGCGAGCGCGAGGCGAGGACAGCCGGTGCGCTCGAACGGGCCCGCGAGCAGGCGGGACTAGCCGAGACCCGCGCGCGCGAGTACGAGGCGGCCTTCCAGGCGGTCCGCCAGGAGATCTATCGCCAGAGGGAAGCGGAGCGCCGCGAAGCCCTGCTTGAGCGTGAAGAAGCGCTTCACAAAGCACGCGAAGAAAGTGTATCCCTGCTGACTCAGATGCAGGCTGAACTCGCGGCGGAAGCCCAGCGGGCCAAGAGCGAGCTCCGCGCAGCGAGCGAGGGACTGGCGCGGGAGATCATCCAATCCGTTCTTGGCAACGAATCCGAAATCCAGCCGGGAGGGACACGTTGAAACTCGGCCGCCGCGCCCTACTGGCGCTTCTCGTCCTCGCCTGCCTGCTGGGATTTGCAGGGTTTGTTTGCGCCGACTCGCCTGAACCTGAAAGCGCCACGGACGTGGAAACGGCCGAGGAGGGCGGCCACGCAGCCGGGCACGAAGCTCTGTACAAGTGGATCAACTTCATCCTTCTCGCCGGCGGCCTGGCATTCGTGCTGCGCAAGCCTCTGAGTGAATTCTTCATCCAGCGATCCGCCTCGATTCGAAAGGGTCTTGAGGAAGGCCGGAAGGCGCTAGAGACCTCCCAGGCTCAACTTCACGCGGTCGAAGAAAAACTCCAGCATATCGAAGAGGCGATGGCGGCGTTCCGCGCTGCGGCGCTTCGGGAAATGGAAGAGGAGCACGAGCGCATTCGGCAGACGGCGGCCCAGGAAGCCGAAAAGATAACGGAGTCCGTCCGGGTGCAGATGGATGTGGCCAGCAAGCAGGCAAAGCTCGAACTGAAACTCTTCGCGGCCCAGATGGCCGTGGGGCTGGCCGAAGAGATGATCGTCCAGCGCCTCGATGAGGCTGGCCAGAAACGGCTGGTCAACCAGTTCATGGCGCAACTGAAAACGAAGCGAACTCCGAACTGATTCCGCAAAATCCGCGACGGGCGCGCTACAGCGTGCCCTTGGACTAGGAATTCCCCTTGGCGATCGCCATTGCCAATCGATATGCCCGCGCGCTGGCCGACGTGGTCGCCCGGACGGGTGACTACCGTGGGGCGCAGCAAGAACTCCAGGATTTCGCCGCGGTCTATCGCGAGAGCGCCGACCTTCGCGACGTGCTGCGCACCCCCGCCGTCTCTTCGCAAGAGAAGACCCGGGTCTTGGAGGCGATCCTCCAGCGGCTCGGGACATCCACGATCAGCGCCAACTTCCTGCGCGTTCTGCTCGGCAACTATCGGCTGGCGCTGCTCGATGAGATCATCGAGGTTTTCCAAAAGATCGCCAACGAGCGCCTGGGAGTGACGCAGGTGGAGATCGCTTCCGCCACGGAGCTCTCGGAAGCTGAGAAGGCGACGCTCGCCGCCCGCTTCGAGGCCCTCACCGAGAAACGTGTGGAAGTGGATTTTCGGGTGGAGCGACGGTTGCTGGGCGGAATCGAGGCCCGGATCGGCAGCACGGTGTACGACGGGTCCGTGCGCGGCCATCTGGAGAGAATCCGCGAAAAGCTGATGGCTCGTTGAGTGGCGAGCGCGCAAGCGCGGCTTCAGGGTCTGCAACTGAGTCGGTCGCCCGCGCCAAGCGGGATGAGGCGAGAAGATGGCACAAATCAAAGCAGACGAAATCACCCGGATCATCCGCGAGCAGATTGAGAACTACGACCGCAGCGTCACCGTAAGTGAGGTGGGTTCAGTCATCTCGGTGGGCGACGGCGTAGCGCGTATCCATGGCCTGGAGAAGGTGATGGCCGGTGAGCTGCTCGACCTTCCCCACGAGGTCGCCGGGCTGGCCCTGAACCTGGAGGAGGACCAGGTGAGCGCCGTTCTGCTCGGCGATTACACGAAGATTAGCGAAGGGGACGTGGTCAAGCGCACAGGGCGGATCATCTCGGTGCCGGTGGGCGAGGCGCTGGTCGGCCGCGTGGTCGATGCGCTCGGGCACCCCGCCGACGACAAGGGGCCCATCATTACCGACCACTACAATCCCATTGAGCAGCTGGCGCCCGGCGTTGTGGACCGCCTGCCGGTTCGCGAGCCGCTGCAGACCGGCCTCAAGGCCATTGATGCCATGATTCCCATCGGGCGCGGCCAGCGCGAGCTCATCATCGGCGACCGCCAGACGGGGAAGACGGCGATCGCCCTCGATACCATCATCAACCAGAAGAGCGGCGACGTCATTTGCATCTACGTCGCGATCGGCCAGAAGCGCTCGACGATCGCCCAGGTCATCAAAACGCTCGAAGAGCATGACGCGATGAAGTACACCATCGTCGTCGAGGCGGGATCTTCCGACCCCGCGCCCATGCAATATATCGCCCCGTACGCAGGCTGCGCCATGGGCGAGTACTTCCGCGACCGCGGGCGACACGCCCTGTGCGTTTATGACGACCTCTCAAAGCACGCCGTCTCCTATCGCGAGATTTCGCTGCTCCTCCGCCGGCCGCCAGGCCGTGAAGCCTATCCGGGCGACGTTTTCTACCTACACTCGCGGCTGCTCGAGCGCGCAGCAAAACTGAACAAGGAGAAGGGCGGCGGGTCCCTCACCGCGCTCCCCATCATCGAAACGCAGGCGGGGGATGTCTCCGCTTACATTCCGACGAACGTCATTTCGATTACCGACGGGCAGATCTATCTGGAGGCTGACCTTTTCAACGCCGGCATTCGCCCCGCCATGAACGTGGGGATTTCGGTTTCGCGTGTTGGCGGCAACGCGCAGATCAAGGCCATGAAGCAGGTCGCCGGAACGCTCCGCCTGGAGCTTGCCCAGTACCGCGAACTCGCCGCCTTCGCGCAGTTCGGCAGCGATCTCGACAAGACCACGCAGGCGCAGCTCAACCGGGGGCGGCGTCTGACCGAAATCCTGAAGCAGGACCAGTTCAAGCCGCTGCCGGTGGAAAAGCAGATCGCCGTCGTCTTCGCGGGCACCAACGGCTATCTCGACGACCTGGCCGTCGAGGACTGCCTGGCGTTTGAGGCGGCGTTGTACGGGTTCATGGACGATTCCTATCCGTCTGTCGGCCGAACGCTCGTCCAGAAGAAACAGCTCGACGACCAGCTCCGCGCCGAAATCCGCAAGATGCTGGACGAGTTCAAGGCCAAGTTCCTGGCGGAGCGGAAACAGAAAGTCGCTTGAAGGGATCGCGGTGCCCTCTGGCCGCCAGAGCAAGCGCCCCCTTCCGACGCAGCAGTTGCCGGATTGAAACCGGGGCACCGTTGGACTTATGCCGACGCTACTCGATATTCGCCGTCGCATCCGCTCGGTGAAGAGCACGCAGCAGATCACCCGGGCGATGAAGATGGTGGCGGCCGCACGGTTGCGGCGCGCGCAGGAGCGGGTCTTCAACGCGCGTCCCTACGCCAACCAGATGATGACGCTGCTTTCGAGCCTCGCCGCCCGCACCGAGCAGCGCTCCCATCCGTTGCTCGCCGTCCGGCCCGAGGAAAAGGTGCTCCTCGTGCTCGTGACGGGCGACAAGGGCCTGTGCGGTGCTTTCAACGCCAACCTCATTCGCGCCGCGCAGAGCTACCTGGACGAGCACCACGACCGCAAGGTCGCGATGATCGCCGTGGGTCGGAAAGGCCGCGATTTCTTCCGCCGGCGCCCGGTGGAGATGATCGCCGAGTACGCGGGGATCTTCAGCCGGCTGGAGTTTACTCACGCGCAGGAGATTGCGAAGCAGATCATCGATCTCTATTCGTGCGAAGCAGTGGACGCGGTGGATTTCATTTATAACGAATCGAAGACCATCCTCACCCAGCGGCTGACGCGGGAGCGGTATCTGCCCATCAAATCCCTGGAGCCGACCCAGGGCGAGGCGCTCGTGGATTACATTTACGAAGAACCGGCGGGCGAAATTTTCGCGATGCTCCTGCCCCGCTACGTGGAGATCGAGGTGTATCGCGCCCTGCTCGAGTCGGGCGCCTCGGAACTGGCAGCGCGGATGACCGCCATGGACGCGGCCACCAGCAACGCCACCGAGATGATTGACTCGCTGACGCTGCACATGAACCGCGTCCGCCAAGCCGCCATCACGCGGGAGATCATCGAGGTCGTTAGCGGCGCTGCGGCACTGTAGAAGTCGAAGGTCGACAGTCGAAAGTCGAAGGAGGAAACTGGAAAGTGGGAACTCGAAAATGGAAACTGGTGACCATGGTCGAACCGAGCTTCTAGTTTCCAATCTCTAGATTCCAGTTTCGGTGGAGTTGGTGAAAGGAAAGCAGCATGGCAGAGATGCACGTCGGCAAAGTCGTGGAAGTCATCGGCCCGGTGGTCGTGGTGGCCTTTGAAGGTGAACATCTGCCCCCCATCTACAACGCCCTGCGCATTACCTCCGAAGGGTTTGAAGTCCCCACGCCGATCAGCGTCATCGCCGAGGTCGAGCAGCACCTGGGCGAGGGGCGCGTGAAGTGCGTGGCCATGGAACCTACCGAGGGTATGGTGCGCGGGATGAAGGCCATCGACCAGGGCGGGCCCATCACGGTTCCCGTGGGCAAGGCCACCCTGGGCCGCGTCATGAACGTGATCGGCGAGCCGGTGGACAACTTCGGCCCGATTGTTTCCGACATCCGCTCTCCCATCCACCGTCATCCCCCCGAACTCGAGGATCAGAACACGCAGCTCGAAGTCTTCGAAACCGGCCTGAAAGTTGTCGACCTGCTGGAACCGTACCTGAAAGGCGGCAAGACGGGTTTGTTCGGCGGCGCCGGTGTCGGGAAGACCGTCATCATCATGGAGCTGATCAACAACGTCGCCATGAAACACGGCGGCGTTTCTGTGTTCTCCGGCGTGGGCGAGCGCACGCGCGAGGGGAACGACCTCTGGCTGGAATTCACGGAATCCAAGGTGATTGTCCCCGGCGACCCGTCGCAATCCAAGGCGGCGCTGATTTACGGCCAGATGACCGAGCCGCCTGGGGCGCGGCTGCGCGTAGGGCTGACGGGACTCACAGTGGCCGAGTATTTCCGCGACGTCGAGGGCCAGGACGTCCTCCTCTTTATCGACAACATCTTCCGCTTCACGCAGGCGGGCTCGGAAGTCTCGGCACTGCTCGGTCGGATGCCCTCCGCGGTTGGTTACCAGCCCAACCTCTCGACCGAGATGGGTGAGCTTCAGGAGCGCATCACCTCCACCAAAAAGGGCTCCATCACTTCGGTGCAGGCAATTTACGTGCCTGCCGACGACCTGACCGATCCGGCACCGGCGACGACCTTCTCGCACCTCGACGCCACCACGGTGCTTTCCCGGCAACTCGTCGAGATCGGCATTTATCCAGCCGTGGACCCGCTGGCGTCGACTTCGCGCGTCCTCGACCCGCGCATTGTGGGCGCCGAGCATTACAACGTGGCGCGCGCCGTCAAGGCCATCCTGCAAAAGTACAAGGACCTGCAGGACATCATCGCCATCCTGGGCATCGACGAGCTTTCGGAAGAAGATAAGCAAGCCGTCGAGCGGGCGCGCCGAATTCAGAAATTCTTGTCTCAGCCGTTCTTCGTGGCCCAGCAATTCACGGGCCTGGAAGGGAAATACGTGAAGCTCGAAGATACGATTCGCGGCTTTAAGGAACTGATTGAAGGCAAGCACGACGACGTTCCCGAACAGGCGTTCTACATGCGGGGGACCATCGAAGATGTCCTCGAGAGAGCGGAGAAACTGAAGGCCGCAGCATGACGGGGGATTGAGTGATCGGGCGATTGAGTCATTGAATCATTGAAAAACGGACATACCCTTCGATCACCCGATGGCCCGTCGACTCGGTCAATCGATATGGACGATTCTCTTCCGACTCAAATCCAACTTGAAATCGTGACACCCGACCGGCAGGTGGTGCACGAATCGGTCACCGCGGTGACGATCCCGGGCAAACAGGGTTACCTGGGAATCCTACCCGGGCACGCGCCGCTGCTTTCCGAGCTTAAGGCGGGGGAGCTCGTCTACACGCGTGAGGAAGTAAAGCATTACTTGGCGGTGAGCTGGGGGTTTGCGGAGGTTCTGCCTGGCCGGGTGATTATTCTGGCACATACGGCGGAACGGGCGGAGGAAATCGACCTCGCACGCGCCGAGCGAGCCCGCGAGCGAGCCGAGGAGCGGTTGAAGAACACGACCGATCCCACGCTGGACATCCAACGGGCCCGGGAAGCCTACGAGCGGGCACTTGCGCGCTTGCAGGCCGCGCGTCGCGCGGGTGGCTAGCCGCACGGCACACTTCTGAGCCTCGCTCGCGTTGCACGCGCCTCCCGATTCGGGCTCGCAGCACTTCGAAGCGGAAAACTAACATCGGAGCAGAAGCGTGCCGACGTCCTGTAGACATTTCCGCCGACGTGTACCTTCATCACAGCCCGGTCGTTCTGCGCGTGAGGCCCGGAATGCAAAGAGAGATGAACCAGAAAGCGATGTCACAGAAGATTCGGATGTATACGACTTACTCGTGCAGTGATTGCCGCCGTGCCAAGTGGTTCTTGAGCGAGCGCCAGCTGCCTTTTGAGGAGATCAACATCGAGGAGACTCCCGAGGCCAAGGAGTTTGTTCTACGCGCCAACGCCGGAAGACGGAAACTCCCCACCTTCGACGTCGGCGGCCGCACCTTCCACTGCTCTCCATATGACCCGGAAAAACTGCGCCGGGAATTGGGCCTCTGAATCCCCGGCAGGCCTCCGCCCTGGATATCGAGCCCACGATCGTCACTTCCGGGTGGCCAAGCGGCAGCCGCTACGGCAAACGTTCTGCTCTCCGTTTGGTCAAACCCAGGAAACTAACCGGAAGGGGGGAAATGACCCATGGCAACGACCGCTGAGGAACGCTTTATGCAGGAGCAGGATTTCGGGCAGGAGGAAGCGGGAAGGCTCCGTGCGCATTTCCGAGCCTTGCTTTTTCAGCCCTCCATTGTGGGTCCTACGATGGTGATCGCCATCATCTTTCAGTCGCGCGCCCTCTTCTTTCTCCTGGCAACGATTCTTGTCTGGAACGTGGCCTTTCCGCGGTTGAACCCGTTTGAGCGATTTTACGACTGGGTGATCGGCCGGAAGAAGGGTCAGGAAAAACTCGAGCCAACCCCCATCCCATGTCGGTTCGCGCAGGGCATGGCCGCCGCTTTCATGCTGGCCGCGGGGCTGGCGCTTTGCCTCGGAGGGCGCCCGACGGCTTACGTGTTCGAAATCTTCCTGGTGGTGGCTTTCACAGCGCTGGTGGGTGGGAAGTTTTGCCTCGGGGCGAATGCTTTCCCTCTGCTGCGGCGGGCGGACGGAGTTCGGCAACCCCACGTGTCCGTGGTCCAGAGCTTAGGGATTGTTGCAGGTTGTCGCAGCCATCCCCGATCGGGCGGCCGAAGAACTGCGCTCAAATCACGCCGATTCGCCGTCATGGCACGGGCGGCGGCGTCATGATCCCCTTGTACAACCATAAGCCGAACATTACCAACAGCAAGACGACGGACAAAGTGCCCAAAGCGCGGATCGGCCACGTCAGCTTCCCGGTTTTCATCTCGACGATGGTCTGCTCCTTTATCGCGCGGTCTTCGCGATCATCGTCGGTCAGCGGGATCCAGTCAGTTTCGTGACTCTCCAGGCGGGCCCGATAGATCACAAGGACAACTAAGGCGATCGTAACTAGACCCCAGGCTGCGATCAGGACCACGAACGGGTTCATGGTTCACCCCTCAGGGGTCAGACATCTTGTCGGTGCGGAAAAATCTGACTCCCCGCCCGGAAGGTAGCAACCCGCGTACCATTTGCAGGAGGGCCTGTATGGTTCCCGCGGGGTGGGCGAGGAGATCTCAGCCCTTTTGCCTGGAGGCTCAACTCACGCCTTTACCTGATCCACCTCCACAGCCGGTGCCCGGCGTAGGCACCCCATCCGCCGACGATCGCACCGATCGCCAGGCCCTTGGCGCCGCCTGCCAGGGCTCCGATCCCCATTGAGGTGCCGGCAATCCCGGCCAGGACCGCAACTTCCTTCTTGGAGATTCCAGAGCGCCGTCGCGGCCGAGTTTCGCGTTCATAGGACCGCCGCGTTGAGGCGGGCTGTGGCCGGACGGTTTGCGCGCTCTGCGTCGGACTTTGTGCCGGGGATGCTGCCGGTGCCGCCGAAGCTGCCGGCGGTTGAGGACGGACGGCAGCAACGTGCGGAGTTGCCGATTGCGCCATCAAGACCTCCGGAACAAGTAAGGTCAGGATGAGGAATGCCGAAATCGCCCTTTGTTGCATAGCATTACACCTCCCGGGGGGAATACCTCTCCAAGGCACGCGATTATCGTTCCACGGCAAGCTCGCCACCTCACCAACGATCATCGTTCACGGGCTGTCCGTTCAGGTTCAGCATGCGCTCCTCCTTTCGAACGCTCCCGCGGAAAGGAACCCTCGACCTGCTGCGGCATATCCGCCTGGCGAGGCTCCAAGCTGGCGGTCGAGGGAGCGGATGATTGCGGCCCAGCGGTTTCGCCCGCCGCGCTTACGGCCAGTTCCGATTGCCGGAATTTCGGCACGCTCACATAACCGCGCGCCTGGTTCTTCTCGATCTGGCTGATGACCAGCTCCACCGGCTGCGCGTAGTCCGCGGGGTAGAACAGAACGGGCTCGTAAAGGTTCACGTGCTTCTTTTCGACCTCGAAATCGTCCACAATCATCTTCAGGTCGCAATACTGGCGCTTGGTGTTGGCCTTGCGAAGAGAGATGCTGATGGGCCCCGCACGGTTAAATTGCTTCGACTTGGCGAGATCGAACTCGACGTAGTTGCGCGAACCTCTCTTCTGGAGCGCCACCAGTTCTTCGTGCGTCCGCGCGATGGAGCCGTTGAGCTCGTCGCGCGTTGAACCCAGCTTCCCTTCCAGGTCGCTTCGAGCCTTCTCCACGTCCTGGCGGGTCGCTTCAATCTGCTTCTGGTGTTCCAGCAGTTCCGCCTGGACCTGCTTCCAACGAGGGTCGTCCGCCGGGGGGCGCTTGGAGCTCTTACGCTTCGCCGTGGTGTGCCCGGCCTTCGGGGCCTCAGACCGCGCGAGGCTCGGCGCGGGTTCGGGCGGCGGTGAGGCGGTCAGACTGTTGAGCTTGGCCGTTACCGTGCCGAGCTGGCTGCGCGTCTGATTCAGCGCGGCGCTCATTTGATCGTAGCCGGCGGTAAGTTGTGCCGCCTCACGTCGCTGCTCCACGATGTAGGAGCCGCAGGCCACGCTGATTATGAAGAATACGATGGCCGCGGCTGCCAGCCACCGACTCTTACCCCCCGAGGGTGTAGAAATTTCCTGAGGTTGATCTTCGTTCATAATTGCCTCCCTGTTGCGATGGATCGCACTGTTGCCCTGGCCCCTCAAACGTCAGGGCAAGGCGGTTGCCACCCAAGGGCTATTTCAGCCCCTTGGCAATCAAATGGTTACGGAAATCGCAGAGAGGGGAGGCTTGTTGTTGTGAGGAAGAGATTGCCAGGCAAGCGAAGAATTTTCAGAGCCGCCTGCAGTCGGCGGAAGCGTGGCGAAGAGTGCGGTTGGAATCCGGTGATGATCACCTTGCGAGAGGCGATCATTTACTAAACTGGCCGAAAATGATATCCACAAGCCGGAGGACACCCTGCTCGAAAGCCACCAAGCTTTCGCCCACCCAAGCCGTGCTCCATTCGTAGGACTTCTCCCAGGCCTGGGGAGAAATCCAAACCACACGCAATCGCTCCCAGTAGCGGATTCGAGTGGCGGGTGAGGCTTCGTGGGCGCCAGGGGGAAATCCTTTCTTCTCGATGCTGAACTCCGCAGGTGGCTCCGCGGGGAGGGGCGCTCCGTACTCGTATTTGACTTGGACAACCTGCAGCGCCTGCTCCCAGTACGCGCGCGCCGCGCGTTCCTCCACGGCGCGACGCTGGGCGTCCCATTCCTTGCGCATCTCCAAGAAGCTCGGGGGAGGCTCGGGCCGCAGGCGTGTCACCGGCTGGTAGGAAAGAAAAGCGATCACGCCCAGAAGGATGGCCAGCGCCACCACGCCGCCACCGACCTTGCCCCGGTGCTTCTTCGGTTTTCCGAGCCTTACAGGTTCAGCGCCCATGGCAGTTCATCATTCTACCATCGGCATTTCTGCGGTCGGGACTGAGAGGGGAGTGGCGACCGATGCGGCCACTAGTCGGGATCATTTGTGCCAGAAAGAGCCCGTGGAGTCAAGGGGTGCTTCCCTCAGGCTGCCGACCGCGGAAGATGTTCGACCGCTTTGGGCGGGAAGAATCCGATGCTTCCTTTAGAGCGCGGGGTTCGTGTCCATCTCCACCAGGCGGCGCCAGCGGCGGTCAACTTCCTTCTGGATTTCCTCGGCCACGGGAGCGAACTCTTCGCTCGCCAGGTGGGCAAAGGCCGAGCCCATGCTCTGGAACAGGTCTTTCACCGGGATCTTCTGCCCCATCTTCTCCGGGTTGTAATTGAGCTTGGTGATCCCGTGCTCGACCTCGTAAAGCGGGAAGAGGCAACTCTTCACGGCCTTGTCCACGATGCGGAAGCCCATCGACGGGTCGGTGCCCCAGTTGAGCGGGCAGGGTGAGAAGAAGCGCCCGAAAACAAAGTTGCCTTCGCGCACCATTTTCTGCGCCTTGCGCGCTTTCATCAGCAGGTCGCGGAAGTTTGATTCCCCGGCCTGAAAGAGATACGGTGCGTGCGTGCCGCGCAGGATTTCCACGATATCCTTGTGGTGCTGGAGCTTACCCTTCTGCTGCGGCCCAATGTTGGCGTTCGTGAAGCGCTGGCCGAGCAAGCCCGTGTAGCAGAGCTGCCCGCCGGTGTTCATGTAACCCTTGTTATCGTACTCGAGCACGATCATGGGATCGTTGCGCAGCGCCGCACCGATCACCTGGTCCATGCCGATATCGTCGCCGCCGTCGCCCGTCACGACGATAAAGGTGATCTCGTCTTCCATTTTCCCCTGGCGGCGGAAGCGCCGGTACATCTCGATCACGCCCGTCGCGGTGGAGGTGGCGTTGTGGAAGAGATTGTGAAAATACGGGACGCGAAAACTGGTGGAAGGGAAGCTCGTCGTCACCACCATGCCGCAGCCAGTGTTGAAGAAGAGCACCACCTGGCCGTCGATGCCGCGCAGGAACATTTCCAGATTGGAAAAGAGGCCGCAGCCCGGGCAGGCCGAATGCTTCGCGACGCGGTGCGGCATTTCGGCCAGCTCTCTCAGGTCAATCCGGTCTTTGCCGGCGTTGCGGGTGGCGTCTTCCGTCGCGAGAGGCGCGATTTCCGCGACGGGTCGGTAATCGCGATCGCCCGGCCAAGCCTGATAATAGCCCTTCCAGCGTTTCTCGTGGTCGGGGACGTGGGGGAAATTCAACGCCAGGCGGAGCAGATATTCGGCGTCCTCGGGATAGAAGTTCAGCCCACCGATTCCGTACGTGCGGCTCAGAACCAGGTTGTGATCTCCGGCGCGCTGCAGGACCGCGCCGACTTCGTTGGCGAGGTAGTTGTTCGCCCCGTACTGCGAAACGCGTTCCGCCACCAGGATGCGGTCCGCCGAGAAGAGCGTTTGCAGGATGGCATCCGCGGGCCAGGGCCGCAACACGGTCGGTGAAACCAGCTTGACGCTCCGCCCTTCCTGGCGCAGGCGGTCAACCGCCACCTTCGATGCTTCCGCGGCCGAGTTGAGGATGAAGAGCGCTGCCTGCGCGTCCGGCTCGCCGTAGACTTCGAGGAAGTGGTAGCGACGTCCGCTCAGTTGCGCGTACTCGTCGAAGATTCTCGGCAGTAGCTTCAACGCTTTCTCCATCTTCTGGTCGATCTGCACCTTGGTGTTGATGAGGTCGTCGTTCATGTAGGGGCCGAAGGTGTGCGGATGCTTAACATCGAGGATCGAGAGGCGCTTCGGAGGCTCCGGCCCGACGAATTCGCGCAGGGCCTGGCGGTCGGTGAAGACCTTGATGCGCCGGTTGGCGTGACTGGTGTGGAAGCCGTCGTAGGCGACGAGCGCCGGCAGGTTCACGGCTTCCGCCACCTTGAGCGCGATGATGTTGAGGTCGTAAACGGCCTGCACCGTGGGCGCGCAGAGGGTGATCCAGCCCCAGCCGAGCGTCGCTGCCAGGTCGGAGTGGCCGTTTTTGATGTTCAGGGGCGCGTTCACGTCGCGCGTGGCGAGATTCAGGACGACGGGGAGGCCCAGGCCCGCGATGGCGGGAAGCTCTTCCGCCTTCAGAAGGAGGCCCTGGGCAGAGGTGACGTCAACCGCGCGGCCGCCCGCGATGGCCATCCCGGCCACCGTGGAAATGGCGGCCAACTCGGAAGTGCCCACGACGAAGCTCAGATCGATTTCGCCCTGGGCGTAAGCACGATTGACGTGTTCCCCCACCTCGGAAGAAGGCGTTATGGGATAGTACCCCTCCCCGTCAAAACCAATGTCTATGATGGCGTGTGCGGCAGCTTCGTTGCCGCTGGAAATGATCGTTTGTTGATCGAGCATGGCCGTTCACCTCTTCAAGTGCGCCGCTTTTGTAGCGCCGCCCTTTAGGGCGGCACGTTGTTGCAGCGCCCGCCATTAGTCGGACGTCTCTGCCGAGCTAAAGCCCGGCGCTACGCCCCCACCAGTTCCGGTTCCGTCAGCGCCTTGCCGCGTTTGGTGGTGGGACAGATCTCCACACACTGCATACACCCTTTGCAGTAGGCCGGGTTGATGCCCACCATCTTCCTGTCCTTCCAGATGATTGCGCCCGGGTCCGGGCAGGGCACCAGGCACAGCCCGCAATGCGAGCACAGTTCGGCGGCGAAGACCGGGACCCGGCCGAGCGGCTCAGTGCCGGGATCCGGGACCGTAAGGTTGACCAGGGCGTCGATCGCGCCGCCATTCAGCATGTTCATGTAGCCGATCGGCGAGTTCGCACTCGCCGGTTCGACGAGCGGATATTCCGCGCTGGGCTCGAAGCGCTCGCTGCGCGCCAGACCCACGGCCTTCTCAAACGCCGCCAGGTTGGCTGCCTTGGCCCGGGGCCACTGCTTCCCGATCGCCTCTTTCACCACCTCGGCGGGAAACCCCAGTTGGTCGGCCAGCACCGCCAGCATCGGCATATTCAGCCGTGATTGAGTCTCGACCGCGATCCGCGTGGCATCGAGCGTCAGAATCTTGCCGCTGGGCAGGCACAGCAGGTCGCGGACCTCGGCAGGCGCCTTGGTCGTGTTGACCATCACCGTCGCTTCCGGCTGAAGTCCGGCGACGAGGTTCTGGGCGCGGATCAGTTTTTCGCGGAAGACGCTCAACATGTGCGGGCGGCGGGTTGGGCCGCTCTCGCGCACGGGTGTTCCGTACAGGCAGAGGCGGATGGAAACGTCGGTGGGCGTGCCGGTTTTCTCGCTGCCGTACTTCGCGTCGTAACCCCCGTCGAGGTCCAGGGCTTCGACGGCAATCTTGAAGAGCAGCTTGGCGGCCATGTTGGCGCCGTCGCCGCCCAGCGCCGTCAGGAGGATGTTCGTGAAACCGAGTTCGTCCTGGTAGGGGAACGCATACGTATGCATGTGAGGACACCTCGCCCGAGTCGAGATGATTCAAAGTCACAGTACAGCATTCACTTTGCCAAAGGACGGACGGGCTAGATAAGGCTGAGGGCTGCGAAAATGGACAACTGAGCAAAGGACCGAGGACAACATGTCATTTAGTCTTGACGAGAGAGACGTATGGTCTTTTCGGTGGGCCTCTTACCGCTGCTCGACTTTACGCAGATGAACATTTCTCCGAACCTTCGTGGACGGACGTTGGGCCTTGGGCAGCATCGGATGTATCTATAGGGCCTCCAAACGTGCCCTTCCCCCAACCAAGAGACCAGCCATAATGGCTTTCCCGAAAAAGAGGGGTTTCTGCTTGCATAGGGCTGGCATTTCGAGGCTGGCTCTCGCGGGCCTGCTGCCAAGGTCGGGGCAATGCATGGCGGGGGCTTCAATTTGGCTTGCAGGCGGCTCCAAACAATAAATTAAGATTCGGGGACATTCTGGTGTAGAATCGGCCCTCATTTCTTTGAACATCCTACTCTACAATCCGGACAACGGCATCGCGCACAACTTCATGCCCCATCTCTGGATGTTTCTTCTCCAGTCGCTTACGCCTGTTGGTCATCGCGTGTTTCTTGTGGACGGCAACGCACAGCCAATGAGTGAAGAAGAACTCGTCCACTATGTCCACAAGAACGACATCGGCCTGGTCGGGATCGGCGCCATGACGCGCATGGTGGCGAAGGCCTACCGGATGGCGGACGCGGTGCGCGCGGTGGGTGTCCCGGTAGTTATGGGAGGTCCCCACGTCACGGAGGTGCCCGATGAGGCGCTGGGGCGCGATGGTGGGCCCCGCCACGCGGATGCCGTGGCCTTGGGCGAGGCTGACGAGACTTGGCCGAAGATCGTTGCGGATGCCGAGCGCGGCACCCTGAAAGACATCTATGCCCCTCTCGATGCAGCCGGGAAGGAGGTCAAACCCTCGCTGGCTGACTATCCAGTGATTCCCTGGGACCGCATGGACCTTGACCAGTTCAATCTGATCAAACACTTTCCCAAGATGGCGCGGCGCATCCTCTCACTTGTCGGCATGACCTGGCAGACTTTTCACCTCGTTCCGATTGAGTGCGGTCGTGGCTGCCCCTATGGCTGTGATTTCTGCACCGTGACCGGGTTCTTCGGTGACTCGATACGATTCCGCACCAATGAGAGCGTCGTGAGCGAACTGTTGATGCTGAAGTCGCTGGAGAAGCGGCAAAAGGGACAAATCGCGGTCTTTTTCATCGACGACAACTTTGCCATCAACCCCAAGCGCACCAAGTCCTTGCTGCGGGAGATCATCGCCCGCGACGCACAAGTTCCCTGGGTGGCGCAAATCAGTATGAACCTGCTGCGAGACGAAGAACTGGTCTCCCTGATCGCCCAAAGCGGCGGCAAGTGGATCTTCATCGGGCTGGAGTCGATTGACCCCGAGAACCTCAAGAGCGTGAGCAAGGGATTCAACAAGCCGGAGGAATACGCGGCGGTGCTGGAACGCCTCGCGCGACACGGCCTGTATGCCATTACCTCTTTCATTTTCGGGATGGACAGCGACCGCCCGGGCGTTGCCCAGCGCACCTTGGAAGTGGTCCGTTCTTGGCCGCCGGGGCTACCCGTGTTCGGTCTCCTGACTCCTTACCCGGCGACGCCGCTTTACGACCGACTGGCTTCATCCGGTCGGCTCACCCGACCAAAACACTGGTTGGAGTTCAAGCCTTTCACCATGGACTTCTCACCCCTGGGGATTTCCCCTGAGCAGGCGGAGGCAGAGGTGAGACAAGCCTGGGAGTCATCCTACAATCCGGCAGCCAACGCCTCCGCCATTGAGTGGCTGGAGAAGAAATCCTTCCCGGATCAGATCATCCACCTGCTCGGCCGGCTGGCTTTCCGGGGAATCTATTTCCCGCAGATGAAGCGGAGGGAATGGGTGCGGCTCCTCTTCGAGAATCGAGCGCCCATACTCCACCTGATCTTTCAGGCACTGAAAATGAGATTCAGTTCCCGACCGAAAAACTCCCCCATCGATCGGGATGTATCGGCAGATCCGACTCCCCCGTTGAACGCTATCGATGCCCGGCTGGGGCAAGCTCCACCCTCCGCCTGATTTCGACCAACCCACTGTGGCTTACGTTCTGAGTCGCCGGCTGGCAGGTTCAGCCCTGGAACGCTGATCTAGGGAAGCAGTTCTTGGCTCAGCCGACGGGGCGCGTGGATGGGCACGGGTCGCCCCTCCCGCGCGGAGCGGTAGATGGCCTGCATGGCCGCCACGTCCTTGAGGCCCTCGATGCCGTCGGGTTCGGGGTCGCGTCGCCGGCGGATGCAGTCCGCGAAGGCATCGAGTTCGAGAACGAACTCATGCATGGCCTTGTACTTCTTCTCGAACCGCTTTCCGCCGATCTCTCCGAATAGCCGGCGCTCGGCGGCGAAGGCATACGCGGGGTCGAGCGCCGCCCAGCCCTTTTCGCCGTGGACGTGCAGGAAGGACGCCTGGGCCAGTCCGAAGCTGGAGCTGCCTTGCAGAACGATGCCGTCGGGGAACTTGAGCTGGAAGGTGATATTTTCATCCACCTCACGGAATCCCGCCGGGTCGAAGGTCCAGGCGTAGCCGGAGGCCTCGATCGGATCTCGATCCAGGAGCCACCGCGCAGTGTTGACGCAATAGATGCCGACATCGACGAGCGACCCGCCGCCCGCCTGCTTTTTATCGAAATGCCACGCGGGACTGCCGGGCTTTCCCGGAGGCAGGAAGATCGTGAATGCCGAATGCAGGAGTTTCAGTCGCCCCAGTTTCCCCGACGTGACGAGTTTCTTGAGGGCCACACTGGCCGGCTCGAAGTACTTCCGATAGGCGATCATCAGGCGGACATCGCTCGCCCGGCAGGCGTCGATCATCTGCTGGCATTCTTCCACGGTGTTCGCCATCGGCTTTTCGCACAGGACGTGCTTATTGGAGTGCGCGGCACGGATCGTGTACTCGGCATGCGTGCCGTTCGTGGTGGCGATGAAAACCGCTTCGATCTGAGGATGGTTCAGGCAGAGCACGTACTCGTCGTAGGTGTAATAATCGCTGGCACCGAACTTCTTGGCCAGACGCTTCGCCTTGCGTTCGTCGCCGCTCACCACCGCCACGAGCTTCGCCTTCTTGCTGTGCCGGAAGGCCGGCAGAACGGCGATTTCCGAGATCTTCCCCAGACCCACTACCGCAAAGCCAATCCGTTTCGAAGCCGCCATGGTGTGATCCCCCTCACCCGGAGGTTTGACGCCGTGTCCACGTTCCTTCGAGCATTATCATCCCGTTGTCAACTGGCCGGAGGGGAGCGGGGGACGAGGCTCGGCACAAGTGGGCGGTTACAAGGCCTTCTCAATTCGCATCACCGCCGTGCGGAAGGGACCGCCTGGGAGAGTCGCGCCGTCCTCACCGCCATGTGCTCGTAGACCTACCCCTAGTAGTTGGCGCGCTCCCAGGCCAGGAAGCGGTCGATGTCCTTTCGGATGGCCCTCAGAACCAGGGCGAGAACGCCGGCGTCGTCGAGGTAGCCGAGAAACGGGATGGGGTCGGGGATGAGGTCCAGGGGATCGACAAAGTACAGGACGCCGGCAACGGCGAATACCAGAGTCCGCCAGGGTACAACGTTGTACCGGCCATGAGCCCAGGCGGCGATAAGGCGTAGCAGTGTCTGCAGCGTCTCCCAAATCTCGCCGATCCTGCCTCGTTCGCGATACGCTTTGCGCTCCGCAGTGCCCAGCAAGCGGGAGACCTTGGGCCGGTCGGCGGCGTAGGTCTCCGCCTGTTCGCGTGTGCCGTCGAAACCTGAACTTACATTCGCCAAGGTCCGCCCCCTTGCGACATTATAACGAGTCCAATAACCTCAATTCACCCTTCTTGAGAGTTTGCACGGCGCGAGGCTGTGCATTCGTGCCAGCCGGCACAGCGTTGTAGCGCGGACCCAGGGATCAGGTCCTCGGAGTCTGGTTTGGGAAAAAACGCTGATGCAAAGAACGGGTCTTTGCTTGACGCCGAGGGGCACCTCCTAGGCCGCGACGGTGGCGGCCCGGGGCTCGTGGACGCAGCAGGGTTCCTCGGCGAGGACATCGCCGGTGACGGCGTAGGCGCGGGCGCGCGAGCCGCCACAGATTTCGCGGAACTCACACACGCCGCACTTGCCTTGCAGGTTGGAGGTATCGCGGAGCGCGACGAAGAGCGCAGAGCGCTGGTAGATTTCGGCCAGGGATTTCTCGCGGACGTTTCCCGCCGAAACCGGCAGGAATCCGCTGGGATAGACCTCACCGAGGTGGGAGATGAACACGAAGCCCTTGCCATCGTTGATGCCGCGCGGGGCGCGGCCAATCCCCTCCGGCGTGCTCAGCGGGAAGGGAAGTTCGCCGTCCGCAGGAGGCTCGAAGGAACGGACGACAGGAAGGATCGGTTGCCGTCTCGCCCCGGCGGACTTAATTCGTTTCCGCCGCTCAGCGGCCTGCGCCTGCGCGACGAATCGGCGGTAGTGCTGCGCCTCCGTCGTTTTGATGTCGAAACGCACCAGGCGCGCGAGCACATAGAGCTTGTGGAAGACCTGCTCGAATTCCTGTCGGCTCAGCAAGTCCTCAATCTGGCCGCGCCCTGTGGGAACCAGGAAGAAGACGCTCCACAGGACGACATCGAGGGCTTCGACCAGGCTGGCGGTTTCCTCGAATTCGGTTAGGTTGTGCCGCGAGATTGTGGTGTTGATCTGCGGCGGGACG
>Ga0315280_10000687_pt1 | contig 61853 bp, 56 predicted proteins | sample YL17G06_40_MG_FD_203697 | JGI IMG/M metagenome (GOLD analysis project Ga0315280, IMG submission 203697) | Sediment microbial communities from Yellowstone Lake, YNP, Wyoming, USA - YL17G06_40 | ecosystem: Environmental > Aquatic > Freshwater > Lake > Sediment | place: USA: Wyoming | collected... | reverse complement strand
AAACCTATTGGGAAACTCTTCAGCTATCATATCAACATGCAATTGGTGGAAGGAAGTTCTAACTGGAAGCTGCTTGAACCGGCTTTTCAAATCATTACTTCCCTTCCACACGCCAGATCAGCGCCTCCACTATTATTAGTATGCTGAACGCGAATCCCCCCACGTGAACCCAGTAACCAACTCCAACGCTTCCAATAAATGCTAGGAGAAACTGGTAGATGAACCAGAGAACCATGGCTACAAAACGCTTAGGAACTGGAACGATATAGGTGGCGCTTATTCGCTTAGGCACAGACATGGCCTTGATTCTAGGAATAAAGATGAGCTTAATTCTAGTCTTAGGAAACAAAATAAGGGTGCTGCCCATGATTCCTGAGATTGCACCAGACGCTCCAAGTGTTGGGAGACTGTAAGCTGCAAGCCCAACAAAACAAGAGAAAAGCCCGGAACCCAGATATAACGCTAAGAAACGTATTGTTCTTAACCTAGCTTCCACATCTCTACCGAAGATCCAGAGAAACAACATGTTGCCCAGTAAGTGTAGAAAGCTTCCATGCAGGAACATAGAAGTGATAAGAGTATATAGCTTGTCACCTTTCAGGACAAAAGCCGGGTTAAGGGCGAACATGTCAAGTGCAGCCTTTGATATCAAGAAGGGAAATGGGTTGGCGGTTAGAAGAAACATAGTTGTGTTCACTGCAATTAACGTGCAAGTTACGTAGGACCTACGCAACTTGATTATCATGTTTCTTGATAAGGTTTCTCCCGCTGCAATGGGTACGCTTGCTTCGCTCATCTAGGTGTTCTCCATACACTTTTGTGCAATGATGTGGGTTACTAAAACTATTGTATTGACTATTTTAAATTGAGCACGTGACATAAAGCACTCATATATGAATCTTTAAGGTTATTTGAACGCCATACAGTAAACCTTTCTGAAAGATAAGTTCCAATGATAAATGTCTTATATACCTAATTTTTCATGTAATAAATAATATTTTGCGACTGACTTTGCATAAGGAGACTGACTGACACGATTAATAAAAGAAAGTGGTGTTCTTTTGAGTGCATGAGGAAATTAACTGTTACAGCAGTCTCATACATGTGCTATTCGCGGTTGATGCCATTTGTACTGTGCCTCATTATTGCGACAGTCGCGCTTCACAAGGTGCTTCCAAGCCTAGGTACCATTGGGTTAAGTCATGATTCGAGTATACCTTCATATCCATCACAGATATTAAATCTTCATCTTGGTCTGCTTCAATGGTGCATTTACGAGGCCAATTTTGGATCTGACCCGTGGTTTGGGTCACAATATGGATACGCCCGATTTTGGTGCGCTACTACTGAGAATAGATTTGAACTTCGACCCACCATCACCAACTCCTATGGAGAAGCTTTTTATCTAAACAAACCAGTCTCCCACACCATAACCTTGTACTACAAAAACCAGCAAACGTTTGAAAAAGCTTGGACGATAACGGTTATAACTTACATTTCATCTACCGCGGTCCTAATCTATCTACATGCTCTCATTAAAATCGAAAACAAATGCAAAAAGAAAACAACTCCTCCAAAATCCTTTCCTAAACAAGCCAGAATTAATATGCAAAAGCAAATTATTTGGTATGCGCCTTGAAGAGACTGCAAAGGAAGATGGTTTTCAAAAGGGCTTTAGGTGCTCCGAATCCAACTTTCGAACATAGATTCTGCTACCACCTTTCCAAATCATATGTCCGAGGCAGGTCTGTTCTCAATATTGGTTGTTGGGTTGGAAACTACGAGTCGTTCTTGGGTTACTCGGATGCTGTAGGAATCGACATAGAAGAGAGAGCCCTTAAGGTGGCGAAGAATTACTTTCCAAATGTCAGTTTTGTTTTGGCATCTGCTCTATTTCTGCCTTTTCGCGAGGGTGTGTTTGATGTTGTTACAATGTGGGCTGTGTTGGAGCACATTCCCGTGGGAACTGAACTTCTGGCTTTGCCTGAAGTGGAAAGGGTTCTAACGGCGGAGGGATATTTCTTTCTTTCCACCGCAAACAAGCATCTGGTAAGTGACCTGATGGACCCCGCCTTCTTCCTTGTGGGGCACAGGCATTACAGGTTGTTAGAGTTGAGGGATCTATGTGAGAAGTCGAACTTCGATGTGCTGACGGTCGAGGTGAAGGGAGGCATTATTTTACTTCTTCACACAATACTCTTCTACCTATTCAAACACATCCTCGGCACTTCTATACCACGAACATCATTTATTGATAATCTACTAACCAAGGAATACTCTAGAAGAGGCCTCGTTAACACATATGTTATAATGAGAAAGCGCAGAAAGAGCTGAATGAATGGAAATTTCATATGAGCATTCTTTCACAGTAAGTGGTAGTGTTGCGCATGTTTTTTCGGAGGATTGTGACCCCTTGCTGTTCTATGATGATCAGGCGACCTACCGAAAGATTCACTTAACAAGAAGGACAGAAGTGAGATGCTAGCGCTTCTCTTCAATTCATGCTCCATTTCAAGCATAAACCATTAGGAACAGGATATTGCATTCCCTTGTTGCGGCATAGCGTCTATGGCAGCTGTCCTAATGGATAATGGAGTAGACGTGAAAATCATAGAGCCTCAGGCATATCAATTTTCTAAGGAAAGCCCCGACATTGAACATGGCAGAAGCCTTTACGTTCTAACCACGACAATAAACTTAATTAAGAAATAATATTCTAAAGATTTAGAGCTATGAACAGGGAGGAAACAAATATTGCGCTCAGTTTCTAGGCGAATACCTTTCAACAAGCCATATATTGGCGAAGAGGAAGTTAGAGCAGCTGCAGAAGTGATCCGATCCGGTAAGATACGTGGAAATGAAGGGCCAATAGGATTTGCTGTTGAGAACCAACTGAAAAACCTGTATGGTGTCAAACATGTTCTACTAACAACTTCATGTACTCATGCGATGGAGCTTGCCATGATGGTTTTAGGTATAAAGCAAGGAGATGAGGTGATCTGCCCCAGCTTCACTTTTACTTCTACAGCCACTTGCATCGTGTTGCAGGGGGCTAAACCAGTTTTTACAGAAATCGAAGAAGAAACAGCGAATATAGATCCAGAAGACATCAAGAGAAAAATTACGGAAAAAACCAAGGCAATTATGTGTATGCACTATGCGGGCGTGGGTTGTAAAATGGATGAAATCAATAAAATGGCAGGAGAGCATGGGATTTATGTTGTGGAAGATGCTGCCCAAGCAATTGGAGCAAAGTATAAGGGAAAATATTTGGGCACAGTTTCAGATGTTGGGTGTTTAAGTTTCCATGAAACTAAAAACATAACTTGTGGGGAAGGAGGGGCCTTCTTTACAAATAATGATGATTTCTTTGACAAAGCTAGTATAATTTCAGAGAAAGGTACAGATCGAAGAGATTTCTTAAAAAGAAAAAAGAAAGGCAAGTACACTTGGGTTGATAGAGGAAGCAGTTTTGTACTTTCAGATGTCTTGGCTGCAATATTAGGTGAGCAACTGAAGAAGATTGAGATAATCACCAGAAAAAGACAGCTAATTTTCAAGCATTATTTTGATGGCTTGAAAGATTTGGAGGATGAAGGTAAGATAGTTCTTCCGTATGTTCCTGATTACTGCAAGCCTAACGGACATATCTTCTATATACGGCTTAGAACTGAACAAGAGAGAGATTTGCTTATTGAGAAGATGTATAAACGTGGAATAGATTCAGTCTTCCACTATATTCCTCTTCACTCGTCACCCTATGCAAAAAGACAATATGGCTACAAGGAGGAAGATCTACCTATCACGGAAAAGGTCAGCGCTACTTTAATCAGGCTCCCCATCTATCCGGATCTATCCTTTGAAGATCAGGAATACGTAATTAACTCGATTAAGAATGCCTTGAGTTAAGGAGATACGTTGTGCAAAATCCGGATCTAAGTCTGATCCTTGCCTGCTACAATGAAGAAACCATTTTGGAGAAGAGCCTTGAAGAGATAATCAAAATCCTTGACAGCGCCACTTTCACTTATGAAATAATTCTTGTCGACGATTGTAGCAGAGACGAAACTAGGAAAGTTATACATATGCTTCTACTAAAATATAAGGAAAGGAGTATGAGAAAAATCTTCCATGAAAAGAACATGGGACGCGGTAGAACTGTTACTGACGGTTTCAGAATAGCGCGAGGCGACATAGTTGGGTTTATCGATGTTGACCTTGAGGTCCACGCTCGATACATTCCGTCTTTTGTGCTAGCTATCAAGAAAGGTGCTGATGTTGCATTAGGCTCTCGAAAATACAAGCTTCAATTAAAACCTGCTCCAATCTACCGGTATCTATTGAGCAGAGGATATGCCTTTCTGGTCAGAAAAATGCTGAAGATCAAATTGACTGATACAGAATGCGGGTTCAAGTTTTTTAAGAGGATGAAAATTTTTCCAATACTAGATGAAACAGAGAATCAACGATGGTTCTGGGACACAGAGGTAATGGCCAGGGCATACTATCGAGGATTGCAGATTGTCGAGATACCTTGCATATTCTCCAGAAGATCCGATAAACCGTCCACGGTCCGTCTAATCCCCGATGTCACAGACTACTTTCGGGAACTCTGCAGATTCAGGAAACATTTTCTGAGGAAGATAAGAAACTCAGCCTCTCTCTATGGCTAAATGAAATATTTTGAAACATATCGGTCAAAGAAAGCATAAATAAGATTATTTCTGAGAGAGTAATGGCGCATACAGGTTTATTACCCATGCTGCGTATTCCAGCTTTCGTATGACTAAGTATTTTCAACGCTTTGGCAGATATAGGAATTTTGCTAGAAGCCAATTCTTGTTTGAACCCCAATAGCTAATTTGATCATCTCTGTTCTTTAAATTGCAAGAACAAAACGCTCTTTGCATCAATCCAAACATAATATTCTTAAGTAAGATGAACGATGCAATGAATGGGTTACGAAGTGCGAAGGGTATCTGCCCGAAATCATCGAATGGGATGGTGTACGACGCATGTGACAATAGAAAATAATAAGATGCTTGAAAGAAAGTCGTGGGTCGTAGAAGACATAAGGAAATATGGATACCACGTAGACTATCCAGAAAAGGCGTATGAAGTTCTTAACGCAACCACGATGTCATACGAAGGGACCTTCAAGCCCTTCGCATAGAATCTAGCAGAATTATTATAGTGATGATGAACTTGTGCAAAGGTACAATTGACGAAGTTGAAAGCACAGAACATCCTTCCATTACCTTCGTAATTCCTACATTGGATGCCGGCAAACTCCTCCGTGGATGCTTAGATAGTATCAAGAGTCAAGAGTATCCTCAAAACAAGGTCGAAATCATGGTTGTTGATGGAGGATCAAAGGATGATACTTTGAACATAGCTAGGCAGTTCGGTTGCAGAATCTTCCATAGCCCTAGGACGTTGACAGGGCCAGGCTACGAGCTGGGTATCACGACAGGGCCGAGCTATGAGTTTGGATTGCAAGAGGCAAGGAGCGATTTGGTTGTCTTTCATTCTGCAGATGTTTGGTTGCCCAGAACAGATTGGCTTCGCCTGATGACTAAACCATTTCAGGAAGATCCTAAGATAATAGGGGCTTTCGGACCCTTTGTTGTAGATAGAAACGATATATCTCTAAACAGATATTTTAGCTGGGTGGAGTCAACGCCCTTTCATTACTTCGTGTGCGATAGTGAGTCAAGTAAAAAGTTTTATGAAAAGAGCTACGAGGTTCTAATAGAAAGACTGAACTATAAGATCTTTAAAATGACTGTTGAAAAATATCCTATACTCGGACTCGGTAACGGCTTTGTGCTAAATCGAGGCGCCGTAAAAAGTGAAGGAGCAGATGCTTTCCCACTCTCAAAAGTTATTCGGGAGACCACTAATAATCTTGACGACATATCGCCCATAATAAAGATGATAGAGCACGGATACCGTATAGCGTATGTCCCTCGAGGCGGGATTATTCATTACCATCTGCAAAGCTATCGCCAGTTCCTGCTTAAGTATAGGTGGAAACTAAGGGTGAATATGTTCAGTCGACTGGGGTACAGTAGCGCGAGAGCGTACTTATCGCAGAAAAGGCGACTGAAAGAGAAATTGTTTATCCTGTATTGCATTCTATTTTTTTGGCCGCTCATCACCTCAGTTAATGGACTAAAAAGGGATAAGGATATCGCATGGCTACATCACCCGATTCTATGCTTTTTGATTTTGCTTATGGGTATACTGACCATCCTAGAATCCCCTAGGCTTTCGATTGGATACCTACTTTCGTCCCATTAAGATGTTCCGTATTACCGAAAAGAGAAGTGGTTGTTATCGTGACAGGTGCAATGGGGTTCATCGGAAAGCACCTCTACATGAAGCTGTTGAAGCTCGGGCGTAATCCCATTGGCACGTATAGGTCAATAAGAGATAGAGAAGTTAAGGCAGCAAGAGTCGACATTGCTACGAAAGAGGGCTTCTCTAGGCTACCTAGAAGCATCGAGGCGATATTTCACTTTGCAGCGTACAAGTCATCATATCATTGCAAGCTGGTGGAATAGAAATTGCTAAGCGCAATCTAGATGCAAACGCAATTGGTACTCAAGCAAATACTAAGAACCTTGGTGTGCTGGCGCTCTTCTTATATCCTTAATACCAACGATTGTTCCAGCAAGCGATGGAAAGTTCCAAACAATATAATCGTAAAAATCACCAATGAAATTAAACCTGAGGTATTTCCTAGTCACCCAACCTAGACAGCCCTTAACTTTAAAGCCTTCAGATTTCAAATTTTTTACACTCCAAAAACTATGGTGTTCAATCGGTGAATTATTATCAGACAGGTTTGGCATAAAGCCGTAAACTATCTTGCGTAAGATTTGGTTTGGAAGATTGATGTTGAGTGTTCCCACAACAATCCTCCCTCTACCTACTCTTTCAAACCCTCGGAGAGCAGACTCAGCACCTATGCGATTAAGATGCTCAATAACATCTGTGCATAGGATGAAGTCGAAAACTCCATTTTTGAAGGGGGGGCATCTAATGTCTCCATGCACAAGTGACACTTTTTTGTTGTCTGCTACCTTCTTTGCTTCTCTTAGGAGTGGCATGAATACATCTATTGCCACAACTTCTCCATTAAATGAATTGAAGTATGCACCATTCCCACAGCCCGCATCGAGTGATAATCCTCCGCTGAACTTTCGAATCAGCTTCTCGATTTTTTTCGTTGGCAATAATAGGTGTTCAACTTCTTCATCATTCAATTCTGTCATCGCATGAACCTCTTTAGTTTAGATATAGTCAACCTTTCCCCTTTTAATAGTCTTGGCTAGAAGTACATCTGCACAAAAACGTAGGTATAAGTGTCGTAACGCTACTTTTCTCATAATTCGCGAGAATATCTGGTTATCAGACACTCTTCGTATGTGATGTTGAACCATTACTCGCTCATCCCAAATATGTTTTAGATTGATTAGGTTCCAACAAATAGCTTTCATGGTAAACATAGCATCATGTAGTCTGCGCCTTAAGATAAATAATAACACTATCCCTAACCATATACATATGTGTACCGGGAGAATTTTGAAAACATTACGAGTATCAAGATTTTTTAGTAATGTCTTAATGTAGTTTTTAGTTGCATGAAATCTTAAAATGTATCTCGCATATAATGGGCCAATCTTTGACAGAGTGCTACCCCATGCGTGATATACTATTGATCTTGGCACAAAAAGCACTGTATATCCACTCAACCATATTCTCCAACAAAGATCTGTCTCTTCTAAATAAGCGAAGAACTCTGAATCAAACAAACCAACCTCTTCTAAAACCTCGCGTCTAATGGTTAATGCAGCACCCTTAGCGGTGAATATCTCATGAATATTATCAAACTGACCCCTATCCACTTCTCCGATCCCCTTATGAACAAGAAGACCAAAAGGGGATAGATAAGCCCCCACTGAATCAAGCGTTTTTCGATCGCTCATCAACAATAGTTTACTTTGACAAGCCCCGGCTGTCAGATCAGACTCCATAACTTTTGCTATTTCTTTAAGCCATAGAGAACTAGTTTCAGTGTCATTATTTAAAAGCACTATGTATTTACCCTTAGCCACCTTTATACCGACATTATTTCCTTCGGCGAACCCTAGATTTCTATGGTTTAAGAGGATTTTAAGGCGAGGATCCCCTCCAAACATTTCTTTTACAAATTCAGCGCTACTGTCAGTTGAACCATTATCAACAACGATAACCTCAAAATTTGGATAGTCGCTATCAAGAACAGACCTTAAACAGCATTTCAAGAATTCCTTCCCATTATAGTTAAGAATTACGACCGAAACGAATGGCCAACTTGCCACTTCTCTGATTACCATTTAAACAACACCGATTTATCTTAGTCCCCAGACTTCTATCCACATCAACCCCTTCGCAGGTTGTACACGGAGAATTCCTATCACTTCAATTTGTTTCTCGCAGCACTGTGAAAGCTGATCTTGAACCCAAGACCACCGTGGCTTAAGAAGTACGGCATACGTTCCGTCACTAAGATAATAACGCGCCGCCTCTGCCTTTTCATAAACAGATATTTTGCCGCTTGTGACTAACATCCAATCAACATATCCTCCCCAATTTAAACCTACTTCTTTTAAACTTACTTCAAGTGCATTCGATCGCAGAACTTGGTAGGTAACATTTTGAGTTTCAACTTCATATGCGACTAGAAAGATTATTAATATGATAACCGTGCGCGCGCGCCATTTTTTTCGCTTCCTGTAAATAGTTAACTGTTGCGACATCTTCTAAGCCTCAATGTATTTTTTAACCGATACTATTTCTTTTTTTATATCTAACTTTAATTCTAGCCTTAGAAGAACAAAGCCAACTTGATGCGATAGCTAGAGTAACGCAAAATACCATTGTTAGGTACCATCCCACTTCAAATACTTCTTGTTTCGTGTAGTACAGCTTTAAGGTATGAGAACCTGTTGCGTTTAGATAATATGCTCGTTCAAATGCATTTGCTACAATAGAGGATAACTCTGATCCACTCTCATCGGTCATCTTCCAAAAACCATTATAGTTCTGGCTTTGGACTATGAATAATGGTGATGCGGTTTTCACATGAATTTCATAGCAACTCGGATTCATTTTGGTAGCTTGAAAGTAAATGTCTTCCTGACTTTTCGTATTTGAATATCCAAAAGTTTTTTCAAACTTTAAAGGCTTAAGCACCATGATGTCAGCTAATGTACCATATTTTGTAGAATTGATGCATATTGAGTACCATCCTTTATGTAAGTTCCTGAGAGTTACGTTGTGCCAAAGGAACGAGTCTGTAGGGAGGAGACGCAAAGAAGCTTGGATCGATTTTGCTTCACCGCTTGTTTCTTCAGGGATAAATTTCACATGCAAATCAGACCGATCGCTAGATTGAAGACGGAAGTAGGCGACATAATCTCCTTGGTATGGAATGAAAACCTTATACTCAGCAAAACCGTTTCCAGTAGACTTTAAGGCCAAACCATTACTTGCTTCGGTGCCGATCGATACCGGGGCCCAACATGACATCTGAAGCGGTTTTTCAAGCTCAAAAAAGGTAGCAACATTTTTTCCAATCAAAAAGTTCTCAAGTGCACTTTTCGCCTTACTTATAACATCTAGCGGTGAAACCACGAGAAGCGCTACAGCCTCTTTTCCTCCTCCCGAGATAATACGGAAGTTATGAAGACCTTCTTCAAGCTGAACTCTTCCAAGATTAACCCAACGAAAACCTTCAGAACCGCCATATTTTGTGGTAACTTTGCTTAATTCTTTGTCATCAATGTTGAAGCTAAGGGAGTTAGAGTCTGAACCGAACAAAATCTTGGCCCAAACCTCATAATCAGCATGGGTTTGTGCGGTAACACTAACATTCAACATAGCTCCTCGGGCTAATGTAATTGCGGGCTTGTTCGGTTCCGCAATGACATTCCACTCCGTAGGCCAATAAGCAATCTTCCATCCACGCGAGTAGTCGATATTAACATATTCACTGTAGTCTCCAGGGTAAATTCTATAGATCTGTGGCAAATACGCGAACATCAAGTCATACAATTCATCTGTGGACACTATTATGTTTTGAGTAGTTTCATTCACAAATTTCATTTCTTTAGGCAATAGTTGCGAAGAGAATATTACTAACTTCTGTTCCGGTATGGCCTTAGCTTCATAGGTTACATAACTTAAGGTTACGAGTGAAGAAAAGCCACCAACTATTAAAGCAACCTCTTCGGGCGGTACGCTGTAAACCATTGGAACATAGTGAAGGTTTTCAAATAGAGTAATGTTTCCTCTCTCTTCTGACAGCTGAATATCATTCTGCTTTAACAAAATGTTCTTTGCAACGTAATTTTCGGGGAGAACCACATTGACTGCATCGCCACGTAGTAGAATATTCTTGATGCTTGAGAAACCTAACAAATATCCTAAATACTTGGTACGCTCCTGATAGAGTGTAGTAGTTATAAACGTTGTATATGCTCTGACTCCTCTGTGATAAGGTCCCCAGGCACCATATATACCGCCACTAAGGAATTGAGGGAAAGACGGTTTTGGAGGATATGCTATCATTGGATCTAAGCCCCCCAATTTTAAGCCGGGAAGCGATGCTCCATACTCTCCTATCGAAGGAACCCACAATACTCTCGAAGGTTCTTCTTCAAGTGAAAACTTATCGTAAATTTCCTTGTAAGAATTTTCAAGCACGTAGGTCTGAAGTGACTCAGAATAAATTACGAAGGATGGATACGCGTAAGAGAAGATGAGAATAATAAGTAAAGCTACCGCATATATGCGCGGGTGTTGCCCATATCTTTGAAGTTGGCTTAATACACCTCGGAGACGTTGAACAAATAAGGTTGAACTGCCCGTAAGGGACTTAAATTCTGTCAGAGTTACTTGAGAATGTATCGCATGAAGTTGCTGCTCTATTCTAGGAAGAATACTGTTAATTAAAGCGCCGATAAGCACTGCGTAGGCCATTGCAGGGATATACAGCAGATTTTCTATTTCGCCTATAAAAGCAACAATAGGTCTCATATTTTCAAATATCCACATCCATGTAGCAACGCCAAGCGGGGGAGAAGTCCCTTTACTGAGGAAGATAAAAGCTAACCCGAGAATAACCCAGCAAAATATGTGTTTATCAAGCTTTCCGCGACGAAACACCATTAGCGTAGAGAACACCATGACTGGTATGAAAAAAGCGACGGCATACCAAACTAGACCAATACCTGTCCTAAGATAATGATCGAAGAAGGGCAACTTTAGCGTAAGCTTGAAGGCTGTTAGAAAGTTTATATTAGCAAATTGCCAAAAAAGCCAATCCTTGGATGAAAAAGCCATCGCTCCAGTGGTTAACATCTGTGTCAAATTCATGATCTTGGCAAGAAACCAAGGCAGATAAAAAGAGATGCAAATCGCTGTAGTGAGAAATAAAACCAACAAACATCTAAAAAAGTTCCTAAACGATACAGTAGTTACAATAAACACCAATGTGTAACTTGCAAGCACTATAAATATAATAGCTATAAACTGAAGCTGGGAAGCTGCTAACCCATAAAATACTCCACACATAATTATCTTTTTTGATCTTGATATTTTGTCCCTCGCATTTAAGGCCTTTATGAAAAAGGCTATAGTAAGCGGCATTAACGCGTAGCCAGAAAGATGATAAAGGTGACCCGCTGCAATCCTATTAAACACAATTGTAGTAAACATATAAAAGAACCCACCTAGAAAAGAGGGGAAAGCATCTAGCCCTATTGATCGACAGAAAAAATACATGCCAAACCCAGACATCGCCAGCATTGTTAGTATAAAGCCTTTTGATATGAGCTCCCCGCCAACTCCCGCCTTCGCTAGTAGTATTAGTGGAATGTAACCCCAGTAACCGGTAAAGTACACTTCTCCGCCGAAATTCTGCTCCGACCAAATCCATTGAATAGTATCGAAGATTTGCAGTATCTGAGATGGATACGGAGGTATGCACCAGTCGAGACTAAAGCCTATCGTACCGGGACTTAGAAGTACCTTGAATAACGCGGCGAACGCTAGGACAACGTATAATAGCATCAGAACCGCTGATAATTTTAAGTGCTTGCCGTCTTTCATTACTGTGCCCCTAGGCCTACTTTTTTACCGCTTCTATGATAAAATTCGTGGCGAAAAGCCGTTTCCATATTTTCCCCGCCAAACTAACTAGAAAATATCGGCTTCGCACCTGAGTGTAACCCTCGAAGCGCACTATTCTATATCCGCTTTCCTCCATTAATCTTTCAGCTGTTTCTTGAACAAAAAACCGTAAATGTCTTTCATGCAGTATTCCCCATTTTCCATAATAAAACTTTCCGAAGAGAAGACCCAGCCTTATAGTTATGAAAGCGATGTTAGGTATCGAGATAAGGATGTAGCCATCGTTGGAGACGTAGTTTTTTAGCCGTCGAAGAACTTCTTCTGGATGCCGTAGGTGTTCTAGGATGTCTGCAAAGACTATTACATCAAAAAATCCATGTGGAAAAGGCAATTCATATAAAGTTTCGATGTCCGAGACGATAACTTGATCGCATCTTTCCTTTGCCTCTTCAGCCATATCCTTATCGATCTCAATGCCTACGACAAAACAATTTTTCTCCTTTTTCAGCATTTCCCCCAACTTTCCTGTCGCGCAGCCTACATCTAACACTTTCTTGCTTTTCTCTATCAAATCATAGATTCTACGGTTGAAAATCTCGTATCTATGAGGTCTTTGGAACACCACTTTCCTCGTCTCCCAATATTATCCATCCACAAAATTTTCCTTACAGAGATGTTCTAGCGTTTTAACATATTGGTCTGGTTTCAGAGTTTTCGCAAACGCCTCAATATGTATCTGAAAGAGTGTCCAGGATGCTCAAGCACTGTGAGAATTCCAATAGCCGATAGCAGGAAACATATCACTGGATGGTGTAGCCATGCGATGTCTCTATCTCTTTTTAATTGATGAGCCGCATCAAGTAGGGGCCAAATGATTGAGAAGCTGTAAAGTATCCACAATCTTTCCTTTAGTTTTCTTTGCCGTGACAAATATGATCTTAGATTAGTGTAGGCCAAACCGCCGAGAATGTTATTTCGTATCTTCCACCTATATTTTTGGAGAAACTGCTGATAATTTTCAAGATGGTAGTGATAAACTCCCCCCTCAGACACGTACGCTATCTTATATCCGCGTTCAATCATCTTAACAACCGGTAGTATATCGTCAAGATCTTCAGACAAAGCCTTTTCTACGACATTTAATAGTAAACCCCCGTTGGACCCTTTATCTTTTAATATTGCTCTACCCAATACAAAGCCGTTCGCTAATCCCAAAATGGGAAATTTCTCAACGGTCATTCTTAAAATCTTGTATTCGGGAGTCTCTTCCATAATGTCATAGGTGTGTTCATATAGTTTTCTACTTGCTTCATTTACACAGAGAAAATAATGAAAGGGAGAAGATTCAACCCAGCTAAAATATCTGTTTAGAGATATATCGTTTCTATCTACAACAAAAGGTCCTGATGCACCGACTACACCTTGGCTGTCAGTGAACGGTTTAATCATTAGCTTAAGCCAATTGGTTCCAGCCAAACGATTATCTGCTGCAAAAAAGATGTTAAGGTCATTTCTTGCCTCTAGAATGCCTAATGCGACGCCGGGACCACATAGTTTTCTAGGGTTATGGACGATTCTACAGTTGAATTGTTTAGCTAACTCCAAAGTATCGTCTGTTGATCCTCCATCAACAACCATGATTTCGACCTTGTTTTGAGGATACTCTTGACTCTTGATACTATCTAAGCATCCACGGAGGAGTTTGCCTGCATTCAATGTAGGAATTATGAAGGAAACTGAAGGAAACATCTTCCTTTTGGATTTATCGGTTGGCTCTCTGTAAGTCAAAGTATCCATAGTCCCTAAACTACTAATCTACCTAAATTTTAATAAATACTTTGTTTCTCCATAACCTTAAGTGGAATAAGAAAGATGATTAGAGTAGGAGTTATCGGAACTGGAGAATGGGGTAGAAACCACGTTCGCGTCTATAGGGAACTGGAAGACGCGGACTTACTAGCTATCTCTGACCTTAACCATAGGAATCTGGAGTATCTCAATAGAATGTACAGGGTGAAAACCACCGTAGACTACAACGATTTACTAAATGACTCACGTATAGAGGCATTGAGCATTTGTACCCAAGCATCGACTCACCACGACTTAGGTCTCAGGGCATTAAGGGCTGGTAAGGACGTTATTATTGAAAAACCTCTAGCACTCAATTCTAAGGATGCTAAAGATTTAGTTCAATGCGCCGAGGAGGAGAGAAGGATTTTGATGGTGGGACATATTTTTCGCTTTAATCCAGCGATCATCCAAATGAAAGAAGAAATTAGAAAGGGATCCTTAGGACAGACCTATTTCATAAGCAGCTCGCGTATCGGACCCCGTGCACCTCGACCGGATTGTGGAGTTATTTTCGATTTCGCTGTTCACGACGTTGACACATTCTGTTTCCTTTTGAACGAACCATACCCAGAAGAAATCGAGGCTACCACAGGATGCTTCATCAACGGAACTTACGAATACATAGGATTAATAACCCTAAGGTTCCCACCAAATATCCTAGCACACGCCCATGTCTCTTGGCTTTCATCTAAAAAAATCAGAGAACTTTTGGTCGTTGGAAACAAAAAAAGTGCCTATCTAAACTATTTAACACAGGAAATAGAGATTTTTAATGTAGGTACAATTCCGGAATACGATTCCTTTGGAACATTCAAACTAATTACAGCTGAGGGAGAATCGTATAAACCTTATGTGACGAAGCAGGAACCACTAAAAAATGAGTTGAAACATTTTCTGGAATGCGTGAAAAATCGTAAGGAACCACTATCTAACGGCGCAGTTGGTCTAAGAACAGTGGAACTCATTGAAGAAATATATAAGTCAGCCGCAACGAGAAGAACCACTAAGTGACATAGATGAAGCTGGAACGCTTGAAGGTCCTCGTCACAGGTGGAGCAGGGTTCATAGGCACACATCTTGTTAGAAGGCTTTCTGAGATCTGTGAAGTTTCTATTGGCGATGTTGTTCAAGCCTCCTCTTTCACCAAGGAAAATACAAAGTATGTTGCATTAGACATTACGAACTATGAGCAAGTTAGGAACACAACGAAGGGTATGGACGTAATTTTCCATATGGCTGCAAGAAATTTCGCAAAATCCATAAAGGATCCACGTAGAGATCTGGAAGCGGGAATCCTAGGCACCTTCAATGTACTTGAAGCTGCTAGAGAAAACCAAATCAAAAAGGTTGTCTACTCATCATCCTACATCGTCTATGGGAATGTCACCCAAATACCTGTTTCAGAAGAACATGTTTGCCGTCCAATCTCGCCCTACGGAGTTTCAAAGCTCGCAGGCGAGAGCTACTGTAAAGTCTACAACGACCTATACGGTGTGAAGACAGTTGCATTGAGATATACTAATGTGTTTGGTCCAGGTCAAGAAGCTGAGTACATAATCCCAATACTAATAGACAAAATCTTGAAAGACGAGAATATCATAGTATTCGGTGACGGAAAGCAAACACGTGACTACGTGTATGTTTCAGACGTAGTCGAAGCCACTATCTCTGCAGCTGAAATTGATTCCGCAGTAGGTGAAACAATAAATATAGGATCAGGCTCTGAACTAAGACTAATCGATTTGATAGGAAAGATAGCTAACATACAGGGGAAGAAACCTAAATTAACCTTCAAGCCCAAGAGAGAAGGTGACATGCCGAGATTTGCCGCAGACATAAGCAAAGCTAAAAAAATTCTCGGCTACGAGCCGAAGATAAGTATTGACATCGGATTAAGAGAAACAGTGAAGCAGCAAATAGAAGCAACACGAGGTGGGGTTTCTTGAATAAAAATATTCCTTTAGCTAGACCGTGGCTAACAGGCAAGGAAATTGAAGCAGTCGAAGAAGTGCTTGAATCAAGATGGTGGATTCAAGGTCCAAAGGTTGAGGAATTTGAAAAACGATTCGCAGAATATATTGGGACAAAATATGCTGTTGCCGTGAATTCGTGTACAGCGGCTCTACATGTATCTCTCGCGGCATTGAGTGTCGGCGCTAGGGATGAGGTAATTGCACCTACATTTTCATTCATTGCTTCCGCAAATGCAATACTTCATCAAAATGCGAGACCTGTTTTAGCAGACATTGATCCAAAGACATACAACATTAATGTAGATGACTTAAAAAAGAGAATCACCAAGAAAACTAAGGCGATAATTCCAGTACATCAGTTCGGTCAGCCAGCAGACATGGATCAGATAATGGACCTAGCGGAAAGACATAACATCCCTGTTATTGAGGATGCTGCTTGTGCTCACGGAGCCAAATATCACGGTAAAAACGTTGGAGGCATAGGCAGAGCTGGCTGCTTCAGCTTCCATCCGAGGAAAGTTATATGCACTGGGGAAGGGGGGATAATAACGACAAACGATGACGAGTTGGCGGAACGCGCATGCATGATCCGATCTCATGGAATGACCTCTGAAACTTGGATCAGGACAGTGAGTAAAAGTGTGAAGCTTCCAAGGTTCTCTGTCTTAGGCTATAACTACAGAATGAGTGATATAGCTGCTGCCATAGGTCTCATACAGTTAAAGCACATCAACGAAGCTGTAGAAAAACGAATTAAGGTAGCGGAAAGATATAATCGCGGGTTAGAGGGAATTTCTGGAATAGACGTGCCGTTTATTATAGATGGAGTAAAGCATGTTTATCAATCCTATGTGCCAAAGGTGAAGCCGAACTGTAAGCTTCAAAGAGACGAACTAATTCTCAAACTGAAAGAAAAGGGTGTAGCATCCCAAGCTGGAAACCAAGCAATTCACCTTGAACCTTTGTATCAATCGCTTTTTGGTTACAAGCTTGGAGACTTACCGCATGGCGAGGAAGCGAATCAAACCACAATTAGTTTACCGATGTACGCTGAAATCACAGATGAGGAAGTAGACTATGTGTTAAACTGTTTGAGCAAACTGGTTACTTAACATTTCTACTTTCTCTTCTTTATGACTTTTGCTGGAACCCCAACGGCAATCGAGTAATCAGGTATATCCTCGGTCACTGTTGCCCCAGCTCCAATGATTGCGCCTCTTCCGATAGTAACGCCTGGAAGAATGCATGCACCCATACCTATGTCTGCGCTATACCTTATTCTAACAGGATTAATTTCCAGCCGAGTTTTAATGATAGGTACATCTACAGGCTTACCTACATGTTCGTTTCCTAAAACCTTGACCCCTGGACCTATCCCAACATAGTCTTCAATAACCAAATCACAACAGTGCAAATAGGTGTTAGGTCCAATCCACACGTGATCTCCTACTTTAAGCGACCCTCTATACCAACCCTGCAGGTAAGCGTCTCTTCCAATGAAAACTGCATTGCCTATATCAAAGGTATCTGGATGCTTAAAATTAACCCCTTGATCAACCGTGCAACTATTTCCAAATCGCTTACACAGTGCTTTCAGAAAAATGCGCCTCATTATTGCCCCAAATTCGTCGGGTGAATCTCTGAAAATCGCATAGTGCGAGAGAATTCTCTCTTGAGGATATTTCTTGAGATCATTAGCAAAATCTTTTTCATATTTAGGATCCTCCTTAACTTCTCTAAATCCGAAAACAGCCGGTACTGTACGCTTTCTCCCAATATGTTTTGATATTCCTGTTTCCCGAGTTCTTTGCGACTTTTCTATTTTCATTTCAATCATCGCATCCAGATAGTTTGTATCCTTCCTGTTTTTATACTTTACATGCAACTGAGGTAAATTTAGTACCATAATTTTGAAACGTAATCAACAGATTGGCTTTAAAGAAGATCTTAAAAGCATCTGCCTATGGATTATTGACATGTGTGGGAGATTTGCCCTTAGAATATGATGTGCTACCTCACGGGATACTGTTGAAAAACGAGGTCTCCGTAAAGAATACAACAATCGGAGACATCCGCTTTATAGGGCCGGTCATTATAGGGAAGGACTCCTATATAGGCAATTGCTGCATCATAGGGTATCCCGATAGAACTCATCTTTTGAAGGGTGAGATTAAGGTAACTAAAATAGGAAAAAAATCTGTGATAAGACCTTTTTCCATCATATATGAGGATGTCACTATAGGTGACCAGTTTGAAACAGGCTCTCACGTTCAAATCAGGGAGGGCAGTAGGATAGGGAATCAAGTGAGGGTGGGAACCCACTCTATATTGGAGAGAGATGTTAAAATTGGAAATAGGGTAAGAATTCACTCTAACAATTTCATTTCAGAATACACGGTAATAGGTGACGATGTGTGGATAAGCCCCTGCGTCTCTATTTTAAATGACAAGTATCCTGTCACGGATAAACTAATAGGTCCAAGAATAGAGCAAGGAGCAATCATAGGTGCAAATACAATAATCTTTCCAGGCCTGCTAATTGGACGTAACGCTGTCGTAGCCGCGGGAAGCCTCGTGACGAAGGATGCGCCTCCTGAAAGCCTTGTGGTGGGTTCTCCGGCAAAGCCTTACCTCACTCGGGCTGCCTATAATCAAAAACAGAGAAGTTGGGTAGAAGAATCAATCAGAAGAAGATGAGGAAGATGCACGTTCCATTCGCAAGCCCAGAAAAACTCATTGATAATGAGCAGATTGAAGCGGTTGCTCGAGTTTTAAAGTCAGGCCAATACATTATAGGTGAAAATGTTGAGGCGTTCGAGAGAGAATTTGCCGGCTACATAGGAACAAGATACGCTGTAGCCGTTTCTTCAGGGACAACAGCACTTCACCTCGCACTATTAGCTCACGGAATAGGACCTGGGGACGAAGTTGTCACTGTACCCAATTCGTTCATTGCCACATCTAACGCAATCTTATATGTGGGTGCAAAACCTGTTTTCGCTGATGTAGATTCTGAAATCCATAACATTGATCCCAGTAAGCTTAAAGAAAAAGTTTCTTCGAAAACAAAGGCAATCATTCCAGTCCACCTGTATGGTCACTCGGCGGACATGGATCCTATTTCAGACTTAGCTGAAGAACGTGGATTACGTGTAATTGAGGATGCTTGCCAAGCACATGGAGCCACATATAAAGCCAAGAAAGTAGGCAGCCTAGGCGATGTAGGGTGCTTCAGCTTTTACCCTTCTAAGAACTTGTTTGTGGGAACAGATGGGGGAATGATCACGACAAATAATGAAGAAACAGCTGAAAAATTGCGCATGTTAAGGAATTACGGACAAGCAAAGAAATATGAGCATCCAATTTTGGGATACAATTTCAGGCCTAGTGAGATATCCTCTGCCATAGGCCGCGTTAATCTGAAGCGCCTAGATGACTGGAATGAGAAGAGACGTAGAATTGCTCATACGTATTCTCAGTTACTCCATGACACGGTCACTATTCCGGTTGAGAAGAAATGGGCTAAACATGTTTACCATGTCTATGTAATAAAAACTGAAAGAAGAGATGCTCTGAATGAATACCTCAAAAGCGTAGGCATAACATGTATTATCCACTACCCAATTCCAATTCACCTTCAACGATTTTACATGGAAATGTTCGGATTTCATGAAGGCATGTTCCCGGCGACCGAGAAACTTGCGAGGGTAGTTTTGTCTATACCCATGCATCCTGCACTAACGAGTGACCAAGTGGAGTATGTAACTGAAAAAATTAATTCCTTCTTCAAAAAATAATTAGAAGTATGATCAGGAATCACTGTGGAGTCATTTAGATGCGACTGGGGTTTTCCATCAGAGCTTTCCAGTTCTCAACAGTCTTTTTCAATCCTTCTTCTAAACTTACGGTAGGTTTCCAGCCCAAGATCTTACGTATTCTTGTACTATCTAAAACAAAATAGTCAGGATCCCATGCAGCGGGGCGCTGTGGATATCCTGGGGGATAGCTCCCATAGACAATTTTACCCTTGAAATCAATTATTTTGGACAAGATTTGCGCCAATTCGCGATTTGTCGTAGGATTACCTGGTGAAACATTAAACACTTTGCCGACTGCTTTATCAGACTTCATTGCAAGTAAGTACGCGTTGACGTGGTCGTTGAGGAACATGTAGTCTCGAATGGACTCTGGGGCCCCTATGTAGCATGTTTGGTTCTTCAACATGTTTGAGATCAAGTACTCTGTAATGAATCCTCTTTCACCTATCCGCCCATACGTGTTATTAGGCCTTAAAACAGTAGCTTTCAAATTGTAGATTCTCATAGCCATACGAACATATTGATCTGCCGCCTGCTTACTTACCGCGTACGGGGAAGCGGGATTTAGAGCAGCTGTCTCCTTGGTTGGCTTAACTCTTTTTTGCCAACCATAAACTTCGGCAGTTGAGGCGTATATTAAATTAGCCTTGGGGCATTTCTCTAACATTGCATGAATAATGTTAATGGTTCCATCAAAGTTGGTTGAAATGTATGGAAATGGATCCTCAAAAGACAAGCGGACCGGCGTGAGCGCTCCAATATGTAAGATAAATTGTGGTTGTGCCACATGTATAGCTGAAGCCACGGAATGAAATGTGGTTAGGTCTCCTTCAACCAGATGAATCTTGTCTAATACTACTCTGAGAGGTTCCAGCTCCCTTCGAGAGGCATGCCTAATCAACCCATAAACCTTGTAGCCCTCTTCAACGAGCTTTATCGCAAGATTTGATCCAATAAACCCTGTGCATCCTGTCACAAGAACGTTTGTCATCCATACATCCTCCTCAGTTCCTGTTCAGCTTCATCTATATCTTTAGATGTGTTAACTGTAATAAAAGATCCTCTGAAGGGAAAAACCTTCAAGTGATGAGATTTTGCCAGCTGAGGCAACGTTGTTTTTTCAACATCTCCTTTCTCCGGTAAATGGGACAGAATTTCACGGTTAAATACGTAAATTCCTATGCTGCACAACGCTTGGGGGCAAGATGGTTTCTCCAAGAATCTTAGGACGTTGTACTCATCATCAATCTCGATATGTCCATAGGGGCAATGAGGATTAGTGACAGCGATTGAGGCCAACGGATCATGTTCCGCGTGAAAGTTAGCTAAATTGCTTAACTTTAGATCTGTGATCTGGTCTCCATTCATTGCGAAGAAAACGTCTTGATCAACATACCTACTTATCGCCAGCCGGAAACCCTCCCCTGTTCCTCCCTCAACAGTGTGAGTGCTATACGTGAGATGAACGTTAAATTTTGTTCCGTCGCCAAAATAGTCAATTATCTTCTCCTTTAAATGTGCAACACCTACAATAATCCGTTTTACTTCGTTGTCTCTCAACCACTCAATTATCCACTGCAACAAAGGCTTTCCATAGACTTCAACCATTGCTTTAGGAATAGTGTCGGTTAGCGGCTTGAGACGCATCCCAGGTCCACCTGCAAGAACCACAGCCGTACCAATCTTCATAGAAGACCTCATCTTAATAGTTATATGCTAAAAGATTAAAAAATATTCGAAGCCCAGCATGCTATTACCTCACCACTCTTTTCAGCAATAATAGCATTTGATCCGCTGTTTTGTCCCAGTCAAAAAGCTTTGAATGCTTTAAGCATTTCTTAGACAAACTTACGCGCAGCTCATCGTTTGTAAGCACTTCCACCATAGCCTTAGCTAAAGCATCAACATCTTTTGGAGGTACAAGGATACCTGTCTCATTGTTCCTCACAGTATCCCTTAGTCCAGGCACATCTGTTGCCACAGCTGGAGTTCCACATGCATTTGCTTCTACCACAGCTAAGCCAAATCCTTCACGAATTGATGGGAAAGCAAGAAGCCACGCGTCTTGCATGATCTCGATTTTTCGCTCAAGCGATTCCCTAAATCCAAACTCATAGAAAGTGATATGTTCCGCCAAATTCAGATCTTTTGTTAACTTCTTAAGATAGTTTTCGTATTCAAGGTCTCCTTTTCCTATAATGGAAAGTTTCACGTTAGGAATCTCTTTTACAGCCCTTTTCATCGCCCTAATCAGATAATGTACGCCTTTAAATCTTCTCAATCGTCCTATGAATAGAACGTGCGGATTCAAGTTTTTTTTTCCAGTAGGCATGTAGAGATTATGATCCACTCCATAGTTGATTACATGAATCCTACTTTCAGGTATGCCTATCCTAACTAGATCGTTTCTTGTGCTTTGAGATGTAACTATCGGCATATCTCTATACATCCTCAGTATATGTGGCTCAAGAACACTCCAGAACTTCGCTTGAACAAACGGTAACTCTTCAAATAACACTTCAGCTGCCAGCTGGTGTATGAATACCACTTTCGGTTTCTTTGCATAGAATGGAGTGAAGAACGGCACCGTATTTATCTCATCAATGATAACGTCGTATTTCCCCCTAAGTCTGCGTAGGTAGTGCAGGGCTGCAAGAGGATAGATGGAGTATCTTCCACCTAACCTCGTGACTTGCATACCATCAATATTGTCAAACCTGCTTCCCCCATGATAGTTTCCGCAAACAAGGTGAACGCCGTGACCATGCTGAATCCATCTTTTAGCGATTTCATGTGTTGCCTTTTCAGCTCCTCCAGCGTTCGGATGCTTAGGATCCCTCCAATTAAATATAAGAATCTTGTATTTTTCCATCTTACGCACCGACTTGGCTGTTAGGAGCGCATAGATTAAATATATTGACACCTGTTACTGTTTCAGATATTTTTTTGAAATCCTAAGTCTATACACGATTCCTATCAACTCAATTAACATTGTAAAGAGCATTTTGAAGAGTTTTTTCAATTCAATATTCCCACGCATTTGAATAGAAACAGGAAGCTCAACAATTTTGTAGCCATAGAGATTTGCAACTGTTAAGAGTTCAACGTCGAACGCAAACTGGGTGAAAACCAATTTTGGAAGGATCTTATCTAACACTCGTCTTTTAAAGACCTTCATACCGGACTGTGTATCACTCACTCTAAGTCTAGTCGACAGATTAACCAGTAGGTGGAATCCGTGGCTTAGGAACCTGCGAATTATCGGTATCTCCGTACAGGATTCAGGATGCCATTTGGAAGCAATTAAGAGGTCCCCCCGCTCCACAGCCTTAATATACTGCATAATCTGCTTAGACGAAATTTCTGAGTCTCCATCTATGAAGGCAATAACGTCTCCCGACGTGTATTTAAATCCGTATTTTAAAGCGTACCCCTTACCAATATTTCGATCGTATCCGACGACTCTTACATGTGAATTTCTAGTGGCTAATTGAGCTTCTTCCCTAGTTCCATCTATGCTTCCATCATCAACAATAACTATTTCATAGTTGAAACCAAGTCTGTCCATAACCCTAACGGTTTCTTCTATAAATTTCTTTATATGCTGCTCCTCGTTGTAGGCAGGTACGACAATGGAAACCTTCAAGAACTTGCCCCTATTTCAGAAACATCGTTTTCGGAGTAGATATTTAACCTTTATTCCCGAGCTCCCATTCTTGTGTTATCCTGAAATTAGTATACCCCTTTCTAGACTTTTTGGGCATGGTATACCTCCTCTTACTCTTCCTTGATCAGTTAATATCTGAACGGGAAATCCAAACCTTTTGTCAGCTTTCTCCAGTAATAATATATATATATGAGCCTATGGGTGCATAGATTATGAGTGTGTGTCAAGAAAGACATAACAATTCTATGGTGGATTAAACTTAATGGCGAAGTTCTATCACATATTAGGTATTGCGATGTGTGTGGAGCTAATCCTCTTTCCTATTGGTTCCGCGATTCACTTCTACACTGGAATCTCATTGGACAAGCCTGCTCCTATTGCCGGCTCCTTCACCTTCACGGGGTTAATCCTAATCCTGTTCGCAACATTCGGCTTCCTCTATCTTATCTTGAAAAAGGGAAGTTGATTGAGGAGATCCTTGGTAAGGAGGAGTAAATGGGCATAATGGACAAAAATGATAGGATTCTGCTGTTTCTATTCGGCCTCTCACTGGCCGTTGTTTTCAGCTCAATAGCATCTGTGTCGAACCGCCTCGCAGAGGTCTCAGTCTCCTCCCTTATTGTTGTCTTCGGCGTTATATGCTGCATCACTGCGCTCGGATACGAGAAAACAATGATGGAGGCGCCGGGAAACATCAAGCAGTGGATTAAAGCAGGGCGGCTACGCGCGTGCGCGCGGATGCTGATGATGCCGAGGATGAGTGTGCGTATGAAGAAGTCGGCGTTTGTCTTAGTCCTCATGTTTTTCTTGACGCTTCTGGCGGTTAGGCTGGCGGGGAAGATTATGCCCGCTGACCCGTTGACGTTTCTGGCGTGCTACTTCACGCTTATGCTGATCCTCATCGGTGTTGCGGCTTTCACACAGCCCAGACAGATTATGCAGTTTGTTGAGCGCGTTGACAGGACAGCTCGGGCCTTCTGGAGGGAGATGAATCTTCTGCTTGTCGCCGCAGCAATGTTCCTATGCGCCATAAACCCGAGGTGGTCTAATTACAATACCGCTGCAACATTCATGCTTCTGCTATTTGGTGCTATGGCTTTCTACGGATTCGTGGCGAAGTCAGCGGGGTGGCAAAACATGAAGTGGGCAAGCATCTTCGGATGCGTCCTAATCGCAGGATTAACCGTGATGGTCACTGTACTTCAGTGGCGCATCGTAGACCTAATAGCCTCCTCACCCAAACTGCTTGAGGACCTTAGAGAACTAGCCAAGCTAATATTGAGAGTGATTTTCCCAAGGATTTGACCAGTAGACAGGTTCCTCGTTTGCACCAAGCCTAACTAGTTTTGACTCATAGAATTTAGCGCCGTCAGGTGAGTGAACGTCAGAACACAGGCTTAATATCCTTAATTGGTCTTAGAGGATGCTGCCATGGAAACCATGCTCCAACAACAATCATAGCTATGCAGAATAGAATCTTAAGCTAAAACACAAATATACGTACTTGTTTCACCTGCATTTTGTTTTCACGTTCAGAACAGCCTGCGTCTGCCCATTGAAGGCAACCCACTGCACTTCACCATAAGCGGCTACGAGCCGGGGCAATGCCGCATAGAAATGGTGTAAGCTATGTCAAATCTGTCAGGTAGACAAATCTTGCGTATATAGTTCCTATTTGCAAATATTGACAAATCATCTACGCGCGCGTGTATAAAACATCTTAATGGCTCTTTAGCGAACCGTTTATACATATCAATTCAATCAATGACATTGATGCTGAGTTGAAGCTGATAAGGAAGGCTGTAATACCTGCAGCCGGTTTAGGAACCAGAATGCTTCCCACCACCAAAGTGATTCCAAAGGAAATGCTTAATGTGGGAAGGAAGCCTATGATCCAATACAGTGTTGAAGAGGCAGTTGCTGCAGGAATCAGGGAAATATGCATAGTAATAAACAAATCGAAGACGCTGATACAGGAGTATTTCTCTGAGACTGAAGCGAAGCTGCGAAGTTTCCGTGAAATTCGCAATCTTGATAAGCTGGTCAGCAGTTGCAAGATAGTTTTCATCCATCAGCCTGAGCCAACAGGCCTAGCTGAAGCAATCATGAGAAGCAAAGATTTCGTTGGCACCGAACCTTTCGCCACCATGCTGCCTGACTACATATACCTTTCCCGTGAGCCAGCCATAGCACAGCTATTCCCTGCCTATGAAAGATGTGGGAAGAATGTAGTGGGCTTAATGAAGATCAAGCGTGAAGAAGCCTATCGATTCGGCAACTGCGGAATAATAAGGTATAGACAGATAAAAGGCAAAGTCTTTGAAATCACGAAGCTGAAAGGTAGGGCTCCGCCTTCAAGCGGGATTGGTAAGCAAATGGTTAGGTCTTCCCCCAGATACATCTTCAACCCGGAGGTCTTCGATTACATAGCGCAGTTAAAACCCTCGATACGAGGTGAATTCGATGACGTACCGATCATACGAAAACTGATTGAAAACAATGAACTTGTAGGACGTATCCTTAAGGGGAGAATTTATGATGTGGGGAACTTTGACGGTTACCTTGCAGCCAACAGATACCTATCCACATGGAAACCCCCAGTCAGTAGAACACCAAAATGATTGAAGACCAAGAAAACTTGCAAAGCATCTGTCATTTTTGATGAAGCCTATCCATTAAGTTGTAAAGCTGAAATCTTGATAACTAAGTAGAAAGATGACTTATAAAGGGAGAAGATAAAGATTTGTCGAAACTTGCTGGCACAAGAATACTTGTAACAGGGGGAGCAGGCTTCATTGGAAGCCACTTGGTTGACCGTTTAGTGCAAGAGAAATATGACGTTACTGTTTTAGATGATTTTTCAATAGGTAGATTACAAAACATAAAACAGAATATGAATAGTATTCGTTTATTAAAGAAGGATGTAAGGAGCTCGAAGGCTGCTAAGGAGGCTGTTAAGGATGTGGATGTAGTTTTTCATTTTGCAGCAATCGCAAGTGTTCCTTTATCTATAAGGAAGCCTGAATTGGTGAATGAAGTCAATGTTAAAGGAACTTTGAATCTACTGGACGCAAGCGTAAATTCAGATGTTAAAAATTTCGTGTACATATCTTCCTGCGCTGTTTACGGCGAAGCGGAAAAGTTACCTATAAAGGAGGACCACCCAACCAACCCTATTTCTCCTTACGCTGCGTCGAAGCTAGCTGCCGAGCACCATTGCAAAGCCTTCCATCAAACCTATGGACTTGAAACCATCTGTCTGCGTTTATTCAACGTCTACGGGTCGAGGATGCGGGCAGGATCCTATGGCGGGGTTATCACCCAATTCATCAGTCGCCTAGCTAGAAACAGTTCCCCCATCATCTATGGAGATGGAGAACAAACAAGAGACTTTGTGCATGTGAGCGACATTACAGAATGTCTGCTCAGCCTACACAATGAAACCTCAGCAGGTGAAGTGTTCAACATAGGTAGCGGAGAAGCGGTTTCCATAAATCAACTTGCAGAAATCCTAGCTGAAGCCATGGAGAAAAGGCATCTGAAACCGTCATACGCCGAACCTAGGGTAGGAGAGATAAAGCATAGCTGCGCAGATATAAGTAAGGCTAGGCAGAGGCTGGGATACGTCCCCCGAATATTTTTAAAGGAAGGGTTAAGCAAACAGTTCTTCTCATAAGGATGATGTATATCTATACGAAAAACCTTATCGATGGTTTTTTTGATTAAAACATATAAAAGTGTTAGTCTGAAACCTTGATAACTAAGAGGGGAGACATATACCGAGATGAGAGCAAGAGATTTGAAACTTGGCACAAGAATACTTGTAACAGGGGGAGCAGGCTTCATCGGAAGCCACCTGTGCCAAAGATTGGTAGCTCTAGGCCTTGATGTTATTTGTTTAGACGATTTATCGACTGGGAGGATAGATTACATCTCTGATCTACTTAAGAAACCTAACTTCAAATTTGTGAAAGGTAACCTACTGCAAAATAAGACGGTGAAGAAGGCTCTAGCTGATGTCGATGTTGTCTACCATCTTGCAGCAAAGGTTGGCGTGAAACGTTATGTGGAAGACCCTATAGGCGTCATACGGACAAATGTGCATGGAACCGAAAATCTGCTTGAAGCAGCTCTTAGGGTAGGTGTTGAACGCTTCATATTCGCTTCAACAAGCGAGGTTTACGGAAAGAATCTAAATATGCCCTTAAAGGAGGACTCTAACAGAGTTTTAGGGCCACCAACCATAGATCGATGGTGTTACAGCAGTTCAAAGGCGTTAGATGAACATTTATGCAACGCTTACTATCGACAATATAAGTTGCCGATAGTCATTCTAAGATACTTTAACATTTATGGCCCAAGGCAGGAAACAAGTGACTATGGCGGAGTTGTCTCAATTTTTATACGCCGAGTTCTACGAAACCAGCCGCCTCTAGTTCATGGAAAAGGGACCCAAACACGTTCATTCACGTATGTGAGTGATGCGGTTGATGCTACGGTTCAAGCCGCTGCTAGTAAGAAGGCGATTGGTGAAACATTTAATATAGGTAACTCACGTGAGACAACGATAAATGAGTTAGCTAGACTGGCGGTGAGGCTGGCTGGGAAATCTGGGAAGCTGAAGCCTAGACATATACCTTACGAGAATTTCTATGGCGCATGGTATGAAGATGTACCTAGAAGGGTTCCCGACGCAACGAAAGCACGCAGAATCTTAGGATTCAAACCGAGAGTTAGCTTAGAAGAAGGTCTTAGGAAAACCATTGAATGGTACAGAAAATATGCTTTCAGTTAGTGTATAAAAGTAAAGAAAAATAAAACGGGAAAACTCACTCCTATGTATATGCTTCACAAACTTTTGTGGCTTCAATGAATAGCCCTGTGCCTAAGAACTGCTTAAACAACTTGTACTCTAACAAGCACAACAGTTCTAGGTATCGTGAGATAATCAAATTAGATTTTATGAATTTGGTTACACTTGCTTGAACCCGCATATTAGTGGTGTCTCAGTAGATTATGAGCCATGATTGATGCCATAGTGATAATGCGCTTATTGAGGCAATGGTACAACTTAACATTGTTTAAATAGATTTGGAGATCCTCATACTAGATGAGAACTGGCACAGGATAAATAATAAGGGATCGGATCATGAAGATAGCTTTTCTTGATTTCCATCTTATGGCGTTTGGTGGTGGAACTGAGAATTTCATTATGAATATGTCATCCAAACTCAGAGAAAGAGGACATGAGGTGTTCATTATTACCGCCGGTAAGCTTGAAAATGACCTGTGCCGACTGTTGGTTTGGCAGGAATTTTGTCCTATAAGATTAAAGGAAGAAAGTGTTAAACAGAGGATTGGAAAAACTCGGCTTGAAAAAGCTTCATGCGTGAATTTAAACAATGCCAAGTTTATTCTGAGAGAATGTGATGTTATCTATATGAGGAATGAAGTGATAGATTTTATGTTTCTCAAAACACTTCTCGGTTTTGGAGGAGGAAAACCACCCATTATTTGCGGTGTTCACACACCAATTTTCTATCGAGCAACTTCACTCCTAAGATCCAAACTTCACAATTGTTTGTATTTAAGTAGGGCTTACGGTCGTTTATTGAGATCTTGCTCTGCTATACATGTTCTTAACACATATGATGCTGAGCTCATAAGAAACTACTTTGGTGTGGATAGGTCTAAAATTGTATGGTTACCTAATTCTGTAGATATAACGCTCTTTTCTCCACAAGAAATTTCAAAGATGAATAACAAATTCAAGATTCTGTTTGTAGGAAGGCTGGAAGCAGAGAAAGGTGTGGATATTCTGTGTCAAGCCATAGCGATTTTAAGTAAAAGGCATGAGTTTGGAGAAATCGAGTTTACGTTCGCTGGCTCAGGGAAGATGGAAAGATTGGTTGCAAGCATATGCAAGAGGCATAAGAACGTTAATTGCCTAGGGCACGTTCACCTAAGCCAGATGCCGGAACTCTATAACTCTCACGATATAGTGGTAGCCCCTTCAAGATGGGAATCGTTTCCATACGCATGTTTAGAGCCTCAAAGTTGTGGAGTGCCTGTTGTGGCATTTAGGATCCCTGGGCCGATAGATGTTGTTGAAGATGGTGAAACCGGGGTTCTTGTTCAACCAAGAGATGTGAATGCCTTAGCAGAGGCCATGCTCTACATGTTTGAACTAAGAAATAGGGATTCTCAGAAATTCAAGGAAATGAAAAAGCTTGCGAGAAGAAACGTTGAAAACAAATTTTCGACGGAAGTGATAATCGAAAATTTGGAATCTATGTTCCTTAAATATCGTGGTAACAACCGCGTCAACACGGGAGAAAGCCAAGTGTGATTAAAATAGTGAGGAATACTAAGCGAAAAGCTGCAGTTCTCTACGTAGCGAATACTCTAATCAGGAAAATCTTTCGTCCCATAATTTCATGCTCAGCAAAAAGATTCTATCATCACCCTTACGCGCTTTTCTCCACAATTGCCTTGGAAACCCATAACATGTGCAACAACAACTGCAGTTTTTGCCCAAATAGCACAAAGAAAAGGAGGAGAAAGCCGCGGATGATGAGTGAAGGAACTTTTGAGAAGATTATCAATGAGCTATCTCAACTTAATTATAGAAACAGAATCCTTTTGTACAACAACAACGAATGCTTAATGGATGAAAGGCTTATTGAGTTCACAAGGGTTACTAGAGATAAATGTCCACATGCAGATGTTCAAATAGAGACTAATGGGATCCTACTGGATGTTGATCTTGCTCAAGAACTCATGAATGCTGGAATGAACCGGATAATAATTAACAACTACAATACCGGCAACAATCCCATACCAAGCATCAAAAATTTTTTAGCTGAAGCTCATAAACTAAGCCTATCCCCCAAGCAGAACATAACCATAATTTTTAGAGAGAAAAATGAGGTCTTAAGTAATATGGCGGGGAATGCACCCAATAAAAAAGGTCCAGCGTCATCTATACGAGACTTCTGTAGCTGGCCTTTCATTTACCTACCCGTCATACATGATGGTTCTGTTCCGATATGTTGCTGCGATTTCTACGGTGATGAAATTATGGGAAATGTAAATGAAGATAGTTTATTGAACATATGGGTTGGGTCGAAATTTCGAAGAGTGAGAGAAAAGCTACTAAGAAATGACCGTACTTTTTCACTTCTTTGCCAAAAATGCGATTGGCATGATGGCATTCTCGATCTAATTGCAAGATCACCTTTTGCAGAGACCTTTAGTAGGATTGCTAGTCAAATCTAGAGAAACGGTTAAGTATCTAGATCAAATCACGCAGATATGATAAAAGCCAACTTGGATTTGTGTAATATCCCTCCCTAACGAATCTTCTCCAAAGGTATCTGAGGTCAAACATTCGTTTCCTTATCTTTATCTTGTTATGTGATTCAAAAATTTCCTGAGTCTCCTCTATAATACGTGTAACTTCATCTCTTGAAAAATTCTTGGTTAAGAACATGGTTGGACTTTGGTGAAAAAAGAAACTCCAATCCATATTCATTGGCATAAGACCCTCTTTCCGTACGATTTCAAATAGTTCGGTGCCTGGATATGGAGTAGCTATGCTGTAGACAGCATTATCAGGATCTATTTGTCTCATTAGCGACATTGTCTTGGTGATTTCATTTTTTGTTTCCCATGGAAACCCAAGCATGAAAAAAGCATTAACTGCAATCCCATATTTCTTGAAGATTTTTGCAGCAGCTAACGCCTCTTCAACAGTTATTCCTTTTTTCATCTTCATTAACATATTTGCGTCTCCTGACTCTACGCCAATACTAACTTCTCGGCAACCAGCCTCCTTCATCTCCCTAACTACATGTTCATCAAGTAGTGATGCACCAACACGTAATTCGCACCACCACGTGATGTCTAGGCGTTCCTGTTTGATGAGTCTGCAAATCTCCATCGTTCTCTTTCGATTCAAATTGAATGTGTCGTCTTCAAAACGAAACCATTTTGTCTTAAACTTATCCATAACATATCTGATTTCATCAATCACATTGACAGGCGACCTGAACCGAACTTTTTTTCCCCATATCTTATTCGAAGCGCAGAAGACACACCCAAACGGACACCCTCTACTTGTAAACATCGGTCCGAAAGCGTTCGGCGGATATATTTCCTTGTATAAAACAAGGTGTCTCGCAGGGAAAGGTAAGATGTCCAAATTCTGGACAAGAGATCTATCCGGATTATGGATGGGTTTACCGTCCTTCTTATAAGTTATGCCGAGAACCTTATCCAATTTATTCTCCTGTATCTTTTGAGCTAGATCTGGAAGAGTCAGTTCCCCTTCACTTCTTACAACAATATCAAAGTTTTCATTCTGAACCACTTCGCTCGGTAAAGCGGTAGGGTGAGGGCCACCTGCAACTACGGTGATAGTTGGGTCAACTTTCTTCACAAGTTTCGCTACATTCAAAGCAGAACCATATTGAGGAGTTCCAATGGTAATTCCGACCATGTCAGGAGAGAAACGTGAAACCACTCTGCTAACTTCCTTCCATATAGGCATCTCCAAATCATGTAAGGCATGCATATACTGGTGGTGGGCTTTGGTTAAACTACGAGCGCTGGGAACTCTCACTTTTCCTCTCTCAAAATCAGCATTATAGACAATTGTTTTATGCCCCTCCTTCTCCAGAGCAGCAGCAAGATATGATAGCCCAATTGGATATTGCCAAAGTTCCCTACCAAATAACCTTGTCCAAGGGGGATTAACAAGAAGTATAATCAAATCTCATCGTAGATTTACCTCTTGAAGGTAGAAGTATATAAAAACATAAGATAAATGTATGTTTGGTAGAAATACGAGGTGTATAGGATCAGGAACATGCCATATCGAAAGATTCACTTAACAAGAAGGACAGATATGAGATGCGAGTGCTTCTTTTTAATTCGTGCTACATTTCAAGCATAGGCCCTTCGGAACAGTATATTGTGTACCCTCGTTGTAGTATAGCATCTATGGCATCTGTCCTCATGGAGAATGGAGTAGACGTGGAAATCATAGATCCACAGGCATACCGTCTAAGCGTTCAAGAAGTTATGAGTGAAGTGAAGCATTTCAGCCCTGACATAGTTGGCATCCCCGCCTACACCGAGGAGATACATGACGCGGATTATCTTGCCAGTTGCGTAAAGCAGATTGACCAGAAAACAATAACGGTCGTGGGAGGGGCACATCCATCAGCTATGCCCATAGAAACCTTGAATGAGTTCAAATCGTTTGACATAGCGGTGATAAGGGAAGGAGAGAGAACGTTTCTTGAAATAGCTGAGGGAAGAGAATTGCGGGATGTTAAGGGCATAGCATATAGGGAGAAGGGCTGTGTTAAACTTAATGAACAACGTCCTTTGATAGAATCTCTGGACAGCCTCCCATTCCCCGCATGGCAACTCTATAAGCTTAATTCATTTCGACTTGCCCGTTCAGACCTAACAGGCAAGAGAAACATTCTCCCATTACCTGTGGAGGCTGCGAGGGGATGTCCATTCGGGTGCATCTTCTGCTATAGGATTGCTGGTCGAACCATCAGGTTCAAGTCTCCTTCTAGAGTTGTAGACGAGATTGAGAGGAACGTTAAAGAATTTCATGTGGATGAGATCCATATGAATGAGGGAACCTTCGGAGTCAGCAAGGAGCAGGTGAGAGGAATATGCAAAGAGTTACAGGAAAGGAGACTGGACAACATTGCATGGGGAGTAGCAAGTAGAACAGACGTAATGAGCAGAGAACTTCTTTCCGAAATGAAGAACGCGGGATGCAGGTATGTTGGATTCGGGGTTGAGTCAGGTTGTCCGGAAATTCTGTGTAGAATAGGGAAGTCCACCGACCTCTCAAAGACAGAGAATGTTTTTAGGGATTGCAAGGAACTTGGCATAGAGACTGCTGGATACTTTATAATTGGGCTTCCCTTCGAAACTGAGGAAACAGTCACACAAACAATAAAGTTCGCTAAGAAACTTGAGACTAAGAATGCAAATTTCGCAATTCTCGTTCCATTTCCACAAACTGAAGTTTGGGAGATGGCGCAACGAGGTGAGGGTGGACTAAAGCTTAAGACTAGAAGTTGGAAAATGTATGGGAAACAGATGGGAGCGTCACTAGAGCTTGAACAGCTTCCAACCGAAAGGCTTTACAAGTTGCAGAAGAGGGCGTACGTAAGCTTCTATTCTAAGCCCTCTAGGCTGATAAATTATCTACTCACCGCCTCCAAAGCCAAAAACACTTCCAGAACTCAGGCTTTAAAATTTCTTTTTTCAAGTACACGCGCAAGAGTTGAGACAATTTCTGAGCGTGTGCGTCGCCTAGCATGTTGAGGTACTCTTGCTCCACAAAAGTTGTGTTGGGACGCAAAATCCATGGAAAGAATCTTTCGCTAACATTACAAGAAAATGCAGTCGGCAATCATTTTAAATTGCCTTATGTTATTTGCTAAAATATATGACCAAAACGAAGAGAAATTCGTTTATTATATGGTGAGATTAGACATACGTTAAAATTAAAATTATATAAGATGGAATAAGAACTTAACGTCTCTGAGAGATGGGGGAATGAAAAAAGAATCGAAAAACGTGGTACTTATCACGATCGACTCTCTTAGGGCAGATCACCTAAGTTGCTATGGGTATACAAGAAATACTAGCCCCAATCTCGACAGCTTAGCCAAGAAGGGGGTTTTGTTCTTGCAAGCGATATCCAATGGAGGAGGTACACCAGAAGCTTTCCCATCCATTCTTGCATCTACATATCCATATCCATACGGTAACGTACATGTCGATTATAGGAATATCTTAAAAAATACTGTCACAATCGCGGATGTACTGAAAGAAAATGGTTATCGTACAGCTGCATTTCATTCTAATCCTTTCTTATCAAGATTATACGGTTATGATAGGGGATTCAACACGTTTGAAGACAATCTTAGAGGCACACCAACCTTTTTTAAGGAAATCATAAATCGAAAAATTAGATACATATTAGGTAGAAACGGTAAATTGTTCAATTTCTTAGGAGAAATAATTAGATCCTACGTTGCAAGTAGAAAGCCTCCATTAAGAGCAGATAAAATAAATTGGAAAGCGATCTCTTGGGTGAGAAGTCATCCATACAAGTTTTTTATCTGGCTACATTATATGGATGTCCATTACCCATATATGCCTCCAAAGGAGTATCTAAGTAAACTTCATCTTCGACCAATTAGTAAACTAGAAATGTTCAGATTACAGAAAAAGATCTTTAGTCAAGCTGATCTATCGGAAGTGGAGTTAGAAACTTTAATTAATTTATATGATGCAGAAATAAGATACGTCGATGACAACATAAAGTTATTTTTGGATAAACTTGAAGAAATGAGTATCTTAAGTAATACTATCATCGTTGTGACAGCTGATCATGGTAATGAGTTTGGAGAACATGAAAGATTCGGTTTTTGGACACTATACGACAACGTAATTCATGTTCCATTGATAATTAACGGTCCAAAAATTGGTGAAAACATAGTAGTTAAGGATCAGGTAAGTCTTTTGCATATAGCACCAACTATTATCGATCTCTCAGGTCTTCAGAAGATTGAAAACTTCCGTGGAGAGAGTTTACTTCCAATGGTAAAAGGTGAAAAACAGACATCGAAAGCCGTCATAAGCGTGTCCATCCATCCAGCAAGTATTTTTCCGACAAAGGATAGAATCATATCTTACAGAACTGAGAACTGGAAATATATACACACGATATTATATGATGGAGGAAATGTGAAACGCGAACTCTACGATTTACGAAGTGATCCTGGAGAAAGAAAGAATATAATAGAGAAAGAAGCAGAGAAAGCAAAAGAGCTTGAATCAAAGGTATTGAGGCATATATTAATGGTACAAAAAGAAGAAATGTTAGTTGATGAAACGATTAGGAAAATAAGAGAGCTAAAAACTCTCAGCAAGATATAATTATGAGTCCTTTTAAAATACACTAAAAACGCCCCTATTCATAGTTCGCTACGTCAATTTTAATCCTGCGTGACGTATAACCCACCAAACCACTCTATCAGATAAATCGACACCAATCATTTTAAAACCTCACTTGGCGTAATGAAGTGGGGCGCTTCCAGATCCTTATCCATAATCGTGTACCAATCTCTCCTCAGGAAATTTCATACATTTCCATAGAAAATAGGTGTCGTAGACATCCATGAAAGATCTATGATATCTCTCATCATATGCATGAGCTATCTTTCTGAAATAAGCAATTTCCTCCTTTCTGATTTCAGACAAATCTTCAGCCTTTCACGTTTCCACATTTCTCTGTAAAACCAACGATTTGTCGATAGTCTTATGATTTCTCCAGATTTAGATTAACATGCTACATATAGTTTTCAGGGATACAGAGGAGTATAAATTTCTTCATCAAATCATGTATCTTTTTAAATTCTTTCGATGTTATCCTGTTATTTCTTATACAGGTTATGAGGTTTTTCTCAACAACACATGTATCGGGCATATATTTTTTCATCAAAAGGATGTCTGTGGTTTCTCCCAATTTTCTAGGGAAAGCACGCATTGTTAGGTGGAGGTAATTGCGTTTCTCTCGAACTTTGTAAATTGGATTGATGATCAGGTTCTTCATAGTTTCTTTTGGAAAAATGTCAATATTCTGATACACCCTGAAAAACCTTTGGTTGTCGCTTGCTACCAGAACAATTGCGTGGGAATTTTTCAATTCCTGCTCAGAAGTTTTTTCCTTTAAATCAATCTTGTCATTTGCTAAAAAGTTCTCTATTACCTTGTCTTCGGGGATTAGTCTAACTTCTAGGTTATCAAATAGGTCTACATATCTTTTAGGTGTTAATGCTTCCACTGCCATTCCACGGCGAATATTTGTCAAGGAGTTGTGGAGATGTGGAAGTAACAAAATACCGTCAGGTTTTAGAGTTCGTTTGAATTCCTTTGCCAGTAGACGCTTTGAGATCACATAGTGAAAAGCATCCAAGCAAAAAATGCTTGAAAATGATTCGTTGGTGAAAGGTAATGGGTTATTAGCATCTAAACAAATAAAGCTAGCATTCTTCACAAAGAATTTTTTCGCTAAATAAAGATTGATGAATGTTTTATCAGCGCATATAATTCTTTCTTCTGGAATATGTTTAGCTATTATGAAGGAGGAGTGGCCGGCACCACATCCTATGTCTAGAATGGTTGAATGGGTTTGTTTGATCAGGTGAATAAGGGGAAGTGCCGCTACAAAATCAGGGCTTGAGAAACGGAACTTTAAGTAGTTTCCCCAAGATTTCCATTTGAGGCTATCTATCGCAGCGAAGAACGTTAACTTGGTTGTTTTTTCAAGTAGAGGTCTGCTAGTCATTTTCTTGTAGATTAACCATAATCTGTGGAATGGTGTGGTGATGCCTAACATTTCATGGGAAGCTTGATCAAGACTTAGGGATATGTGGTCTATCACGTCACCTCCTTGAGGCCCTACTTCAATAAGATTAATCAAGGCTTTAGAGAGTTCATTTCTTTCCATAAGCCTAACAGCATTTTTCACCGTGCTGCCTTTCTTGAGTATTAATATGCCCTCTATGATGGGATACCTATAGCACTCACATTTTACTATGGCATTCGCGTCTATCCCTTCGCTTAATACCTTCTGTATTTTCAGTTGAAAGCCACAGTAGGGGCAAAACAATCTTTCTATAGAGTTCATCGTCTCTTAAACCAAATTATATGTAGATTGATAACCGTTAAATATATGAGTGTTTAGCGGTCTTTAAACGGTCACTTGAATATGTAGACGACCATGCAAATCTAACGCATGAGGTGAAGACCATGGAAGAAAAATTCCAGTATAAGGGTTGTGTTTTCACATCTAGTTGGGATGATGCTCATAAATTGGACTTAAAATTGGTGAAGGTTCTACAGAGATATGATGCGAAGGGGACATTCTACATTCCAATTAGGCTTTTCAGCGAATCTCTCTCGGAGGATGAGATAGTTGACATCTCCAGGTCCTTTGAGATTGGTTCTCACTCATTAACTCACGCCATTCTAACTAAAATCCCTGTTGAGAAGGTTGAAGAGGAAATAGCGCGACCTAAAAAAATTTTAGAGAAAATTACTGGAACTGAAGTTCAAGGTTTCTGTTATCCGCAAGGGCGCTATAATGAAAGAATTGTGAAGGCCGTTCAAAGAGCGGGTTATGTTTATGCAAGAACCGTTGAAACGTTTAGGATTGGTACAAGTGCCCCATTTAGAATGGGGACCACGATCCAAGTATACCCTTTCAATTGGAAGTGGTGGGTGCGTAATATGCTTAACTCATCAAACGTATGCGGAGGACATTCGACTTTACTGAGGTTGCTGGGATTGAAAATACACCCAATTGAAGTTGAGCTTAACAGCTGGAAATCGTTGGCAAAAATGTTATTCGATCACGTGTATGGGAATAGAGGCATCTTCCACCTATGGGGTCATTCATGGGAGATTGAGAAGTTTGGCATGTGGAAGGAGCTTGAAGAAGTGCTTGATTATATAAGTCGCAAGAAACCTCAATATTTAACAAACAGTGAGGTTGTGTCTCATGCTCAACAGGAGATACTTAGGGGAACATGCTGGCCTGTGAGTCGATGACTGCGAAATGTGAGGATCACACAAAACTCGGTTTCTGGCATACTACGAAGTAATTTGCAGTTTCAATTTTTCTCTTATCCAGTTTGTCCAGAATGGTTGCTAGGGTTGCGGATAATCCTCTTAAGACAAACTGCAAGAACCTAGGTCTAATTTTCGACCAGAGGTTGCTGAGTAGAATCATGTGAATTAATGCGAAATAGCCGCCTTGAGGTTCTATTTCACATATTTCAAGTCCAGCCTTTTCTAGAAGGTATCGAAGACCATATTTTGTGTATCTGTAGTAATCATGTGGTTCCATGTGAATTATGTAGGATTGTGGAGCAGAGATTCCAAGAATCCCTCTAGGACGAAGTACGCGAAATATCTCCTCAAGTATTTTTCTGGGTTCTGCTACATGTTCTAGAACTTGGATACATAAGACTGCATCAAATATTTCATCTCTTATTGGAAGGTTACAGCCGTCAGCAACCAAGTTTAGATTTGAGTATCGTTGAACATCCAAGGTGATGTAGTTTCTAACTTTCGATTTGAACAGTCTTCTATAGGGAGCTTCTCCACAGCCAACATCTAGAAGCATGTTAACTTGTGGAAGAGCTTCTGCAAATTTCTTTACGTATAAAGGGGTGCGCCACGGAGCTATTCTATCAAACGCCAAAGCACTTTCATCTGATTTCACATGTTGTCACCAAGCTTAAACATACACAATGTGGATAGCGTCCCTATGCAAACCTAACAATCATATGCAGTTACGTAAACCTAAATAATCGTCAATGGTCTTCTTAAAAAGCATAAGTCTAAGAGTTAATATAACTCTTTATGTTGACGGGTGGCGGAAAATCTGTGTGGTCTAGGTAGGATGAGAGGTTTTTTCTTAGCGCCAGTAGCCCTGTATGCCGTGGCGGCGTTTGTAGCTCTTTATGCGGTTATTCTAAGTCCTGGCACGATAGGATTAAGCCATGACTGGTCTATTCCCCCCTATCCCCCACAACTTGCTCAGTGGTCAAATAGTTTTCAATGGATTCTGTTGGAGAATGCTTTTGGAGTCGAAAATCAATGGGAATACTATTGGATAAACCACTTAATATTTGGGCTGTTGGCTTCAGCTGGGTTAGGTGGTGAACAGGTTTCTAAGGGCTTGGTTCTAGTGTCGCTGATCGTATCTGGATGCAGCATGTATTTTCTATGCCGATCCATAAAGTTGAATGTTTTTCCATCTTTTATCTCAGGCTTCTTCTACATGTTTACCCCTGTCATCTTCAACAGGGTTGCCGCAGGCCACATATACTACATGATCAGCTACGCTTTTTCGCCATTTGCAATCTCCTTCTTCATCATGACTTTAAACGCGAAGGATAAGAGAAGCTGGTTAGGGTACGCTATGGTCAGCGGCATACTCTACTTCCTAAGCGCTGCTCAGATACAGGTTATAGGCCTCATTTTCCTTGCAATCGCAACGTATGCCCTAGTCACAATTAGATCATTCAAAGATGTATTGAAGCATATGTTGACCTTACTTTTCGTTACAGTAATCTGCGTGCTATTGAACCCTTTACTGCTTACCAGGATGATGCAACTGGAAGCCATTCTTAGTCAAGTAAGCGTGGGGTACCTATTTACTAGGCTGAGGCTGCTTATCTTAAGTCAAATAACAAACCCTTTAAAATCGTTCACACTTACAGGTTGGGTCACTGACGCTTTCAGCATGGCCTGCAGTAACAGTCTTGGTTTATGGTACGATGCAATGCTAATATTGGCTGTCATGGCGTTTTCCACGCTGTATCTAGCGTGGTGTATGAAGGAGCTCCGTAGACATATTGTCTGCTGGTGGATTCTAGCAGCAGCCGTCATATTCTTAACCAGTGGTACCTCTCCAGCCACCGCATTATGGTTGTGGCTCTATGAGTATGCTAGACCTGTCGCTACGATGTACGGCGGCTTATATCACATAATGGTTGTTGCAGCGATGGCTTACGCTGTATTAATAGGCATCTTCATGAACCACGTTTTTTCAAGAATCCTTGATCGTAAACAGCTTTCTTCACTGTGGAAAACTCTTAACGTTTTTCGCGGAATAATTAAATGTGAAGGAGCTTCGCGTACAAGTACATATGCGACGTTAATGGTTTTACTTCTAATGGTTTCCTACGCATATCCCTCCCTCACAATGTATCCCGATGTGCTTCAAACATACGTTTGGGACAACTCATACGAAACCGTATACAACGATCTTGCTCAGGAAAAAGGCTTATTCAGAGTCCTATGGCTACCCACAGTTGCTTACGGCATATCCTATCAAGGCTTAAAATACGGTGGTGTAGATCCCATGATTTGGTTCTCGCCGAAACCCTCCTTCCCCCAAGTACTGGGCGGGGCGGCGATGCAGCCGTATGCTAATGGACATGCAGCCTATACAGGTTTCATTGTTGGAACGATTTCTCCATATGGCTTCCAAGACCGTACGAAGTATCTTGGTTATCTTCTGTCTTTTTCCGGTATGAAGTATGTTTTGCTGCGTAGCGACGCCTTCACCTATGCTCTTCCAGCAGATCAGTATAATACGTCAAGGAACATTCTAGGTAACCAAAAAGACATTAAACATCTAAGGACTGTAGGCAACATCACCATATACGAGAATGAAAACTATCTTCCAATAGTTTACCCTGTGATGCCTAGAGAGTCCTCGTTGATAGTTGGAGGCCTCAACTCACTGGTGAGTTTAAGCTACCTTACGAACGAAGCGAAGGTGTTGCCGAAACAGAAGCTTTTCGTAGTTTCCTCCCAACTTAAACCCGAAGAAGTTAAGGATGCTGTGCAGTATCTTAGAAACATAGTCATATCGCCCAACGAATTATACGACTTAGCCTTTGCATCTATACCATCAAGCTACAAGCTCTATCCAAACCAATTTACTAACCAAGATCCGTCTAAGACGTGGTATAGTACTAATGCTTGGGAGTGGAACCTGGTTGGAGAGGTGAATAGACCAGCAATCGCCTATGTTCCAGGATCCATACTTAATATGAGCTACTATGCTGAGGCTTCTGGCAGCTATGAGCTTTGGGCAAAAATTCTTTTCAGCTCAAACTCTCAGTCTCTCATATTCAGCGTTGACGGCGAGCAACATAACAAAATTGTAACTAGATCCCTTGGCTTTCCTGAGCGTAGTCTTGGCGGGGAAGCTTTCCGATGGATTAAGCTTGGCAGGGTGCAGCTTGAGAGGGGCTTTCATCAGCTAAGCTTCATGCGAGAGGAACCGGGGACCAAAGACTACGGATATTATCGAGAAGCAGTTGCGCTTCTAGTTGCTGCTCCACCAAATGTTGTGGACAAGGCATTTAACAAGTCTGAAAGCCTACTGGCTGACAGGGATGTCGTCACCATCTTGGAGCTTGAGAAACCTGTTGAGGCTGAGCATGGCTGGGCTCCAGTGATGATTGGCAGCGATGCGAGTCAAGGGCTAGCGTTGAACTCTACGGGCGACCTGGGATTCGCGAAGTACAGGGTCTTCATCCCCCACGATGGAGATTACAAGGTTTACCTACGCGTCTTGGCTAGGAGCCGAACCGATCTTCACATAGGTTTAGCATCTGAGAGCTCCATGAAGCCGAAGGAACATACCTTACCATTAAGCCCCACCAGCTCATTTGTTTGGCGTGAATTCACCGAAAAGCTGCAGAAAGGATGGCATTCAATCAACATAAGCTCCACACGGGCTAACACGATGATCGACATAATGGCACTTGAGTCCTCATCACCAGAAAAAGGAGATGTTGTGGAAGGCGAAGTTAAGTTTGAGGCAGTTAAGGTGAACCCAACCCTATACCAAGTATCGGTGAACTCCACCTCACCATTGTTCCTCGTCTTCAGCATGAACTACAACAACTTCTGGAAAGCCACCACCAGGGAGGGAGCTGAACTACACCCCATCGTCGCCAACGCCTACGCACAAGCATTCTACCTGAACCAAACAGGCTCCCACACAATAATCCTAAACTACACCAACCAGAAAAACTACGAAAAAGCCTGGTCTATAACAATAGCATCCTTAGTTCTGTTCATCATCGCAGTATGCCTATACTATTCCAAGGTGAAAGCCAAGAAGAAAAATTAGGAAAAATGTATAATTTATGTGAAATATCTTCTATCAATAAGAAATAAAACTTGTGGATGGCACGATAGGTTTGAAAGTACATAAAGAAGGAGTAGAAGAAGTAATTCCGATAGGCACAAAACACTATAGAGCATTTGTAGGTCCGATGGAAACGTATGATGTAATAGGTGCCATGCAATTTAACCTGCTGACGTCTCTAGGTCTTAGAGATTTTCACTACTTGTTAGATATTGGATGTGGTTCATTAAGGGCAGGTAGACTCTTCATAGTATATTTACGGCCCCATCATTATTATTGCATAGAACCGGAAAAATGGCTGGTTGAAGAAGGCATAAAGAATAACATTGGAAAAGAGTTGATTGAGCTTAAGAAGCCACAATTTAGTTATAATAAAGATTTTACTTGCATAATTTTCAATCAAAAGTTCGATTTTATTTTAGCGCACTCTATATTTTCTCATGCATCTCAAAAACAAATCATTAGGTGTCTATCTGAAGTAGAGAAGTGTATGAAAGAAACTTCTATTTTTTCGGCCACTTTTGTTAAAGGAAACAGTAATTATTCAGGTGAAAAGTGGGTTTATCCAGATACAGTTACATATACTGAGCAAAGGATGGTAGAATTAGCTAATAATGCAGGTTTAGACTTTAAGACAATTAATTGGTATCATCCAAATAGACAAACATGGGCATTATTTACTCATCCAAAAAATAAAATGGAAATAACATATTTATACGATGATGAATCTTTGCTAAGAAGTACAAAGAAAAGATTAGATGACTGCGAAAAGAGATTAGCTCTATTAGAAAATCGGCCGCATGTCATACTTGGAAGAAAGATTCTTCGAACTAGATTTGGAAGAAAGATTTTTCAAACTCTCTATTCTTAAGCATTTGAGGCTCGGGATTCGAGGGCAAAACCTTTTCCACAGTTCCAGCCGAGTTTATTTTCACATGATTAGGCATCCAGCAGTCAAAGAATTATGTAGAAAACTCGTATATTTCAGGATTTTTGGGTGACGGTTATTGGTTCAGATCCATTGGAAAACATGTATCCAAAATCAACATGAATTACAATAATCCTAAACTACATAAACCAGAAAAACTACGAAAAAGCCTGGTCGATAACAATAGTAAAGATAGCTGAGTTCTCTCGACTATAAATATCCTAAACGTTTCAGCTTCTCTTTAAGTTCCTCTGTTTCTTCATCTGACCAGTAGATGGGTTCTATTCTTTTCGTTGGTGGCACACCATACTTAGTTTCACGTTTCCATAGTTCTGAGTCTGGCTTGAAGGCTTCTTTCAGAACCCTACCGTCCACATCAGGAGGTATTGGAACATCTAGGATGTGGCATATTGTTGGAAAAAGATCAATAATCGATGCGTTAACTGTAGTCCCTTGAACTATATCCCTTCCCTTCATAAGAAATAATCCATCCTCGTCATGTCCCCCCCATATGAACGGGCAATCCCTAAATAAATCGCCATGCACCAGCATGAGGTCTATGTCCCAGCCTTTGTTCGGTAAGAGAAGTATGTCAGGAGCTTGCGCCAAGTATTTCCCTGAATACTGCTCCTCCTTCTTCAACACTTTACTAAATATTTTTTCACCAGTTTTATGGTATCTTAGACTCTTTAACTCCTTGATTATATTTTCTCTTAACTGCTCATATTCTCCTTGGTTTGCATTTAGATAAATTACGCGTGTTAATGGACTAACCGATGCCTTAGTTTTTGACCAATCTGTACTCGCACCTACAATGGATGTTAGAAAGATAAGTGCCCTCCTCCCAAAATTACGCATGTATTTTCCCTTCGGAAGCAGTTTTCCCAATTGGCTATACAAAGTTTTAATCCATGTATGTTTCGCTGTTAGATTTCTGCTTTCCCTGAAGCTAGACCAAGGAGAATAGTCAACAGGTGTACGACTCAGAGCAAGTCCTCTTCTCTTCAATACCAGTAGGCCTCTTCTTCGTAACCACTCATTTATCTGGAAAAGTTTTCTCGTCAGTCCAAAACCGTGGTCGGACATTATGATTAGGATCGTATCGTCGTCAAGTTTGCTTAACAACTCTCCAACAATCTCATCGATTCTTTGATAAAAGTCTTTGATAGGATTCGATTGTGGGCTACGTTCTATGTGTTCCCACATCCTATGTTGAATGCGATCCGGCTCCGTAAATACTACAATAAAAAAATGCCAAAATATTCTGTCCATAAGAAGCTTCGTAGCCTCCGCCCTCTTGTCAGTGACGTAGTAAAGGCCTTTCAGAAATTTTTCATCAGTTACGAGTACGAGGTCACTGAAATCGAGGTCACTGAATTCAATTTTATAGTCTATGTCCTCTAGCTCACTCTGTAACTCGGGGGGGTAGGTGAAGTTTCTTCCCATCGGAGTAAATGCTCCCGTGACTATGTATCCGTTTACCTTTAAAGGCGGATAAGACAGGGGTACATTTAGAGAAACGATAGTTTTATTGGCCTCGCTGAGCAGGGACCAAATCTCCATTTCCTTAAGAGGTTTGACATCGACCCAATTCAGACTATGACTCCTCTTCTCCCATTCCATGAAACTGAATATCCCATGTTTTCCTGGGTTTCTACCCGTTACGAAGGATGGCCAAGCGGGAATTGAATCAACGGGAATTGTCGACTTTAACTTACCTCCCACCCCTTGGGTTAGGATCTTTCTAAAGTTTGGCAAATCATCAATCCAGAGTTTGATTAGATCTAACGTACCACCGTCTAAACCTATACAAAATACTCTTCTTTCCAATATTGCCTTCCTTCTGACTAAGCTACGCATCTTTATAGATTGTGAATCTAATAATTAGAGACAAAGGTTTGCCTTAAACCCTCCATTTTCGAGCAGTTTCTTAGTCCACTAGTATTCAAACGCGCGCGCGTATAAAAATGTGATGACAACTTTCAATTCCTTTTTAGGATATTTCTTTGAATCTAGCAAAAGGTTTAGCAGGAATTCTTTGCAGTATGTACAGGTGGGGAAGCTTAATTGAGCGGCCAAAATTTTAAGGATGACCGATGTAGGTTATATCCATGCCTTAAAGAAGGGTATGGTTCCAATTTCTGATGAGGTGTTTTTTCAAGGATACGTGTCTTGCTAGGAAGTTACCTCAAGCAATCCAAGATTTTGGACCATGAACTGTTCATATGAACTTTACCTTATCGTTAGGTTTGAGATAGCTGATAAATTCATAGAAGTTATATAAATATCCATCAGCCTAAGGGTCGTCAGAGTCCTTCGTTTATTTTGACGGGTGGTGGAAAATCTGTGTGGTCTAGGTAGGGTGAGAGGTTTTTTCTTAGCGCCAGTAGCCCTGTACGCCGTGGCGGCATTTGTAGCTCTTTATGCGGTTATTCTAAGTCCTGGCACGATAGGATTAAGCCATGACTGGGCTATCCCGCCCTATCCCTCGCAACTTGCTCAGTTGTCAGATAATTTTCGATGGATTCTGTGGGAGGATATTTTCGGCTATGAGCGAATTTGGGATCCATGGACACCTCAGATATTTGAGCTGTTGGCTTCAGCTGGGTTAGGTGGTGAACAGGTTTCTAAGGGCTTGGTTCTAGTGTCGCTGATCGTATCTGGATGCAGCATGTATTTTCTCTGCCGATCCATAAAGTTGAATCCTTTCCCATCTTTACTATCAGGATTCTTCTACATGTTTACACCTGTCATCTTCAACAGGGTTGCTGCGGGTCACATATGGTACATTATTAGCTACGCTTTATCGCCGTTCGCAATCTCCTTTTTCATCATGGCTTTAAATGCGAAGGATAAGAGGCGCTGGCTGGGAAACACTTTAGTTGGCGGCATATTTTACTTCCTGAGTGTTCCTCAGATACATTTCATAGGACTTATTTTCATTGTAATGGCAACCTACGCGGCGGCGACCATTAGATCCCTTGCTGGCGCATGCAAGCGTATCTTCACCTTACTTTTGGTCACTACGATTTGTGTACTGTTAAATCCTCTGCTCATTGTGAGATTTGGAGAGTTGACTGCTACTTTCAGCCGATGGAGCGTAGCACCCTACGTGACGATGGAGAGCCTATTTTGGATAAGTGAAAACACAAATCTTCTAAAGGCACTTACACTTACAGGTTGGGTAGCTGACAAATTTGGATTAGGTTTAAGCCCTGACTTCGGTTTTTGGCATATCGCGGCTTTGATAATAACCATCCTAGCTTTTTCTTCAGTGTTGATTGCTCGTACGAGTGAGCTTCGTAGACAAGTTATTTGCTGGTCGGTTTTGGCCGTGCTCTTCATAATCCTAGCCAATGGTACAGCCTCTCCTCTGGGCATACTCATCTGGACAATACTATACGAGCATTTTAGGCCTTTCACCTCATTATACGCCGATATATACCACATGATGTTCATCCCAGCTCTCGCTTACGCGTTGCTCTTAGGTATTTCCATTCATAATATTTTTCATAGAATATGCGAGGCTGATGTGTTGCGTTCTGGAAGTGAAGCCAAACAACTTCACGAGCCCTCTACTAACACCCGTGCACAGGTAATATTCATTCCAACCAGTCCAGTTCGCTTCCCACGATTTCTACAAACTATCTCTAAGAGTCTTTCCCATGAAGTTACGAATTTTAAAGCCACACGCATATATGCAGTCTTCATAGTTATGCTTCTCATGTCTTCCTACGCATATCCTTCAATTATCATGTATCCCCAACAGCTTCAAACGTATGTTTGGGATGATTCCTACAGGCAGGTATATGATGATCTTGCCCAAGAGGAGGGTTTATTCAGGGTTTTGTGGCTGCCCACAGTTGCTTTCGGCCTATCCTATCGAGGATTAAAATACGGTGGTGTAGACCCCATGATTTCATTCTCACCTAAACCTTCCTTCCCCCAGCTACTAGGCCCAGCAGCAGCACAAGAGCATGGCAGCGGGCATATTGCTTACACAGGGCTAATCAAAAGCGTGGTTTGTCCATACATCTATGAAGAACATACCAGATACTTGGGTTACCTCTTGTCGTTCTCCGGTATTAAGTATGTTCTGTTGCGTGGCGATGCATTCACCTATGCTCTTCCAGAAGATCAGTATAATACGTCAAGAACCATTTTAGATGGTCAAAAAGACGTTAGAAGTCTAAGGACTGTAGGCAACATCACCATATACGAGAATGAAAACTATCTTCCAATAGTTTACCCTGCGATGCCTAGAGAGTCCTCGTTGATAGTTGGAGGCCTCAACACACTGGTGAGTTTAAGCTACCTTACAAACGAGGCGAAGATACTGCCGAAACAGAAGCTTTTCGTGGTTTCCTCCCAACTTAAACCCGATGAGGCTAAGTCTATTTTACAGAAATTAGATAATGTAGTTGTGTCTTCAGATGAATGGTATGATCTAGCCTTCTCGTTAGTATCTTCGGAGTTCAAAATGCATCCAAGTCAATTTGTTGACGGCAAAAGTTGGGGGGAAGCTGATTGGACTGTGTGGAATTTAATTGGGGAGGTGGAACGCCCAGCAGTTGGGGGTGTTCCGAGACATTCTTTAAACATAAGCTATTATGCTCCGGTTTCAGGGAGCTATGAGGTTTGGGGTAAAGTTCTATTTAGCCCAAACTCTAAATCCATCGGCTTTAGTCTCGATGGCAAGGAGTTAAGCAATATAGTGACTACAGGTTTCGGTGCGAACATATCTTCCTGGCCTTATAATGGGCCGGAAGGCTTTCGATGGGTTAATCTTGGCAAAACACAACTCAATAAGGGACCTCACACGTTCAGCGTAACAGGCGACAATAAGGATTATCAACTCTGGAGGAGGGAGAGTGTAGCGCTTTTGGTAGCTGCCCCTTCATCGATCATAAAAGAAGCCGTCGACGCATCTGAAGCCTTGCTGGCGCGGAAAAATATTCTAATCATCTCTGAGCTTGAGAAGCCCATGGAAGTGAAATCTGGCTGGGATGCCATCAGGGTCAGAGATGCCAGTCAGGGTTTAGCGTTAAACTCTACTGACGCATCTGGCGTAGCTGTCTATAAGGTGTTCATTCCATGCGATGGGAGGTATGAACTTTACTTTCGCCTTCAAGCTAAGAGCAGAAGTGATCTGCATGTAGCTATAGCCCCTGAAGGTTCCTCTAAGCTTATGAAACATAATTTCTCCTTAGCTGCCTCTCAATCATTTTCTTGGCACAATTTCACCACGGAGAAACTACTGAGGGGATGGCACCGCCTAACAATAAGCGGATCTCGAGCTAACATTGTAGCAGACGTTGTTGCACTAAAGCCTACAGGATCAGGGGTTGACATCGGCGACAATGAAGTTGTTGACTTTAAGGCTGTGAAGGTGAATCCGACTCTATACAGGGTTTCAGTGAATTCAACTTCACCAGTATTCATTGTTCACAACATGAATTTCAATAGATTTTGGAGAATCACAACTGAAGAAGGTTTTGAAATTAGCCCTGTGGTTGCTAACGCATATGCAATGGCATACTACTTAAATGAGTCAGGCCTCCATAGGCTATTAATCCGCTATGTTAATCAGGAAAATTATCAGAATGCGCAAACGATAACGTTTATCACTTGGGGTGTTTTAATCGCTGCCGTAGCCATCCTATATGCTGGTTTAAAGATTTCAAAAACACATAGTATTCGCCGAAGAACTGTGAAGCTTTAAGAGGGCGAAAGTTAGGGGGATTAGAGTAACTTGATGACCTTTATAGAGTGGGGAGGTGGCTAGACGAAAAAGTTATGCTTAGCCAGCTTACTGCTTTACGCTTTCATAGCTTCAACTTTAATGGCTACTTTTCTCCCTACATCAACTGCCATTAGCGACGATAAGCCTCTGCATATCTTAACGGTTTACACCGACAGATCTGAGTATCTTCCCAGCGACACAGTAAACATCAGTGGCAACCTTAAATATTTAGAGGCCCCAGTTTCAGGAGCCGAAGTTGAGATTCAGATAGCTGATCCATCAGATAAGATAATTTACTTAGCTAGGGTGAACACGGATAGCAGGGGAAACTTCACAAAATCCTTCACGCTTCCATTAGGTTCTAAATCGGGCATATATCGTGTTCACGCCGTAGGTACACGTGGAATAATGTGTGCCCCTCGGGTAACACTATTCGCGTGTCAAATGCCTCAAGCGAAGTTGTATCCAACGATGCTTAAACTGATGACTGATAAGCCTGTCTACAGCCCTGGTGAATTGATTAATCTCACCTTTATGGGACGAAACATTGGATCTACCCCTGTGGCCGTTGCAAAAATAACTGCCAAAATCAGCGTCACTATACGCCTATGGGGAACCCAATTGTATTCTGGACAGGTGTATTCGGAGTCTCATCCAATGTCATACTTTGACCCGCATGCGCTTACAACATTTCCAGTGGACTACACATTCCTCTCATTTTATTCGATAAGTGGAGACTATACCAAATACGCTTTCCCCGGAGAATACACAATAGCCGTCGAGTTAGTGGATCCTAAGGGATCTATCGTGGGACAGTCTTCAATAATCATTTCTTATCCTTTGTCCATGGCGTCTCCATCTATAGGTGTTCCATTGGCTGTGTTAGTGTCTCTACTCGCATCCCTTGGAAATCTGCCCTCCCTACGCGATAAGGCTAGGAGATTTTTGCCAAGAAAATTGAAGTGTCTGGCAGAAATACGCACAATCATTTTTTCCATCAAAGGCCATACAACTAAAGTTTCTTTGGCCGACATTAACGATAGTTTTACAGAAGATACGATGAAAGCTGTTCGACCTTCTCTCCTGCGCGTTTTCTCAACTTATGAAACACAAGCAGTATGTGTCTCGGTGCTCGTGTTAGCTATTGCATTCGTATACTCAACCACGTTACTTAATCGCGACGTAGCATTAACTGCCTTGGTAGCGTCTGGCTTAATTATTTTAGTCCGTGAAGCGGCGAAGAGGGCTGTTAACGTTCTTCAGGGCGTGTACGCTGAATATAGGATTTGGACGCTAGGCGTAATTCTACTTCTGCTCTCAGCTATACTGTTCAGGGTTCCCTTCGCTTTTCCGGGAAAGACTAAGTTTCATCCAGCTGGGCTTACAAGGAGGAAGAAGGGTATAGCTAACATGACTGGGGTGGCAACGTGCTTAGGTCTTGCCGCCCTGTTTTTTTACATGCCGAACATAGGATTTAGAGACACTGGTGGTTTAGGTGTAGCTATCTGCCTTATGTCCGCCTTTTTCACCATGTTTCCCATTTCTCCACTAGATGGGAAGGCAATATATGAGTGGAAGAAGGCGGTGTGGCTCATATTCTTCCTAGTATGCCTCGCACTTTACACTCTGAACTTGCTAAACGTATTGACTATCCTTCCCCGTATTTTAGGCATATTGAAAATCCTTCTTTCCCGTATTTTTTAGAAAATGGTAACTCAACGTGATCTGCTTTTCCCCGCTTTCTTGTAGATGATCCAGCCTAGCTGAGCCGCGACTCCGGCTACTAATAGGAAAAAGACGTAGGTTGCAATAACGTTCGCCATTTGGTAAGCAGCTTCCAAATCGTATTTGTGCGTTAAAAGAAGGATGGCTATTACGGCTGCTCCTGCAAATCCTAAAGGATAGCATGCAGCCATCAGTATTGTCGGAGGGTTTTCATCGATTTTCCTTGCTAGACTCTCGAGGATAGGCTTCACTACGCTTGGCATAAAGCCTCGGATACGCGTATCCACGGTTATCCAGAATCCTATGAATACCAGTGCTAGGAAACCTGCCCAAAGCCATAGGCCTTCAACTAGAAACCAGTAGCAGAGGTGACCTATGATCAGTAAAGTGGCTAACACCACTAAAATCTTTGCTTTATGTTTCCTAATGTATGCAGCTGTTTTTTGGCGAAGAGATGTTTCAGCCGCTACGGAGGTTACAGGCGTATTGGAGATGAATGTTTTCTTCATATTACCACGTTGCGCAACCTTATATACTGAAGTAATCCCTAAAAGCCTTTTAGTGTTCAACAGATAATTTAAGTGTCTTGCCATGAGATTTCGGAGCCTGCTTATCAGCGGCATATTAATTCGGATTGTTCTCATGCCGTTCTTTGCCCACCCGTTCGATGTTAATGTATGGTACACTTTATGCGTCAGCATTATAGAGAAAGGTGTGTTAACCGTACCGTATTTCCCTCCCATGTTGTTTTACACCTTAATTCCAGTAGCCTACCTCTACAACTGGATTTCAACCGCGTTCGGTGTTCAACCTTTGTTGATGAGTGGTCTTCCAGGCGAGTTGGATCTAAGTGTGTTGTGGGGAATAAAGTATGTGCCAGGCATATGGTTTAACTCTGTGGTTAAGATGCCGTTTCTCATTTCAGATGCCCTCGTTGCTTTACTACTGTTTAAGGTTGTCTTTCAGCTTTCAGGAAGCCGCAAGGCCGGGGAGGGGGCTGCGGTTGCGTGGTTTCTTAATCCATATTTAATTTGGATTTCAAGCGGTTGGGGTATGTTTGACACTCTTCCCGCATTATTCACAGTCGGATCGTTCTACTTTCTTCTTAGAAATAGATTCGGGTTTTCAGCGCTATTCCTCGCGATCGGCGTCGCCTACAAGGCGTATCCAATTCTGTTTCTGGTTCCAGTCACATTCTTTTTCTTGAGAAGCAAAAGCATAGTGAAGCTGCATGAAGCCTTAGCAAGGTTCTACCTAGTTTTTGTAGGAGCAACTGCTGTTCTTTTCTTTCCAGCTCTTTATTTGGTTACGGTTTTCTCAAGTGACCTATGGATAATGACTATTTCAGGGGTGGTTGGAGAAGGTTTAACTTACTGGTCTTTCGCCTTAATGCTTCCTATGGATATCAAGCTGGCGACTCTAAGCTCCATTGCTATTGGAATAATTCTTCTAGCGTCGGTTTGCTGGAAAACGTGTAGGTTGTCCTTCAGTAGCCCTTTCTTTGAGCTTGCTGCGGCTCAGCTGGCACTAATTCTAGTGATCTATCTATCCTATAGGATAATACTTCCACAGTTCTTCGTTTGGTCCCTACCATTCATAATAGTACTGTTGGCGGAGGGACGTGTTGAAGAACTCATCTACCGGGCATCATCGCTTCTGGCGCTGATCTACAGCCTCACAGCTTGCATCTTACCTCTCTTCATGTTGCCTATGACGCCTTGGATAGGGGGAGCTTTAGTTCAATCCATGAGGATTCTGCAACCCTTTAGAGTACGTGCCGACGGTCTTAGCGGCACTGTTTTCACCCCAACACTAAGCTTCGGCTCAGCATTTCTCGCAGCCTTAGGAGCCTGTTTCTCCATACTTATGGTGGTGCTTCTCATCGAATCACTCTACAAGCCTAATCAACGCTTACTCACGAGGCATATGCCAAAAACGCTCAATAGACTGTTATGTTTACTGAAGATCCAAGTGCCAGCATAGAGTCTGGAGGTGAAATGTGTAATCCTCCTTTACACTGACACCGAAGACAAACATCAGGTTCTAAGCTCTGGAGCGATTTGAAGCCATCTTACCACGCCTTTTATCTTGCAGAACACACCTACCGACGGGGCGTTTTTCGAGGGGAAACTGGGCTGTCCTGAACCGCTACGAAAAGCAGCATCAGCGAGAAAGTTAAAGTACTATTGTAGAGGTGGGTGGAGTAACGGTTAAATTAGCTGGCGCAACATACGTTTAGTAAGTTGGGGTCAGCAGTGACTCTGTTAACGGTTGAAGAGAAGGAGCTGCTGGCGAGGGCGGCCAGTTTGATGAAGGAGCTTCTGGAGACACTGGAGGTCATGCAGGACGATGTGATAGTCGAGGATCTGAGGGCGGCTCTGAGGGAGGTTGAAGAGGGGGAGACGAAGACGCTTGAAGAGCTCATAAGAGAGCTGGGCCTTGAAGCCGAAGTTTGAGGTCAGGTTTACTCCTCGTTTTTCTAGGAAAATAGGCGCCCTAAGCAGAGAAGTTTAAGTGCGAATACTTCGAGAATTAAAAGTTCTGAGGAAGAATCCATACGCCGGGCGGATGGTTATCTGGATGTGGTTGCTCCATCAGGATAGAGAGGGTTAGATAAACAAATAGTTTATATTTACAAATAGTATATGTAGATTGCTATGGGCCATCTGCCAAATTGGCTGTGGAATACATATTCTAAACTTTACCTAGAGTTCGATGAGGATGTTTTCACTTTTGATGAAGCGATGAAGATTCTATCTGCAGCTAAATCGAGAACTCTGATTACTCTAAGCCATCTTAGGAGAAGAGGTTGGCTGATAAGGTTTAAGACTGAAGGTAGAAGGCGCATATATAGGGTTCTAAGTCCGGGTGACGCTCTTTTTTCAGCGGCTCTAATGAGCAACATGGATAAGATTAAGCAGCAACGTTACATGCCGCTGATGATGAAGACTTGCAGATGCTTGTGGAAGGCTTACAGGAAGGATTTCTTTTCCTTTGTTGTTTATGGGTCTGTGGCAAGGGGTTCAGCCACAAACTATTCAGATGTGGATGTCCTAGTGGTGGTTAGGAGGATGGGAGGAAGTTTCGGCAAGAGGCTTGATGAACTGTTCGGGAATGTGGCGGAGGTTGAGGTGGAAAGAAGGTTTTTGAGGAAGCATGGAATACTTACTGATGTGAGTTTTCTCCCGCTTTCACTGGATGAAGCGTCAAAATTTCTGCCAATCTATCTGGACATCAGCCATGAGGGGACAATACTTTTTGATCAACATGAATTCTTCACTAGACTAATGGATAGATTCAGGTTTCTACTTCAGAAGTTCAACATAAGAAGGTTTAGTTTAGGGGATCAGTGGTATTGGCAAATGAACCCAGATCTGGATATGGAGGAAATAAAAATTGAGATTTAAGGAAATAGCGAGATCCAGTCTTAGACAGGCGGAGCTGAGGATGAAGACGGCTAGAAACGCGTTTAGGGAGAAGGAGTTTGCCTATTGCGTTAGGCAATGCCAAGAATGTGTTGAGCTGGCTTTAAAGTCAGCCTTGAATTGGGTTAACATTGAGCACCCAAGATACCATGATGTCAGCCCAATACTGGTTGACAGTAGACAGCTATTCCCAGCGTGGTTCAGACAAAATATAGAGGATTTCGCTGAACTTTCAAAAGAGTTGGCGAGAAAAAGAGAGCTTGCAATGTATGGAGAAGAAATAAGAGGAGTAACTCCGGAGCAGCTTTTCACAGAAGAAGAGGCAAAACAAACGGTTAAGAGAACAGAAAAACTCCTAGAAAACATTATGAGGTTAGTTCGTTAGGAGTAGTGCGCTAGATAGAAAGATCCTTTCATTCGACCAATCCTACGATAGGGTGCACGGCCTGACACGCTTCGATCCTGCATCCATCTAATCGCCAAGACTTCGCCTATTTTGGTTGCTTCAGGAAATGATCTTCAGTAGCTGCAGTACCATATTTCCCTCCTATGATGTTTTACACCTTAGCTCCAATTACGTACCTGTATTATGAAGAAGGCTACTTCCTAATTGCCCCAGCACTTTAATCATAATTCTAGTCGTGGGCTGTTATTCTAGAGTGGTTGGAAAAATTTATATGAAAGTTAACTTAGTTTAACTTTTGGTGTTTTTGTTGGAAGAAATTATTAGGGTTGGAAAGAAGGGGGTCACGATTCTTCCAAAGAAGTTGAGGAGGGAGGCGGGCATTGAGGAGGGATGTGAGGTTAGGGTTCAGGTTCTGCCTTACGGTGTGCTGCTAAGGCCTAGGGTTGATGATGCGGTTGGAGGGTTGGCGGATCTTCCAGTAGCGAAACGGAAGGTGCCGAGCAGTAAGTCTGTAAGGAAGATTAGGGAGGAAATAGATGAAGAGCTTAAGGGGCATAGGTGAGGCGTCGCTTTTCTACGTTGACACGAATATTTTTCTGAACGTGATCTATAAGGAAGCTGGTTTCTATGATGGCTCTAGGAAGTTCCTAGAGTTGATTCAACATGGGAGCTTTAAGGCTTTCACTTCATCGGTAACTCTGTTGGAGGTTAAGTTGGATATGGCTAGAAGTGGCTGCGGGGACGTTGCTGATAAGGCTCTTGGGCTGATAGAGGATGTGAAAAACCTTGAAGTAATTTCACTTGATAGGGTTATGGTGAAGATGGCTGGAGACTACGTGTTGAAGGACGGTTTAACGGTTCACGACGCCTATCACTTAGCTACAGCGCTTTGCGGGAAAGCTGACGGCTTCATCAGTAGAGATGAGGAGCTAAAAGCAAAGATTGCTGGGCATGTTCATGTTAAGTACCCTGAGGATATCAAGTAGATCAGCTGGTTATGCTTCATCTGGGTAAGTTCTTTTTGCTTTATGTAGCTTGGTTAGAATCGGTTCTGTAGTAGCCTGAAAAGTCAGGAAAATGTTTTTAAATCTGACTAAGGAATATTATCCTGGTGAAAGAAGTGAGTCTGGCGATTCAAACCTCCATCGGAAAGAAATATGCTATTTACCTACCTAAAGCTGTGGTTAAGGCTCTTAATCTAAGAGAGGGTGAGAGAGTGTTGTTGAGGGTTGCTGGGAACACTTTAGTCTTAGAGGTGCTTCAAGACCCCATCCAGCTGGCCCTTTCAGGCAAGAAGTTTGCGTCTATAACACCAGAGGATGTTGAGATGATTAGCCTTGAGGAGCAGGCAGGTCACCCTAAAGGTTCTTCTTGACACAACCTTCATACTTCCCTCGCTAGGGATCGATGTCGGTGAAGAGGTTTCAAAAGGTCTCGAGAAGCTTGCCAAAATCGAAGTTGACGTATACTGCTCACGGTTCAGCGTACTAGAAGCATTATGGGTTGCAGCCAAGCTCTCAGGCAACGGAAACTTTAACCCAGAAAGCTTTAGGCTGGGTCTGAGAAGCATTCTGGAAAGCGGCAGATACATGAAGGTGGAGGAAGACTCAGAAATATTCAATAAGGCGCTGGAACTGTATATGCTCGGTCACAAAGACATGATGGACAATATACTCTACGCAAGCTCTACTTACCTGAACTTCAAGCTACTAACGTTGGATACCGAACTCAAGGAGTTTATACGTAACAAAGGAATGAACGATACTCTCATATTTCCAAACCAGATACCCTAATCCCATGTAATTGAGAGTTGACAGAGCCGCCGACCAATCTTGCTGTAATGCCAGTATACCTGTTTCGTCCAGTAGTATTCAAAGCCGTTGAAGCAACATCTGCTGGAAAAGGTGAGGTATAATCATTGCTTTTGGCTACGTGAGAAACCTCAAATTTGTTTAGGCCTTAAACATTATTTTGCCTTTATCGAGAACCTCAAGTATGAATGAATTTCTTTTTCTCTTCATCTCTTCAAATTCCATCGGGGTATATCCTACTGGCTCAATCGGTATTCTAAAGTGGTTTAAATCCATTAAAACTCTTATTCTATCTAGGAAGCTTTCTTTAAAATCAGCAACAACCAATATGTCTACGTCTGAGCCTTCATTAATATCTTTAGCTGCAAAAGACCCGAATAGGATTACTAGGCTGGGTTTAAGTTTATTAGCAACCTCTTCCACGTAGTCGTTTATTTTTTTATAAATTTCTTCACTTCTCGCAATATCAACTCTGCGTAGCCTAAGCATTTTTTAGCAATCTCCTTCGTATAGTATTTGTAGGCCGGGCCTTTCGGATAAAAGTTGGGGTATCTTGAACCAATATAGTGCCTGTCCAGTTCTTTTCCAGCATCAATGAATTTATTAAAGTTCTCATCTGTTTTCGAAGTTTCCTCCAGCAGTTCAACAACTGAATGTGTTACTATTGCTCTGAATCCTTTTGAGTAAAGAAATCCTTTTAATGCTTTTTCAGCAGATTGTTGGGAGAAGAAGGCTGACGCATAGTAGTTTTCGTCTTTCAGACAGTCCTTAGCAGTTTTTAGGTCTGCCTCAGCTTGGTCAAGCCATCTTAATCCTTCCTCCAGATTTCTCATAGACTTTCTTCTCAACAAGACGCCCTATTAACAATAGGTGAAAAGCCTAGATGAATGTGACGCTTTGGTGATTACGTGGCTGTTCCCAGAGTTCCTCAGGGAGGCTTCATGAGGGTTTGATTAGGGTTGAGGAGGTGCTCGCTACGCTTGAATAGCTCTGGAGGAGGGCTGGAGAGACTGCGGATATCTCATGATATCCCTTTACACCGCTGCATACTTTCTCATATTTCAAGCCATTCTCTATGTCTTAGGTTTTTCAAATATGGCTCGATTCCACTTCAACGAATATCAAAGCCACAACCTCTTAACTTCTTTAACCTTATCGAAGTCTTCGTCTTCAGTTACTATGTGGTTTACACCTGCCTTTTCCATGGTAGCTAAGTGTATAGCGTCTGACGGTTTCAAATCGTATGTGAGGAGGTATTTTTCAGTGACCTTCATGTCTTCTTCTTCAATAGATATGATCTCGGTGTAGGGTATCATTATCTTCCTTAGGAAGTTCAACGTGACATCATATGGGAGTTCAAATTTTCTCTTAGACACGTATAAGGTCTCATCTACCACCAACATATTGGTGAAAAGAGATTCCTTTAACAGATTCCTGAAAAACTCGTCCAAGGCCCCTCTTTCTTCATTTATCATAGTGTTCATGTAGATTAGGAAGTTTGAATCTAAGAATATCTTCAAACTCTCTCTTCCTCAAAGACCTCAAATTCCATTTCAAGGTATACCTTCTTCAAATCACCTAGTTTCGGCCCATTAATTCTCATATCTCTGATTCTTTCCACATGTTCTTGAAGTCTACTTATTGCTTCGTCAGAGGAGGGTCTCCCCTTTATGAGCAGCCCCTCATCAATCGGTTCGATCGATACTGACTGACCTTCGTTTACGCCATATTTCTCTCTGAATATTTTCGGTATGAGGATTTGCCCCTTGTCGCCGACCTTAACCTTAAGTTGAACCATGGTTATCCTAAGTTATACTTTGGTTAGAAATATTTAAACTTTAGTATAACTCTGCTGATCAACTTAAGCCTTCAGAAGCTTCCTGAAGATTTTAATAGGAACATTAAGTCGCCCATCCTCCCTCCACAACCATAAACCCCAGAAAATATGATTGTAATTTTTAATCTTTCTGCAGCCTTCGCAGTTACACGTGGAACAGACCTGGCTTTTGTCTTGTTCTCTGTAACGAACCTCTGTAAACATCTAACTTCATCCTCCAACTTTTTCTGACCAGTCGGTTAATGTGAAGACCCAAGATACCTCGCTGCCTGAGAGAACTGTTGATGGGGTTGTGCAGTTCAGCTTATCTCTGAGTCTGTCAAACTCATCTTGCAGCTCACGTACTTCCTTGATAGCTGTTCATACGCTAAAGCTAGAGCCTTCCGTTTTTCGACGACCTCCATATACAGATTAGAGTCAACGGGTAATACGTATATAGACAGGAAAACTTGAGATTAGGATTATACACAAATACTAGGCGGATGTTACTGATACTTCCTACATCAATTGTGAATCATGACAACCTTAAGTGTAGCTGAACCTCTACAGCCATAAAGAACCCTAGCTAGAAACTATGGTCCTAACTGTTAATCTTTAAAAAAAATAAAAAAAGGGGATTAGGAGTTTATACTTATACTGCTACTAGTTCTCTTCTAGTCCAGCGTAGTAGGTATAGTGCTACTCCGAATGTTGATAGCAACGCGAATACTGCGCCTACTGGGAACTCTGGGATCACTGCAGCGGTCGGCGTAAATGAGAACGGTAAGTCTGCCACTGTTACAATCGGGTCAACTGTTATTTTTGCTGATGGTGCTTTCTCGAAGCCTGGCTTTGAAGCTGTAACCGTGTAGGTTCCAGCTGGAAGATAGTCTACTTTATATTGTCCAATCGAATCAGTGGTTGCTGTTACTCCTGGGCTTCCTGTTACATCAACCGTCACCCACGGAATTGGCCTCTTCTGCGTTGGAGTCCTCATATACTCCACTTTTCCACTTATCACCGGGGCCTTCTGTATGGCGTAGTCAATTCTCTGGTTTGTGTCTAGAACTGTTTTCAGTGGGTTTGGCTTGGTTTGCGCTGCCCAAGGAGTCCATGCTAAGTTAGTGCCGGTTTGGTATGTGCATGGCTGTACCGTTACGAATAGTTTTCCAGCTTCAGATTCAGGGAAACCTGACAGAGTGTACGTTACAAATAAGTCTTCCGTGTAAGGTGTTGCGGGTCCAAGCAGTAGGCTGGCAAGAGTTGCGCCAGCACTATCTTTGACTAGTATGTAGCTGCCCATGCCTGTTATTGCTCCTACAGGTACAGTCAGAGGCGGCCTAACCGCAACGTCTATGAGTGCACCTTCCGTGAACCATGTTTTCAGCGGCTCATTCCACTCTACTTGTGTTTGACCACCTGTGCCGCCAGTCGTTATCTTCATGGTTTTCGCTAGGAAGTTCCTCTGATATATGGTGTATCCTAAATGTTCTCTCATAGGTCTCATGGTAGCTTTCACTGTAACTTCTGTGGCGGTCGGTAGGCCGTATAGCAGATATTCCACTGACGCTGTTGTAACAGTAACATCTCGGAATGATAACAGGTTGCCTGCGCCGTCAAGAACACTAAGCCTCATGTCGTCAAGTGTTGTGCCTAATACAGCTGCGTCTGATCCTCTGACTTTTACGTTGACTGCTGCTCCTTGGTCGAGGTCAGGGAAGGTTATGGTTTCCAATCCGGCTTCAACAGCTGTTCCAGTAGTATATTTCTGCGTAGCATAGTTTGTGCAGAAATGGGTTGGAGCAGCGTATATCCATCCATCTCTGGGGTGGTTGGCGGGTCCAGCTACCCCATCGGGATTAGCTCCCGTAGGTGCTGTCACTGTTCCATCTGGGTTAACAGTTCCAGTAACCGTGGATATATCTGTTGGATCCATTTTCACGGTGACTGTGTAGCTTTTACCTGGCTCCAGTCCGGATACGTATATCTCCAGGTAATCTGCAGGACCGGTACCTATTCCAGCTCCAGCAATCAACCTGTTATTGTAGCTTTTTGCAACAAGACCGTCAGGGCCCGTAACTTCTAAGGCGATACGTCCGATCCCCCTTGTATTTGCCGGTACAGCATTGTCTTGCACGGTTGGTTGACCTGATCCTACTCTCAATCTCGCTTTAATAGCGCCGCCTACCCTAAGTTTCTCTTGATCAAGCACCCAGCCTACCTCTGCAGCGCCGCCTTCAGTTACTGTTACAGTTTTCTTAACTTTATAGTAGTTGTAAGCAACACCAGCAGTCTGAGTAAGCGGGTCCATTTGTACCGTCACGTCTACTGCGCCTGGCTGTACACCCCACATGTCGTATTCTACAGTGTCATCAGTTGCAGCAGCTGAACCAAATGGTAATCTAACCCTGCCAAGCAGGTTTGTGGTTCCAGCCTCCCAAACCTCCAGTTTCAGGTTATTTGCGCCTGGAGCTTGGTTGTATACGTAGGTTGGATCATTGTTCACTAGTCTCTTAACTGTTCCATAGAGGTGGGCTCCTCTTCCTACTGGAACGTTTATTACAGTGTTACTTGTCTTCGATCCGAGCGTTGATATTACTGGCTCTACCTTCGAGTATCCTTGAACAGTGGTAGTGGTTCCGGTAAGTCTAGGTTTCTTCTGAGCAACAACGTTGTAGGTGCCTGGAGATAGCCCCGTCAATATGTAGTCGCCGCCGTCCCATTGTACGCCTATGGCTTGATAGGCGCCACGGGTCCTAGCTTGTGCCTGTATAACGCCGTCCTTCATGAAGTATACCCATGCTCCTTGAACCAGTGAGCCTGGGCCGTAGCCCATATAGTTCATGTAGACTCTTCCTGTTACGTTTGCACCCAGCTCAGGAGTCTGTGACTCAATCACATAGACGCCGCCGTCATTTATGTTCTGGTTGTGTATTACTGCGCTTCTGTAGGATGAAAGCCATTCATAGTTTGCAACGCCGGTTCCTACTGGAGTTCCAACACTCCAAGAAGTTGGAGCGTCGGTAGGCCATGTGCCTATGTATTGAATGCTCTGGTAAAAGTCGCCTTCACATGCCACGAACTCGCTTAGCTGCGCAATCCTGGGAGCTGTCAACTTTATTTTGACAGTCACAGAGGTTGCGGCTGTTCCACCGTAGACTCTAACTAGGGCTTTCATGTCGCTAAGACTTAATTGATTCCAGTTGGGGGACGACGCAAGTTGGCCGCCCGCGGTGTTGAAACTTGGTACAAATGCACCAGCCAAATTAAAAAGAACGTTATTGGCTGGTTGGTATTGGATTCTCTTTCTCGCAGTTGCGCCTTCCATAATCTGAGCAAACGCATTTTCCTGGTTTAGCCACAAGAACGTGTACACTGCTACGCGTGCAGGTGCCATAGCTCCTTCAACCTTCACGTCAGATGGGCTTGGTACACTCCAACACTCATCCTTCGCTCCTGCTACTCCTCCTGGAATCAGTATTGTCACAGCGGTTGCAGCCGTCATTCCGGTGAATGTGAATGTAATTTCACCGGTTGTTTCAGCCACCACCCAAGTAGGAGTAACGGTTAGAGTTGCAGCTCCTTCAGATTTGTGTATTGGATTCATCACTGAAAATGCCGTCATTGTAAGTAGTACGATCAATGTTATTCCAATATATTTTCCTAATCTCATGTTCATCACCAATATTTTCCTGAAACAGGAATAGGTATCTAATCTAT
>Ga0315280_10000686_pt1 | contig 61957 bp, 56 predicted proteins | sample YL17G06_40_MG_FD_203697 | JGI IMG/M metagenome (GOLD analysis project Ga0315280, IMG submission 203697) | Sediment microbial communities from Yellowstone Lake, YNP, Wyoming, USA - YL17G06_40 | ecosystem: Environmental > Aquatic > Freshwater > Lake > Sediment | place: USA: Wyoming | collected... | reverse complement strand
TCTCCAAAACTTTGGGTACGTCTCTTAAAATCTCCTCATCCGAAGCCCCGATTACTTCCATCACATAAGCCAAATTTTCCTGGGCCGTTTTTGAAGGAAGGAGTTTATAATCTTGGAAAACCGCTCCAATTTTTCTCCTCAATTGAGGTAAATCTTCTGGCTCCATTTTATTTATTTCTTTTCCATTAAAAAAAATTTTTCCTTCGGTAGGTTTTTCTTCAACCAAAATTAATTTCAATAAGGTTGTTTTTCCGGCCCCGGACCTCCCAACAATTGAAACAAACTCTTTTTCTCTAACTTCAAATGAGACATTTTCCAGAGCCACCGTATCTTTCAAACTGGCCAGACGGGCCGGATAAATTTTTGTTACATTTTGAAATTTTACCACGAATTTTTACGAATATATATTAGTACTTATTCGTTTTAGATTAGTATTTATTAGTGGTGATTTTAATTTCGGCTTCAATAAATTGATTTAGTTGGCCATCTAACACTGCTTCAACATTGCTAGTTTCTATTCCTGTTCTCAGGTCTTTGACTAACTTATAGGGATGTAAGACATAACTTCTAATTTGATTTCCGAAACGGGCTGAAACTTTTTCACCCTTTATTTCTGAAAGCTCTTTTAACCTTTTTTCTTGGTAGAATTTAAAAAGTTTTGAGTAAAGCAGTTCCATTGCTTTTTCTTTATTCTGGACCTGGAATCTTTCTGACTGACAGGAAACCTGAATTCTGGTTGGTAAATGAGTCATTCTTACCGCTGTTTCTTTTTTATTAACATATTGACCGCCGGGACCCGAGGCTCGGAAAAATTCAATTTTCAAATCCTCCGGTCTAATTTTCAAATCAATTTCCTCTGATCTTGGAATTTTAGGCAAAACCTCAACCAAGGCAAAGGAGGTGTGTCTAAGATGCTTTGGTGAAAAAGGAGAAATTCTCACTAATCTATGAACTCCATTTTCTTTTTTCAGAAAACCAAAAGCAAAATCTCCTTCAATCTCTAAAGAAACCTGCTTTGTTCCTATTCTTCCTTCCGGTCCCCCACCCTCCCCAAAAGATTGATGCAAAACTCTGGTTTTAAATTCTTTTCTCTGGCAATATCTCTCATACATTCTCAAAAGCATTGTTGCCCAATCCTGGGCATCCTGGCCACCGGCACCAGCATAGATTGATAAAATGGCACCTCCTCGGTCATATTTTCCAAAAAGAAAAACCTGAATTTCTTTTTCCTTTAATTTCTTTTCAAAATTTAAAATTTTTTCCTCATTATCTAATTTTCCAATCTCCTTTTCTAATCTATCAAACTCATCTAACTCTTCTTTTAATTTATTAAATTGCTGAGAAATTTTTATTGCTTTCTCCCTGTCTTGCCAAATCTGAGGATTTTGAATTTCTTTCTCTAATTCTTTAATTTTTTCTCTTTTTTTCTCAACCTCAAAGACAGTCCATCAAATGATGGAGTTTACTTTTTAAATCTTCAATTTTTACAGAAACAATCTCCATATTTTAAATATAACACAAACCCGCCCCTTGTTCAAGGAGCGGGGAAAAAAGCCGATGGGCAGAGTTGAACTGCCGTCGGTGGTTTACGAAACCACTGCTTTACCACTAAGCTACATCGGCACAAAGCGGACAGCGGGATACCAGAATTGAACCCCGCAGGAGAATGCTTGGCATTCCCTACGGGGCAAGCTGATTAAGCGGCAGATGGGATTTGAACCCACGATCTTCTCCTTGGGAAGGAGACATTCTACCACTGAACTACTGCCGCAATTAATATTTACCTGGGAAGCCTGCCCCGTATACAGCTTTGCTGTTATACGAGGGTTGCGTACTACCACTATACTAATCCCGCAAAAAGGGCGGGGCTAGACCGTAAGTTTATCATTGAATTAATCTAGCAAAAAAAATTTTAATTTTTTCTATCAAATTTTTGGGGGAATTCTGGGTTGACTTTGACCCTTCTTTAAGCGTTTCTTCTCCTTGTTTTATCACCACCGGATTTTCTCCTTCTTTAACATAACCCTGTTCCCTGGCTTTTTCTTCCCAATAACTTTCTTTTTCGGTCTGTGAAATTCCGGCTTCCAGTTTTGATTTTTTTTCTTCTAAGGCCTGAACTTCTTTTCCTAAGGATTCAATCTCCCCGGTCAATTTTTTTCTTTTTTGGCTTAGTTTTAAATTTGAAAACAACAATAAACCAATTAAAATTAAGGTTAAAATGAAAAACAAAATTTGGAAAATTCTATCTTCTCGAAGATTTTTCTTTGTTTTAAATTTTGCGACCATAAGTGGTAATATATAGTTAGGTCGTTTAACTACTTTATGAGGTTCAAATTACAAAAATTATTAAAAACAGTTTGGATTATCTTGGTAACTCTGATAATTTTGAGTATGATTTTCTTTTTAATTTTACCTCTTTTTTAAGATAAACTTTTTGAGAGTAATTGTCAACTGGGTTTAAATTGTTTTAAAATTGAAAGTTTAACAGTTTTTAGTTCAGGAGATTTCAGATAAAGAGCGATTAAAAAATAAGAAATTAGGCCAGAAAGACCAGCAAAAATTGTTTGAATTAAAAGACCAAAAACAGTATGGGTATTTAAAAAAATAGCCAAAAAGTAAAGACAAAAGTAAGTAAAAACTATCGAAATTGTGCTGGCAAAAAAAATTTTCTTAAAAGAAGAAAAAATTTCTTTTTTATTAAAATCGCCAATTTTTTTCTGAAGAAAAATTGAAAGAAAAATAAATTGAAAGATGTTGGAAAGAGAAAATGCCAAAGAAAGACCCAAAACTGAAATTTCCTCAACGCCTTTAAGTTTTAATGAATTTAAAATAAAATTTTGGAAAGGATTTTCAAATCTTAGAATTTTAGTGAAAGAAAGAGCAAGAAAAATATTTAAAATTATAGCCAAAACCGAAATAATGGTTGGAGTTCTTGTATCTTGAATGGAAAAGAAAACTCTATACAAAAAAGGGATTAAGGCTGAAGCTAAAATAGAGATTGAAAAAATTCCCAAAGAAGCGGCAGTCAATCTGGTAGCCGTCCAATCAAATTGTTTTCCCAGTGTTCCCAAAATTAATCTTACAATTTGAGCTCTTAAAATAAAAATTAATAAGGAAATGGGGACGACTAAAAACAAAATTTGGCGAAAAACCAAAGAGAAATTTACAAAAAACTCTTTTTTTTGACCGTTGACCCAATTTTTAGAAATGGTTGGAAAAGCAGCAATGGCGAAGGGGATGCCAATAATTCCGATAGGAAAATTGGAGAGGTTCTGGGAAAAATTAAAAATTGAAATTGCCCCAAAAATGGTCGAGGCAAGGGCGGTAAGGAAAATTAAGTTAAGTTGTTGAGCAGTAACAGCAAAAACTCGAGGAAACATCAAAGAAAATGTTTTTTTAATGGCTGGGTGTTTTAAATTAAAAAGGAGTTTGTAATGAAAGCCACAATTTATTGCCGCCGGAACTTGAATTAAAAAATGAAAAAGGGCACCTAAAATCACCCCCATTCCCACTCCAAAAATTCCAAATCTTGGGGCCAAAAACAAAATGCCAAAAATGATGCCCAAATTATATAAAATCGGACAAAGAGAATAAACTAAAAAGCGGTCAAAATATTGCAAGATTGAAGAAAAAATCGAAGAGAAGCCAAAAAAAATTGGACTCAAATACATCAATCTGGTTAAAAGAACGGTTTTTTCTTTCTCAGTCGGGGAAAAACCGGGAGCAACAAAATTAATTAATTGGGGGGTAAAAATAAATAAGATTAAAGAGATTAAAATCAGAAGAAATAAAAAAACATTTAAGATATAATTTGTCATCTCCCAGGCTTTTTCTTTATTCTGGGAATAGTATTCAGAAAAAATTGGTAAAAAGGCAATGGCTAGGCCACCAACAATTAAAAAGTTATAAACCAAATCTGGAATTTTAAAGGCGACAAAATAGATATTGGTTTCGCCCCAAACTCCAAATTTTCCAGTCAATAATCCATCTCCGATCAAACTCAAAATTCCACTCACCAAAGCTGAAATTACAAGCAAAATTGCCGCAAAGGTAACTGTTTTTGTTTGAGAATTAAAAAAACGAGAAAACATTTCGCTTTTATTTTAACTTATAAATTTAAAAAACCCAAGCAGGCAATAAGCCGAATTCTGTTCCCTCGCGCTCCGCGCGAGTAACTTACAACTTTACAACTTACAACTTTACAACTTTTTTGTTGTTAGTTGTTTAGTTATTAGTTGTTTAGTTACTTGTGCGAAGCACAAGGGTGGCAATCATCTGTCTGGGCCAAGAATTACTTCTTGGCTCATGCGAACTACTTTTCACAAAGGTTTTACATATCAGCAAAACCTTCGCTTTGTTCTTGCTTCCAGTAAGAATTTAGCCGTTTCACCCCTGATATTGCTATCAGAACTCGCCCTATTCTGCCTAACGGCAGACGGGCGCCCGACACCTTTCGGTGTCTAGGGCGTCTCTGTTCGCATCTCTAGCCTTGCGGCCGATGGGTGTTACCCATTACCTTTTTAGATCCGTTGTAAAAACGGAAATGGAAGTTCGGACTTTCCTCCCCCTAACCTCTCGGATAGGAAGTAATTGCCTTGCCTACTTGGGCAATTTTAATTTTAGCAAAACAAAAACAATTGTCAAGCCCCGTACCAAATTTTGCCAATGAGTTCTTAGCGGCACAGGCTGGGCGAATAGCCCAGTCCGCCGAAGGCGGACCTCACTATTCATGAGGAGTGTGCCGCAAAAGTTTAACTTACTTTTGGTTGTTATCTTAAGAATGTTATCAATTCGAAACGCAAAATTGGTGCGGGGTCAAGCCTCAAAATAATCTCCGACTTTGACTATTTAAAATTTCATTAACCAATCTATCTGCCTCTTCGTTTTTATCTCGAGAAATTAATCTAAATTTAATTTTTTTGAAATCTAATTTTAAATTCCAAACTTTAAGAAAGAGGGGCTGAATTTTTTGATCTAAAATTTTATATTTCCCATTCAATTGGTTGATTAAAAGCTCAGAATCTGATTTTATTTCGATATCAGTTTTTAAAGCCAATTTTTTCCCAAAGAAGGCTTTAAATTTTTCTAAGGCAAAAATTACGGCTTTGTATTCGGCTTCATTATTGGTTGCTTCGCCCAAAAGTTCGGAATACTTTTTAAAAACCTTCCCATTTTCATTACAAAATAAAACCCCAATTGCTGCTGGTCCTGGATTTCCTCTTGAACCTCCATCGGTATAAATAATTATTTTCTTCATAGTGGTGGTACCAAGTCAGGTCGCGGCACGCGCGAATTATTAAATGTCGCCTTCGCCGACCGCGCTAACACCGCTCCTTAAAAACCCTCGGTTTTTAATCTTTTCCTAAACAGGGAAACCGAAGGGTTTCCCCGACCCTCTTCCGATATGGGATGTTTAAAGTTGATTAATTAAACATCTCTTAAATTTTTCTAAGTTTGCGTTTTTTATTCTAAATCCTGAGGCTGGGGGATGGCCCCCAAAAGTTATCAAATGTTCTTTGCATTTTTTCATCAATCCAACGCTATCTATTCCTTCCGGAACTCTTACCGCCCCCTGACTTTCAGAATCTCCAATTTTGAATAGAAAAGTTGGTTTTTGATATTTTTGACAAATCCTTGAGGCAACCGATCCCAGAAAACTCATTTTCCAATTTTTTGAGCCTTTAAAAATTATTTTCTCATTTCCTTCTTTAAAAATTTCCTCTTCGATTTCATTAACAATCTCTTTTATTTCCAAGTGCTTTTGGTAACTTTTTTCCGAAAGATTTTCAGCCAATTCTTTGGCTTTTTCAACATCTCTTTCCGTTAAAAGCAGATATGTTTCATTCAGATGATCAACTTTTTCGCTGGCATTAAGTGTTGAGGTGATTTTATGAGCAAGCTCTAAAGGATTTTTAAAATCTCCCATTTCCAAAAATACTCTTAATCCCGGCCGCCAACTATCCCTTAAAGAATTCAATCCCTCCTCAATAAGAATTTGATTTTCCTCAACCTGAGGCATCATATCAGCCAGAGTGGCAATGGCAACTAATTCTAAAAAATTCTTTCTCAATGAATCGGAAAACTTTCCCTTTAATATCTCGGCTGCCAACTTAAAAATAATCCCAGCCGTAGCCAAATATTTAAATGGAGATTTGTCTCCCTTTTGCTTGGGATCAATTACAATTTCTGCTTCCGGAAGCTCATCTAAAATTTCATGATGGTCGATGACAATAACCTTAAAACCAAATTTATTTAATTCCTTTATTTCTTCAAAATTGGAAATTCCGCAATCTAAAGAAATTAGAAGGGCTGGGGACTGATTTTTTAAAAATTCTATTGCTTCCTTTGTTACCCCATAACCTTCTTCCTCCCTATCTGGAAAATAAATTTGGGAAATGGGGTACCCACTGAAAGTGGATCCACCTAAATTTAAAATTGCCTCTTTCAAAATAATAACTGAACTCACTCCATCCAAATCTGCGTCTCCATAGAGAACAATTTTTTCTTTGTTTTTGATTGCCTTCAAAATCCTTTGGGCTGTTTTTTTTAAATTTTTTATAACCACAAATAATTGCGAATTTAAAAAAAATAGTGATTTATTAGTGGAGGGCTTCAATCCCTGGTAATTTTTCACCAGCCAAAAATTCGAGAAGGGCTCCTCCGCCAGTTGAGACATAGCCAAATTTTTCGGTCATCTTTTCCCTGTTTAAAAATTCAACCGTCTCCCCCCCTCCGACAATCGAAAAGGCTTTGCTTTCAATTATTGCTTTGGCAATTTCTCTAGTCCCTTTTTGAAATTTTTCCTCTTCAATTTTTCCTAAGGGCCCATTCCAAAAAATTGTTTTTGCCATTTTGATTTTCTCTTTAAAAAGATTGATTGTCTTTTGTCCAATGTCTTTTTCATCAACTGAATCAATTGGTTCTAAAATTTTTTTGGGATATTTAAAAGAAATTTTTTTCTCTTTAATTTCCTTTGCCATTAATCCATTAAGTAAAACCAGTTCTCCAATTTCCGAAAGTTTTTTAATTGCTTTAACCTTATCCTCAACTTTTTTACCACCGATAATAACGATCAAGGGCTTTTTTGGATTCTCCATTAAGTTCTTTAAGGTTTTAATTTCTTCCTCTAACAAAAAACCGGCACCAGATGACAAGAATTTTGGAATACCAACTATTGAAGCATGAGCTCTATGAGAAGCTGAAAAGGCATCGTTGATAAAAATCTCACCCAAGCCGGCCAGTCCTTTTGCAAAATTCTCATCATTTTCTTCTTCTTCTTTGTGAAATCTTAAATTCTCCAATAAAATAACATCCTTTTCTTTCATTTTTTCTATTTCTTTTTCCACTCTTAAACCAATACAATCGCCTAAGAATTTCACCAGTTTTCTCAATAATTTCCCTAACCTTAGGGCAACCGGTTTTAAGGTTTTATTTTCACCAGTTTTCCCTAAATGACTTATTAAAATTATTTTCGCCTCTTTTTTTATTAAATATTCAATGGTCGGAATTGTTTTTTTGATTCTAAAATCATCCAAAATTTCCCCTTTTTCTGAAAGGGGAATATTAAAATCACACCTAACCAAAACTCTTTTTCCTTTAAAATTAAAATCTCTCAAAGTCTTCATTTTCATTTTTCATCCTCTTTTCTTTTTAAGGCTTCTTCTAATGCCTTTTTTAATTCCTCCATATTCACCTCCTTTTTTTGTTTTTCTAACCTGGGTTTTATTTTTTTAGAAGGGGAAAAAGGAATTGTTTTTTCCATTGCTTCCCTTAAAGAAATGGTTGGACCAATTCTTTCCTTTTCGATTTTTCTTAAACAAGATTTACAATAAACCGGCCTTTTGCCATCTGGAGGAAAGGGAACTTTTGTCCATTTTCCGCAAAGAGAGCATTGGGCATCATATAAAGTCTGACTGGGGAGAGTGGGAGTTTTAGCTAACTCCGAGGTTCCTGTCCACCTGGCAATTTTTTCTTCAACAATTTCCTTTGAAATACCATATCTCTCCCTGGAAACCTTAATAATTTTTTCTCTACTCGATTTTTCTAGTTTTGCCAAAGGGGACAAGGTCTCAGCTGAAAATGGTCTGCCAGCTGTTCCGTCAATCATCAATTTGATATAAATATTATATTTGGGCAAATTGACAAGGTCTTGGGCCAAAAATTCCGGGACAAATTCTTTTTCCAAATATTCAGCATCTTCCGCTCCCACCCGCAAAGCAATTAAAGTGCCGACATTACCAAAAACGGCATCCCTCACTTTTGTACTCTTTCCGGTTGGCGTCATCTCCTCCAATTGGGCGATGTATTGATTTGCCAGGGTTAAAGACAATCTATACTTCCTTGCCTCAGACATAATATTAACGAATGATTCGGTAGCAAAGTTTTGGAATTCATCAACGTATAAGAAAAAATCTCGGCGTTTTTCTTCCGGAATATCTACCCTAGACATGGCTGCTAACTGTAACTTGGTTATTAAAAGGGCTCCCAACAACCTGGAATTATCCTCCCCGATTTTTCCTTTTGACAAATTCGCAATTAAAATTTTCCCATTGTCCATTATTTCTCTCATGTCAATCTTCGATTTCACCTGACCAATAATATTTCTGATTAGGGGATTGGAAATGAATTGACCAACCTTGTTTTGAATTGCGGCTGTTGCCTCAACTTCATACCTTTGGGTATACCTGGCGAATTCCTTTTGCCAAAATGATTTGACAACTGGATCGGTGATCCTATCGACAACCTTTTTCCGATAATCGGGATCGGCCAACATTCGATTCACTCCCAAGAGGGTTGAGTTTGGATATTCCAAAAGGGCCAAAATTGAATTATTCAAAATATATTCCATCCTGGCTGACCAGACATCTGGCCAGATTTTTTTAAATACGCCCATCAATCCCGAGGCAACTAAATGACGATGCTCTTGGCCCACTTTTTCCATGACATTAAAAGTAATTGGATAATCTAAGTCAGCCGGATTAAAATAGACAACATCATTAACTCTTTTTGGGGGAATAAAATCCAAAATTCTTTCCGCCGCCTCACCATGAGGATCGACAAAGCCAACTCCCCTACCGGCCAAAATATCTTGAATAGCCATATTCACCAGAAGTTCAGTTTTCCCCATTCCGGTTTTCCCAACAACATAAATATGCCGCCTTCTGTCGTCGGTTTTTATTCCAAATCTCTTTCTCTGATTTCTAAAGGTTGTCAGACCTAAAAAAGTAATATCATTATTTGCCATAAAATACGCGAATTAATATACAAATTTTATGCGAATATTCGTGTATAATTCGGGTCTAATTCGCATACCGATTCGTGTGCATTACTCTACTGGTAATTCTGGTGGGGGACCTCCTTTTTTGGCTTCGACTGGAGCAATGGTTGGGGTAACAATTTTTGCTGGAAAGTGATAGATGGTGGTTAACTCCTCAATATTTAAAACAATAGTTGCCCTGATTCCTGGTCCATGGGGAGCAATACCGAAAGGGAAAAATGGTCTTCCCAAAAATGTCCGGGGAAAAAGGGAAGGAAGCCTCTCAATGTAATTTCTAAGTTGTTTTCTCTTTCTCAGAAAAAGCCTTCGCTCTTTGAGCCAATAGTGAATTCTGGTTCTGGTTGGCCCATAATAGATGAACATATTTAAGTTCTCAGTCATAAATTGACTCATTAAATATTCCCTCATTAATTTGTAATTCCCATAATTATGGGGTTCATCTTTTTTGCAAAGATAAATCTGCCTAATCCAGCATTGGTAAGCAGGTTTTTTAACTTTGTTTTCAATGGCAGTTAAAATTTCCCTTTCTCCGGGAGTCAATCTTAATTCAGGAGCAATTAATTCCATTGGTTTTTCTTCTTTTTTTGCTGGCCCACTGATTAAGATTTCGGCCGCCTCCTGAATTATTGGTTTTGGTTTTTTGGGAGCCGGTCTCTTGGCTATTCTATCAGCGGCTTCCATTCCCCTTTCTATCCAGGGAAATGTGATTTCAAGTATTGGATTGCAAACAATTTGAAGCCAGATCTGTTCACCGGATTGAAATTTTGAGAGGCCTTCCAAAAGGGAATCTAATGGGTCTATCCTCTTTTCCTCCATTACCCTTTTTTCCTCCGCCTCTTTTTCAAAAAACATTGAGTAGGTTTTAATTGGATAATGGTCTTCCTTTAACAAAGAGTAATCTTCACTATAAAGGTCCCATTTCTCATTTGGAATATTTTTTGGAACTTTTTTTGTATAATCTTCAACTAAGGAAATTTCGGCTTCCGGATATTGAGAATAAATTGCTGTTTCGGCAGCATTTCTAAAAATTTCCGGAATTCTCAAATAAAAATGAATTTCTCCGCCAAAAGAAGCTATTTCACAGGAAAACCAGAGTCCTCCCCCCAATGGTAATTCCCCAGCACACCATCTTTCCCGCCAGTTTGTAGTATCTATTATTCCCCACAACATAGAAAAAACATTTTCCATTGCCGAAAATGGTTTTAAGATTTCTCTCGGTGGTTTTATCTCAAGTAAAATCCACTTAAATTTTGGATACCAAACCTCCCATCTTATCCACCACAAATAAAGAGTTTTGGCTGGAAACCAGAGGATTATTGGAGAAAAAAACCACCACCAGTTCTTCAAAATTTGAAAAATTAAAGAGGAAATTTCCATGATTTAATAATGGGAAAAAGATATTGTAAAAAAAGAACAACCGAAACTAAAATTAAAACTCCTCCTAAGAAAAACCCAAAAGTATAAAGGGTGCTAACTAAAAATCCAATAATGGCTCTCCTTTCAGGATGCCATTCTTTTGCCCAATAGAGGCAAAGCATAAAAAAAACCAAAAAAAAGCCAAAAGCTCCAGCTAATAAAATTTTCACTCCAATAGCAAAAATTACCATATTTTAAATTACTTCGGTTTTTGGTCTATATCTCCCCAGGGAATCTCTTTGGAAGTATTCTTTATTGCTGAGATTCAGCAAAATGGTATTTTCTTTAACCAATCTCTGCTCCAAAACCTTCTTTAAAATCTCTTCTTTTTTCAATGGTTTTTTTGCCTCTTTTAAAATTCTAAAAATCACTTCTTTTACCTCGCCTGGGAAATATCCCCATTCAGCCAGGGCATAAGTTCCCCGGCCAACCAAAACAAATCTCGAATCCTTAATTAATTCGTTGTGAACAGTCGGTAAATGACTCCCCTCAATCAATTTGGCAATGTCAGTAAAATGAAGGGGCTTTCCAGTTTTTTTCAAAACCAAGTAAGCCTTATCCTTTATTCCCCTGGGATTAATCTCTGGCCAATCTTTTAAACCATATAAACCTTCTTCTGATTTTTGGATTTTTTTTGAAATTTCCAAATAGGAAATTAAGGCTTCTTTTTTTAAATGAGTAAAAAGATTTAATTCCTCAAGTCTTAAAGGTTTTCCAGTTTTTTGAAGCTGATCGGAAAGTAAATTAATAACTTTCTTTGCAAATTTGGCAGAACTTTGGTCAACCGTCCAAAAAGAATGATATTCTTTATTTTGATTTGACCTCTGAAATGGTTCTCTCAGACTCAAGAGAAAATAAACCTCATTTTTCTTTTCTTCTCCCAAATCAGCCAAAAGAATTTCTTCCCTTCTCAGGTCGCCATATTCTTTAAAATATTTCAAAAAGGTTTGGAAAATCTTTTCATATTGGCTCAGTTTTGGTTTTATCTTTGCCAATCCCACTTCTTCAATCTGACGAATCCTTTCCCGGCAAATACCAAAATCATCGCCAATCGACTCTAAGGTTTCTCGATCTTGACCATTTAGGCCAAAACGCCTCAAAACCACCTCCTTTTGTCTCTCGTTTAAATCGGAAATCAAATCTGAACAAATTTCTTGATAATTAGAGTTTTCCATATTATCTTATTTAACCACTTTAAAAAATGTCTGTCAAGCCAAGCTAACCATATTTTGGCCAGCCCCGACACCAATTTTGCGTTCCCAATCAGTTTTTTAGTTTGAAAACTTGCTCAGGAAAGTTTAACCTTTGCGGCACACTCCTCACGAATAGTGAGGTCTCGGCCTTGGGCGGACTGGGCTATTCGCCCATCGTGTGCCGCCGAATTACTCTTTTGCAAAATTGGTGCGGGGCCAGCAACATCTTTTATACCCCAGTAGTAGAAGCTTCGCTTCACTACGGGGCTTCGCTTCGCTCGTTTTTTATCCGAACTTGGGCCAACAGCACTTTTTATACTTTTTGCCCGAACCACAAGGACAAGGGTCATTTCTGCCGGTTTTGTTTTTTAGACGCTGATTACCGCTGATTTTGGCTGATTCACGCTGATAGATTGGTTGAGTAACCGCGGGCTGCAGACTGACTTTTAAAATCGTATTGGCAATGGCTAACTCCATAGTGGATAATAATTTTTTAAACATTTTGTGAGCATCTGATTTATATTCTATTAGGGGGTCTCTCTGCCCATAAGCCCTCAATCTAACCGAGTCTTTTAAATATTCTAAATTCTCTAAATGCTCAATCCAGAGCATATCTAAGATTCTCAAACTAATAAACTTGGCAACCGAATTAAAATTTTCTCCTAACTCCTTTACTTTTTCTTCAAGAGCTTTTCTTTCAGCCTGAGTTTTCAACCAATTTTCAATTTTCAATTTAAAATCTTCAGTTTCTAATATTTCTTTTCTCTTTCGGTAAAAAGTCTCTCGGTGAATATTGACAACGTCGTCATAATCTAAAAGGTGTTTTCTTAAATCAAAATTTATCCCCTCAATTTTCGATTGAGCTTCTTCAATTGCTTTTGAAACTAAATTTGACTCAATCACTTCGTCTTCTGGAATTTTCAAAATACTCATTAAAGATTTTATTCTTTCTCCCCCAAAGATTCTCATTAAATCATCTTCCAAAGAAGCAAAAAACTGATTAGAGCCGGGGTCTCCTTGACGACCCGCCCTTCCCCGGAGCTGATTATCAATTCTTCTCGCTTCGTGTCTTTCGGTACCGATGACGTGAAGACCACCCAATTCTTTCACTTTCTTTGCCTCTTCTTCGTTTGGGGGATTACCACCCAAAATAATATCAACTCCACGACCGGCCATGTTGTTAGCTACTGTTACAGCTCCTAATCTTCCTGCTTGAGCGATAATATGCCCCTCTTTTTCATGATCATTAGCATCTAATACTTCGCAAGAAATACCCTCGATCTCTAATATTTTTTTAATCTCTTGATTTTTTTCCATTGCTCCTTTCGTGCCTTCTGCCGTAGCAAACACTCCTGTCCCCACCAAGAGAGGTTGTCCATTCTTATGCCTTTCCTTTATTTCTTTAATAATTGATTTAAGCTTTCCGTTTTTTGTCATATAGATACGATCTGGTAAGTCAATCCTTATCATTGGTTTATTTGTTGGAATTGCTATAACTTCTAACTTATAAACTTTATCAAATTCTTCTGAAGAAGTGGAGGCGGTTCCGGTCATGCCAGCCAGTTTTTTGTACATTCTAAATAAATTTTGAAAAGTGATGGTGGCAAAAGTAAGAGATTCAGGTTGTATGTTCACCCCTTCCTTGGCTTCAATTGCCTGATGAAGTCCCCCTGACCAGCGACGGCCCGGCATTATCCTGCCGGTAAACTCATCAACAATAATAACTTGGCCATTTTTAACTATATAATCTCTATCTCTTCTAAACAAAGTTCTTGCTTTTAATGCCGCTTCTAATTGGTGAGTAGTAGAAACGTCATTTTCAGTCCACGGGTCAAAACCTAAATATTTTACGATTTTTTCTTGTCCACCTTCTGTAAAAGTTGGAGCACGCATTTTTTCATCAAGGGTATAATCTTTCTCTTCTCTTAAAACTGATATCAATTTTGCAAACTTATTATATTTTTCAGAAACATCCTCTGTGGGCATTGAAATAATTAAAGGAGTCCTGGCTTGATCAATCAAAATTGAATCAACTTCGTCAACTATTGCATAATTGAATCCCCGTTGGACGCAGTCTTTTAAATCATAAACCATGTTGTCTCTTAAGTAATCAAAACCGAATTCATTATTTGTTCCATAAGTAATATCAGCCAAATAGGCCTCCTGCCTCGAACAAGGTCTTAAAAAATCTTCGACAACATAAAAAGAACCCAACTCATCCCTCATTTTTTCTTTTTCGTCTGGCGGCTTTTTATATTCCGGGTCATACAAAAAAGATTGCTCATGATTCAAGCAACCGACGGTTAATCCCAAGAGATGATAAATTTGGCCCATCCAGACCGTATCCCTTCTGGCTAAATAATCATTGACTGTCACCAAGTGGCATCCCTTTCCTTCTAAGGCATTTAAATAAAGCGGCAAAGTCGCTGCCAATGTTTTTCCTTCTCCGGTTTTCATCTCAGCAATTTTTCCCTGATGCAAAACAATTCCACCAATCAATTGGACATCGAAGTGTCTTTGACCCAAAGTCCTTTTTGCTGCCTCCCGAACTTGAGCAAAGGCTTCTGGTAATAAATCGTCTAATATTTCTCCCTTCTTAATTCTTTCTCTAAGTTCATTAGTTTTTTCCTTTAATTTTTCATTAGAAAATCTTTCGAAATCTTTTTCCAGCGAATTTATTTTATTAACAATCGGTTGTAGTTTCTTTAAATATTTTTCATTCGCATCGCCAAAAATCTTATTAATTATTGACATATCTTAAATTTTATATCAAAAATTAAAAATTTTCAAATTTAAAAAGGAGCTTCGCTCCTTGATATCTAATTTTCACGATCGTGAATTTTAGAATTCGTTATCAATCTGCTAGATATTTTGGAAAAACGGCTGAGGCGAAGTGAATTTCCGGAGAGTAATATTTTGTTTTAAGATTTGGTTTTTTATATTTTTTGTTTATCTCCTTAAAACTAAATTTATCAAAGTCAATCTTTTTTGAGCCAAAAGAAAAAGTATGCTCATCGAATGGAAAACAACTAACAAAAGCTTTATGAAATTTAAAATAAGGAAAAATTTTTTTTAATTTTTTTCTTGCTCTTTTGGCAAATCTTTCTTTTAAATAGGCGGTTTGAAATGCAGCAACTCCGTTTTCTTTTAAGGCTTGGGAGATATCTCTATAAAATTTCGTTGTCCAGAGAGCCATCGATGGACCAGTGGGGTCTGTTAAATCGTCTATTATTACATCAAAAAAGTTATTATATCTCTTAATAAATTTTAGAGCATCCTCATTAAGAATTTTTAATCGCCTATCTCTAAAAGCTCCTTTTGAAACCGAAGGTAAATATTTTCTGGAAACTTCAATAACTTTTTTATCAATATCAACTAAATAAATCTCTTTGACCGGATGTTTCGCCACCTCTCTTAAAACTCCACCATCGCCACCACCGATTATTAAAATTCTTTTCGGATTTTGATGATAAAGAAGGGCTGGATGAACTAACATCTCATGATAGACAAATTCATCTTTTGTTGAGAGTTGAACCAAGCCATCCAGGGCTAAAATTCTGCCAAATTCTTTTGTTTCAAAAACCTCAATTTTTTGAAATTTACTTTTTCCAGAATAGATTTCTTTTTCAATAAGAAAACCCCAAGTGGAGGTTGCCGGTTCTCCCAATTTAAGATCTTCAAAAAACCATTTTTTGCCAAAAAGAAATTTTTTAATCATTGGGGTATGGGAATACTCCTCTTTTTATCTCTTTAATTTCAACTCTCCTTGGTTTAAATTTCTTTTTTAAATAGTCCAAAGCTTTTTGAGGTAAGGCTTTATCTCCGCAGGTGAAAATATCAATGGCTAAATAATTAAACTCGCTCCATGAATGCAGTGCGATGTGACTTTCGGCCAATAAAACAACCCCAGTAATTCCCTGGGGTGAAAATTTATGAATTGTAACTTCTAAAGGAGTGTTATGGGCTTTTTTTGCTGCTAAAGTCAAAATCTTCTCAATTTCTTTTGAGTCCTCTATAATTTTTCCTCCCCAAAACTCGGCAATTAAATGAATCCCAGCGTATTTTTGTTTTTTTTCTTTGACCCATTTTATGGATCTCTTTGTTTTTTGAAACATGGTTTTTCCAGTCGCCTTACCAAGCACCCGGTTTTTTATATGCTCGGCGATTCTCAATGCAATTTCATTGAGAAAAACAAAGAGTTAAACAAAAAGGCGATTGATTATCTTATTAATACCCTCTTTTTAATTTTTTTAATTTTGCATTTTGCATTTTTAATTTTAAATTTTATCTATATTCCTTCTTCCCTTACCCTACCCTTTCTATAAAATCTGGCAAGGGGAGAAATTTTAAAATTTTTCCTAAAAATCCTTGTTTTTCTTTTTTCCTTCGCTATTATTTTTTCTTTGTATTCTTTCAATTCTCTTTGCAACTCATCTTTCACCTCGTTTATTGCTAATTTCAAATTTCCTCTTTTAGCTACCAATCTTATACTTTTTTTAGGAAATTTCATTTGGCATTCGGCATAAAAAAATGGTCCTTTTTTATGATGTAGAGTTTCTTTTCCAATTTCTATCTGGGCTTCAACCATCGGTTTTCCTTTACCAAAAGGTCGAAGAACATTCGTTCTTCTCAACCCTACGCTCCGCTTGGGTAAATGATTATAGTGTTTTTTATTATATAAAATTTTTGCAAATTTTTCAAGAGGATTTATTTTTTCTTCAATAAAATTTCTAAGTGCCGGAGTCAATTTTAAATTTGTACTTTTAATGCCTATTTTCATGAAAAGAAAACCCCCACACTCTCAACAATATTTTTAGCAGATTTTTTCGGATATCAAAAAGGGTGGGGGCAGAAAGAACCTATCTCTTTCTCTTTTTTTTCTTTGCCATTTTTTTTAATCGTTCAAATTTTTAAAATTTTTGGCAAATAGTCGACCGCTATCGCTAAAAAAATTTCTATTAATTCATTTTCTCATTTCAAGAGGTATTGTCAAGTGTGGATAACTAATTTTTAAGAAATTTTCAATTTTAAATTTTAAATTTTAAATTTTAAAACCCTAAAAACTGTACTTCCTCTTCCAAAACTATTTTAAATTTCTTTTTTGCTGATTTTTTTATTAAATTTATCAACTTTTTGACATCGCTTGCCCTCCCATTTCCTAAATTGATGATAAAATTGGCATGCTTTTCAGAAATTTTAACATCTCCGATTCTTTTTCCTTTCAAACCACATCTCTCAATTAAATCCCCAGCTGAAAAACCTAAGGGATTTTTGAAAACCGAACCTGCTGATGGAAAATTTAACGGCTGGGTTTCTCTACGGTAATCTAAATACTCTTTTATTTTTCTCTCAATTTCCGATTTTTTTTCTTTTTTTAGTTGGAGATTGGCGGAAAGAATTATTAAATTCTTATTTTCCTTAAAAAGGCTTTCCCGATAAGAAAATTTACAATCCCGGTTACTCAAAATTTTAATCTTTTCAGTTCCGCTATCTAAAACTTCGACTTCTTCAATTAAATCGCCGATTGATTTCCCAAAGGCTCCGGCATTTCCAAAAATCGCTCCTCCCACTGTTCCGGGAATTCCCGCCGCCCATTCAAGTCCAGATAAACTATTTTTCGCCGCCTCTCTGACCAACAAAGCCAAAGGAGTTCCTACCTCAACATAAATAGTTTTAAGTTTTGAGTTTTGGTTTTGACATTTGACGGGCGAAGAGAACTTCGTTCTCTTCTTCCCCCTCGTTTCCATAAATGGAAACTCGGTATTTGACATTTGACATTTAATTACTAATCCATTATATCCCTTATCCGAAACCAACAAATTGCTTCCTCCCCCTAAAACAAAAAACGGCAACGCCAATTTTTTTGCCGTGATGACTGCCTTTAATAAATCTTCCTTTTTCTTTGCCTCAAAAAAATATTTCGCCCTTCCCCCAATTTTAAAGGAAGTATACTCTTTCAGTAAAATATTTTTTTTAATTCCTGGTAAAGTCTTCTCTATCCCCATACTTCTATTTTAGCAAATTTTTGCTAAAATATAATTGGGCCGAGAGGATAGCACTCACAAAAGACTTAGAGTTGGAGTTAACTCTCTCGGTCCTTTAATTTCAATAAAAAAACAACAAGCGTCGCTCGAGGGACGCCTGTTGTCGACTTAGCGGAGTGCAATTTCTTGCGCACTCACTAACTCAATATTAGCAGATTTCAATTTTTTTGTCAAGGGCGCACAAGGGGATATAATAATCTAATGGTATATTTTGTCCATCCTCAAATAAAATTTAATATTGAAAATCTAAAAAATTTATTTTTTTCTTTTTCCAGACTGCCAGATGAAAAGGAGTTGGAGAAAGTTAAGTCCTTTTTTCCTCAAAAAGAATTAATTTTCACCGATATGGCTCGCTCGGCTTTTAAATTGATTATCAAAAAAATGGGTCTCCAAAATTCTCAAATTTTATTTCCGGCTTATATCTGCGACATCTTTTTCCCAATTTTAAAAGAATACAACCTCTCCCCTATTTTTTTGGATATTGACTTGGAAACTTTTCATATCAAAATTGAAGATATTGAGAAAAAAATAACTCCCGAAACAAAATCAATCCTTATCTGTCATACCTATGGATTACCAATTGATATCGAAAAAATTAGAGCGATTACTAATAACCGATTATTGCTCATTGAAGATTGCGCCCATGCTTTTGGGGCTACCTACAACGGAATTCCTTTGGGAAATTCTGGTGATGCCGCTTTTTTTTCGCTTTACAAACAATTCCCTTCTTTAAGAGGAGGAGCAGCGGTTTTTGAAATTCCAAATCCCAAATTAATTAAAACGCGATTTAATTTGAGGGATTTCCTCTCTCTTTTGAATTGCTTTTCTCCTTTTGCCTTTTTATTTAAAAAATTTGGCGGCGAAATTGCCCCAAAAATGATTAGAAAAGAAAAATTAAAAACACCTAGTCAAATTAATCAGGTTTCTTTAAACCTCTTTCTCTATTTTTTAAAAAACTTTGAGGAAAATTTGAAAAGAAGAATTGAATTGGCTTTATTTTTTCAAGAAGAACTTAAAAAATTGGGATTTGAAGTCCAGAGAGCGGAAAATAATGTTTTTTGTTATCTCTCAGCCTTAACTCCTCAAAATCTAAATCGAGATAAATTTGTCAAAGAGTTAAGAAAGTATGGAATATTTGCTACCAGAATCTGGAAAGACCCCATAATTTTGAATCCCCATGTTCAAAAGGAATACAAAATCAATTTGGCAGAGTTTCCAAATACGATTGAAGTAGCAAAGAGAATTATCAATTTTCCTCTCCAAAATTTCTATACCAAAAACGACATTGAAAAAATGGTTTTGAGAATTAAAAAAGTTTTAGCTTCTTTCACCGCCCTTCTCTAAACCCAAAGGGAGTTTGTTTTAAAAATCCTTGCTGGAAAAGTTAGAATTAGAACAGATTAGTTTGATTTATATAGCAAAAAGCCACCGAGAAGGTGGACTTTTTGTTTCTCCGGCTCAGTCTCCACAAGGAGAGAGATGCCGGTCCATTCCAAGAAATATTACTTTCCGCTATAAAGGACATTTAACTTATCTCGAGTGGTACTCCCTACAAAACCAGTGCCTTTAACTATTCCCCAGGGAGCTAAGACTTCATCGGCATACTTTTCCTGGAACCTGATGACAGCTTTCTTGGTCAGAGGACCAAACCAGCCAGTAACTAAACCTTCAGGATAAACCTCTGAGTCTTTGGCTAACCAGGTCTGCAAGAGCTTAACATCATCACCTGAGTCATTATACTTCAAATTAACATTCAAAGTTAGCACCGGCGCTCCAATTAGTTTAGCTAATTCAACTTGGAGTTGGGCAATTAAGGTTGTAATTCTAGTAATTTCGGCCTTCAGTTCCTCAATAGTCATTTCGGTAATTGGCTTTTTAGCCGGGACAATTTCCTCTGGAACTTTTTCCGGAACCTTTTCCGGGGCAGGAGCGGAAGGTAAAATTACTGCTCCTCCAGCAGCAGCTGAAGTAGTGGCTGAAGCGGTATTGGAAGCAGAAGAATCACCGGAAGAATTAGTTGCTTTGATATAGTAAGAGTAGCTAGTCGAAGCAGAAAGACCGGTGTCAGTGTAAGAAGTGGCATTGGCAGCAGTGGTAGTAATTAAGGTTCCAGCTCGATAAATCTTAAATCCGGTTTCATTGTCAGAATTATCAGTCCAGGAAAGGGAGATCGAGCTTGAACTTAGGGCGGTAGCTGACAAATTGGAAGGAGCTGAAGGAATTCCTCCGCTTCCGGTCGTGCCACCGGGTGAGAAGTGGTCGGTCTTGATAATAAAGCGGTTATTGGCTGTATCCCTGACCACATTGGAATAATTTTCCCAACTGCCAGTTGTGGAATTATAGTATTTTGGAGTAATACTATCTACAGAATAACCGCTAGCCGCAATCAAGGTCGGGTCATAGGACATATAGATGGTAACGTTCTGGACAAACTCCTCAATTTTATTACCACTGGAATCTCTGGCTTCAAAGTCATAAGCTAAACCGATGGGTTTGTCTTTGGAATCAGGTTTAACATTAACGGTTGGGGTAATGCTCACTGTTATGGTTCCGGAAGTGGCAATGGAACCGGCTGGAATTTCCAGAACTACTTCATCCTGAGGCACACCGCCAACCATCTTGGTCAATTTAATCGTCTTAGATTGAGTGGCATCAAAGGTAGCGCTTACTCCCTCCGGAACGGTAATATTCTTTGAAACTAAAGCCAAGTTCTGAGTTTTGGTAGTTTCTCCAGTAGCTATAGTGACCGTAGTTTCGGCTGATTCGTAATAGGTACCACTGATTTCTGCAGCTGCCACAATATGCCAGGTATCGCCCTGAGTGGCTTTCAAAGAATAAGTTCCATCAAGAGAAACTGTTCCGGCGCCTCTGCCATTCTCTGACCAGGCTCGGACAAAACCGGCTTTCTTTGCTCCATCGAGAGTGATATTTCCAGAAATGGTGGCATTGGATTCTTTGAATTGAAGATTCTTACCTGTAGCTGTTTGGCCAGAAGCCACCGTTACGGTAATCATATCGGGGTTCAACAAATCTCTGGTATCCCAGGGAGGAAGACCGGCTCCAATTTTATAAGTGCCGGCCGGAACTTTCAAAGAATAAGTACCATCAGCATTAGTAAATGTTCCCAATCCCGGTCCGCCAGGACCTTTGAATTCAGTAACCATTTCAGCTGAACCAAAGTCAGCAAAAACCCAGACCAGACCATCGGTCATTGGAGAAGTAGTACCGACACCGGGATTATAAACAGTTCCGGTAATCGTTGCATCTAATTTTTTAACTTTGAAGTTACGAGTAGCAGTGCCGGCATCGGCAACTGTTGTTTTTACATCTTCGTTAATCACCAGATATTGATTGGTTCCAAAAGTCATAGAGGAATCAATGAAGGCATCAACATACCAAGAACCACCAGCTACACTTAAACTATAAGAACCGGCAGCGGCATTGGATTCAGTGAATTGCCAGCCGCCGCCATCTCTATCAGCATGAATGAAGGCGCGAATCCCGGTCACCTCCTCTCCAGAATCATAGACTCCGTCATTATCAGCATCTAAGTAGAAGTGTCCAGAGATGGTGGCGTTATTCACTTTGACAATTAAATCAATATCTTTTGAGGTATCGGTGGCAGCAATAGTTACGGTCTGGGTAGCAGAAAGGGTATATTTTGAACCGGGCGGCATACCCAGACCTACTTCAAATGTGCCGGCCGGGACTTTGATTTCAGTGTAACCATTCATTAAACCTCCACCAGCAAATCCGCCTTTCTCCATACCAGGACCCGCTGTTGTCGTCATTCCGGCTTTTCCCATTATATCTTCCATCGGTCCACCAAAATCAAGCATTGAACCCAAAGATGTATCTCTGACCCAGACACCACCCCAAATATCAGTAACATTAGTACCGTCAGATTTCTTTACCTTAACTTTCAAGGTTTTATTGGCTAATTTTAATTGGAAGTTGTTACCGGCGGAAGTTTCGTTAGAAGTGATTGTAATTTTCTTTGGCGCCCCCATATAGATATAATTCTGGCTCATTGGCATTACCATCACCCCCCAGGTTCCTGACCAAAGCGACAAATCATAGGCACCGGTTTGGTCAGTATAAGTCATCGACCAACCAGCCCCATCAAATAGCCAGGCATTGACAATGACATTTTGGACCGGATTACCGGCATCATCCTGGACAAATCCTTTAATATGAGAGTTCTTGGTTTTGAGGTATAAAGTGCCGGCATCTGTAATTTGGCCAGAAGCAACGGTTGCCGACTTGGGATCGGAAGAACCATAATCAGCTAAGTTGGAAAAGACATTTACCGTATAGGTACCGGCCGGAACCTTAACGCTGAAACGACCATTATTATCGGTTGAGGTGCCATTACCTATTCCTTTATTACCTCGGATATCAACCCAGGCATATTGAACAGCCGTATTAGTCGGAGTTTTGACTAATCCGGTAATGGTGGCATCGGCAACAGTGACAGTAAAGTTAACACCTTGGGTTTCGGTTGTATTATCTTCGGCAAAAGTTATTCTGGTTGGCGGTTCGGTATAAACCCAATCAGGTTCAACTCCTCCACCCCAGTCAGGTCTGGTTTCCACCCACCAACTTCCTCCAGAAACTTTTAAGGTATAAGTTCCATCAGTTCCGGTTTTTGTCTCAAAAAATCCTCCGCCCATATCGCGATGAGCTTCAACTCTGGCATTAGCTACGGCTGTCGTGCCTCCTTTTTTCACCCAACCGGTGATGGTTTTAGTTGGCGGAGAAAGAGTAATTTTGTTATTTGGCAAAGGAGTTCCCGCCTGTTTAATCACTCCCACACTATTAGCAATGTCCACGGTCAGACCACTGGGAGCAACAAGGGCTTGAGAACCGCCCCAAGGTAAATTGATTTCAGTCTGATAACCCGTGCCATCAGAAAGACCGCCGATTCGGAAATAACCCTGGTTATCAGTATTACCTCCTGAGCTTTGACTCCAGTTATCATTGTGAACCATTACCCAAACTCCTTGAACCGGTTGAGAGTTGTTATCAACAACTTGACCCTTAAGATTTGGCACGCCAACTCTGATGGCTTTGTTGGGGAAATTAGTTGAGGTAGTGCCAATTAAGGTATCCAAATTAGTGGCATCGGCAATACCATCGGCGTTGGCATCAGAAAGAGTAATATTTGTGTATCTTTTTGAAGAATAAACGCTGCCCCATTGAGGCTGAACCTCTAAAGTATAAGTTCCCGGAGTAATGCCTCCTAAACCAAACACTCCCTGGTCATTAGCATTGCCGCCGTACCAGTTGCCGCCAGGGCCCATTGGTCCCTCAATAAAGAGAGAAACCCAGACATTGGCAACCGCTGCATCGGGAGTCGGATTTTCAGAAGTTATAGAACCTGTCGGCGTGGCAATGGTACCGGTAATATTGGGTGAAGTTAAGTTAATATTTAGGGTTCTATGGGCTGAATCAACGGTATGGCAAACTCTCACTCTTGAATAAGAAGAAGTTCCCCAAGGCATTGCCTCAATTTCATATAATCCATCGGTGACGCTGGAAAAGGCAAATTTCCCCTGATTATTTGTCTGGGTCCATCTCGACATTCCGTCGCCGCGACAACTCGTCCCTTCAACCACAGCTGGCCTCAGACCAATCCCAATGTTGGCTTGAGGAGTAGCACTGACATCTGGCGTAAGACCGGTCGGACCATAAACAGTTCCTGAAAAGCTATTGGGATCAGAGGCCGGATCAATTAAACGAATAATAACTGTATTATTGCTCAAAACCGGTTCATCGGCATCGGCGCTGGTATCACTATCAACACTAACTAAAGCTCCGCTTGAAATTACCACTGTTTTTGGCGAGGGAGTTGAATAAACACTATCCCAGTTGGGATGAACCTGAAGTTGCCAGGTGCCATTAGGAGCATTGAGAGAAAAAGCTCCATTCTGGTCAGTTCCGCCACCGTAACAAGAACCAGCAGTATCTATTGGACAGAGTTCAACCCAAGTATTAGATTGACCTACAGAATCAGTTGGACCATAAACAAAACCGGTAACATTGGGTACAGATAATTGAATATTATAAGGCGAGGTGAGAGGAAGGGTTGAAACTGAAACATCGGCTGAATAAGAAGCATAACCGGTTGGCGGTTGAACCTCTAATCGGTAAGTTCCGGTGTTGGGCAGGGCTAAGGCATAGCGGCCATTAGAATCTGTTGGAGAACCTGTCCAGAAACCCTCTTTATTCAGATTTACCCGGGCATTAGCTAATCCTTCTCCGGCGTCATAGGTACCATTAACCGTTACCGTATCAGCAAAAACATAACCATAGAAATTTGGCAAACCAAATCTTTTAATTGTTAAATCATTTGTTCCGGAAACAATCGTTATACTTTCAAATCTGGTCCGAGCATAAGTGCAGAATTTCGCGACACCGCTATCTGAATCATTACAGTTCGGCGCTTCAATTTCCAAGATGTAAGTTCCGACCGGTACTCCGCCAAAGCTAAATTTTCCGATATTAGTTCCTTCACGGACAGTATCTGACCACCTATCAAAGCTGAAATCAGATTTAAAAAGGTGAACATGGGCGCCGGGAACGGCTGCGTCAGGAAATGGATTAGAGTCAGTAGCTGTGCCTGCCGGAGTTTTAATAGTTCCAGTAACGTTCTCGGTAGCCAAATTAATATTTTTTTCATAAGGACCGGCTCCACTAACGTCTATAGTTTCGGAAATACTTAAATAGCTGTTTGGGTTATAATTCGGAGGAAAGACATCAATAATGTATTGGGGCGCGGTAGAATTTGGCGTGACATAAACCTTGTAAGAGCCATCAGAACCTGATTTTGCTTGTTGTTCAATTGTCCAGCTTTGATTGTGAATATTAAGATTGGCTCCGTAAATAGGAGTTGTTCCATCAGGAGCATAAACTTTTCCGTAAATTACTTTGGTAACAAACTCAATTGTTCCGAGATTAGTAACAGTATTTGCCGTTACTACTTTACCAGTTAATTTCAAAGGTGCGGCACCAGTGGATCCTGAGCCAGGAGTAGTAAAGGCGACATTATAGGTTCCGGCTGGGACAACAATAGCAAATTTTCCATTTTTCTGGCTATATCCGCTATATCGATTCCAGGGTTCGGTATCTTTGTAGGCCTGAACTTCCACTCCATCAATGGGAGCAGTAGTTGCCCCAACATCATCTAAGGTTCCGGTTAAAATCCCGGTACTGGAATCGTAAAGATAAAAGTATCTTGAATTAGAAAAGGTTTGATTGTCGTTGTTTCGGACGATAACATTTTTAGCTCCGGGGTCTCCTAAACCGGAAGGAACAGTCACTCCGTCAATTGCTTCGGTAGTATGAGAAGTAATTGAAGAAGCTTGCTGGCCTTCAAACAAAACTGTCGGGCTAGCACTGCCAAAAAGATTGCCGCTAAGATTCACCTTACCCCCAACTTTTCCATAAATGGGAGTAATATTATCAAGTCTTGGTCCGGCAGTGACCGTGCCATCATAATAGGAAGGAGTAACTGTTTCATTGCTGCCGTTAACAATATTGCTAAAACCCATTCGGAAATCTGTGCCGGCAGTTAAATTTAAAGAATTTAAACCAAAAATCCAAGAAATTCCATTGTTGGGTCCGGAAACATAACTCGTTGAATGGCTATAAGGATTTAGGCCTGATAAAATCTGATTTGCGCCAACCGGGCTTTGTAAAGAAAAATTAGCAATATCCGGCGGATTATTAGTTCCGGCTTTTTTGACATCTTGGTCAAAAACAATTTCAGCTGAATTAGGAGTAACAATCACTGAAGAAATCTGGGGTGCGGCCGCTAATGCTGGCAATCCCGTCGACCAGAAAATCGTAGAGATTAGGATGAGAGAAACTATTATTTTTTTAGCCATAAAAATAAAAAACCCTCCCTTTTCAGGTTCAGGTTTTTTGCAGGTTAAAAATACTATTTAGAGTTATCCACATTAAGCCATTTTACCTTTTATCAAACAACTATGTCAAGTGAAAACTTAGGGTTTACTCTTCTCCCACCACTCCTGGAAAAAAGCCAAAAATATTCCCACAAATAATCCTAAAACAGCGGCAATAACTATATTTAATTTTATTCTTGGCTTTATTGGGCTTGCCGAAACAGTCGGGTTCTTTACTACTTGAGTGGGTTTTATTTCATCCAAAGATGCTCTCAAGGAATTAATCTGGGCATTTAAATTTTCGATGTTATTTGTTAAAGAATTAATTTGAATATTATAATCTTCCAAACCTCTTTCTAAGGAATTAATTTGAGAATTATAATCCTCAATGCTTCTTTCTAAGGAACTAATTTGTAAATTATAGTCCTCTATCGTTCTTTTTAAAGAATTAATGCTTAAATATAAATTCTCTATTTCCTGTTTTTTATTAGCCAATTTCTCTTTGGTATCAAATAAAGCAAATTGAGTCCCGGGGTCTTGTTGGTAAGGAAGAACTTTTTGCAAGGCATCAACTTTTGCCTCTAAATTTGTTTTTTCTTCCTCGGCATTACTAATTTTAATTTCGATTCTCGTTATATCATCTCTTAATGGCTCAATTTTATTTCTAGTGCTTTCAATATCTTTTTGAAGAGTTTCAATCTTATTTTTTATCCTCTGGATATCATTTTCTGAACTTTGTTTTTTGTTTTTTACTTTTTCAATGTCACTTTCTACCAATTTAATTTTCTCCTCGGTAGTTTTAATATCCTGTTCTATCAATTCTTTTTTTGCTTTAATTTTTTCCTGGTGCTCGGCTAAAATTAGATTATTAATTTCCTCTAAAATATTTTTTGATTCCGGTGGCTTGGCTGATTCTATAACTAGTGTTATCAAATTTGTTCCTTTCGGGTTTTCGGTTTTTATTTTTGGATATTTTTCTTCTGGAATTCCTAATTTTTCTCTAACAAAAATTCCATAAACATCGCCTTTAATTTTTTCTACCACCTGGCCCGGATCTTCCACCACTGCTCCAGCAATTTGCCCCACTTCCAAAGAGGTATCAATTTTATAAACCTTTGGCATAATGAAACTAAAAACCCCGGCCACAATCGCTGCCCCAAAAAACACAGCCAAAATTAACCACTTCCTCTTAAGTATTACTTTTACATAATCCATCAAATCTATCTCATCGTATTCAGTTTGAGTTGGCTCTTCCATAGTTTTAAAGATATATATAAATGATCTAAAACCTCGTTAACAGAACCTCGAGCCATTCTGCAAAATTGAATGCTCTCTTGAAAGAAATATCTACCATAACCCTCGGCTATATTGGCTGTTATTGATATAGTAGCACGTCTTATTTGGGGAGTCAAAACATACATTTCTTCTTTAGGAAATTTTTTAGTCATATCGTAGATTTCCTTTCTAAATTTTCTACCCAATTGCCACGCTTTTATGTCCTCGAAAGTTTTATGCATATTTTATGTTTTTAGCTTTTTATCTCTTTATATCTTTATTTCTTTATATCTCTAGATTTTTATGTTTTTATATCTTTATTTTTTTATGTCTTTATGTTTTTATTTTTAGCCTATACCACAAAATTCCAAAATATTCATGAAAAGCCAAATCGGAATTTCTCAGATTTTCAGCATTAGGAAAAAAATCTAAAATATTATAGCTTTCCTTGATTTTAAAATCGGCCGGAGCGGCGATAGGATTAGCTCCCATTTTTCGAAAACTCTCCATTGACCGGGGCATATGATAGGCAGAAGTCACCAGAAAAAATGGTTCTCCACTAACCATTTCTTTCACATTCTTGGCGCTTTCTTTTGTATTTCGTGATTTATCTTCCAAAATTATATTTTCAGCCGGTATCCCCCGCTCTACTAAAAATTCTTTAACTTCTTTAGCTTCTTTGCTCTCAGGCTTTAAAGGGTCTGTCCCCGAAATAATAATTGCCGATTGTAAGTTGTAAGTTGTGAGTTGTAAGTTATAAAGTCGTAGAACTTCGCTCGCCCTCAAAACATCATTTTCTCTTCCTCCCAAAAGCATAACAATTTTATCTGATTTTGCCATTTCCTCTTTCTGAACCGGCTGATATTGATTTTCCAAAGGAGATATTATTAAATCGGCTACCGGAGTAATCGAAAAAAGATAATAAAACAAAATTCCCAAAATTATCAATATCTTTCCTAATTTCCCTCTCTTTTTCCTAAAAACCAGGATTATTCCTATTAATATCAAAACAAAAACAAAAACACTCGGCAGCAAAAACTCTTGTAAAATCTTAAATAGGAGCATTAAAATTCCGTTTAAACCAATCTACGGTTATTTGCAAACCCTTCTCTAAAGAATGCTTCGGCTGCCAGCCAAGTTCTTCTTTTATTTTCGAATAATCAATTCTTGAATTCACAATTTCTCCCTGGCGGAAGGGTTGAAAAATCGGTTTAATTTTTATCTTTAAAATATTAGAAAGTAATTCGGAGAGAGCATTTATAGTAATTTCTTTGTTTGTCCCCACATTGTAAATCGAGCCAGTAGGGGCTTTAATTGCTAAAATTGCTGCCTCCACCGCATCATCTACATATAAAAAATCTCTAGTTTGATTACCGTCTCCAAAAATAGTTGGTCTTTCTCTTTTTAAAAGTTTATCTATAAATATGGCAATTACTCCTCCTTCTCCTCCGCTGGATTGTCTCGGGCCATAGATATTTGAATATCTCAAAGAAACAAAATCTAAACCCTGGCTTTGATAATAGTTAAGGTATTTCTCAATTGCCAATTTAGTGATTGGATAAGGAGAGATAGGATTTAGGGGATGATTTTCGTTTACTGGTAGGGTTTTCGGCTCGCCATAAACCCCAACCGAAGAAGCAAAGATAAATTTTTTTACTTTATATTTTTTGCAGTATTCCAGAAGATTAAGAGAACCCAAGATATTAATTTTGGCATCTTCTGTTGGATTCTCTATTGATTTTCTTACATCAATTTGGGCAGCGTAATGAAAAACTATTTGGGGCCTTTCTTTTTTAAAAATCCGAGAAAGTTTAAAGTGTCGAATATCTACATTGTAGAATTTTGATTTTGGATTTAGATTTTCCCTTTTACCGGTGGATAAATTATCAATCACAGCCACCCTATGGCCTTCTTTAATTAATCTATCTACTAGATGAGAACCTATAAATCCGGCTCCTCCTGTGACAAGTGTCTTCATGTTATTATTGCCCTTTAGCAAATAAAACAATTTTAGCTGTTTTTAAGATAATTCCCAAGTCTAAAAAAAAGGAGCGATTTTTAATATAATAAAAGTCGTATTGGAGTTTTTCTTTTGCTTCTTCAACTGAGGTAGAAGGCGGAAAATTTAATTGAGCCCAGCCAGTAAAGCCCGGTCTTATTAAATAACGCTGCGAATAAAAAGGAATTTCTTTTTCAAAAATCCTCGTCAATTTTTCCCATTCTGGCCTCGGACCAACAAAACTTAAATCTCCTTTTAAAATACTCCAAAATTGAGGAAATTCATCCAAATGTATCCTCCTCAAGAACTTACCAACCCTTGTAATCTGGCTAGGGTCTTTTTCTCGCCAGAGCTCTTTATCTCGATTTAAATCTTCTTTCATAGTTCGGAATTTATAAAGAGTAAAAACTTTTCTATCTTTTCCTACTCTTTTTTGAGAATAAAAAATAGAACCTGGAGAATCAATTTTGATAGCTAAGGCAATAAATGGAAATAAAATGGCAGTAATTAAGAGTCCGACAAAAGAAAATAAAATATCAAATCCCCTTTTTAACATTTCTTCAATTCTTTTTTCTGAGCGAGAGAGATTCTCTAAAAACCAAAATTCATCTATCGCTTCAAGCGGCACTTTTTTGGTCACAGATTCATAAAAACTAGGGAAACTAATAAAATTTAATCTTAAAGGAAGATTTGAAAAAATTTGTTTTACTAAATCTTCATTTCGTTGAGAATTTAAAGCAAAAACTACTGAATTAACTTTTTCTTTCTCTATTATTTCTTTTAGCTTAGAAATTTCCAAAGAAGAATCATGGTTAAAAGAGGCTACCATTTTATAGCCATTTTGCTCAAGCAAATCTAGTGGCAGATCTTTAATTTCTGACTGAGAACCAATTAAGACGATTTTTTCTTTAAAATTTTGAAGTTTTAAAATCCGGCTGACAATATATCGCCAACCGCAAAGAAAAACAGAAAATATTACAAGGTCTAAAATCAAAATAGTTTTAGGGGCAATAATTGACTGGGGACGAAGATAAAAATAAGCTACCCCAAAAGCCCCAGCTAAAAAAATAAAAATTAATAAATTTTTAAAGAAATCGTAAACCCTTCTAAAAGGAGGAATTTCATAAAAATCCAAAATAAAAAGAAATAAAAGCCAAAATAAAGAAATAAAAGAAAAATGATAAAGAAAAACCCTGGTTTGAGGCCCCGGCAAAAAAGAAAAATCTCCATACCTCACGGCCAAAGTCAAAAGCAAAGCAGAATACATTAAAAGCACATCTCCTACTAATAAAATAAATTTTAAGAATTCTCGTTTATTTTCTAGGTGTGGCATTTTCGCTTAGATATAATTTTTCGTAAGATTGAATCATTGTCTCTAAGGTAAATTTTGTTTTAGCCATTTCTTTTCCTTTTTCGCCCATTTTCCTTCTCAAATCAGGATTTTCAATCAACAACTCCATCTTTTCTATCAATTTATCTAAAGAATCACAATCCGTCAAAAAACCATTTTCATTGTTAACGACTGCCTCACCAATCCCCCCAACATTGGTTGCTATAACTGGTAAACCAGCGAACATTGCTTCAATAATAGAAATTGGCACACCCTCAAATTTTGAAATTAAAACAAAGATATCCATTCCAAAAAGAAGCTTCCTCGCTTCATCGGGAGATTTTTCCCCAAAAAATATTACATGTTCTTTTAATTTGTTTGTCTGGACAAAATCTAAGCATTCTCTAAGTAGTGGTCCATCTCCAATTAAAATAAACTTTATATTTTTATATTTTTTTGCCAATTCTCGGCCGGCTTTTAGGAAAAATAAAGGATCTTTAGGATAAGTAAGTCGAGCCGTCATGCCAAATACAATTTCTGATGGAGAGGCCTGTAATTTATTTCTCGCCCAAACCCTGTCTTCATTTGTCTTCCAAGCAACGCCATTTCTGATAAGAAATAGTTTTGATTCTGGAGCAATCTTTTTTTGAATAGCGTCTTCTTTATTTCTTTTTGAAACACAAATAACATTCCTTGAGCATTTTGCTGCTAACCTTTCTAAAAATATCAGTAGTGGTTGAGCCCAGCCATATTCATGTTTATTATAGAAACTCCAGCCGTGAGCAGTAAAGTAAATTCGGCGAACACCGGCAAGTTTTGCGGCTATTCTTCCTAATAAACCAGCCTTTGTTGTGTGACAATGAACAATATCATACTTGTTTTTTTTAATTAGCAAATAAAGAGCAAAAAGAGCCCGAAGATCATCAAATGGCGAAATATTACGTTTTAACCAAGGGATGCGGTGCACAAGAACACCTTTTTCTTTGAGTCGTTCCATTATCTCTATACCCCTTCCTGTACCGCAAGCAATCTCTACTTTGTATTTTTCTGAGGGAAGACCGCTCGCAAGTTCATACACCACTTGGGGCGCTCCTCCCCAAGAGGAAAGAGTTATAACTTGGAGAATTTTAATTTTCTGGTTATCCATTGTTGTATCGGGTAAGTGTTAGTTTAATTGCTTTGTGGTACTTGCGAGAAGTCCGCCGCACTAACTCAATAAAATAAAGAATAACGATAAAATAAATAAACTGAATCCTTAAAAGTTGGGGGCTCCAAAAAGAAAAAGTTACTGTTGTAATGGCAATGGCGTAAAAAAAGAGATTGAACAGGGAAGGCTTTTTTAAAAACACCAAAAAGATAAAATTTGTTAAAAACCCTATCAAAAGAGGACCGATTATAATGCCGGCAATGCCAAAATCCACTACAAATGGCCTTAAATAGGTGCCTACATTGTAGGCTTCGTCCACCAGATAGTACTGAATTTGTGGCTTAACTTGTCTAAAACTAAAAAGTTCAATCAGGGAAGCGAAGGTGTCTTTACCTAAGAGATATTGGTTGCGGCGCAATAATTCCTGTTGGAGATTTGCATAATTGGGGACGATATAGTGGTAGACTCTATCGGTGCCAAGATAAAGAAGATTCGTAAAATGAAAGTCTTGAGTAAAGAATTGACCGGAATCTCTCCCAACACTTACCAAAATAAATGCAGCGAAAACAATAATACCCACGATTACGATATGTTTCAAAAGTACTCTCTGCCTCACCAAAACCAAAACCCAAAAAGCGATGACTGTTGTCATAATAACCGTACTTTTAATACCATGGGAAAAAAGCATCAAAAAAGATATGATTCCTATAAAACTCAAAAGGAAATTTTTCCCATAGGCAATAGTCCTTAATACAACAAGCGGCACTACAACCATATTTAGAAAATAAAGATAATTAATCAGGGTGTTTGAACCAAAAATAAGTTCGCCTGCCCGAAATCCTTCTTGAAAATAAATTTTGATTCCTCCAGCACTTATAATATGCCACATATTAATCACAAATCCAACAATCCCCAAGCAAAAGAGAATAGCAATTGTTTTATCTAAAAAAGGTTTATCCCAGTATTCTATATTTTTTTTAGAAGTAATCGTTGGTAATTTTAACCCTTGAAATTTATGTCCAAGGCTGGCAGAAAAAACTCCGACAACAAATACCAAAAAACTACCGAGAATCACCAACCAAGTTTCTTCCTTTAATTCCCACTTCGGATTCAAAAAAGTTAATAAAGAAGGAAGAAGCCAAGTTACTCCCATTACTCCCAAAGGAGAGAAATAGGTGTTAAATATTTTCTTGGAAACGAATAAAGAAACGCAGACAAGCAAAAGAAACAGGGGAATAAAAATATATTTTTGAAAAACCACAGAAACTATCGCTGTGACAACTACAAGTAAAAGGAGAATTAAAAAGCCTGCCTTTAATGAGGGTTTCGCCTTATTTATATTGTTGTTGATTTTCCACATAGTCAGTAATTTGATTTGCAATTTTTTGCCAGGAAAATTGCTCTTTGGCTAATCTTCTTGCTACCCGACCCATTCTTAATCTTTCTTGGGGATTCTTAAATAACTCAATAATTACCCTGGCCAATTTTTCCGAATTTTCCGGCTCAACTAAAACGCCAGCACCTTCCTTTTCAAGAAATTCAAAATTTTTCATCCGGGAAGCTACAATGGCTACCCCACAAGCCATATATTCATACATTTTAAGAGCTGATGTCCCACTTATTTCTCTTTCCTTTGTAAACGGAGCGACGGCTATATCAAAACTGTTGATGTAGAGAGGAACCTTCTCGGAAGGAACTGAACCTTCAAAAACGCTCTTTTCTTCAATGCCCAATTCTTTTGCCCTGCCTTTTAAAGGTTGCAGCTCTGGTCCGTCTCCGACAATTAAAAGTTTGGCATTGGGAATTTCTTTTAGAATTAAAGGTAGGCCGTCCAAGAGATAGTGTAAGCCTTGCCAACGAAATAACCCTCCCACAAATCCAATCCAGAAAGTTTGGGGGTTAATAGAAAGTTCTTTTCTCGCTTTGTTTTTATCTATTGGTCTAAATTGCTCGGTGTCTGTTCCGTTACCCGCCACCAATATTCTTTCCGGGGAAATAGAAAATTTTGACTCACACAGTTTCTTCAATTCTGGGGTAACTGCCCTTAGGCAGTCGCAGGAGCAAATGCTCCATTTAAAAAACCATTTCTCCAAAAATCTTTTCATTTTCCCCATCTTAACGGTTCCCAATTCTTCTTCAAGCCAACCGTTAACCTCCCCTATAATTTTTATTTGGGGTTTTCTGAAAACTTTTTTTAATATCTTCACTAACCAAATTGGAGCAAACATCAGGGGCGAAATCCGAACATAAAAGAAATCCGGGTTTTGAAAAAACTCCCTTGCGCATAGCGGTAGAAAAAAAGGATAGGTAAGAACAGCTCTCGGAAAATGATTTTTGTACCAGTAAGCCCGGGTAAAACGGATTTTAAATTTCTCATCGGGAAAATTTATATTTTTTTTAGACTTTGGCAGAATAACAATTACTCTTAATCCTAAGCGAGAAAATTCTTTAGCGAGATTTAAAAAATGTACTCTCCCGGCATTGGGAGTATTTAAATTAACATCTCCTAACATTACAATTTTTTTTTGTTCTCGTATCATTGTTTTATTAAATTCGCTAATCTTAAAAATTGTTTTGCTTTACTTTTAAACTTCCAAGGGATTAATTTAATCTGACAAGGTCCTGATTTTAGACAGATTTCCCATTTTTGATAAAATTTCTCACAAATATCGCTTGGCAAATTTTCTCTTTTTAAGATCTCCGAAAGAACCCTTAACTGCTTAATATGAAGTAAGTGATATTCTTTATTTACAAGTAGATTTTTGATTCTATCATATTTACTCCAACCATTAGCATCATAAAGATGAAGATTTTGATTAAGGGATTTAACTCCTTCAATAAACAAGTCTTTTGCCTCTTTAGAGTTATTAAATTTATAAAAATCATAAATCCCGAACAAGGCAAAAATAAACCCATTTAAAACAAATGAAGGTGGGTTGGAAGGGTATTCTTCAAACCAGATATCTCCTTTGGAGTCTACAATTTTGCATCCTCCTTTTTCTACGGGTATTTCAAAAGAAAGAAAAAATTTTTGAGCCAGATTCAGAAAAGAGACATCTGTGGTAATCTCAAATACTTTTAAAAATAAAGAGATTGCTAACCCTTGGCTCATTGCCGAAACCCAAGGTGGTTTAAGATGATAGGACGGAAATTCAAAAAAACATTGAATTACTCCCGCTCCATTTAGAAGAAATTTAGAATTTTCTTTACACCATTGGGCAATCTTTAAGAATACCAATTTGGATTTTTCTTGTCTTGTCTCGAAAAAATTATCAAATTGAGAAAGTCCATATTGAATAAGTAGCGTTGGAAAGTAATGGGTTCCAAATTTTTTCTTTAGAAAAAGCCGATAAATTTTTAAGTTTTTGTCAAAATCTGCCAAGGGTATTCCCTCTTTGTCAAAAGGCCCCCATTTCCCTTGGTCAATTTCCTTTTTAAGTCCGGAAAAATCTATGTAATATTTACTAAAATTCATATAATTTATAATTTGTGGCCACGTGATAATCTTTTTTTCAATAAAGACAGCAGTTTGTAGATTTTAGAATAATTTTTCTGATATATGTAATGGGTCGTTGGTTGCCCGCCGAAACTTTTCTTAAAATCGTTTATTTTTTCTTTCTGCCCGTTTCTCATTTTCCCAGTATAATATCCGCCTAAATCAAACTCTTTTATACCCCTTGCTTTTGCGTATTTAATTGCCTCCCATATCATCAATCTATTCGCGCAACCAATAAGAATTGCTTTTTCTTTTTCAACTTCCAATCTTTTTGAAGCTCCAAGCAACCATTTAATATTTTGCTTGTCTTCAAGATAGAATTGCCCTCCGACAATTTCCCCTCCAATCTCAGCCGTAAAAAGTTTTCCATAGTTTTTATACTCTTTAACATCTGATACGCTGCCAGAATCCTTTTTTTTCCTAAAAGAAGCGTTAATCTCGTTAAATTCATCATAATCTTGATCTACCCTGATTTTGATTCCTTCTTTTTGGGCGCGTTGAATCATATACCTGCAAGATTTTCTATCCATATGTCTCCAGATATCCTCTAAGTCTTTTGTTAAATCTATAATTAAGGTTGGAAATTCTTTGCGGGCGAATCCATCCTTTTCGATTTTATTTTTACAATCATAGAAAATTACAGCGTCTTTTCCGGCCACTTCAAAGGGATAATCGGCAAAGCAAATTTCTTTTATTGAGAAAATAAGAAATTTTTTTTCTATTTCTATCATAAAATTGCTTCTTTCAAAACATAATATTTTCTTCCGGAAGTGGCAACGGCAAAGGAAAATATTTAAATTTCTCTTCAGCGTAATTCTAAAAATAGTCTAATTGCCTCATAATTATCTTTACATAAATGCAATTTTTTGTTTTTTTTCACCCAGCTAAATAATTCTCTCCAAAAGTTATAACAAGAAGGCGTGAAATTTCCAATATGGGTCACATAACTATGGACAGGACGGTCCTGTCTTAAAAACCCATTTAATCTCACCTTGGTAAAGAAGTCTCTTGGAATAATGTGTTTTCTTACGTAATCACCAATTTTTTCTTTGCCAAAAAACTTAGATTTTCTATAAGAATTTTTATCTAAACTATAATCCCGGCTATAAACGCCGAGATCAGCCCGGGGTAGAAATATTAAATATTTTGAACCCATATATCTATATCTGAATCCATTGTAAATATTTTCTTGCTGAGAGATCAAATACTTTATACCATACTCCAATAAAATTTTATCCGTAACTCCTTCTTGCCAGGCATGGTACGGCGGCACAAATAATTCCGGGAATTTTAAACCCCAATAATTGAATATTCTTTTACTTTTTTCAACATGATTTCTTTGAGTCTCTTCTGGTACCGGCTCATTCTTATTAAGAGAAAAAAACTCTCCAATCCTCTCCTCATATTCATGAGTCAGACCATGATAACCAATCTCAATATATTGGCTATTATTTTTTAAAAAATTAATCAACTCATCGAGATATTCTAAGGGTTCCCCCACGCCAGAAATATTTTCTTTATCTAGATACTTCATTGTAAAACAAACCGGGATTTTTATTTCAAATTCCTTGGCGATTTTTAAGATAGTATAATAAGTCCCCATGTCTATTTTGCTTTTTTCATCATTATATACTGCGTATTCAAAACCGCCATCGTCAACAATGATAAAAAAAGGATACTTTTTAAATTTATTCATAATTTATCAAATTTCTCTCTAATTTTCACGAATATTCTTTTATAATCTTGGAAATCCTGTTTTTTGATTAATAAAACTTCAAGCCAGGAATTTTTAGAAATTTTTGTAAAAGCATTAATGACTATTAAAATAGTCAAAATATAGGCAATGGTTGAGGCAAAAGCTGCACCAACAATTCCCCATTTGGGAATGAGAAAGATATTTAAGAGAATGTTAACGGCTAGAGAGGTAAAACCTGCCCACATCCCAATTTCTGGTTTACCTCTTCCAAAAAGATCGGCTAATAATATCCTCACCCCACTAAAAGCAATGATCCCGGGTAGCAAAACTAATAACGGAATTACAGCAGGTAAAAAGGCACTGCCGAAAAAAATCTTAACTAAAGGATAAGTTAAAATAGCTAAACAAAAAGAAATAATTGGCATAATAAATAAAGTGTGGCGGCAAACTTTTGGTGTAAGAATATTTGCCTGAGAAGCTTGAACAGAAGAAACTCTTGGGAAAAGGACGGTAGCCACTGCCATTGGGATTAGCCAAAGCTTTTCAACAATTTCTACAGCTATACTATAAAGACCAACTGAAACCGGGGTTAAGAAAATGGCAATTAATAATATACTCAATCTATAATTTAAAAACTGGGCGATAATTCCTAAATAGGCTTTTATGCCATAATTAAGACCGTTCTTTAATGATTCTTTATTAAAAGAAAGCTGAGTTGGAATTATTTTTTTTATTAAAAAAATAATAATTAAAGCTGTGACAATAGTAGCTAAAACGTAAGAAAAAATAGCGCCCCAGACCCCTTGTTTCATAATTATCAAAAAAAATATAGCTGCTATTAATTGGAAAAATACGAAAAAGATATTAAGAGCGTTGAATTTAATTATCTCTTCCCTTCCCAAAAATATATTATTTAACCAAACAAAAAGAAAAGTAAAAGGAATAGTTAACACCGCAAGCCACAGATAAGAAGTGTTGATTTTATTTGAATTTAAAAAATTCTGGAAAAAGTTAAAATTTGAAAACCCCAAGAACAATAAAATAAGAATCAAACCTATAGAGAAGGCGAGAATAAAAGAATTTGAAATAATATTTTTTATCGGAATTTTCTTACTTCCTGTAAAATAGACATTAGCCTCTTCGATTCCTAAACCAGCAAGTTTTATTGCCAAAGTAGGGATTAGAATTATCAAAGTATATATCCCCTTCCCTTCGGGACCCAAAACCCTAGCTAAAATTATTAAGAGGATTATTCCTAAACCTAAACTCAGTATTTGTGACAAAAAGGTTATAGCGGTATTTTTAGATATCCTATTCATTTTTTATATCTTCTTTCTGGCAATTTTCTCATAAAGAGAAGTAAATTTTTCGCCGATGATTTGATAAGAGTAAGAATCAGCTTGATTTGAAATTAAGTTAGGATCATAAAGTTTATAGTTTTCTAACATTTCGTTTAATCCCTTTTGAATGCTTTTTATATTAGGTTTTACAATTATTCCTATTTTTTCATTAAATATTTCGCTAATGATTCCTACGTTGGTAGTAACTATTGGTTTACCACAGGCAATTGCTTCTAATATTATACAAGAAAAGCTTTCACTGTAACTTGGAAGAACGAGAAAGTTACATTTTTTTATATAATTAGCAGTTTCTTCTCTGGATTTAATTCCGTGAAAGATCACATTTTCATTTAGATTAAGTTGATTAACTAATTTTTTATATTCCTTCTCATTTCCTCCCCCTATTAGGTGAAGGATAAAATCGTCTCTTTCCTTCTTAACCCCACCAAGAGCTTTAATTAAGTTATGAATTCCTTTTACAGGAGAGAGTCGTCCCACAAAAGCAATATGAATTTTGTTATCAGTAAATTTTTTTATTTTATTTGGCCTGAATAGACTCAAATCGATAGTATTTGGAACAATGTATGGGTTTACGTTAATATTATAATTTTTTTCTAAACTCTCTTTTAACTTGTTGCTTACTACAGTAATTGCGTCGAACTTAGGGATCAAAAATTTTGCAAGAAGAATGCTGTACCACTTAATATCTTTTCGAATCAATCCTCCAAAATGTTCAGTTAAAATTATAGGTCTCTTAAAGACTATTTTCCCAAATAATGCAGCAACTCCGGAAAAGAAAATATTTGCATGAATAACGTCGGGTTGAAAACCATTCTTTTTGATCTTTAAAATTCCGATTAAAAAAGAGAGAATTCGTTGAAGATAATTTAAAATTTCACTAGAAGATTTCCAGTAATTAATTTGGATTATTCGCAAACCAGCATCATCTTTCTCTTTAAACGAAAATAACTCTAATAAATTTGACCCAATTGGTGTAAGAACTATCACTTGGTTAAATAAAGAAATTGCTTTGGCATGTTCTTTAATAAAAATTCCGTAAGAAGTGTCTTTTTCTGTAGGAAACCATTCAGTTAAAAACAGAACTTTAAAATTTTTCTCTTTCATATTTGTTTCCTTTTAAAAATAAAACTAAATTGCCTTCAACATATTTTGAAATTAGTTTTATTTTATTTCCACTAATATCATAAGCCTTGTATCCTCTATCTGATAAATATTCGTAAATATACTCTTTAAAATATCCAAAAGAATTTAATTGTTTCTCATTGATTTCAATTAAAATTTTTGGACATCCACTTGATAATAAATTTTGCATGCCACTGAGTACTTTCGGTTCCGCACCTTCTGTATCTATTTTTATTAAATCAACTTTTTGAATATTTTTCTCGCGTATAAAATCGTCAATAGTTGTACATTCCACTTTTGTTATATATCCCGCTTTTTCCTGTTTAAAAAATTGTTTAGAAGAAATAAAGGTGGCTGAACCAGAGTTTTCTCTATTTTGTAAATATAACCACGTATATTCTTTTTTATCTGAAACTGCTAAGTTATATAAAGAAACATTTTGGAAATTATTCATCTGAATATTGTTTCTCAAAACTTGAAACGAAGGTGGAAAGGGTTCAAACGAATAAACATGGCCTTTTTTGCCCACTCTGGTAGATGCTATGATAGTATAATATCCAATCTGAGCACCAATATCAAAAAATACATCTCCTGTTTTTATTAACTTTTTAAAGTATTCAGTATGTTTCTTCTCTACAAAATAAAATCCTGTTAAAAATATTTGGATTGGAATCCAATCATCTAGATCTAAAGAAATTTTTTGCCCTAAGTCATATCTAATTATGGTTTTAAAATTCCTGCCCCTAATTTTTGGCATTAAAATCCACATTAATTTCCCCCTTAAGTTCAAAAAGTTTGGAATATGCCTAGATAACTTTCCTAAATTTTCTATTAAGAATGGTATTTGTTTAAGTTTAGTATCTTTCATAATTTTTGAAACAATATTTTATTATTTTCTTCCAGTTCCTTCATAATAAAAACCTATTTTTTTAATTTCTCTGGCTCAAATTGGTTACGGCCATCTAAAATATAATGGTAGTGCATTAATTTTTTAATTTTTTTTAAAATCAATTTCAGAAAATTCTGGCCATTCAGTAACTAAAACTAAAATATCAACATTTTTTGCTAAAATACTGTATTCAAAGATGCAAAAAAACCAAAAATCATTATTTATAATATTATTTGTTTTGATCATTGTTTTATTTACAACTTTAATTTTTACTAATACGCTTTTAAAAAAAGCTGAGAGAAAAACCGATTATTTTGCCGCCACGGGTAGCCAAGGGGCAGTCTCTGATCCTACTCACCCCCAAGGAATCTATTATAAAGGAAAAACATATATTGTTTTTCAGGGTAAAGATTTTGATCCTTATATCATAAGTTATGATCACCAAAATAAACTATGGAGCAATCTTATTAAAGTAGGAGACAATCCCCTAGTTAATGACGCTCATGGCATCCCTTCCCTGTTGATAGACAAAGATGGCTATTTACATGTCTTTTACGGCTCGCATGGCGACTCTTTAAAATATTCAAAATCGACTAATCCTGAATATGTCGCTTCTTGGAGTGACCAGCCCGATGTTACTCCAAAAGCTACCTATCCCCAACCAATTTTACTACCAGAAGGTACTTTTTATTTGTTTTACAGGGCAGGCGGTCATCTTGACCCTTGGGTTTATCGAACATCTAGTGATAATGGAAGGACTTGGAGCGAGGAAACAACAATTCTGCAAGGCAATCCAGACGACTGGTATTTATTTGCTCAAAAGGGAGAAAACAGAACCATTCATGCTGTTTTTTATTGGACTGATGACCTTTTCAAACTTGAGAAAGAGCCCTGGAGATATAATATTTATTATATGTTTCGGGATGAAAATGGTTATTGGAAATCAAAACAGGGTCTAATTCTTACCCTCCCCCTATCAAAAAATGACGCTGATTCCTGTTGTCGGGTCTTCGATTCTGAAATTACTAATACCCATACTAATCATGCCGGTCTTGCTGTTGATAATTTTGACAATCCATATATCATCTTTACCTCTGGAAAAGGTATAGGACTAACTTCACACGTTTTCAAATTTGCTAAGTGGAATGGTAATTCTTGGGCGATATCTGATATAACCGGAACTGATTCTTGGTGGGATGGCGCCACTCTCGATGTAATGTCCTCCTCAAAAATCGAGGCCTATTTAACCGCAGGAGGCACAAAAGGGTCAGGTAGAGAGGGTATTTTTGATGACACTGATAGAGGAGGTAATATTGAGAAATGGGTTTCCAAAAACGGGGGGGAGACTTGGAGTAAAGAAAAAACCATAATTTCAAAAGAACAAACCGGAAATATTTATAATTATCCTCAACTTGTCGAAAACCATCACCCGAGCGCAAAAATCATTTTTTCTCAATGGATTAGCAGTCTCTCTGAATTTAATGCCAAGGTATATCTATGGGGTGATCGGGGTTTCCTCAAAAGATAACTCATTTCGTTCCAAAGAAAGTTTTAATTTTTTGAATAATAAAATTTTGTTCTTTTCGAGAAAGTTCTGGGTACATTGGTAAAGATAAAATTTCTTTTGCAGCTTTTTCGGCCTCGGGAAAGTCACCTTTTTTATAGTTCAAATATTTATATGCTGGTTGAAGGTGAAGAGGGATTGGATAATAAATTCCAGTAGAAATTCCTTTCTTTTTTAAGTATTCTCGTAATTTTTCCCTTTCTTTCACTCTAATCGTATAAACATAAAAAACCGGTGTTGCCCAAAAAGGAACGAAGGGAGTTCCCACTTCTTCTAAATGTTTAAAAACCTCATCATATATTTTGGCTCGTTGACGCCTTGCTTTGTTCCATTTGTCTAAATATCTTAATTTCACTCTTAAAATGGCAGCCTGAAGTTCATCCAACCTGGAATTTACGCCCTCCATTAGGTGCTTATATTTTTCAACTCTTCCGTGATTCCGAAGCATTATTATTTTTTTTGCTATTTTTTCATTATTTGTGACTATTATTCCCCCGTCGCCATAAGCTCCCAGATTTTTAGCCGGAAAAAAACTAAAACAGGCTACATCTCCCAAACTACCAACTTTTTTGCCCTTGTACTCAGCTCCATGAGCCTGGGCGGCATCCTCAATAACTTTCAATCTATATTTTTTAGCAATTTTTAGAATATGATCCATATCTACTGGCTGACCATAAAGATGAACAGGGATAATTGCCTTAGTTTTTTTTGTAATTACTTTTTTAATTTTATTTGCATCAATATTATAAGTTTGAGGATTAATATCTACAAAAACTGGTTTTGCACCATTTAAAGTTATTGCTTCTACTGTCGCAATAAAGGTATTTGGTTGAGTTATTACTTCATCTCCTCGAGAAATTCCGCAAGCTCTTAAAGCAAGATAAAGGGCGTCTGTGCCATTGCCTACTCCTACTGCATATTTTACATTACAAAATTTGGCAAATTCCTCTTCAAATTTTTTAACATTTTCTCCCAATATAAAAGTGGTGCTATTTAAAACTTTTAAAATGGCGACATTAATTTCTTTTTTTATTAATTTATATTGAGCTTTGAGATCAACCTGAGGTATATTCATAAAATTACAATAAATAAATCTTATTTCTTTTTTTTTGGTATTTCTTTTTACACCTCGAACAGATGGTCAGTCTTTTCTTAAATTCAAGTTTATTACCACACTGGCATATCCAGCCGATAACCTTGGCTGGGGCACCGGCTACAATTGCATAATCTGGAACATCTTTTGTCACTACCGCTCCTGCTCCTATCATTGCCCATCTCCCAATGTTAATACCACATAAGATGGTAGCATTGGCCCCGATTGAAGCACCTTCTTTGACTAAAGTCGGTAACCATTTTCCATATTCTGGAAACTTCTTTTTAGGATACTTGGCTCTGGGATTTAAATCATTAATAAAAACCGCCGAAGGCCCCACAAAAACATAGTCTTCTAAAGTTATTAAACTCCAAATATCGATATTTGATTTAAGCTTTACTCCTTTGCCCAATTTAGTTCCTGATTCTAAAAAACAATTATGTCCTATATTGCAATTTTCTCCAATTTGGGCATCTGCTAAAACTACGGAATTTTGCCAAATCTTTGTTCCCTTACCAATTTTTGCACCTTTTTGAATTTCAGCTGTTTTATGTGCCCAATAAGTTTTTTTCATAAACTAAATCTAATTTACAGTTTAATTACTTGTCCATTTTTTGACATTGATTCTTGACAAGCATCTAAAACTTTTAAAACTTGGAGCGCTTCCTCACCATCCGTCTTCGGCTTTTTTCTTTCTTTAATACATTCTAAAAAATGCTTTGCTTCCTCCATTAAGGGTTCTTTTTCTGATATTTTAATTACTTTTCCTTCGGCTTTTATTGCTTCCGGTTTTTTGTCCTTATGCCATTTAACTTTGTGCGGATAAATTATCAATTTCTCTTTTGCCGAATCATCAAAAACCGCCATTGCTTTTGAACCAATGACTGATAATTTTCGTTCCTTAAAAGGATTAAGCCAACTAACAAAAATTTCGGCGACTTGTTCTTTATTAAATTTAAGATAGCTTGAAACAATATCAGGGATGTTTTTATTGATATAAGCTGCCCCAATTGTTCTAACTTCGCCTGGCAATTTTTCAAAAATCTTAAGAATCATTGAAATATCATGGGAAGCCAAAGACCAAAGAGCATTTTCTTCAATGCGAATTATTCCGAAATTTAAACGGGTTGAATAAATATAATAAATTTCCCCTAATTTATCTTTTCCTATTAAACTTTTTAATTTTATAAAAGCTGGATGATATAAAAAAAGATGGTCTACCATTAAAATTAATTTTCTTTCTTTGGCCAATTTTACTAATTCCTCACCCTCGTTTAAATTTAAAGCTAGCGGTTTCTCTACTAAAACGTCTTTTCCATGTATTAAAGATTCTTTTGCTAACTTATAATGAGTGACGGCGGGAGTAGCTATAACAACCCCTTTAATATCTTTTTCCTTTAAAATTTCCTGGAAATTTTTTGTCAATTTCAATTTTGGATAACTTTTTTTTATTGCATTTAGGTTTTTTTCATTTAAATCACAAATGCTCTTTAAAGTGCCTATTTCATTAAAAACTCGAATTAAATTTTTTCCCCAATAACCCGCTCCTATTATTGCAATATTAATCATAAAAGTTAATTTTTAGTTTGGCTTCTTTTTTGTTTTTTTTAACAACTCATTATTAATTTTTTCCACTAACTTTAATAATTTCAAATCAACTCCTACTTTATCTCCTAATTGAATTAGAGATCTTGTGTCTTTCGGTAAACAGGCACCACTATATCCGCGGTACCCATCTGTCCAGATATCGAAATGGGAAAAACTAAACCTAGGATTAACCTTGGCCATCTCCTTTACTAAATCGTAATTTATACCTAATTTTTGGCATAAGTCATAAATTTGGTTAGCAAAAACTACTTTAGTAGATAGAAAAACATTTGAAAAATATTTAGCCATTTCAGCTTCTTTAGCCGGGACAATAAATTCAGTCGGAGCTTTGGGTAAAATTTTCAGAATTTCTTTAGCTACCCCTTTACTCTTTTCAGTATAACCAATAATTTGTTCAAAAGGATTTCGCATATCTTTTTCAGCTGTGGCTTGACGTAAAAATTCCGGATTAAATAAGACTTTATGCTGTGGGTACCTTTTTTGCATTTTATCGGTTGTGCCCGGCAATACTGTCGATTTAATTACTATAATCTTTCTTCCTTTTATAATGGAGAAAACGTCTTCTATTGCTGATAAGTCAAAACCTATTTGGGAAGTCCAAGGGGTCGGAACACAAATAAAAATAATATCTGCTTTATTAATTTCTTCTATTGATCCAATTTTTTTATATTTATCATAAAGGATGGCTTTGGATATTACCCTAGCCAACGCTCCCCCAACGTATCCTACCCCAATTATTCCAATTTTCTTTTTTTTAAATTTTTCCATTTTTCCAATTTAATTTTTTACAAGTAGATATTTTTGCAAACTTTATGTAATTTTCTACATTCATTTTTAAGCTTACCATTTTTCGATGGTTTCTTTAGACACGGATTTATGCGGATATTAGACACGGATTTATGCGGATATTACTGATTTATGCGGATTTTTTGGTGTGAATAAATTTTTTTATAATTCAGGTAATTTAGATTTTGCCCAATTCAAAAATCTTTCAGCATGTTTTAAAGCTTCTTCTGCTTCAGATTGAAAAAATAAACGAGCTTCGTACTCGACTAAATTTTTTCTGTTAATTAACCAAAGAAGATGTTTTGAGTTCTTTTCAGCTTCTTTTTCATTTTTAAATACTCTAAGTAATAAACTTAACGAATCTGAATGTTTCTTGCTAATAGATCTTATCTCTCCGTAATATACAGTTAAAGCATCATTCGCAGAAATCGCACAATGAACCGCATTTAATCCTACGGCTGACCAGCTCTTTTTAAAATAGGCTTCTTGGGCGGTTTCCAAAAATTGTTTAGCCTTTATTAAATAATTCTTCCAGTTTGATTTTGTTTCCGAAGAAATTTTTATTTTTGACATAAAATTTCGCTAATTGATTTTCCTTGAAGAACTTCTCCTTCTTTTAAAATAGATTTCAATAATTTATCATTTTTTTTAAGTCTTAATTTAAATTCTGAAACTTTCACTATCAAGGGCGAGATTGAGTTGCCGAAATATTCTGTGATTTGAGGATTAAGAGTAGAAATTTTTTCTTCTAAAGTTTTAGGGTTGCTTTCATCGGAGATGATAAATAGTAAATCTATGTCGCTGTCGGGTTTTTCTTTTTGTTTAGCGATGCTACCAAAAAGAATTATTGATTCTATCTCGGAATTTAATTTCCTCTTTAAGAATTCTGCCAGATTTTCTTTTGCTTCTTTCTCTTTCTTAAATGCGGGCAGGATAATATGCTTTACTAAATAATGTCTTGAGTTTAAAGAGTGAAGAATCGATCGCCCTACTTTTTTAGAAGTAATCACTCCTTCTTTTTCTAATTCTTTTAAAATCCTTGAAACATTTGGGGGAGTAATGTTAATCTCTCTTGATATCTCTCTGATGGTTGCTTCTTTTTTATACAAAGATAAAAGCCTAAGAATTTTTATTTTCGATTTTTTTCCAAAGATTTGATTAAGTGACTCCGTAAATCTCATAAGTTATATTTTTATTACATATGTTACATTTTTATTATATATTTTAGCTGGCAGTTGTCAATTTGATTTTTTTACCATTTTTCGATGGTTTTTTTGGTTTTTTCTTTAATTTTTCGATAAACTTTATAAACCCCTGACTCAACTTCCGGGGAAACTAATTTTAAAATTTCGCTGCCCCAAATGCGATAAGTTCCGCCGACTTTATAGGCCTTGATTATTCCTTTCTTTAAAAAACGCTTAAATGTGCTTTCTGAAACTTTCAAAAAGTCCTGAGCTTCTTTAGTTGTATAGATTTCCTCTGGTTTTATCATAATATCCAATATCTATTATCTATTATCCAAAAGGTGGGTGTCAAGAGGGGTCAATGGGTGTCAGCGAGTAAGGACTTAATTACTTTAGAACTTAAGAACTTATTTTTATAAGTAGTTGAATTTTTTGGTTTTTTCTAATTTTTCAATTATTTTTTTAACTTTCTGAGAATCATCTTTTTGACAAATGAGTACAATATCATCAGTTAGAGCCACAATTAAATCTTTAATTCCTATTCCAGCTACCAATTGTTTATTAGAAGAGCCAAAAACCATCACATTTTTTGAACCAATGCCAATGTAATTTGCCTTGATAAAGCTTTTGTTGGGTGATGATAAGCAATTTTTCAAAACTGTCCAGGAACCAATATCTGACCAACCAACATCAGTAGGTATTACAGCAATTTTAGGGTAGTTTTCAATGATACTATAATCTAAACTCACGCTGTCCATTTCCGGATATTCTTTTTCAAGAACTTTTTTAAAGTTGGCGGTACCGGAAGCTTTTTTAATTTCTTTATATCTCTTGTAGGTATCGGGGACGAATTCTTTTATTGCCTTTTCCATCAAACCGGGAGTAAATAAAAAAATTCCCATATTCCAAAAATAATTTTTATCCTTAAGGAAAATACTGGCTCTTTTTAAATTTGGTTTTTCCTTAAAAAAGGCAACTTTGTGAATTTTGAAATTATTTATTTCTTTTAAAAATTTGCCCTTTTTAATATATCCTAAACCGGTATCAGGAAAAGTAATTTTGGCTCCAAAAGTGAGAATATATTGGGGATTTTCTTTAATAAATTTTTCTCCGGCTAAAATCGCTTCCTGAAATTCTTTTTTTCGCTTTATTAAATGGTCAGAAGGTAAAACTAAAATCGGCTGATTGAATTCTTCTTTTTTAACCCTTACCAAAAAAAGAGAAATAGCAGCCACTCTCTCTCTGCTAACCGGTTCGGCAATAATATTTTTTTCAGGAATTTCAGGAAGCTCTAACTTGACTTCATTGATGTATTCTTTGTTGGTAGAAATAAAAATATCTTTTAAAGAAAATTTTGGGAGTAATCTGGCTACCGTTTCCTGGAGCATCGTCTTTTTGCCAATTAATTTCTGGAACTGTTTTGGTTTTTGTCTTCGGCTGAGGGGCCAAAGCCTTGTCCCCTTTCCTCCGGCTAAGATCACCACTTTTAAATTTGACAATTTAGACATGATTTTATTTCAATAATATTTTACTTATTCTTTTTGTTTCTTCTTTAAAAAAATTTTTAACTTCTTGCCAGTCTACATTCTCAATCATTCTGGGCATTTCGTCTTTATCTGCATCTTCAAAATAAGATAAACTTTTTAAAATATGGAATTTATTTTGTTTTAAAACTTTGAATTTTTTATCGTATAATTTTAAAATTTCTTCGAGAGTCAAAAATTTTTTTATCTTTACAATAAAAAAGAGGTCAATGAAATCCCTCTTTGTACCACGGTCAGAAATTGCAGCAACTTTCATTGGAGCGATATCTTTTACATCGGCAATATTAATTTTTAAAAAATTGTGGGGTTTAAATAATAATGGGTAATCATAAAAAAATAAACTAAAGCGAGTTTTCCCAATATATCCTAAAATAGTTCTCCAAGCTGTTCTTTCTAGTTGGAAATCTGGTAAAAGTTTTTTAACTCTTTGAACCAAAATCTTAGCATCAAATTCTTTTGGAGTAAAAAAATCGAAATCATAAGAGAATCTATGGCCAAATTGTAAACACAAAGCTGTCCCGCCAGCTAAATAAGCTTCTTCTAAAAGTCCGCTTCTCCCTAAAATGACCAATGGCTCTTTTGCCTCTTTTGATAGGACCTTTTCAAACATAAAATTTTCTCTGGATCAATCTTAAAAAAATAACTCCAAAAATATAAACTTCTGGAAGAAAGACCTCTTCTTTTCTCAATAACTTCTTTAATTTTTTTCTTTGAAATATTTCTAAATAACCAGTGGAGGGCATCAACATCTCCATATTCTAACAATCTTAAAGTCACGTATTCGTAACGTTTTTCTAAATCTAATTTATCAAAGTCTACTTCCCAGAAATATTTTTTAAGAAATTGAGGTAATTTCATTTTAACTTTCTTTATTATATCATAAGATAATATGAGGTTCAACGGACCTAAATTCAGATGGCTTTATCTGGTTGGATTTTTTTTGATTTTGGCTTTGCCGCTTTTGAATCTGCCTCCTTGGTTTTCGCCGCCGGATTGGGGAAAAACTATTGTATTTCGGGTTGTCCTTTCTGTAATGCTTTTTCTTTTCTTATTTCAAGTCCTGCAGGGAAAATCGTTTTTATCGCTGAAAAACGCTGATAGCTACGCTGAACAACGCCGAAGGTTCGGTTTAGCATTTTGGCTGTTGATTGCGCTTTTTGGAATTTTTCTTTTGACAACGATTTTTTCTTTGGACAGGAATTTCAGTTTGTGGGGTTCTCCTTATCGTTCCGGTGGTTTTATCAATTTTGCTTTTTATATAATATTTGCTGTTTTAACTTTTTTGATTTTAAGAAAATCTGATTGGCAGAAAATTTGGGATTTTGCCATTTTTATCGGCATCTTAGTTTCAATTATTGCTATTTTCCAGCAATTCGGTCTGATTAGCAAAATTTTTATTTCTTTTGAAGCTAGACCGCCTTCCACAGTTGGCGGTCCCATTTTTTTAGCGATTTATCTTTTGCTTTTGAGCTTTTTGGCACTTTCTTTTGGAATTAAAGAGGTAAAACTCTGGAAAAAACCATTTTATTTTCTTTCTTTTTTATTATTTATTTTTGTTGCAATTTTCATCACCCAGACCAGGGCAGCAATGATTGGCTTTGGAATAGGATTTTTATACTTTCTAATTTTTTACCCATTTAAAAAATTTTGGCTTTCTTTTGGATTAAAAATTTTAGCTTTGACACTTTTAATTTTAGGAATTTATGGAATTTATTTTGTCAATACTCAAACCGAACTGCCTCAATTTATTCAAAAAAACAAATTTCTCAATGGCGTTACGGCTCGCCTTTCAATTAAAGCCGGTTTAGCCGACCCGCGAGTTTCCGGTTGGAAAGTGAGCTGGCAGGCATTAAAAAACAGACCAATTTTGGGTTATGGACCGGAGAATTTCTCAATTGGTTTTGATAAATATTATGATCCTTCCTTGCCGGGCATTGAAAAAATGCCAGGTGGCGTTTATAGTTGGTGGGATAGGGCTCATAATTTTGTTTTTGATATTGGGGTGACGGCGGGGGTGCCGGCTTTGATAATTTATCTTTCGCTTTTTGGCACTTTATTCTGGCAGCTCCAAAAATTAAAGACCGCGGATTTATACGGATTAAAGGCGGATTCATACGGATATTATATTGTGGTACATGGGATACAGGCAACGATTATCGCTTATTTAGTGGCGAATTTCTTTAGTTTTGATACTTTCTCTACTTATCTTATATCGTTTCTATTGATTGCTTATTCTTTGCATCTAATATATTATCCGAATCTACGAATAGTATCCGAATCTGCGAATAAAAAAATGCCGGGAACATTTCTCGGCAAGTTGGCTAAATATCGAGGAATAATAATCTTTCTTTGCTTTGTATTACTGATTTGGTTTGTCTGGGATTTCAATATCAAACCTTTTCAAATTAATAGTCAAATTAATACTGCTATTTACGAATCCCAGCATAATTTTTGTGAAAATTCTCTAAACAGAATGGAGAAAATTTTACCCTCCAGCAGTATTTTGGATAGTTATTTGCGCTTAAAATATATTGATATTATCCAAGAATGTTTGAAGCAAAAACCAGAATTAACCTTCCAACTCTCCCAAAAAGCAACCCAGCTTCTTAAAGAGGTGGCGGAAATGAGACCTTATTATACCAGAAGTTGGCTTTTGCTCGGCGGTTTCACCAACGTCTTAATTGAAAAAAATACTCGTCCTGAGCTTGCCGAAGGATTAAAAAAAGAGGCAAATGATTATTTTGCGAAAGCAAACGGACTTTCTCCAAAACACCAAGAGGTTTTTATTGAGTGGATAAAAACTGATTTATTAACTGGAGAATATCAAAAGGCAAAAACCAAGGCCCAAAAATGCCTTGATTTAAATGAGAAAATTGGCGATTGCTGGTGGTTAAAAGGACTTTCGGAAATTTATTTGGGAGAGGTTAAAAAAGCTCAAGAAGATATAAAATTAGCATCCCAAAAGGGATATCCTATCGATTCAAAAGCCTCTCTTTTACAATTAGCCAAGGTTTATGGTGAGACAAAAAATTATCAAGAGTTAGTCGAAATCTATCAAAAATTAATTATTATGGAACCCTCCAATGCCCAATATTATGCCTTCTTAGCGGTTTCCTATAAAGAAATTGGTGATTTTGAAAATGCAAAAAAAGAAGCCCTAAAGGTGTTGGAGCTTCAGCCGGAAGCCCGTGAGGAAGTAGAAGCATTTTTAGAAAGCCTCGGTCAATAGAAAGTGGAAATTAGTTATTAGAAAATAGAAATTGGTTATAGAAATTGGAAATTAGAAATTAGTCATTTTTGTGGAAATTTTTCCAACTTTTTCCAAGATTAGTAAGCTGTTTACAAGAGGTGTTATAAATTTCTATTATCTCCTCACATAATTTTGTATCAATATATTGAGAATAAGCATCCATACAAACTGAGAGATGGTGAATCATTTCATTGCATTCTCCAATGGTGTCATCAATATATTTTTGCCAGTTTTTCTTTTGATATCTTTTAGCGAAACCTTCGGCGATTAAGGCTGGCCCTGCCTTACAAGCTCTCCGCATTTGATCGCCTAAATCATATTTTTCTTCTTTTGGTAGTTTAGGAATAATTTTAGTCAAAACTAAAATCATTGCTCGATAAAGGTTTTGATAAACTATCAGGTCTTGGAATTTCTTTATTGTTTTTTTCTCACTATTTTCCATTTTCTAATTTCTATTACTATTTTCCATTTTCTAATAACTGCTTTCTAATTTCTGGTTGGCGACAGCTCGGGTTAAGGGGCCAAAATAACCGGTCCCTTTTTCTAAAATTACTTAATTAATTTTCTTCTTTTGAGATAATCTTCTTTTCCTTTCTTTAAAAAGATATCGACAATTTCAATTCTTTTTTCTTTTGAAAATAGGGCAAATAAAATTCGCCACCGACCAATCCGGAGGCGATAGCCAAATTCAGTTCCCTGAAGTTTTTTCACTTTTGGATGTAAAAAGGGGCTAACTGATAACTTCTTAAATTCCTCATATAATTTTTCTTTCAAATTCTGAGTTAATTTCGCAAATTCCTTTTCTGCCCGTGGAGTTATAATCACCTGAAACATTATTTTAGTTTATATTTTCTCTTCAATTCTTTTAAAGAAATTCCCTTTTGCCCTCTGGTTTCCTGATAAGCAATATTAAACCTAACGGCATCTTCTAAATCCTCAAAGATTTCTTTGATTTTTTCCCACTCTTTCAAAGGTAAAATTACCACCGGTTTTTCACCCACCTTTATTAAATTTTTTTCAAGAACTTTCACCATATATTTTGATTATAGAAAATTATTTTTTCGTAGTCAAGAGTTAATATTTGAACAGTCCGCTATCTACCTAAAAGTTCATTAATCTTCGCTCTCGTCATTTGGCCAACATAACCTGTCCCCTTCTCTAAATTAAGAGGCTTCAAAATTTCATCGGCGTATTTTTCTTGGAAGCGGATGACTGCGGATTGGGTCAGATTTAAAAAATTTCCGGTAATCAGGCCTTCAGGATAAATTTCTGGGCCTTGAGCTTTCAAAAATTCTTGGAGACAACTAACTTCTGAATTTTCCATCATTCCAAAATAAAGATTATTTTCAAATTTTTGGCAGGAAATTGGACGTGTCCCTATTATGGCGGCGATTTCGGCTTGGACCCTGGCAATTTCTTTTTGTAAAAAATCAATTTGTGCCAAAAGCCTTTCTTCTTCCTCTTTTTCTAATTCTTCTTTTGTTTTTTCAACAGTTGAGGCTTTCCAGGAGAAGAAATAATCGGACTCTAAACCATTAAAACCAGAGATTTTATTTTCGATAAGGGGAATGATAGTAAAAGAGCTATAATTTTCATTAAATTTAGTTAGAGTAAAACTTCCCTTTTGTTCTTTATCTAAAAATAAATTTTCAATTGAACATTTTACTTGATTATCACAAAGCAAATAAGGAACTTTAAAATTAACTCTATCATCACCATCAAACTCAAAGGTTAAAGTTCCTCTTCCACCAACAATTTTATGCCAGTTACCTGCCCAATTTTTAGTGATATTAAGAGTAGACAGACTACTGTTACCAAAAAGAGGTAAAAAATTAGTTTGGGGAACTACCCTAATGTTTTTTAAATTTGGGTTTAAATAACAATATTGGGAGCCAAAATTACAATCATTTACTAAAACAGTAATTGTCCAATCGGTAAAAATTTGAGAAAAGTTTTCTTTAAAACCATTTTTTTCTAATGCATAATTTATTGAGGGGATTCCAACTTTTTCTGACTGCAAAGAGTCAATTAAAATTTCTTTTCCGTAACGGTCAACCAAATATTGGATAAAAAGATTAACTACTCCGTAATCGTATTTAGAATTTGACCATTCAGTTAAAGAATCAGTTGGTTTTCCTAAAAAATTTCGAACTCTACGTTGAAGATTACTCCCTTCGTAAACATCGTCGTAACCCAAAAGGGTCGGTGCATATTCTGACCTCGTTTCGTTTAGCCAAATCTCTTCTTCCACTCCGTATTTTGCTTTCTGGTTGAAAGTAATCAAATGCATAAATTCATGGGCTAATAAACTTTTGGTATATGATTTGTCAATCTGCTGAGAGTTTAAATAAACCATTTCTCTTTCATTAGACTCCGGATTTTGAATTCGGCGATATTCATCGCCGGAATTAAAATAGCCACCGGCTTCCTCAATCATCGGATGTATTAAAACAGTAATCCTCTCATCTTTGTCAATTCCCGGTTTCCATTCCGAACCAAAAGTTGAGGTTAAGGTTGGATAAATTTTATTCTCAAATTCTAAAGAAAGATTAGCTAATGTCTGATTGACTTCGTCCCGCTTCTGATTATCTAAAGAATTCCACCAATCATCATCAATATAAAAATAAAGCTTATCAGCAATTTTTTGGAGAGTGGCGACAAGTTGATTTCTTTTTAACAAATCATAATCTGAGTCAATAAAAAAATTAACTCTCTGACTGAGATAATCAGCTTTAGCCATCAATGGCATTAAAAGGAAAAACGCCGCTATTAAAATTATTTTCTCTCTGTGATTTTTAGACATCTTTGATGAATTATTTAAAAATTAAAAACTTGGAATTATTTTTTAATTATATCACCTCAGTAAAAATCAGCAATTAATCAGTAAAACAAAAAGCCACCCGAGAAGGTGGTCTTTTTGTCCCCCACAAGGAAAGGGTTAATAATTCTTAGCGATTTGCTAGCTAAACTACTTATAAAGTGTCTGTGAATCGGTTGGTAAGTTCTTAACCAAGTATTCGTTGTTCCAATCGGAAGTACCTGTACCGTGACTGGAAGCTGATTGGTCGGTCCAGACAAAGGAAGCACCAGTTGTAACTACGGTTGCAGAAGCAGCCGGAGCAGCGTAGGCATTGACAGGTTGAGCAATATTAGTGTTAATATTGTCACCTACTGCTAATGATCCGCTCACAGTTGCTTTCAAAACATAGGTCTTAGCGCCACTGATTTCTAGTTCAGCAGCAGGAACAAAGGAAATAGTACCAGAGGTTTGGGTTCCATCCAGGGTGGGACTTACAGTAGCTGTACCAGTGATTTGGATACTGGAATCAGCATCCCAAAGAGTTGGACTGGCAATTACTGGAGTAGCTGTCTTGGTGACAGAAAAGATTATCTTATTCCAACCAATTGTACCGGTACCACCTGAAGAAACAGAGAATTTAGCTAAGGTTACAGTACCAGTGCTCAAAGTTGAAGTTGGTAAAGTAACATTGGTGATTGTCGGAATGCTGGCATAAACATACACAGCATTACCGGCATGGGTAGTTCCGAGTGATATATCAGCCTCAACTCCGTTAGAAGCTGCAATAGCTTTACCAGAACTCAGAGTAACCAGTAAACTAGCACCAGAAGTACCCCCACCAACACCAACCGTACCTAACTCAAGCGCAACGGTTAATACCTTGCTGGCGTTAGCGTTAACGCTAAATGAGCCAGTACCTGAACTTGGCAAGTTGAAGGTTACGGTAGTTGCACCAGGCAGAGTTGCTAACACAGTAGCGCCATCCTTCAAAGTTACATTCTTGACAGCACTGGCATTAGCGATTGTTAATACAACCTGGCTAAGGGAGTATTTGTCGTTAACGGCTGCTAATTTGAAGGCGGCAGCATCAATTGTTTGGTTGTCAGCAACAATTCTTGCACTTGGAGTGGTAGCATCAGTGGTTGCAGTGAATGAGCCGGCAGCAGCTGTAATTGTTTGGCCATCTACAGCACCGGTATTCTTTGACTGACCAGATAAGGCAGTTGTTCCAGTGATAGTGGTAGTTGCCTTGATTGAGTGAGTTGCTGTGATACCCGAACCAATTGAAGCATAAATCTCCACCGGGATAGAAGCATTCTTGGCTAAGGTGTAGGTTATTGACCAAGAGTTGCTGGTAGCACTGACACTGGATTTGACAGTAGTGGTCTTATCACCGTATTTCAGATAGACATTACTTAAGTCAACGGAAGTGAAGGTGGTGCCAGTAACAGCACTAAAGTCAACTGAAATGGTGTTAAGATTAATATCTTCAACGTTATTGGTATTGGTCAGGTTGAAATCAGCTAATTTGTAAGCTGTCTGAGGAACAACAGTGCTCTGGTTAGTGTAGTTAGTGTCCTGGGCTAAAGTAATGGTACCCTCGGCAACTACCAGCCTGTTGGCTTGGTGGGTAGCAGCGGCAGAAGAAGGAACATTGATTCTACCCATTGAAACTGTTCTTTCAGCATTACTTGAACCGGTTAAGAAGGATACCTGAATAGTAGAGTTACTAGCAATATCATTAGTACCTTCGTTATCAAAGATATCAGCTCTAAATTCGACACTGGCTGGAGAACCCGGCTTTACGGTGAAGTTAGTAGTGAATTCTTGACCCGAAGCATATGCATCAGCACAGGCCACATGGGTTGTACTACCAACTTGGGAACCATCAACCATGATTCTACCATTTCTCAGGGTTTGATTAGCATCGGTACCGCTTACATCAATACCAACAGTCAAGGTTTCTACCTTAATTGGTTCACCATAGGCAGTGAAGGTCCATTTACCAAGAGTTACATCAGAAGCATTATTGGTAACATTACCAGTTGGAGAATCAGTTGCCTTCTCTACGACCATAGTTCCTGCGTTAACAGTTATTTCATCTGTTGAAGCAGGGGTCCCTGTAGGAGAAACCGCTACTCCATATTGGGAATCGGTTAATTCAATGTCAGCAGCGTTTCTAAGCGACATTTGAATTTTGTAGGAAGAACCGCCAGTCACATCAGCTAAAACCTTGACCACTCTACTACCGGTAGTTAAGGTTTTTGAGAATGCGAAGGTAACATACTTATTAGCATCCAAGCTGTCAGCCTGGGCAACCTGAACTCCATCGACTAATAAGCGGAAATTCTTAATATCCGCAGAAGGAATGGAATTGATTTGCCTTAATGCTAATCTGGTGAAGGTTACATCTCTGTTGGATATGGTAAAGGTTGATTCCCAAACTCTGACATCGTTTTCAGGATCGGTTGTGGCAGCAGAAGAAGGTAAAGGAGTACCCACCGCCACAGTAGCTAAGGTAGCAGAAGCAAGGCTGTGAAGAGCGCCTGAAACTGGTAAACCACTAACAGTTCCTTCTGAAACTGTTACAGCAGTTAACTGAACACCAACCATTTCACCGGCAGTTCCAGCCAAAGTGGCTTTAACATCAATGGTTCTGGAACCTGAAACCGCCAAACTCAATCCGGTAATAGTAATCAAACTTCCGGATGAAACAGAGGCAGCATCAGTTAATCTGGTTGAACCCTCAAAGAGATAAACGTTTGAGAGAGTTGTATCTGCGGAAACGCCGATTCTCTTTAAAGTTACACCAGTAATAGTGCCAGTACCTGTAAACTTAAAGCTTGCCAATTTGGCTAAGCCTTGGCCTACAACTAAGACACTAGAAGCTGGTGAACTCGGGTCAAGAGATGCTGTTAAGCCTAAAACTGCAGCCGGACAATCAGCTGGACAAGTAGCAGTGGTTTCGCCTGTTTCGCAGACTCCATTACCACAGACTACAGCAGCCGGACAATCAGCCGGGCAGGTAGCAGTGGTTTCGCCTGTCTCACAGGTTCCATTACCACAAACTGCAGCCGGTGGAGCAACAACCAAAAGCGCGTTTAACTTAACTCTAGTTTTTGCTCCAACATAACCGGTCGGGGCAAATCCAGGAGCAATCGGATCCAAAATCTCGGTTCGGTATTTCTCCTGGAATTTAACAACCGCTGCCTTGGTTAAAGCACCAAAGTAGGTTGTTTCATTACCAGGAGAACCAGCGCCGGTAGCAGCTACCTGAGTATCAGCGCTTTGATTCAATAGTGCCTGTAAGCACTTGACATCATTGCCTGACATCCCAAGTTTTAAGTTTCGGTCAAAAGTAATTCCTGAGCAAGCAGCTGGAATACCGGCAGCCGGAGCCGCTTGTAAAGCAGCTAATTGAGCTTGCAATGCAGTCAATTGGGCTTGCAATGCGGCAATTGAGGCTGCGAGTTCCTCAGCTGTTGCACCAAAAACTGGGCTAACTAATGAAACAGAAAGAGTCAATGCAGTAACAACCGCTACAATCTTTTTCTTTATATTCATTTTCGTTTTTACTTTTTAGTTTTTATTTTTTAGTTTTTTCCGTCGCGTCGACCATTTTGCTCGCGACCTTACGTATTGGTCACGAAACCGCGACTCTCAATATTATGGTTGACTCAAAATCAAAATTGTCAATGCCTCTAAATAATTTCCAGCCTCAAATTCTTTTTCTGCGTTCTCTAGTGCGATTTTTCCTTCATCAGTCAAAGTTCGATTTTTAAAATCTCCAATCAAATATTCTGCCTGAGTTTTATAAAAATCATTTAAGGATTCTTCGGTTTCTTCACTTCCAATATTTATGCCTAAAGATTTTTCTGCCTTTTCTTTATTTTTTGCCAATTCCAAACTTTTTTCAATAGTCTCTCTATCTATTTTTTTTGATTTTACCAAATTTTTTGCCGTTTCAGAAATACTCGCCTGAACCTCATTCATTGCCGGAGCCAATTTCTTGACCTCATTTTTCTCGGCAATTTGATTTAATTCTTCTAATCTTTTATTTGCCAATTCAAGATTCATTTTTGGTTTTTCCTCTTCTGAAACAAAAATTGCCTGAGTTTTTTCAACAATCCTCTTTAATGGAAAAAGTAGTTCGCCGGGCAAAGCAGCGAAGGAAAATTCCAAAAGCCCTATTAAAATCAAAAACAAGAAAAGGCCAGCATAAACTGGCTTAAAAAATGGAAATAGGGACACGTCCATTTTTTCCTCACCTAAAATCTGGCTCTTAGTCAAAACCACCCAGTCTTTTCTGGGTTTTATCTGGCGCAATTTCCTGATTTTGCCAATGAGTTCATTTTCAGTCATTATATAAAATATGACGAATAATTGGCTAAAATATTACACCTATTTTTGATTATTCACTGTTTATTGATGCCCGAAGGGCTTGGAGAGCCCGGGAAAGTAGGACACGGGTAGCTTCCTCTGTCCTACCCAAGAGATTAGCCACTTCTGGAATCGGCAGATCATCCAAATAATGCCAGATAATGACATTCTGATAATCTTCACTTAACCCAGCCAATGCTTTTCTAATTATGTTGACGTCAGACGTCAACATGGCTTTTTCCTCTAAATTTTGCCTTGGGTCGGAAATCGGACGCCCTAAATCAGCCGAAACAATCTTTGCCTTCCCCTTTTCTCGATAAAAATCAATAACCAAATTTCTGGCCGTTTTATATAAATATGCCTGGATATTCTCAATTTCCTGGTTTCCATTTCGGTAAGTTTCCCAGGTTTTTAAAAAAGTTTCCGAAGTCAAATCCTGGGCAATTTCTTGGGAATTGACCTTAAAAAAGATAAACCGATAGATTTTATTGATATATCGGTCATAAATTTTGCTGAAAATTTTTCTTAGATTCGCCATATATTATATATTATATGTATGTCCTACCCCTCCTTCAATTGGTAAAAAGTCTCATTTCTCTCGCCTATTCTCTCAATTATACCTCGTTTAAATAAATTTTCAAAATCTCTTCGAAGAGTTCTTTTGCTAACTTCCGGAAAAATTTGTTTTATCTGCCAAACCTGAGCCTTTTCTTTTTCCTTTAAAACTGCTAAAATCTTTTCCTGTCTCTCATTCATTGAATTTTGCACAGGTCTGACGTCAACATTTTTCACTGGGGAATTTTTTATTTCTAATTTTTCTAAATTTTCTTTTAATTTACTATATTTTTCTTGGAGATTCAAGATTTCAGTTGGCGAAACCCAATTTTGGCTTTTTGCCACCTCAAAAAAACCATCCAAAACATCTAAATTAACCAACTCCGGGTGTTGGTTATGCTCTTGTTTAACGTCTAAGGTTAAACATTTGGCCAAGATCTCGTCTCCTATTTCCCGCATTTTATATCGCAAGGGTTCCTTTTTCGGAAAAAGCAAAGTCAGGCGATAGAGTTCATTTGTAATTTGCAGCAAAAAATTTTTATCCATAAGGGGTAATTATAAAACTATAACAAAAATAAAAAACGAGGTCAAAAAAATCGCCAGAAGAGACGGCAATATCGTTATTATTTGGTTGATATGGCTTAGAAAGACCGTGGACAGTATCCCACAAATTATCTCAAGTTTGAGTTGGAAGTGAAGGTTTAGGAAAATAAAAATCGCCTTTTTGACGATTTTTGATTCGGTCAATCTATGTTATCCGAATATCTCACAAACTTTATTATTGTTCTTTGGTTGTCTAATATTTAACTTAAATTTTCGCAGAAATACCATAAGGTCTCATAATCCAAAGATTAAATTTTGTATTAGGCGGTGTTTGTTCGGTTAAAGAATGATTTAAATTGTCTTCAATACACTTTATGACTATTTTTTTATCAGCAGAAATATAGGTTAAATTCTGATTCCATTTAGCAGAAATGGCGCCGGTGATTATGTCACAGAGTTGTGATAAAGGACAAATCTTAGAATCACATTGAGACAAATGATTAATTTTTTGATTTAGACCCCTTTTGATAAAAGAAGACCCTAAAAATTGTTTCAAATTTAAACTTTGATCTCTTATCCAACTTTCTTTATCTAAAATAATATCAAGCGAAGTCACTGTTGGAAGTCTTTTCATTTGTTCTTTAAGCAATACATAATAAGTAGCCGAAAACATTTTACCCAAATCATTATTATAATATTTTGGTTTATTTACTGTCTTATCAAGTAAAATAACTTGGATATCTAGTGGAAAATTTTTAAAGCTCAATGTGATGAATTTTGTATATTCATCAACTTTTTGAGAAGTAATGTAAGACCATTTTAATTCGCCCCATATTTTTTCTTTTAAGCGGTAAGTAAAAACAGCTTCCGCATATTTTGGAAGCTTATCTTTTGGGATCCAAACTGAACCAATCACCCAATATTTATCTTTTTTTGACTCTCCGCTAATATCACAGCAAGTAAACACGAAATTTAAAGAATAGTTTTTAGATAGTAGTGAGATTCTCGGTTATTTTTTCAAGTCGTTTTTCGTATTCAGTTTCTTTTTTGTCGTTTCTTACTATTCTGTGAGCTTCAATATTTGATTTTTCTAATTCAAGAATTCCTTTAATGATTTTAGCGTCTTCTTTTGGTATTATAATATTTTTTTTTGCACAAGTTTGTTTTTTCATATTTATTTACTTTTTTTATTTACCTTATTTTATATTGTTTTATTATATCATCAAAAAGACCTGTCAAGTAGTTAAATATAGTGAGTATGCCACAACAACACGTAAGGGCTAAAAAGCCCAAAAGGAAAAAAAGAGTACCATTAGGCACTCCATTATCTGGAAAACATTACCCGACACGATAGGACGATTATTTTAATCGTTGTTTTAGGTCGCTGATTCCGTATTCTATATTATTTAGTTTGGTGTTTAAATCATCTACCTTATCATTGATTTCCTTTGCCTTTCTAAAAGTATCGTGGGAATAGGCCGCAAGAGAGATTGCACAACCGCCACTACATCTAAAACTACAAGAATGAATATCGCAAGGGCTCACCTCATTGGGAAAAAATGGACAATAATTAATCATAATATTAAAAATTACCCTTAATTTACCTGACCTTTGATAGTTATTTTCCGTATTTCCTTAAGAAGTAGAGAATTAGGGTTGCTGACAAAAAGTAAGCCCACACTGGTTCAATATAATAATTACACCCACCCAATATGGGACCACATAGACGATAGCTTGACATTATTCCATAAGTCGCCCAAGCTATTGTTCCAATTTCAGCGATAGTAATTAAAATTTTCTTAATTTTTTCTTTCATAGATTATCTTACCATTATCGGCTTTTATTAACTGCAATAAACGACTTAATTCGCTGTGGGCTGGAGTGGTATCTAATAATTCATACAAGTCCGAAAGTATTGTTTCTAAACTAATTAGCCTAATATCACAATTGATTAAATTTCCCTTAAATAAAGGGAAATTCTCCCATAAATTCTTATCACCTTCATACCGAGTTACAATGAGATAAAAAATAAATGTATTTTGTCCAGTCAATTCTTTCACCTTATCCTTTAATGCTTTCGCCCAAGTTTTATCGGCTAACTCTCTAAAGGTTTTCCAATATTCTCTACCGCTGATTATTTTTCCGCGATTTTCTAAAAAACCTAACTCACTCTCAATATTTAAGCCGACCTGCCAACTTTTACAGCTTCCGACAATAACCCTTGATTTTCCTTTCTGAAGAGGGTGAATACCTAAAATATCTATATCAGAATGGACTGAGTATTTTTTATTTTTAATGCTGGGCCTGTATTTTACGTTATGCTGTGTAAAATATCCTTTACTTCTAAAATAATCCTCTGCTACTTGTTCTAAAATATCATTTATCATAAATATTTTCTTATCTCTGTAAGTATTTCTTTTCTGGTCTTAAATTATCATTTTTTCGGTTTAAAAACAAGCTGATTTAAAATAAAAATTGCCCAGCGATGGGTTTTTTTA
>Ga0315280_10000685_pt1 | contig 62067 bp, 66 predicted proteins | sample YL17G06_40_MG_FD_203697 | JGI IMG/M metagenome (GOLD analysis project Ga0315280, IMG submission 203697) | Sediment microbial communities from Yellowstone Lake, YNP, Wyoming, USA - YL17G06_40 | ecosystem: Environmental > Aquatic > Freshwater > Lake > Sediment | place: USA: Wyoming | collected... | reverse complement strand
CAGCCCTCTCCATCAATCCCACAGACTCCATCTTCACGTCTGCTGCCTCCGCCCTAGCTCGGACATAGCTGACGAGAATAGATCCAACGAGAGCTGTCAAACCCCATGATAGATCGCATAAACCGCCTAAGATGATTCCACAAATCACTAGGGCGTCCGCATAGCGGTCTGACAATGAGTCTAAGACTTCTCCAAAACTAGAGGATTCGTCGAATAGTTCTGCCATCAATCCATCGATGATGTCCAAAAAACCCGATAGGAAAAACAGGGCTGCGGCGATCGGTACCAAAAGTTCATCTCTCTGGGCCAAACAGTACAAAGACGCTGATATTACGGCAAGCAGTAGACCAACGACGCTAACTGAGTTTGGAGTAAATCCTATAGAATGAATTGCTCCAGCTATCCCCTTCATCATCGATCGAACCTTTTTCTTAACCATTGTCAACAATCTTGATCTCAGCCCGTCGCGTAAGCTCATTTGCATATTGGTTTAACGCGAATAAAAAAGTCTTCCAGCTCGAAGAGAGAGCTGAATAACACAGTGACAATCAGTTCAATAAGAGATATTTTGGCTTTAAACCCCTCTTTCTAAAGATCTTTGAGACATCCTTGACAACTTCTTTGCAACTACATTCCTGAAAATAGTGAAGATGCGTTTGGCATCCGCTTCTGCAGTCCGTAGATCCAAAGCCTTTAGCGCAAACTGTTGTCTCTTGTAGATCCTCGATTCCCCGTGAAATATCACATTCTCCAAACCCGTTGGCTTCAGAAAGAACTACCCCCTGTGCCACGGTACCCTTTGAACCAAGAAGGAAATCTATGTGCCAATGTCCTCGCTTCTTCGGGCCCATGTAGTAGGTAATTCTATTTCTTAGGTTCGGCGAGCGCGTGCCTAGTGCTGAGCCCGTGTAGCTGTAATAGCCCTTGAGAAAGACGTACGAGCCAAGTCTACCCACCACGATCCTTTCGCGTACTGTCTTTCGGATGATGAGCACGTAGATTCCCGGTTTAGTCGGGATGTCTTCAAGCCTCAATTCTGCCCACTTAGCCTTATCGGATCCGATCTGTCAATCCGTGTCGCCTTTATAAACGAGTGGTCTACAACGATTTAATAAGTTAGGTGGGTGGTTGACGATGGGTAAGGTATCAAAGGGCGTGACCTGCAGCGTATCCGGCTGCAAAAAAGCTGCTGTCCGATCGATCTCCGCTGACAAGGCTCATGCCGCCGAGCTAAACGTCGGTGGCGTTATGAGAGCCTACGTCTGCGATGAACATTACAAGGAATTGAAGAAGAAATTGAAAAAGGACAGAACAGTTGAGAAGTGGCGATGGGGCATTTCCTAGACTAATCTTGAGTATCGATCCCAAAATCTGGAAGTTTGAAAGAACGTCGCCACGTCTCGCATATGGTTCTATGGCAAAACGTTCTATCCCCTCTTAAAGAGACATATGCTGGTAATTCTAAATACATTCAAAGAGACTATGCGTCAAGGTGTCAAGAATGAAGGTCCTTCTAATACATGCTGACCACTTCGGATACGAAACAAAAGAGAAGGCGATCAAGAACCCCGAAGATATCTCCATCGATAAGAGAAAAGGCTCCATGGACGAAGTTCTCGTCGCATTCTGTACGGTTGAAAAAGTTGATGAGAAGAACCCCGAGGATATTTCGCAAAAAGCTTCGGATTCGATCGACGACGTTGCCAAGCAGGTAAAGGCAAAGAACATCATGATATATCCTTATGCTCATCTTTCACCTGAGCTCGGATCAAGAGACAAGGCCATACCCTTGTTGAAGGACATTGAAACCAATCTGAGAAGCAGAGGATACAACGTCGCGCGAAGCCCCTTTGGTTGGTATAAATCTTTTGAGATCAAATGTAAGGGTCACCCTCTATCCGAACTTTCGAGATCTCTAGTGCCAACCGAAGTTTCAGGCAAGACTATGGAGGAAAAGGTGAAGGAGCGCCGTAGCGAGTTTATTGTGCTCGAGCCTGATGGAAAGAGCCATACTCTAGACCTAGAAAACATCGGTAGCTGCAAGGTTTTGAAAAGTTATCCTTTACTGAAGCAATTCGTCGTTAGCGAGACGGTTGGAGAAGCTTCACGTGAACCTCCTCCTCATGTTAAGCTGATGCAACGGCTTGAACTCGTTGGCTATGAGCCCGCTTCCGATATAGGGCACTTCAGATTCTATCCCAAAGGTGCCTTGATGAAGAGGCTTCTCGAAGATTATGGAAAGGATATCGCTGTTAAACGTCTGCGTGCCATGATGATTGAGACGCCTCTCATTTATCGGCTCGATCAGCCAGACATTGCTGGCCAAGCCTCCAGCTTCAGAGAGCGCGACTACCGCTTCGAGGTTGATGGCAAAGGGCTCCTCCTTAGATTTGCAGGAGACTTCGGCTTATTCAGGATGATGAAAGACGTGACCATGAGTTACAAGCAGCTCCCAGTTCGTATTTACGAGTTGTCGCCTTCGTTCAGATTGGAACAGAGCGGAGAATGTGTGGGCCTCAAAAGGCTACGCGCTTTCACTATGCCCGACATTCATTGCTTCTGCCGAGATCTAGAACAAGGTATGAATGAGTATGAGGAACTGCTCGAGAACTACACGGAATTGATATCATCTATGAAGATCGATTTTGCCCTAGCGTTCAGAGTGGTCAAAGAGTTTTATCTGGAAAACAAGGAATGGTTTGTTGAACTGCTTAACATCGTGAATAAGCCGGCTTTGATTGAACTGCTGCCTGAGATGAAGCATTACTGGATCGTGAAGCACGAATTCCAGTTTATTGATTCTGTCGGCGGCAGCGCTCAGTTGAGCACCGTACAATTGGATGTGGAGGATTCTAAAAGATACGGAATCTTCTACGCCGATGCAGACGGAGAGAAGAAAGGTTGCATAATTCTGCACAGCTCCATCGGATCCATCGAACGGTGGATTTACGCCCTGCTCGAGCAGGCCGAAAAGATGAGGAGAAGAGAAGAACCTCCTATGTTCCCCGTATGGTTAAGTCCGACTCAGGTTCGCATAATTCCGGTTTCGAAGGACTATCTGGATTTTGCAAAAAAAATCGCTGAAGAGATTGAGACACGTGGAATAAGAGTAGATGTTGATGATAGGGAGCAGACAGTTTCCAGTAGAATCAGAGAAGCGGAGGTTGAGTGGGTTCCCTACGTTGTGGTCGTTGGAGAGAAAGAGCAGAAGAAAGGAGAGGTCTCTGTTAGGATTCGTGAAAAAAGAGAAGGAATGACTATGACGGTCGAAGACTTAATTGGCGTAGTTGAGAAGAAGATTGGCGATAGGCCTCGACTTCCATTGAACTTTCCTAGACTTCTATCGATGAGACCAAAATTCGTGTAACTCGGTGCTCAAAAAAGTTAAGGGGGAGCGTGCTTATCTTCGCGATCTTCGATAGCCGCCCCTTCTATCCCCATATCCTTGGTTTCTGTACGGCGGGCGGAAGGTCGGGTATCGTCTTTCTTCTTCATATTGTTTATCGGACAGATTGTTCCCCGTGTTAACCTCTCCAATCGGGGAATCTTCGACTGCTTCAAACTCACCATATCTGCCAAGATTCAGTCGCATGGAACCCTTGAATAGGTTTACATATGCATTCCTGATTCTAAGGGTGTCTGCTACGTTTATCTTGTCGATGCTTTCATCCCAAAGCGTCAAATATACGGAGGCGGTTTCGTCTCCGACTAGGGCGTCAGCAACGCGGTGGGTTGAACCGTCTCTTCTCGATAGGATCTCTCTTATTTCGCTCTTGGAGGCGACCTTCACAACGGTGTTCACGCCTCGTGATTCAGGTTTCAGTTGATCCACTTTTATGAACTCTTCAGCTTCTGGCACTTCAGTTGACATTTTACAACACTCGTTTTTTGGTAAACTGGTGTTCTGCTGTGTTCTTAAAGGTTACGTTTGCTTTTTTTTACGTGGAGCTGTCGAGACGTTTCTTCATGTTTTCCAAGTATTGTTCGCCTTCGAAGATCCACCCTTTCCTCTCAGAATACAGCTCCGTTGGCAACCATCTCAAAGACCTTCTTCTGCTCACCCATTTTCCAACCATATGAAGCCAGCATTTCTTGGCAACACCGGTCTGGATTACGTACGAGTCGATGATGTGAAAGAGCTGTTCGATGTCTCCCGTCGGTACAAAGATCATAGAGATCAATCCTTCCAAGCTGCCTGTGACTGCTACGCCCTGCCACAAAGGCAGCTCATTCAAGGCTACAGTGAGGGCTTTGGTTGTGTCTTCATCGCAGTCAATCGCGACTAACGCTACCTCGTCTAAGCCTACGCGGTAAGATCCCATTATCGGTTGAATGATGCCTTGATTCATCATTCTACTTGTCTTTTGACCGACGTAGACGCCTGTGATTCCTAGGTTTCTGCCGATTTCAGTATAAGATGAACGCGCGTCAAGTATGAGCTGGTTTACGATCTGCAGGTCTAACCTGTCTAGTCTAGCTTGTAGTTTAGTTTCTTTCTTTTTCTTCGCTGCTTCGTACAGTACGTAATACCAGCCTTTTTCAAACAGAAACTCTTTGACCCATAGTCCCCATTCATCCCAATGGACGTCCCAGCCACTCTTGTTGGCATCGTAGTATCGGAAGTTAATGTTGTAGTATTGGTCTTTCACCTTACATAGGGCGTGGTTCTCAACGAGGTATCTTCGTCTTAGTTGGTTCAAATACTGCTGCAAATAATCTTCCGCAGCGGGCGGTAAGTCAAACTGTATGCACAGGTTCATGGGCCCGAAGGTCTTGTGAATCTTAGTGCAGTATGGTATTTCCCAGAAGAGGTCTGCTACAAGTTTCTCTTTTCCTGGAATCACCTTGAGTAGCAGGAAGTACTCGGATAAGCCGATTCTGTTGATATCAACTAGTACGCTGAACCACAGGTTTGTTTTTCGGTTCAGCTCATCGATCATCCTTTTGGTGGTGGGCGCAGTAAAACCAATCCTTTGCGATATTGCCGTCAAGGATGCCCTTGGACTGGCGGCAAGGGTCTCTAGAATCTTCAGCTCAACGTCGTCTATTTTGACTTTCCTCGGTTTCAGTGCAAGCATGTCCAGAATCGTCTGGTATTCTGTGTCGCCGATGTATGGCCGGAACTTAGCGACACTGTTAATGCGCGAAAAGACCTCTTTTAAGAATTCTGTGCCGACGATGCTCTCTCGTCGAGCATAGTATCCTGTGCCGTCGAACTCTTTCGACTCCTTTCTTAGACCATGTCTGGCGAAGATCCAGAAATCTCCAGCGACGTCGCCTTCGAGGATCTTATACGCGCAGTAGTCTGATTGTTCGTAAATCCACTCTATCCTGTCTAAAGCGCTGTGTTGGAAGAGGCGAGCTGCTTCTCGGGCGATCAAGCCTCGTCTCAAAGCGTCGAAGTACAAGTAGGGCGGCTGAATGTTCAAGACGTTTAGGATCGGATAGAACGCGGTTCCCCAGAATTTGGTTCCTTCATTCTCAAGTTGCCATGGGTCGTGGAAAGAGACGACCTGGAGTCCTTCGACCTCTTTCCCTATACCTCCTTTGGCAAATCCTGTGAGTACTTCCATAGCCTTCATGTATTCTGAGAGTTCGCCTTGAGCTTTGTCAAGTTTCCTCGGAAGTTCGCCTTCCGGGTTCCACTCTTGATCCAGTAGCATATTTACCTGACTCATAAAGGGGTTGGATGCACCGGTCTCAAAACCGTCTAACCGTGTCTCGAGAAGGTCCCATGACTCTAAGTGAAGAACCTCAGAGAGGTTCGCGACATTGATCAGAAACCTTCTTCTTGCAGCCAAGTTCTTGAACTTGGATACGGAATTCTCGAAGCAGACGGACATGGCCTTTGCTAACAGGCATTTGCCGTAGTCGAAGGACGCCTTCTTTATGCTATCGTCGCGAGTTATTGCCGGTATAAGGGATGGGCTGATCTTTGCGTAATCCTTTGGTTCGTAGAATCCTCTGCATAGGCGGAAGATTGCCTCGTTCTTTTGTCCTTCGTCCATCGGCACTGTGTCAACGATGCTTCTCATGAGGGCAGAGAATTTTACTGTTCCCATGGGAGATTGCCTGAAGACGTCTTCCCAGGCTCCCTTCAGCTTCGTAATCTCAGAGGGGTTCATCGTACTCAATCCGAATGCGCCCGACATTTTTATATTTTTCATTTTCACCTGTCAGACTGCGATATGTCGAAACTGGGCACAGGAAGTTTTTGCCGAAATAAGCCGTTCTTGCAGGCATTTATTGAAAATCTTTGCAATTCTTATATGAATTGATAAAATAGTCGAATCCGTGATCTTTTTGGCGAAATACGCGTATTTTCTGACTTATTTTTCTGTCAAACCAAATCTTATTATCATATTCCGGCGGATCATGGGTCGGTGAAAAAAATGCCGATAGGTCCAGGAGATCCAAGACCACTGTAAAATGAGGGAAAGACATGGCGAAGACATTACCATTGAACAGCGAAAACTACTCTGTCAGAATGTTAAGTGTAAGCAGGCTACTGAAAGCTGCGTCGAAAGAGGTTCTGTACAAAGCTGGTGAGAACTCGGCCTCTGAAGAATTCCATGGATTCGTCGCCAAAGACTTGAATGGAGCCTTGTCTCTTATCGCAGAATTCTACGCACGCCGCGGACTGGGAAGACTTGTCATAGACGGAGCTGAGACGGGGTTCCTGCTGGTGAGGAACTATGATTGCGCCACCTGCTCTGCGGCTGAAAACGACGGACAGACATACTGTTGGATCGACGCGGGATTCATTGCAGGTGCGTTGAGAAGGATGCTGAATACTGACTTTGTGGTCATTGAGACAAAGTGTCATGGCACAGGCTCTGAGCACTGCGAATTCCTGATAGCAAAGAGTCGAATGTCGAAAAGAGGATGAAACCCTCATTTTCCCCTTTTTTTTAGTTCTCCAGCTTATGCACAAAGCTTACGCTAGAGGATTTCATCGCCCCCGAGCCTTTGAAGGGTCTTCGACTTTATTCTTATAGGAATTTTTTCTTCTTCCATTTTTTCCTCTTCAATCGTCTTCCGTTTGACGGTCAAGCCACATACGCCGTTCGCTAGAAGACGTCCTCTGACACAAATTACATAGTTGCATGTGGTTCCGGCACAGATGTCGTCAGCCCATCGACAGTAAAGCTTAGATCCTTCTCTGACCAAGGCATGTTGTCCGCATCTAAAGAACTCACATTCAGGAAAACAGTGTTTTTCTGAGCTGGACAAAATCAATCTCACGCTATCCCGAATCGGGATCGTTCAAAAACCATAGGTCTGCTGGTGTTTCGATTCAAGGACTGCACTCTATTTGGCTTTTTTCCCTTTTTTAACTTTTCGATTGTCGCTCGTGCTGTCAGCTCAAACGATCAATGCCTGTACTTGACTCAATAAGAGGGGCGTTATTTCTGGTTCTCTAGGGGGTATGGGCCCTATGTCGTTCTTAACAGGTTTAGTATGGATCCGATGATATCTCTGGCCTTTCTTAATGATGCGTCTCTGGTTGGGGCCTCCATTATTATTGAGCACATAGGTTCGCCCTTTTCCACAACGACTCCGGGCAGAGGAATGTCTCTAGCCTCTTCAAACGTGCTCAAATCAGGCACTATGCAGCGGTTCGGGGCGTAAAGTATCAGGCGGGTAGCAAATTTACGAACGTCTCCTGAAGGTTTAGGAAGACTGCGCTCTGTACAGGCGAGGACATGGGCCTCCACCACGTTTAAGCCGATCACTCTTTCGACGCATTCTAAAGTCCCTTGGAGTCGCGGGTTTACCTCGACGATCTTTGGAATGCCTTCCTCTGATACTACGAAGTCGATGCCATTAGATCCGATCAGGTGGAAGCCTTGAACAGCTTTCTCGGAGGCTTCTCTGCACCTCTTGATGATGTCTTGAGAGGCTGAGAGAGGAACGATGTTCCCGTGGTATCCAAAGGAGTGAACTTGCATCGCGCTCTGAAGCCCTAGGAGCTGCTCGTTGATCGTCAACGCCACGACGCCATTCTTTGTTGAGATGAGCGACGCGCTCGCGGGTGTTCCTTCAACGTATTCCTGGATCAGAATGCTCTTGCGTCGTTTCGCGACGTTTCTCAAGAGGTCTTGGAGTTCTTTCGGCGAATTCGCCTTACCTATTCCTGTTCCGCCAAAGCCTGTGAGCGACTTATGGACGATGGGGTAACCTATGTCTTGGGCTATGGTCTTTGCCTCATCTAGGCTGTGGGCGACGCGGCTTTCAGGATGCGGCAGGTTCAGGCGTTTCAGCTCCTTGAAGAAAGCCGTCTTCTTCCGCACCTTTCCGATAGCTTCGGGCGTGTTTCCGATGATGGGGACGAGATCATCGATCTCTTGCAAGGTGTCAGCGGCGTCCTCGAGGCCTGAGGCCAGTATAGCTCCGTCGATTGCGTGTCTTCCTAGAAGGTTCTTAACCATTTTGATTATAGTTGACGGTTTGTAGTCTGCGGCGAAGTGCCCGCATGAACGTCCCTTTCTCTGCCTTACTATGGATAGGCTTTCTTTGCAAGCGGCTTTTAGATCTCGATCCCCGAAGTGGTCGGCGGCATAGACTTTGTAGCCTGCTTTCTTAGCTGAGACAGCTATTTGAGCTGCATCTACACCTGCGACGAGGAGACTGCGTACTCTCATGAGATGCCTCTTTATACTACGTCGTAATGGCGTTTAATAGTTTGACGCATGCGTTGTGAGGGTTGAACTTTCATGTCTTGTCTATTTTTGGTGTCAGAATCGTTTTATTTAACCTTGCTACTTATTGAAGGATCAAATAGGCGCTAGGTAATCGCATTGTTGGTAGATCTGGCTTTAAAGAACGCCAAGATCGCGTTGGACAAGGGACTCGTCGAAGGTGGGCTCGCAGTTGAAGACGGAAAGATCTGTGCTATTTCAAAGGCCGTGAACCTGCCAAAGGCCTCAAGGGTTATAGATGTCCGCGGAAAAGTTGTTTTTCCCGGCTTCATCGACGCGCACGTTCATCTGCGAGACTTTGAGCTAGCTTACAAGGAGGACTTCTACACTGGCACCTGTGCGGCGGTTGCCGGCGGCTTCACAACGGTTCTAGACATGCCCAATACGAGGCCTCCGACGGACAGCGCCAGGCGTCTGAGGGAGAAGGTGGCGGTCGCGGGGAGCAAAGTGGTTGCCCATACGGGTTTCTACGCTGGCATTCCGTCTAGGATGGATGAGGTCGAAGAGCTGGGAAATGAAGGCGCCTTCGGAGTAAAGATCTATCCGTCTCAGCGTACAGACGAAGTGGATTTCGAAGACGACGAATCCCTTCTAAGAGCCTTCAAAACGATCGGGGAGGCAGGTCTGATCGTTGCGGTCCACGCCGAAAGCCCATCAATAATAGCAAGTATTGAAAAGAGGCTTAGGGCTTCGGGAGAAGATTCGTTAAAGGCTCGTGTTGAATCTCACCCACCTGAAGCCGAAATCGACGCGGTCGGGAGGCTGTGCCGTTTGGCTGAGAGGGCGAGGGTTAGGCTGCATGTTTGCCATGTGAGTTTAGCAGAATCTTTGTCCTTGATTTGGGAAGCTAGGAGGATTGGCGTGAGGCTCACGTGTGAGGCTACACCACACCATCTTTTGCTGACAGAGTGTGTGTATGAAGGGAGGGGAAGGAGGGTATGGGTCGCAAATCCCCCGTTGAGAAGTAACGCAGATGTGATAGGGATGTGGGAGGGGCTTGTTGCTGGGTTGATCGACATGGTTGCGAGCGATCATGCGCCGCATAGCTTAGAGGAGAAGAGGGTGGATGATGTCTGGGGTATTCCTCCAGGCGTTCCGGGCCTCGAGACAACGCTTCCGCTGTTGTTGACTAAGGTTAATGAGGGGAAGCTGTCGTTGGTTCGGTTGGTTGAGGTCTTGGCGAGTAAGCCGGCCGCGATCTTCGGGATCGGTGGGAAGGGTCGTCTTGAGGTTGGGTATGATGCGGATATTACTGTAGTGGATATGAAGAAGAGGTTCAGGATAGATTCTTCCGAATTCTATTCTAAAGCGAAGTACTCTCCTTTTGACGGTTGGGAGGTTGTTGGGAAGCCTGTGGAGGTTTTCGTGGGCGGTGAACTGGCGGTGGATGAGGGTGAGGTGGTGGCGCGTGCTGGAAGCGGCCGTGTTCTACGCGCTCAGTATCCATGACTGTTAGGCGGGTTGCTGTGGGATGAGGTTCGTTTCGGACGGGATGTTGGGGCGGTTGACGCGTTGGCTTCGCCTGCTTGGATACGATGTAACTTATCTAAACGACTTCTCCGACGCCAAGATCTTGGAGGTTGCAGAAGAAGAGGGCAGGATCTTGCTGACGAATGATGTCGCGTTGTACCGGTCGGCTAAGAGAAGGGGCGTGGAGGCTTATTTGGTCGATGGCGAAAACGAGCCCCAGAGGCTGGCAAACATGGCGAAGCGGCTCAATATTGTGCTTGACGTTGACACCACGGTTTCACGCTGCCCAGCATGCAACTCGACGATAGAGATGATTGAGAAGTCTGAGGTTGAGGAGAAGGTGCCCCCGAACACCCTTAAGATGTATGACGAGTTCTGGGTCTGCCGGGGATGCGGTAAGATCTATTGGCAGGGCGGACACTGGAAGAAGATAGAGGAGGCTCTGGCAGAGGCCAGAGTGATGCTGGAGGAGAAAGAATCATAATATAGCCTGTTACATACAGTTTTTGCGAGAAGGCGTCGGGTCTGCCATTCAAACTTACGCTGCAAGAGGGCGAGTTCCTAGTTAAGCTGGCTAGAAGAGCGATATCTGAGTATCTTAGAACCGGGAAGAAGATTGTGTCACCGGACGATGCGCCTGAGAAATTTAGGCAAGAGTGCGGCGTTTTCGTCACTCTGAACAGCGTGAAAACAGGTACACCTAAGCTTAGAGGCTGTATCGGATATCCTCAGCCAGTCTTGCCTCTTGCCGAAGCGGTTATAGACTCTGCCATCAATGCGGCCACGGCCGATCCGAGGTTCCCGCCGGTCATGACGGACGAACTTCACGACATAACTATCGAGGTGAGCGTACTTACGCCGCCTGAGTCTCTGAAACTGGAGAATCCTGAGGACGCGCCAAATCACATTGAGATCGGTAACGACGGGCTGATAGTCGAGAGAGGCGTCTTCAAAGGTCTGCTTCTTCCGCAGGTTCCTGTTGAATGGCAATGGGACGAAGAAGACTTTCTTTGTCAATGTTGCATAAAGGCGGGACTGCCCCCCGACACGTGGCTCTTGAAGGGAACAACTATATACAAATTCCAGGCTATAGTGTTCAGTGAAGTGAAGCCGGAAGGCGAAGTAGTGCTCAGAAAGCTCAAGGAGCGTTAGGTTAAGTGCGCGTCTACTTTGGCGTCTGTGGCATTGGGCTCGGACACATCGGCAGAAGCGCTACCATAGCCAAAAGGCTTCGCGGTATGGGCAACGAAGTACTCTGCTCCACATATCTCGACGCAATCGATTATGCAAAGCAAGAGGGTCTTCCACTCGTTGAAGCCCCACCCATGAGGTACGCGATCAAGCCTGATGGAAGCGTTGACTTCAGAAAGACGAGCGCGTATCCGGGTGCATTATCCTTAGTGATCTTCATCAACCAGACTTTGGCAGAGATGCGTTACATGAGGGCATTCAGGCCTGACGTGGTCGTCTCGGACTCAAGAGGCTCCTCGATAGTAGCGGCGAAGACCCTTAGACTTCCCGTGGTCACGTTGCTAAACCAGTACAAGGTCACTATTCCGAGAACCGAGCGTTTCCTCAGGCTTGCAAGGATAGGCGACGCATACATTCTGGGCATAGTGGGAGGGTTGTGGGCTGCGGGTGAGAAGGTGCTTATCCCAGACTTCCCAGCGCCTTTTACGATCTCTGCTGAAAACTTGGGACTTCCACCGATTATGGAGAAGAAGGTGACGTTCATCGGGCCAGTGATGGATGTTAGGCCGGAAGACTTACCGAACAAGGAGACCATCAGAAAGAATCTGGGTTTAGATGATAGGCCATTGATTTTTGCACCGATCAGCGGATCGGCGATGGAGAAGGCGTACTTCCTCGGAAGCCTGAGAAGAGCACTGAAGCGATTTCCAGATAAGTATCAGATCGTCATGTCTTTGGGTGATCCCAGCTCATCTACGGAGCCGGTGAGAGAAGGCGCTGTCACTGTCCATTCTTGGTTGCCGAATCGCTTTGAGTTTTTGAAAGCGTGCGATCTGGTCATCGCGAGGGCCGGACACGGAACGATCATGCAATCGATTTGCTATGGCAAGCCTCTGATACTGGTTCCGACGCCGAACCACACCGAGCAGAGGAACAATGCAAGAGGGGCGGAGAAACTGGGAATAGCGCAAACTATGCATCAGGATAAGCTTTCACATAGAAGCCTTCTAGCGTGTGTTGAGGAAGCCCTGACATCGGATCAATTTGCTAAGAATGCAGAGCACTTGCGGAAGGAGGTTTCAGAGTACGATGGGATAGAAGCCGCAACCAAGATCATAACTTACGTTGCGAAGAACCAATTAGAGTGAAAGCTTTGCCATGCTATTAAGAATATCCGATAAGGCTTCTTCGATGTGCAGCTTCTTCTCGTACCTTCTTGCCTCTTCCAGCTTCGCCATGGTTGTGGGTTTCTGAGGAACAGAACTACAGCCATGAACCGGTTTTATCGACAACTCGTACGTCCCGATCTTCTTGGCGATGTCAACGATCTCTTGCTTCTCAAAACCTACTAGCGGACGATAGATCGGAAGTGTGGAGGCTTCGTCTAGAACCATGAGGTTCGCCAAGGTTTGCGAAGCCACTTGACCGAGGCTTTCGCCGGTAGCGATGCCGTATGCACCTTCAGATTGCGCTAGATGGCAAGCGGCGCGGTACATCATCCGCTTACAGAGAACGCATGTCAGCTTGCTTGGAGCTCCTTCAACGATCCGCTTCATCAAATCGCCGACAGAAGCAACATACATCGGATAATCGCTCAAGGGGACGTATTCTCTGATCTTCCTTGCGACCTCCAGAGCTCTTCCAAGATAATCGTTTCCGACATAAGGCTTCTGGTCAAGGAACAGAGGCATGACGTAGGCGCCCCGCTTCATCATGAGCCAAGTAGCTACGGGACTGTCGATGCCTCCAGAAAAGAGGCTGATCAGTTTGCCTTGGGAGCCATAGGGCAGGCCGCCCGGGCCGTTTAGGACTTGAGTGTAAATGTAGGCGGCCTCGCTTCGGACTTCAACGTGAATTGTCTTTTCCGGTCTACCGAGGTTGACGCGGACGCCTTTATCAGAGAGACGGCGAAGAATCTCTTCACCGAGCTTGTTCTCGATATCCTTACTGGTGTAAGGGTGCTTTCCGACTCTTCTGGCGTTGACGGCGAAGGACTGGCCTTGCCCAACGACTTTCGAAGCTAGGTCAGCGGCGGTCTCAATAACATTGTCTAATTGGGACGAGGTCTCTGTTGAAGGCATCACAGAGGCGACGCCGAAGACCCTTGAGATAATGTCAGCAGCCTTGTCAGGGTCTACATTCCTTACGATTATTCTTCCCTGCGTTCTGTCAAACTGTGCCTCATTCATATCTTGACGGGCTAACATGTTTTTGATGTGGTCGGTCAGTTGGATCTCCATGTTCCTTCGGACGGGTTTGCTTTTCAAAGCAATCTCGTTGTAGGCTACAAGCACCGCACTCTTGATCATTGCAGGAGTCTTCTCCTCTCGCGCGCGTGGGTTGGGCTTTCAGCGATAGGATTTTCAGTTCCATATATTGGAGAACTATTAATAGATTGCGGTTTTCTAGCTCCATCCTACTTCAAGACAGCTAGATGGTTTTCTGATCATTTTGGTCTGTCTGAATGTGTCAAATACCTTCTGGTCAGTCTATCCATTTTGTTACGTCGTCAACTTGAGGGCGTTTGATTGGAGGAGGAGTCGTGCCCGGGTAACCTATTACGCATCCGTCTAGAGCGAATTCTCCGTAGGGAATGCCTAGCAGGCCGCAAAATTCTCTGTCTTCATCCATTTCTGCCGTTATTGAGAGTAATTGGAATCCTAGACCTAGGGCCGTTGCCTTAAGCCACATGTTCTGCAAGCAGTGCGCAAGAGACCTGTGTTCCACCGCAGGAATCCCCTTCCGTTCGGCGACAACAATGTAGTAAGGGGCGATGCCGATACCGGGTACGCCCTGCTGGCTTATGGTTTTCAGCCTTCGGGCGAAGGCTTGACCATGTTGCTGCACAAAAGGATCCTGTTGCATCTGTCTGTTGAGTTGTTCGCAGAGGATCATTGCTCTGCGTTTCATAATCTCGGCCACCCGGGTCGTGGCCCGGCTGCCCCGCGAAATTACTACAAAACGGCGGTAATCTTTTCCAGACACGGCTATCCCAGAGTAGGGCGCAAGTAGGCCGGCCTGGATAACTTGCCCAATGAGTTCCCTAGGGGGAACGTCGGGCTTAAACATTCGGATTGTGCGTCTTGCCTTGAAGATGTCATCGAGCACCCGATTATGTTCTTTTCTGAAATCTAAAGTCACAGTTGTCGCTTCCTTAACGTTAATGTGTCACAGTTTCTATATCGCATATTCTTAACAGTTTGCCGTGTACCGATGGTTAACAATCAGGACAATGGATTGAGTTGCAAGTAATCCTATGAAAACTTTTCAATTCGCCTGTGACGCTTCTTCGAGTCCTTTTTCTTCTCTGAATTGCATCCGGTAGAATGAGCTGTATATTCCGCCTTTTTCCATGAGCTCCGTATGCGTGCCCTTTTCCACTATTCTTCCATCGTCAAGAACAACTATCTCATCGCAAAGTCTTATCGTTGAAAGTCTATGAGCTATTATTATAGCCAGTCTGTTTTCAAGAAGCCTCTTCAAGGCATTCTGCAAAACCAACTCAGTGTATGGGTCGATGCTTGAAGTAGCCTCGTCTAGGATCAGCAGTTTAGGGTTCATTAGAAGTGTTCTTGCGAAACTTATGAGTTGCCTCTGTCCTATCGAAATGTTCGATGAACCTTCCTGTATGACGTAGTCATATCCTCCCGGAAGTTTCGTTATGAATTCGTCTGCGCCAACGATTTTTGCCGCCTCAAGAACATCGTCGTCCGATGCTTCGGGTCTTCCGAACCTTATGTTGTCCTTAACTTTAATGGGGAAAAGGAAGGAATCCTGAAGAACTATATTCATATTCCTGCGGAGAGATGCGATGCTAATCTCCTTAATGTCGTGGCCGTTAACGACTATTCTGCCGCTGAAAGGATCGTAGAACCTTGTTAGAAGGTTTATTATTGTACTCTTACCCGCACCCGTTGGTCCAACTATAGCCAGTTTCTTATTTGCGTCAAGGGTAAAGCTCACGTTCTTAATCACAGGAATCTTTGGGTCGTATCCGAAAGTGACATCCGAAAACTCCACATTCTCTATAGTCTGTATGTCTACGGCTCTGTCTGAAGGCGGCTCTGTCACTTCTGGACATGTATCGATTAGGTCAAACATTCTTTCGACGGCTGCCATAGCCGACTGATACTGGTCATAGCCAGTTACAAGGTCGATGAGGGGCATGAAGTATGAGAACTGATACTCCATAAACGCTACAAGCGTCCCCACAGATATATCCCCGCTCGCGATCATCAACGAGCCGAACCAGAGTATTAGCGCTGTACCAATTATCCTCAACATGAGAATTATGGGCTGGTACGAGGCCGAGATTCTGATCGCTCTAAGGTTTGCGTTAACCGTCTTGTCCTGAACCTCTCCAAACCCTTTCGCCGCTTCCTCTTCATGCACGAAAGATTTTATGACCTTCATTCCTGAAAGGTTCTCCTGAATCTTTGACGTTAAGCCTCCAACGCTTGAGAGAACTCTTCTATGAGCCGTTCTCGACAATCTTCCAAGGACCAGCACCAAGACCACGGCTAAGGGGAGGACTGCAACAGCAAGTAAGGCGAGCTTCACGTTTAGGACGAATATTATGATGAAGGAGCCTAGGATTGAAGTCGTGTCCATGACGATGCTTGTCAGCCCCATTCTCAGAAAAATCCTAACGTTATTCGCGTCGTTTATTGGCCTTGACATTATTCTCCCGATTTCGCCTTCAGAGAAATATCGGAGGGAAATCATCTGCAACTTGGATATCATCTCGTCCCTCATCTGAGCAACAACGTTCTCGCCAAGGACGCGAATCTGATAAAGCTGAATATACTGGAACAGGTAACTTCCCAGAGTCACGAGTATGAAAACCGGGACCCACCAGACGAATCCTGAAAGGTTTCCGGGCTGAATTATCTGATCTATCGCAATCTTATGCAGGTAAGGCGAGAACAATCCTGTTAAGGCGCCTAAGATAATGGCGCCCACACCTATCATCAGACTCCTCCTGTAGGGCTTGGCATACTCGTAGACCCTGCGCATTAGAACTCTGTCTGGAACCGTTCTTTTCCTAGACTCCTCATATGTTGAGAAGACTCCGAAGGGGCTCGACATCCGTTACTTTTCATCCTCCGAGAGTCGTTTGGGAGACTTCTCCAGAAACTGCGTCTCATATATTCGCCTGTAGATGCGGCCCTTGATCATAAGTTCGTCATGTGTCCCTAGCTCAGCGATTTCGCCGCCATCAAAAACCATTATCCTGTCAGCATTCTTTATAGTAGAAAGCCTCTGAGCTATTATGAAGCTTGTTCTGCCCTTCATAGCCTCCTCAATGGCTTCTTGTATTTGCTGCTCTGTCTTGGCGTCTACAAAGGATAGGGAGTCGTCAAGGATCAAGATCTTTGGGTTTGTCAAAAGCGCCCTAGCAATAGTGACCCTCTGCCGCTGTCCACCGGACAAGGTTACGCCCCTCTCACCAACGACAGTGTCGTAGCCTTCTGGAAGTGTCTCGATGAAGTCGTGTATTCTTGCAAGCCTTGCTGCACGAACAACCTCGTCTAGGACCACATCAGGCCTACCGAACGCAATATTATCTTTGATCGTGCCCGTGAACATGAATACGTCTTGCAGAACTAAGCCTATCTGCCCCCTCAAAGATGAGAGCTTGAAATTCTTAATGTCATTGTCATCGATCAATATGCTTCCGGCGTCGATGTCGTAGAGCCTTGGGATAAGATAGATCAGGGACGATTTGCCCGAGCCCGTAGCCCCGAGAATTGCTATTCTTTCGCCTGGATTGATTACGAAGCTTATGTCCTTCAGCACAGGTCTGTCTTTGACGTATCCAAAGGTGACGCCCCTGAACTCAACTTTGCCCTTCTCTATGGCGATGTCTTTGGCATTAGGGCTATCTTCAACGTCTATAGGCATGTCCATGATCTCATAGATCCTTTCAATTCCAGCCGAAGCGTTTATCCATGTGCCTGAGAGCATACTTAGATCGCGTAGAGGGAAGCTCATTCTCATCATGTATCTTGCGAAGAGGGTGAGTCCTCCTATTGTCAACGGGGATGACGGTGAAACTATGAGGCTGCCGCCGTAGATGTACACCATCGTAATTCCAAGGGTTAGGAAGGCTTGTGAGGAGGGCATGTACTCGGACTGGATCTTACCGGCTGTGATGGCCGTGTCCACGAATATCTGCTCAACCTGTTCAAACCCATCCTGCATTTCGCTTTCTCTCTGAAAGATTCGTACAACTTTCATTCCAATGATATTCTGCTGTATGTATGCGCCAAGCCTACCTAGGATGAGCATCATCTTTCTGAAGAGGGGCATGGTTCTGATCCAGAGCTGAGTAGCAAAGTAGAATATCAACGGCATAGGCAAGATGGATAGTACGCTCACCGTTGGGTTTATGGAATACCCTACCGCAAATACGATCACAACTGTGAATATGGCGTTAGCCAAAGTGCCGACCCATACTCTCAGAAACTGGTCTACGGCTTGTAGATCCATCGTAGCTCGAGAGACAAGATCTCCCACGGCGATAGAATCATAGAATTTGAACGACTTGTTCTGGAGGGAAGAATAGTAATCGGACCTTATGTCCCTGATCATCAACTGTGCAACGTGGCCATGTACATATGTTATTACGAAGTTTGTCATAGCAAAGCCTACCACTGCAAGCACGATGTTTAACACAAAACTAGGCAAAAGCTCATACTTTCCGCTTAGAATAACGCTATCGATTATCTGCGAAGTGTAGAGAGGCTCGAGTGTAAATAGGTATGATCGTAAAACGGATAGTGCGCCTATAAAAAAGAAGAAGTGAGAGTATGGCTTATGGTATCTGAGAAGCCTTCGAAACGCTCCTGTGGAACGGGAAAGCTCTGCCTGTGTTTTGATCGTTTTAACGTATTCCAGTATCGGCTTGGCTGCACTCATAGGCTATTCAACACTAAGGGACTAGTGAGCTGTTGATATTTTCTTACTACGAATTATTAACTGCTATTTTATCATTATGGTAATCCAGCAAGATGTCAGAGGAGTGACCCCGTGGTACAATAGATACTACAACAACAAGCGGTGTTTGTCCTTGAAGCAAGGACTAGGTATGCTGTGTAGCCAGTCATCTACAATATTCTTCTGTTTGGGGGTTGAGTAAGGTTTATTTTTAGAGGAACTTAACTGATTGTTGCCGATGATGTGTTCTGATAGTGTGATTTAATGATCGATCAGAGTTACGCTGAGGCAAACGAACAACTTGAGACCCATCAACTACAGAATCAAACAAAAGGCTTGTTAACTCATAGTTATGGTAATTCCATCAACCGAAAGTTTACAGCAGTCTTAATCAACACGACAACTTGACAGAATCTTATTGAGCAACATTCTTGAACTTCGACAACGCTAAGGTTAAGGCTTCTTCAAAAGCCTCCTGTACCCCAATGGCATCTTTGGCGACAGCTTCGAATACATGATCAGCCAACGCTGTTTTTGCCTTCTCAATTGTACCGGCGTCTACTAGATCTACTTTGTTCAGAACCTTTACGAAGGGAATGTCGGCAAACTCTTTACTGACTTCGCGATAAAGGTTCAATTGGTAATTTAAGGGGTAGCCACATGTTTCCGATGGGTCTGCTATGAAGATAATCGTGTGGGCAAGGTGTTTTAGTGCGGTTATGGCTTGAAGTTCCAATCGATTTCTTTCGCTTAAGGGCCTGTCTAAGAGGCCTGGGGTGTCGATTATCTGGCAACGGCCACGATCAGTTTCCCTGTGTCCAACAATAATCTCCTTTGTAGTGAAGGGATAGTTATCTATCTTGGGTTTTGCAGTGGAAACTTGCTTTACAAAAGTAGACTTCCCAACGTTAGGGTAACCCGCCACCACTATTGTGACTAGCTTAGTCTCGATCGATGGGAGAGCTCTAAGCTTAGCGCTAGCCTCCTTAAGAAAAATCAAGTCTTTCTTGATCTGGAAAATGACAGACGCCATTCTTCCGTAGGCACTGCGTCTCAGATAGGCAGCGTCCCTGGTATTCGTGACCCACCTAACCTTGTCAAGGCTTTGACTGCTGAGGTCGCTTACCATGTTTGCAGCCCAATTCAAAGCCGCCAAGCTTTTCTTCAGGCTTCCAACACCGATTGTGGCATCAGCGAGTTCGTAATAGAATGGATGAATCTCGGCGAGTATTGGAAACTCCTTCACTATCTTCGCCAACTTTTCAACGAAGGTTTGTCCAGCCTCTTTCATACGGGCAGCCTCTCTTCTGCGCGCTTTAGTAAGCGGAGGAAGTGCTCTAGGCAGAACCGCCATAACTTTAGATGCGCGACCAAATGCTACGTCGATAAGTTCATCAGCTAGAAGCACTGATCCTATCTCACTAAACGGTTGCTTTGCCAAGCCTCTTGCTCCACATCGTGCGTCCAGTTCTTAAGTTCTTGACCTCAACGATCCAGTGAAGAGGAATTATGACCTCTTCTTTTCCTCTTCATATGTGGAATACGAAGACTTAACCCCTTCTCACGTTTTGAATTTATTTAATCCTCTCACAGGAAGCTTAAACCTTGCCTGGTGGTGGGGATTCTAGACATTCTTCAGCGGGCTTTTCTACGGATTCGTCAGAGAGAAAACCGGAACCATAATTGCATGCGGCCTAGCACATGGAGTACCTGATGCAATCGGAGAGTCAGTAGGTATGCTATCTTTTTACAATTATAGTCATGCGCGCGCGAGATTCAATTTGAAACTGTGTTAAAATGTCTATTTCAATATTTGACATTTTGGACAGATGTAGGTAGATGTACTTCCAGTCCTAATCTTTTCAATTACGGAATTGCACACTGGACAGGGGTTTCCTTCTTTAAATCCCACGAGAAATTTCTGACCATTGAACTTGCCCTCGCAGCTGAAGAATCTGCGATAGAAAAAAAGCCGGTGATGTTGCCGTTGGAAAAGTCACCTGATTTCGCTCTAAAGCGAGAACGCGCGAAATAAGAGTTTGACAACATCATAATCATTTAATCGCGTGCAGTCGTTTCAGTCCGTGTTCTCGACGCTCTCCTTTCACCGAGTTTCATTTCAATATATCTTCCAATCTCGTATCCTGCTAAGATGCCCAGGGCCAGCAAAAAAATGCCGAGATACAGTAGGTCAAGCATCAGGTTTTTGGCAAGAATGCCTTCTACCGCGCCGGATTCCGGCACCAAACCAATTATGTGGAGAGAAAGCAGAAATGCACATATAACGAGAACTATATCAAAAAGACCGAATAGCAGATTCTTGCGATTTGCTTTTTCGAAGATAGACTTGTCGAACCTTCGTCTCTCAGCTGTCAAATCTCTTGTCACAGCATCTTTATTCTATTCCTGTACTTCGCGAAGAGCTTCTCATTGTACTCGTCTGCGCCCGGAAGGTTCCCGCTCATGGTGGCCGGAGGTTCAACGCCCTTATCCGCCATGTCCCTCGCCGCTTGCACCATAATCGCGTCGATGATGGCTGCTCCTGTCACGGTTGATGATGGTCCAACTTTGAAGGGCACGCCCTCAACGTCAACTACACCCTCGCCAAGAGGGCAGCAGTTGTCGATCACTATATCCGCGATCTCGTACAGCTTCTTACCGCTCGAATGTCTGGAAGGCACGCTCTTAGAATACTCCAAAGAAGTGATCGCTACCGTCTTAATTCCCTTCTTCTTCGCCTCCATCGCCATCTCGACGGGCACTGCGTTCCTCCCCGAATTCGATACTATGATAAGGACATCCTTCTTCGAAGGGTTGAAATAGTCCAGTATATGCTTCGCATAGCCCTCAAGCCTTTCAAGACTGTAAGCCAAATCAGCCTGCGTATTGCCCATTAGGCCCGGCACCAGCCAAGCGTTCACTGCCATAAGCGAGCTCCCCCTGCAACAAGGCTCCTCCGCAATGTAGTGAGAGTGACCTGTGCCAAATGTATGAACGAGTCCCCCGTCACTTATCGAGTCGGCTACAACCTCAGCTGCCTGCAAGATGCGGTCCATCTGCGTAGTCTTTATCCTCTTCAACAAATCATCCATCTTCTCAAGATACTCAATACCGGTCATTTAGAAAACACCTCAACAGAATCACTTATGTTCAAATATAAAACAATTAGGAAGGCGCTTAAAGGTAGACTCTCGCGTGCATATAACTGAGCAGGTAATGAAAGGCAGAATCTGTTTAGTTAAGGATGTGACTCTGGCATAGGAAAATCCGCAGCTATTGGACTAGAAAATGGGAGCTACAATAGCCGGTTTAGGTTCAACCGATTTGATATTTGAAATAGCGTTGGCTATGGCAAAGGGATAAGTGCGCGAGACGGTAGAGTTGATATATCCTTCCCCATCCTTTTCCGAAGCCATCAAGAATACTCTAGGAAAAGTAGAAGAGGAAGCGATTTTCGGATTCAAATGAACATGCTGTGACCGCTTTGGGCGTTGAGGAAAAGCTTTCCCAGCTACCTACCTATTCGCAAGAATTGGGATTAGACTTATCTAAGCCAGAAGACAGATTCAAGTGGTTCCTAGCCTCATTACTATTTGCAAAAAGGATCTCAACGGAGATCGCTAAGAAAACCTACCGCCGATTTGAGGAGGAGGGATTGACTACACCTGAAAAGGTGCTGGCAGCTGGATGGGATCGCTTGGTTGAGGTGCTGGATTCCGGAGGGTATGTGCGATACGACTTCTCCACAGCCTCAAACCTCTTGAGAATCATGAAGGAACTCAAAGAGAAATATGGAGATCTAGAAGAACTTCACAGACAAGCCAGCGACCCAAAGGACCTGGAGAAGCGTCTACAAGAATTTGTAGGTGTTGGGCCGGTAGGCGTCAACATATTCCTAAGGGAGTTAAGGGGCATCTGGGAGAAGGCTAAACCTGAGTCTTCTAAAATAGCCATTGAGGCAGCTCAGCGAATAGGCCTAAAAAATGTGGAGTTCTATGAGTCAGCTCTCGTGCGGCTGAGCTTAGAATACTGCAAAAAAGGTAAATGTAAGGAGTGTCTTGTTCCAAAGTACTGCAGAGAAAGGAGTAGTCAAACAACCAAAAAACGTTGAAAACTCTCCCTCCCACAAGATTTTATCACGGCTTCGACTGTTTTGCCGCTAATCTTCATGCGCGTACGCTTCAAATAACGTTCGGATTTTCCCGAAGGCTCGGCTGTTCAAGAACACTGGTGGATCATAATTTTCAATGAAAAACTTATAGATCATGTTTTGATCTTGCCGTATCAGCCTTACAAAGACTGGCCACTCGACAACAGTTTCCGATACAAGGTTTCCACCTCTGCTCTTGACAATTAAGACTCGGCCACGCCTGCAGAATCTTGCGGCCTTAGGAGATACAGTGACGGTTCTTGGGGCTGTAGATTCTGCCTTGAAACCATTCTTATGTGGGATCTTTGCTTGAGTTAGAGCTACCGCATAAAGCGCATCATTCTTCTCTGAGTGAACCTTCCAATATTTGTTGGATACGATGGCTGAAACCAAGTTTTCAATTTCACGAGTGGAACATTGTGGGTAAATCCTTTTGAAGTGTTCCCTCATCTCTCTAGTATGCATCTCTGAGTCAACCGTTAATCGTTATGATCGATTCAACGCTTCCGTTTTTCGATGAAGCATTTTCCCAAGTTCTTAATATCCTTTATAGTGCAGTTCGCTTGATAATCAAATCAAGAAAGATAAAACGGTTTGAAGACGGTCATCTTGCAGACCTTCACGGGCTATTTGAGTGAGCGGTAATGCCTATCCATGTTCATAAGAAGGCGATAAGGGCTCTAGGAGTCTCGGAGAGCTTCGTAAAGGGAGTGAGCGAAAGGTCCGTTTTGGCTGGTGTGGTGATGAGGGCAGATATGGTTTTGGACGGCTTCTCCTTCTCGATGACCACGGTAGGGGGTATGGATGCCACCCAAAAGATCATAGAACTGTACAGAGCCTTGGAGAGAGACGATATAAACCTAATACTTCTAAACGGTTGCGTCATCAGCTGGTACAACGTCATAGACCTCTATCACCTAGCTGAGGCGACAGGCCTACCCCTCATCTGCGTCACCTATGAGGATTCCAAAGGCCTTGAGAAATACTTTGAGGAGTTGTTTCCCCAAGATTGGCGCTCTAGGATTGAGGTCTACCATAGGAACGGGGCGAGGATTCCCATGAAGCTTCACACAGGTCACCTCATATACGCCCGATTCCTGGGCATGAGCCAAGAAGAGGCGATGGGAACCTTAAACAAGTTCACGCTTCATGGAGCGATTTCAGAACCCCTCAGAGTAGCAAGGTTACTGGCGAGGGCATCAATGAAAGGCGCATTATTCGATCAATCGAGTGCAAAAATTAAGTAAGCCTTCGAACTATCTTTCAGGCGAGAAGGCACTCGCGACTATGGTTTAGCTTCTTTTTCTATGAATTCAGTGATGGTTGACGCTTGAACTATATTCTCCACAATAATCAATTTACCCTTCAACGTCTCGAAGAGCGTTTTCACATATCCTTTTTCCAGTCTTGCAAGATTGATGAAAAACATCATGGCAAAATACTGTGCAAATAGGAATGGATCCCTGCGAATAACCAAGGGGCTTTGCTCCGCCACTCTTTGGAAGATTTGCGGGTCATTGACCTCCATAAACTCACGAACCATTTTCTCACCTCCTCATACTCTTACATTAAAGTTAAGTAATCCAATGTGTATCTGCGATCTAGAAAATCTTTCTGACTAGAATGCTTGGCGCGCGCGTAACGACAGATCCCTTTATCTTTTCGTACAATGCGGAGAGAGGCGCCGCCCCCGAAAACGTAAGTGACGTTTTGAGCCGACCGAAGATTCGCGATCTGTTCTTGAAGCATTGAGACCTGATTTTGTAGATCAGGGATCTGTTTTGAGACTATCGAGTAGCTGAGGAGTCCCCTCGCAACTGCGCCAACTACGAGTGTTATCGATGTAAGACCTAGAGAAACGGGTTATTCTTTGTTTTTGAGGTTTCTAACTCAGTTCCACCTGTGCCGCAATCATTTGATCAAAAGTATCACGCCGTTCAATTATTTCAAAGTTTACTCCCGTCATTTGATGAAAAAAGACTGTTAGCCAGACCAAGAGTTCAGTCATTCTTCTACACAGACACCGGGGCGGCATGATCTCATCATGAAATCGATCGATCTATGTATCTGCTAGGCACTCTTTATGGTTGGAACTGTCATGGAGAACCGCAAAGACGCATTAGAGAAGCTTAAGGCAAGAATTACGTCTTGCCAGAGATGCCCAAGGCTGATAGGCTACATCTCAGAGATATCCAAGACAAAAGTTCGCAGATATGCTGACTGGTCTTATTGGGGAAAGCCCATTCCCGGCTTCGGCGATCCCTACGCTAGACTGTTGATAATTGGTCTAGCCCCAGCAGCTCACGGTGGAAATAGGACAGGCAGGATGTTCACAGGGGACAGCTCAGGAGACTGGCTCATCAAAGCGCTCTACGAAACGGGTTTTTCCAACCAATCAACAAGCGTCAGCAGAGACGACGGCCTGGAGCTAACTTCCGCATACATGACGGCCTCGGTTCGTTGCGCACCGCCTGGAAACAAACCTGCTGTCGAAGAAATCGAGAACTGCTCCGAATACTTACTGGAGGAGATTCGTCTCCTCGAAAGGCTTGAAGTGGTCCTGACTTTGGGAAGAACCGCGTTTAACACTTACTTGAAATACGCTTGCGCAAGAAGCGTCTGGCCGAAGCCTCGTTTCCAGCACGGAAAGTTCTACAAAATGGAGGAAAAGCCTTTGCTAGCCGTTTCCTACCATCCCAGTAGACAAAATACGCAGACGGGCAAGCTCACTTGGAATATGTGGATCAAAATCTTTGAAAGAATTGAGAGAATAGTTCATCAATGACTCATCATTCATGCATTCGAATGATATTCGATCTTGTTCTTTTTTTGAAGTTAGAATTCCACTTCCAAGCCATCATATGCGCCGATCGTTTCCTTGAATATTCCTTTCGCTGTGGCCTCCGCCCGTTTTCGATCTTCTATAGTTCTATAGTTGTCGGCGTCGAAGTGAGTTAGTATGAGTCTTCCAACGTTCGCCTTCCTAGCGATATCTGCCGCATCTTCTGGCTTTAGGTGTGGCCATCTCCATTCATCTTGTCCTGGCTTAAACGAACATTCGGTTATCAATAAATCTGCGTTTTTCGCCAGTTCATATGCGTTGTTGCATAGACTGGTGTCTGTGCAGTACGCGACAACTTTGCTGTCCAATTCAAGCCTATAACCTAAGCATGGGCCGGTATGAACTAAGAGCTTGCAGGTCATGGGAAAAGGCAGGTTGTGCCTGCCTTCATTCAAATCGTGGATTTTAACCTTGATTGGCAGTTCGCTGAATGGTGCCGCGTATGGGTGGCGGATAATCGCCAAGCCTTCTCTTGTGCCTTTATACCCGTATATGCTCACCCCTTGACTGAACCTGAACCTACTGAGCGCGTGAAATCCTACAATATGATCGAAATGCAAATGGCTCAGAAGCAGAATGATAGGTTTTTCAGTTTTGACGTACCGGTCCAGCTTATAGATTCCGTCACCGGCATCAAGCACAACATAGTATTTTTCCGAATCTATCAGCGCACAGGACGTATTGCCTGAAACCGTTGAATACCAGCCATTTGTACCAAGAAATGCGATTTTCAATTTCAGTCATTAGCCTTAGTCAATTCACTTCTTTATAGTCCCTAACAACTCTTTTGAGCTCAAGGTGTTGAGAAGGTCACGCTTCTCAAGCCACCCTCTTCTCGCTACCGCAACGCCAAACTCCATAAATCGCATATGGTCCGGCCTGTGCGCGTCTGTTCCAATAGCTAACTTCAAGCCCCTCTCCTTAGCTGTACGGGCGTTGACATCATTCAGATCCAATCTATCTGGAAACGCGTTGATCTCAAAGCATGCGCCCTTCTTCCTCGCTGCATCAAAGACTTCGTCGAAATCGAAATCGTAAGCTTCTCTCTCGTTTATGATTCGCCCTGTGGGGTGTCCAATGATATCGACGTTCTCGTTCTCGATCGCTCCTATGAGGCGCTTCGTCATCGCTTCAGCCTTCATCTTGAAACCCGTGTGAACGGAGGCTATTACAAAGTCTAGTTGCTTCAGGATGTTGTCGCCTATGTCCAACGTACCATCTGCCATAAGGTTGACCTCAGCCCCCGAGAAAACGTGGAAATGGTCAATATGATTATTCACCCGTTCTATCTCCTCGATTTGTTCCAGGATCCTTTTTTCGCTCAAACCATGTGCTATTCTCAGAGTGCCCGTGTGATCCGTGATGCAAAGGTACTCGTATCCCCTCTTCTTTCCACACTCCGCCAATTCCTCAATCGAGGCCGTCCCCTCGCTCCATTTGGAGTGCACGTGAAAGTCTCCCTTAATATCAGAAAGCTTGACCAAATTAGGTAGCTCTCCTTCCAAGGCGGCTTCTATCTCGCCCCTGTCTTCTCTAAGCTCTGGTTCAACGAACGGCAGTCCTAACGCACGGTAAACTCCATCTTCGGTCTCGCCAGCTATCTTCTTCCTAGCCTTCGTGAACACACCGTATTCGTTCAGCTTCAGCCTCTTCTTGATTGCTATCTTTCGAATCTTGATGCTGTGATCTTTTGATCCGGTAAAATACTGGAGAGCGGAGCCGAAGCTTTCTTCCTCAACGACCCGCAGATCCACCGACAAGCCGTTATCCAGTCTGACCGACGACTTTGTGTCGCCCTTAGAGACCACCTCTTTCACCATTTCCATATTGGTAAAGAAGTCCATAACCTTCTGGGGACTCGTTGAAACCGCTAGAATATCAACGTCGCCCACCGTCTCCCTTCTTCTCCTAACGGATCCAGCGAGTTCCACCGTCTTAACTTCTTTGAGGTTTTGAAGTCTTCTCTGAATATCCTCGGCTATGGGTAGAACAAAGCCTAAAAGTTCTCGCTCCTTCTTTTTCTTTGCCAAGGCGACGGCTTCAAGAATTTCACGCTCAAGCTTTTCTCCAAACCCTTCCAAAGCGCTGATCCTGTGTTCCGAAGCCGCTTTTTCCAAATCGTCCAGATTCTCCACACCGAGTCTTTCATACAGGATCTTGGCCCTCTTCGGACCTATACCCGGAACAGAGGCCAAGCTGAGAACGCCAGCAGGAAACTCGCGTTTGAGCTCCTCATAATACTCCAGCCTGCCGGTCTTGATTATGTCCTCAATTTTCTTCGCAATGCTTGAACCGACGCCCGGCAGTTCTTCAAGCTTACCTTCCCCATAGACTTCCTCAATCGCGACGGGCAGGCTCTCAATGGTCTGAGCGGCCCGCCTGTATGCTCTAGGCTTGAATTGCACATCTTTCATTTCCAGCAACTCCGCGATTTCAAAGAATATTCTCGCTATCTCCCGGTTTTTCACTTCGCGGACCCTCCATATCTTGATTGATAAGAGAAGTTAATAGCCCACACATAAAATCATATAGAGAAGGCGCCTACAAAAAGCCAGTCATTCGATGTGCCAAGTGATTTCTTTGGCTGAAAAAGGTGTCAAAGTCAACTTAGTTACTGTTTCTGCGTCTATCGGAGAACAGAGGGAGATCGGAAAGAAGACTAACTTCGAGTGCGATAGAGCCCTTAGAAGATTTGGAATCAAGAACTTGGGTTTAGTTACTTCCCTTAATGAAGTAAGCTCTCTGAAAGAAGCGGTCAAGAAACCGGATCTTCTTATAGTATCCGTAGCCACAGGAGGTACGGAAAAGCTCATTCGCAGTCTCATCGATGAAGTTGACGCATTAACGCTGTTGTATCCTACTTTTGCGAACAACTCATTTGCCTCCTGCATGGAGGTCTTAGGTAGGAGGAAGAGGAGCAACGTAAGGTTGATTCTTCAAAAGAAAGAAAAGGGCATCGAAAGAATAGGCTTCTACATCAATCTTATCGGTGCGATCAAGAGATTAGGAGGCTCGACGCTCGGAGTAGTCGGAAGCGCCTCACCTTGGCTGATGGCCACAACAGAGGATGAGGCTCTCATTAGAAAGAAATTGGGAGTTAAAACGGTTAAAATAGAACTAAGTGAGGTTGTTGGCAACTCAAAGGTCTTTGAGCCGGAAGCCGAAAAAGCCTGCAAAGGAATCCTTGACAGGTTCGACGAGGTAGTGGAGCCAAAGCAGGCTGATGTCCTAGACGCTGTAAGAATCTATCTAGCCATTAAGAGATTAATGAAAAGAAAGGACTTGGACTCAGTTACAATAAGATGTTTTGATCTACTCCAAACAACCAAAAACACCGCATGTTTGGCGCTATCCCTCTTGAACGACGAGGGACTGGTCGCTGGATGCGAGGGAGATGTGGATTCTGTTCTGACAATGATGGTTCTGAGATGCCTGTCAAACCAACCATCCTTCATGGCAAATCTGAACGATCTGAACGCGGAGGACAACACGATAATCTTGACGCATTGCACAGTCTCGACCCTACTATGCAGAAAGCGCGTTCTGCGATCGCACTTTGAGTCAAAAATCGGAGTTGCGATTCAGGGAGAACTTCCAACGCAGAAGGTGACCATCTGCAGAATTGGGGACGAACTGAAAAAAATGACTATTCTCACAGGAAAGATCGTCAAGAATCTGAACGACCCAGATATGTGCAGAACACAGATCGAGGTAAAACTCGACGGAAAGGTGACAGATCTAGTTTCAAAAACGCTTGGAAACCATCACGTTCTGACCTTAGGAGATTTCACGGAAGACTTGACGGAGTTCTGCAGACTCAAAAACATAGAACCGCTTCTTCTGTAGAGCAGTCAAGGCGAACACGCCCAATCAATATGGGTTATCTAAGGGTTTTTTTGACCAAGCTTGAAGCAAGCTTTGCAAGCTGATTGGCTTGGTCAGAGCTTTGGCTCTCCACGTAAACCCTGAAAACGGGTTCCGTGCCGCTGGGTCTGAGAAGCATCCACGAGCCGTCAGGATAAACGATCTTCAGGCCATCGATTTCCACGACCTCTGCCTCCTCTCCTCTTTTTCTCCATTCTTCCAAGGCTTTGATCAAAACCTTTTGCTTCAATCTGTCAGGACAGTGAAAAGCCTTCTTTATACTGTGGAACTTGGGAAACTCCTGCACAAGCTGTGACAAAGTTCTCTGCTTGCTGGACATGACTTCAAGCATCTTCAGGGTCGCCAAAGCCGAGTCACCGTAAAGTAGGCTTTTAGGCCAAACGTATTTTCCCGTCTCCTCCAACCCAAACACCGCCTTGACTCTCTTCATCTCGCTCACAATGGCGGGCGGCCCAACCCTACTGTAGACGATTTCGCCGCCAAACCTATCGCAAACCCACTTGAGCAGCTGTGTGGAGTTGATGGGGGCAACTACGACTCCACCTCCATGTTCTCTCAGGGTCTCCTCAACGAAGACGCTTCCGGAGATATCGCCCCACATAGCCCCGCCCTTCTCATCAACGAATATGGCCCTGTCGCCATCTGCGTCGGTAGCAATTCCAAGATCTGCATTATTCTCTTTGGTTGTTCGCATTAAGTCCCCCAACACCTCGGGTCTCGGATAGGGATCTCTGCTTGGAAATGTTCCATCAACCTCCCCGTTTATCGTCACGGTTTCAACTTGAGCAGCATTGAGTATCTTGCCCAATGTAAGAGCCGCGACTCCGTTTCCAGGATCAACGGCAACCTTGAAACCCGAAGAAACTCTGCGAAGGTCAACTTGCTCCAGAACGCTCTCAAGATAAAGGTCAAGGACTTCAGATTCTGTGCGTCTGCCCGCCTCATTCCATGACAACAATCTTGGTCCGTCAAAGAAGATCTTTTCAAATCTACGCGACTCCTCGTAGGAAAGCTCAGCCGTGTCGCTCATGAAGAACAAGAATCCAATTATTTCCGGAGGGGTGTGGCTGCCCGTTACAACAGCGGCGCCGTCAAGCCTCCTCTTCTTTACAGCCCAAAGCAGCGCTGGCGTGGGGGTAGGGCCGTAGTCCTCTACGTTGACGCCGCCTGCAAGAAGCCCCGAGACCAAGGCGTGTTGAAACGACTCAGCAGGCAACCTTACGTCTCTTCCAACGGCCACTACGCCCTCATTATTTAGCATGGAAGCAAAAGCTGCTCCAAACTTCGCAGCCATCTCAGGGGTCATCTCCACATTAGCTACTCCGCGAATTCCAGATGTCCCAAAAAGCCTAACCCCGCTCACAAAAATTCCACCTATCTAACCATTTCCATAATGGAAGATAGCTAAATAAAACTCATGTGGAATACTTCGTTGCGCGTGCGAATCGGCAACGCTTTACTTTTATTCCTTAGAAAAAGCAAAAATGTGTTCTCTCAAGCGAACTTAATGACTTTTCAAGTGACCAGTCAGAGTTACGCTGAGATACCGCAGACGCTCATCTGCGCCACCATCTGCGTAGGAAAACTATGATTGTCAGAAAGAGACAATGAAGGAAGTTCGGTTATGTAGAGTTCGTTCCAGGTCTTTAAAGGAGTCAATCTTTTCGGGAAACAAAGATTAACGTCTCCGCCTTGGGTTTTTTGGTCGGCTTAATCTTCCAATCGGGGTAGCACTTGATCTCCTTGAAGCCAGCTACCTGAAGATAGTGAAGGATGTCCCAGTAGGTGAAGAGTCGCAGGCGTTCGCGGTCTCGATAGATGTGCATGCCATCGGGAGCCTCGATTATACTCGTCTCCTGCCACCAAGCCACACCATGAACCGGGTCAAAGTCTTGAACATGATCGATGCTAGTATATCGCATGCCACGAACACGGGTTTCATGAACACTACGTCCTTCATGGATCACCTTTAGAGAACACCAATCCTTCCCATCATAGAAAGGGTTGCCGATGTTGCAGATTAGTATTCCTCCTGATTTTAGGGCTTGGTGGATCTGCCGCAGGCATTTCAATACATCATCATCGTCTGGCAGGAGGAAGAGTATGTAGAGTGCAAGCACCGCGTCAAACTCGTTCTCATACTTCAGTTTCGTGGCATCACCTTGCAACAGTTTCACTGAGGCCCCCTCGCGTTTAGCTCTGGCTGCAAAGGAAGCTTAAAAATGGCTGATTTTTGGCTGAGCGGTGACGAAGGTGACGCACTTTTACTATATTATTGCAAAAAGTCTGAACTTGGAATATAGAGGTTATAGTACTAAGAAGAAATGGCAAAACTTCGTCACCCTTGACACCAGAGAGGAGGCTTAGCATGGGTTCTATAGAGTCTTCGGGGCACGATTTTTAAGTCAGTAAAGATAAAGAGCGATATGAAATCAAATTGAAGATGAACGCAAGCCGAGTGTTTGGTTTAATTCTCATTGGTTCAGGTCTATTGTTTTTCTTGTATGGTTACTGGGAAGGACTTGTAATCTCTTTAATAGGCATAGGATTTGCCTCTTATCATGGTCTGACAAAACCCTGATTTGTTTGAATTCAATAATTGAAGGATTCTTGCAGTTTGCGCTAATAGTTTGTTGTAGTGTATATGGTTCTAGCCCGGTTTTGGCGGTTAGTGGTCTGTTTTGAGCGGTGAGTTTGGCGGCTCAACTTTGGTCTAGAGCCGAGACCATGTTTCTAGGCGTCAGTATCCTCCCCCAACTGGCGAGGGAGGCATCTTATGGAGTAATTTTAGGCTGGCTGAGGCGCTTTGGGCTGCTAAATGGCGGGATCAAATAGAGCAGGCCTGCACCTAGACTGTTATTGAAAACAATTATCTAAAAACCGGTTTCACTGCTTTTGGTGAGATGGTGACTGATCAAGATTATCCAAGAACGTTTAAAAGGCTATGACTGAAGGAAGAATTTTTCAGAAGAGATGATTAAGCTATTGAAGCTTCTTTCCTCAATTGTTCTATGCGTTGAGCCATGTCCTCGTACGGCGCTTTTCCTGGAACGATGCCCCACATCGTCCACATAGATGTCAGGATGAGGGAGCATACCTTCTCGCCTGTATCTGTATGGTAGCGTACTCTCAGGTATCCTGTTCCCCAGATCCGGTCAGCTTTAACCTCAGTGATCTGCTTCAACGAGATCTCAAAGCTGCCCTCGTTCTTCAAGCCCTCCTCTATTCTATTAGAATAATCTTCGACTTTGACTCTGAGAAACTTTCCGCCAAGATACTTTATGTATGCCAGCCTGCGATTTGTCAGGATTAGTTGGCCCTTTGCGGCTTGGCCCATGCCAGGCTTCTCCTTCTCGTAGAAACCAACTTCAGCTTTTCCCACCACATTTTCAGACAAAATCTTTCACCCCTTCACTAACCGGTTGATCAATAAGAGAAATTGTGCCTGTCCTATTTCTCTTTTCTCATTCTGTGCCATCGTTTTAAATCAGTCTCGTCCTCGTCAGTCGAGCGGGGTTCGTGTTGGCAAGAGCTGTCTCTTCCCGTCCGTGGGCGGAAAGCGTAATCTGCTCTGGGCGTTGCTGCCACCGATCCCAATGCACTGCATCTACGAGGAGGTGTTCGGCGGTGTGGCGAGTCTTCAGCTATGTCTCTATGCAGTACTTCAGAAACCTAGACCATACACACGCAAAACTACACTAAGTTTTTACATACCCTACTGTGGAGACATCACCCGCAAACTCCACACCCCTTATTTTTTGTTGAGCACTATTCAAACTTAGGATTTCTCAACACATGGTTGCCTCAGCGTAACTCTGATTGGACTGAGGAATCCCTCAGAGTGACTACTTTTCTCGCGTGTACGCGTATCAATTGATCGATCATCTTTTAAAAGAATAAGATGAGAAAATTGCCATGGGTAAACTAATGTCCAATTTTCATTTCAAATTCATGTCTTTCTGCTTTATTCTTCGCGATTTCATTTTGCCTCGCAAGAATATCTTGAAAGAGGTGGGAATCAAAATTGGGTTTCATATACTCGATTATGGCTGTGGACCTGGGAGTTATGTACTCCCTGCTGCAGAATTGGTAGGTAAATCAGGGAAAATTTACGCATTGGATATCCACCCACTTGCAATTCAGGCGGTTCAGAGCATCGCTTTAAAAAATCAGTTGACGAATGTTAAAACCATTTGTTCCGATTGTAAAACTGAACTACCAGATAATAGCGTAGATGTAGTTCTATTATACGATACCCTTCATGTCTTGAGTGACCCAGAGAGAATACTTGAAGAGTTACATCGAGTATTGAAACCAGATGGAATCCTATCCTTCAGTGATCATATGAAAGAAAATGAAATAGTGTCTAAGCTAGCAAGTAGAGGATTGTTTAAGCCATGGAGAAAAGGTAAATTTACATATAATTTCTTGAACATGAAAAAGGAATAGTATCGCGCGTCCAGTTTAGGTGTTGTTTCGCGTGCATGATAATAATACAAATATCTAATGACCAAAGAACTTAGTCTTGAATAACGATAATAGTATGTTGTTATTATGACTTGAAGGAGAATTAGTTTGGTGAAAAAGTATGATTGAGAATCTTTCTACGGAAGTTTTAGAAGCGGTTTTAAACACTCTGCCAGTCGAGATCTCTTTTGTTGACGGGGACGATATCGTCCGCTACTTCAACAAGAATGGAGACCGCATCTTTCCAAGACCTCGAAACGTAATAGGTCGCAGGGTGCAAGACTGCCATCCGAAGAAGAGTCTGCACGTGGTCACCCGTCTCTTGAATGAAATGAAAGAAAATAAGAGGGATGTAGCAGAGTTCTGGATAAACCTAAAAGATAGGAAGATTTTCATCCGCTATTTTGCTGTAAGAGCTGAAAACGGAAAATATCTTGGCTGTTTAGAAGCCACGCAAGACGTAACTGATCTAAAGAAGATTGAGGGAGAAAGCAGACTACTAGACCTCAAATAATAGGCAGGGTTTCGCGCGTAATAGTTTCAGAGATTTGAAAAAGAGGGAGAGGTATAAAGTCACGCAAGTGCATTGGTTTCCTCCGAGCTACCAAAGTCCAGACTTTCGTATACTTCCTCCAATTTTTTGTTTGACCGGCTGATAAATTGAAACAATACTTTCTAAGCTTTTAGACACCTTACAGTAGAGATATAACCTCCTGAACTCCACTCCTTCTCTTTTTCACCTTAAATGAATCTGGCGCGATGAATGATTTTACGAGCGCTCATAAAAGGAAACAATCTGTCCGTCGGATTCACTTAGGACAAATGCCGCTAGTCATCGTAACGTATATTTTTGTACGCATAAGTTTTAAATGGAGCATAATAGTCTAGTCTTGAGAATTGGGTAAATCAGTATGAAGACTGGCAAAATGCGTAAAACATTGGGCTTTCTGTTGTCGTGTTCAGTCTTCGCTCTTGGCATTGGCGGGGCCTCGATCCAGGTGATGGCGACGCTTGCATCGTTCGGCTTTTCAAGCATATTTGATGTCATTCAGCTGGGGGATTTGGCTAAGTTTCAAATCGCCCTTTACTTGACATTTCCAGTGGTGATGGTGATCTTTGCACTTCTGGCGGGAGGCTCAATCCTTAGAGGCTACACCCGGCTCGGCGGCATCGTCGCGGTTATTAGCCTTGTCTCTGGGCTGCTAAGTTTAGTGCTGCTCAATTACGTGGGATACAGCCTATCTTTCGGTAATCTGCTGGTAACGTCGGCATCAATCTCCATAATGGGGACGGTTGCCATCATCGGGTTTACAACACCGTCCATCGAGGTTAAGAGGACGATGTTCATGACGACGGCTCAAGTTGCTGTTGTCTCTGTCTTTTCAGCTCTCACCGCCGTCTTGACCGGGGTAGCTTTCCTGCCTTCTCCCACTGGAGGCTACACCCACATAGGAGACACGATGATCTTCCTTGCAGCCCTCCTCTTCGGCTACAAGGTTGGAGGAATAGTTGGAGTAATTGGGCCCGTGGCTGCAGACCTTTTTGTAGGGTATTCACGCTGGTTTGTGACGATACCTGCCCACGGCGCTGAAGGGTTGATCGCCGGCTTCGGGAAAGGGAGGAGCACCGTCGTCCAGATACTTTTATGCATTTTTGGCGGCTTCGTCATGGCCACCACATACTTCTACGTGAACGTGTTCATCAAAGGCTATCCTTTAGCCATCTTATCCTACCTCAGAGACCTGTTTGGACAGGCCTTGATATCCACTATCTTAGGAGTCGCCCTCACGAAAATCGTGAAAAAGGCATTACCTCAGCTGGAAGGCTTCTAAGCGCGCGTGATTAAAATCGGTATAGGTTTCCGACACTGCTCCAGACGAATGCGTACGGAAGTGCTTCAGCTATTGCATGGATTCCTCTCCAACCAGTACAGTGTGATGGCGCTATAAGCTTCGGTTTTAGCAGTTTCATTTGCTCGACAGTTTGGCTTATTCTTGGTTCGCATTCCTTCCCAGCCAAGTGAAAGCCGCCTATAATAGCGTGAATATTAGTACCTCCGGTGATTTGTTGCGCATAAAGTACAGTGTTGATTATGCCAGCGTGGGCACAACCCGAAACTACCAACAGACCTTTTTGTCTAACGTTGATTACAATTGCTCGGTCGTCCCAGATCCATGGATCAGGTTGCCATTTGCCATCAATCAAAGCTCTGTGTTGCGGAAACCCTTTTTCAAAGTACGTCTTACGGGGAATCTCGCCTGTGACGAGTATCGTGTTATCGGCCAGAAGGTGTGGTTTCTTCGTTCTAATGTATTTGGCTGGTCTCACCTGCTCATCTATCGGAAAGGCTGGATACTTTCTTATAGTCCTGTCAGTGTCGGCGACACCTCTAGTCTTGAACATGTCTTCGTGAACGATTATCGGTAAACCATCCTTGTTAGCAGCTCTTAACGTGGCCAGCAGTCCGCCACTATGATCATAATGACCGTGAGAAAGAACAATAGACTCTATCTCGCTGAGATCTAATCCCATCCTTTCAGCGTTTGCCACAACTCCATCTGGGCTACCGCCTGTATCAAAAAGGATGAAAGCGGACTTCCTGTGATGGAAAACGCGAATCATCATTGAAAACCCATGCTCAGCTATGGGGAGGCGAAAATGTTCTTTCGCCCATTTCTCGCCCTTCCGCTTTCTTACCCACTCTCTGATGTGCTGGACTTCTTCTCTTTCAATTGTGGATAGGAAATCCACCGAGTTGTCCATTAAACTAATTATTTCCGCGCTATCAACTTCTCTGAGTTTGGCGTGTTGATTAAATGCGCTCTTAGTTGTTTCATTCATGTGAATGCTTTCCTGCTAAAGTGTGCCTCTATAGTGGTTTGTTGTTGGGCACCCGACGCATTTTTGGGTCTTATATCGGGTGCACGGTCTGCAATCAACATTGCATGGGGCAACTGCTCTTTTTTTGTGAGTAAGGTGTTCTCTTACTGGAAGAAAAGGAGAGAAATAGATGTCGCCTATAGGGTAGAATTCTGACCTGCGTATTCCTCCGCTACTTCTCAACGAGCACTTCTCTATAGATATGCTCTCAAGAGTGTCTTGGTCTTCTGCGACAACAAGTGCGATGAGGTTGTAGCCTCCTATTGTCTTGAATATGTGGATCACTCTTGGGCAGTCTTTGAATCGATCGAGAAGATTCTGCATAGCCTCAGCGCTTTCCATCTCAAGTAACACAACGGCTGGAGAAAGTCTAAAGAAGACTGGGTTGAGAAGGGTTGTAACATTTATGGCATCTTGATCCAGAAGCTTCTGCATTCTTTTCTTGACTCCCATGCTTGTGAACCCAACAGCCTTAGCTAATTTTTCTAATGTCGTTCGTCCGTCTAACTGAAGCTGTGAGATTATCTTCTGGTCGATTTTGTCCATGTACTTCGCCTTGTTTATTTTCTAAACATAAACTATTAATATAGTTTATGTTTTAAACTATTTATCTCTTGGGGACAGGTACAGAAGCGATAAACTATGAAGGAAGAATGCAACGGAAAATGCGATTCTTGCTCAAAGGCCAATGCATGTACTGATCCAAGAAAACAGAGTTACGAAGAACAGAAACTCAAGGACAAGATGAGTAGAATCAAGCACAAGATCGCCGTGATCAGCGGCAAAGGCGGAGTCGGCAAGAGCACATTGACCGTGAATCTGGCTATGGCCTTTGCAATACACGGCTATGCGCATAGCGTAGGCATATTGGATGCGGACATAACAGGCCCGTGCGTACCAAAGATCATAGGACTAAAAGGTCGCAGATTTCAGACTGATCCATCAGGATTGTCTCCGGTAATAGGTCCTTTAGGAATCAAGGTGGCATCGATGGACTTCTTGCTTCCAAACGATGAGACGCCTGTCATCTGGCGCGGACCCTTAAAGATGAAGGCGATTCAAGAATTCTTGTCAGATATAGGTTGGGGAGAACTCGATTTTCTGTTCATAGATCTCCCACCCGGAACAGGCGATGAGCCGTTAAGTGTAATGCAGCTGATCCCTGACATGGACGGCGTAATAATAGTCACAATACCGTCCGAAGTCTCACAGCTTGTGGTCAAGAAGGCTGTAACATTTGCCCTGAAGTTGAGCATTCCTGTAATCGGAATAATTGAGAACATGAGTGGGTTCACATGTCCAAAATGCGGTACAGAGACAAACATCTTCAAAACAGGTGGCGGACAAAGAATAGCAGAGGATCTGGCGGTTCCTTTCCTAGGAAGCATCCCGATAGACCCCGAGATCTGTCGTGACTCCGACAACGGAGTACCCTTCACAATTGAACACGCAAATTCTCCTGCGTCTAGAGCGTTTAAAGAGATCGTCAAGAAAATTGAGGCATTCCTAAAGCATAAGAACAGATTGGAAGCCACGCCAGCTAAAAGTTCCTAGAACAAGGTGGTTCAGGGTGTCGAGAAAGACTACTCATATAAAAATTGAGGAATTAAAGACAGATATTGCTATCATAAAGAATCTTGAGGTATCCGTTGGCAGGATCTTTGAAGAGACATGGAAAGAGCCTGTTGGTCCCACGCCCTTCCCTTCGATAACAGGCCTTAGAGAGTGGGACCTTAAGCTCCTGCAGAGGTACAAGCCGTTTTATATGCCCTTCTGCGACCTCTGCTGCTTATGCACCATGGGCAAGTGCGACTTGACTGGCGACAAGCGCGGAGCCTGTGGACTGAATATGTCGGCACAACAGTCGCGAATAGTCTTACTTGCTTGTTGCATAGGAGCCGCGACTCACGTAGGTCACGCGAGACACTTGGTTGAGCATTTGATTGAGAAGTTTGGGCGAAGGCATCAACTTGATGTTGGAGGCTTGAGCATTGAGGTGGAGGCCCCTATAACGCGTCTAGTATGCGGCATCAGGCCCAAAAAGCTTGGAGACCTAGAAGATGTTTTAGATTACTTGGAAAACCAAGTAACCCATCTCTTATCAGCAACTCATACAGGGCAAGAGGGCAGTAACCTTGACTTTGAGTCGAAAGTGCTCCATGCAGGCATGGTGGATCAGGTTGGAATGGAAGTTGCTGATATTGCACAGATCGCGGCCTACGGCTTCCCCAAGGCTGATCCTGAGGCTCCTCTTGTAGAATTAGGTTTCGGGGTTGTGGACTCTTCTAAGCCTGTTATCCTCGTCATCGGTCACAATGTTCCACCCGCCATCGAGATTGTGGATTACCTCGAGACGAACAGATTGAATAGTGAGGTTGAAGTATGTGGCCTATGCTGCACTGCTCATGACATAACAAGATATAATCCTAGTGCAAAGATAGTTGGGCCTATCTCTTGGCAGCTTCGATTCATTAGAAGTGGTATCCCAGATGTGGTAGTTGTTGACGAACAATGCATCCGAGCAGACGCACTCATCGAGGCGCAGAAGATTAAAGCACCAGTAATAGCTTCAAGCGAGAAAAACTGTTTGGGATTACAAGACCGGACACATGATCAAGTAGACAGAATAGTAGAAGACCTAGTGACGGGGAGGGCTCCAGGAGCGCTTATTCTTGAGCCACTCAAAGTTGGTGAGGTGGCTGTAAGAACAGCTATGAAAGTGGCTCCTCAACGTAAGAAATTCCAGATCATCCCAAGCGTAGAGGAAGTAATTGAAGAAGCTAGGAAGTGCAGAAAATGTGATGAGTGTAGAAGAGCCTGCCCTGACGACCTACCAATCCCAGAAGCGATGAATGAAGCAGCAAAGGGAGACTTAGCCAAACTAGCAGATCTTTACGAAGTATGCGTAGGATGCGCCCGTTGCGAAAGTGCTTGCCCCGAAGACTTGCCTCTACACAGCTTTATCGTGAAAGCAGCCGAAAAGCAACTGAAGGAAGAGAGATTTAAGATTCGCGCTGGAAGAGGTGCCATACAAGACGTAGAGATAAGGAATGTCGGTGGACCCATAGTTCTAGGAGACATCCCCGGAGTAGTGGCATTTGTGGGATGTGCCAACTACCCAAAGGGTGGAAAAGAAATCGCGGAGATGTGCACGGAATTCGCAAATCGCCGCTACATCGTGGTCACATCAGGATGCGCCGCAATGTCAGCCGCCATGCATAAAGACGAAGAAGGAAAGACCCCCTACGAAATATATTCCGGCGCTTTCGACGCTGGAGGCATCCTTAACGTAGGGTCATGCGTTTCTAACTCCCACATCGCTGGCGCAGCCATCAAAATAGCCAGTATTTTTGCTAAGCGAAGCTTGCGAGCTAACTACGAGGAGATCGCTGACTACGTTCTCAATCGAGTGGGCGCTGTCGGAGTTGCTTGGGGCGCGATGTCGCAAAAGGCTGCTTCCATCGCGAGTGGCTTCTGGAGATTGGGGGTGCCAGTGATCGTTGGGCCTCATGGATCCAAGTATAGGCGTATGCTTCTTGGAAGGAAAGATCGTGAAGAGGATTGGTATGTTTATGATGCCCGTACTGGAGATCAAGTCTATGTTGGGCCGACCCCCGAACATTTGTTCACGGCCGCTGAAACTAAAGAAGAGGCGATGGTTATGATAGCGAAACTTTGTATGCGTCCCAACGACACCACAAAGGGTCGAGCAGGGAAGTTGACACACTATAGCGACTTGCATAAACGTCTCTATGGCATAATGCCCGATGATGTCCACCTCTTTGTCCGCACAGCCGCCGATATTCCCGTGACTATGAAGGATGAGATCGTGAAAATTTTGGAAGAGAAAGCATGGAAGGAGGGTAGAATCCCAGATCCTACCCTTCTACCAAGACTGATTAGGAAAAGGAAGGAATGAACAATGAGCGTAAAACGTCTGCAAAAAGCTGAGGTTTCTAGGACTTTTAGAAAACTCTCACGAAAAAGAACTCTTTCTACTTTTTCGTCTCTCAGAACCAACTTGTCCTTATCGTTTCAAAGTTGCATAAGTTGTGTAAAAGAGGTGGTGGAATGAAAATATGCGTATCCGCGGAAGCAAGTAGCTTAGACGCCCAGATAGATCCAAGGTTTGGCAGATGCCAGTATTTCATAATCGTTGACACGGAGACTATGGAGTTCAAAGCCGTGCAGAACACCGCGATCGCTTCGATGCACGGAGCAGGCATACAGGCTGCCCAATTCATCAGAAATGAGGGAGCTACCGCAGTCATAACAGGGAACGTTGGTCCAAACGCGTTTCAAGCGCTCTCAGCCGCAGGGGTGAAAGTAATCACTGGAGTGTCTGGAACTGTCCGAGAAGCCGTCGAAAGATACAAGCGAGGTGAGTTGAATGAGACAGGAGCACCGACAGTCGGCGGACACTTCGGAGTGGGTGGGAGACGCGGTCAAAGATGGCGGTGACAAACCTGTTTCCCTCCCTAATTGAAGGCGTGGGAGGTGATTGAATGGTTAAGAGAATTGTAATACCAGTTTCAGAAGAAAGAGGCCTCGACTCTAAGCTTTCTGAACATTTTGGAAGGGCACCCTACTTTGCCGCTGTCGAACTTGAGAAAGATGGAAAAGTCTCAAGTCTAAACTTCGTTTCAAACGTGAGTGAGCACTTTGGCGGAGTGGGAACACCGCCTGACAGGATCCTGCAACTCAAACCAGATGCCGTTATTACCTATGGGATGGGACCCCGGGCGCTGAACATCTTCCAAGGCGTAAAAGTAGCGGTTCTAAGGGCTAACGCAGATACCATCAGAGAAGTTACCTTGGCTTACAGTAACGACAAACTCGAAGAGCTAACGGAAGGTTGTCACGAAGCGTTGCACCACTAGTTTTTCCAGAGAGGCTATCAGATGCTTAGAAAATTGACGAAGAGCGAATACGATCTATTAAAGAAGTCGGGCTACTCGGAGAGGGCCATCAAATTCTACGCAGACATGGTTAATTTCGGCTTCATGGAGAACTCAGATGTTTCTCTTGACTACACCGGGCCTTGCGGCGATTCCATGAAGTTCTATCTGCAGATCGCTGATAACGGCGTTATAAAAGACGTAAAGTTCCAGTATTTGGGCTGTCCAGGTGCAGCTGCGTCTGGTTCTGCTGCCGCAGAACTGGCAAGAGGCAAGATGCTGGATGAAGCTAAAGAGATAACGGAAGAAGACGTGATCAAGATGCTGAATGGCCTGCCAGAAGCCAAACATGACTGCGTCAAGCTTGCTGTCGTAACGCTGCAGAAGACGATCACAAGATACGAAGAAGACCATAAACACGTAGGTAATGCCTCGATCTAGCGTTATCCTGACGAGATGTTGAAATGATCGTTTCAATCGCAAGCGGGAAGGGTGGCACAGGGAAGACCACAGTTGCCGTTAACATGGCCCTCTCTATTGGCGATGTCCAGCTCCTAGACTGCGACGTAGAGGAGCCTAACGCCCACATCCTTCTGAAACCGAGAATTGACAAAATCGAGCAGGTTCAAGTCTCATACCCGAGGATCCTTGACGATAAATGCAACCTTTGCGGGGACTGCGCCAACTTCTGCAAATACAATGCGTTATTTGTTACAGCCGAAAAGGTAATCGTTTTTCCAGGGCTGTGTCACAGTTGCGGAGGCTGTTCTCTGATCTGCCCGAACACCGCCATTATCGAGGAGAAAAGGGTTGTAGGAACAACGAAGAAAGGCACGAAAAGAAATATTGAACTGGTATATGGCGAACTCAACGTCGGCGAACCCATGGCAGGGCCGGTCATAAGGGCAGTTAAGGCTCACCTCAAAAGAGATGGGCCCGTGATAATAGATGCTCCGCCGGGAACTGCTTGTCCCTTAGTCGCTTCGATCCACGGAAGCGATTTCTGCATCTTAGTGACGGAGCCCACCCCCTTTGGACTCCACGACCTAAAGATCACAACCCAAGTTGTAAGACAACTAGAGATTCCTTTCGGCGTGGTAGTGAATATGGCCGGGATCGGTGATAAAGAGGTGTACAATTACTGTGAGAAAGAAGAGATTCCGATCATGCTCGAAATCCCGTTTGAAAGAAGAATAGCGGAACTCTACTCCAGAGGCCTCCCATTCACTGAAGAGATGCCTGAGTGGAAGGCTAAGTTTCTCTCACTATGGGACGATACGGAGGAACGTGTAAACTGCTGAAGCAACTAACGATTTTGAGCGGAAAAGGAGGCACTGGAAAGACCATCCTGACAGGCTCCTTCGCAGCCTTGGCTCACAACTTGGTTATAGCCGACTGTGATGTAGACGCTCCCAATCTTCACCTGCTATTGAAACCGAGAATCACCAAGAAGCAGGAATTCAAGGGATCCAAGAAGGCTGTGATAGACGAGACGAAGTGTACCAGATGCGGTAGATGCGAAGAATATTGCAGGTTTGATGCAATAAAAGATCTGGCGGTCAATCCCGTCCTATGCGAGGGGTGCGGCGTCTGCGCCTACATATGCCCGGTAGAGGCGATACAACTCAAGGAGAGGCTTTCTGGATATGCTTTCATCTCAAAGACCAAGTATGGCCCGATGTCCCATGCCAGACTGAACCCTGGAGAAGAGAACTCGGGGAAACTCGTCAGCTTGGTTAGGCAAAATGCAAGGGAAATTGCTGAAAAGGAAGATTATCAGCTGATCTTGAATGATGGTCCGCCGGGAATTGGCTGCCCGGTAATAGCGTCCATAGGTGGGGTTAACGTGGGACTTGTAGTTATAGAACCTACGTTATCAGGAATCCATGACCTCGAGAGAGCCTTGGCTTTGCTCAACCACTTTCGGGTACCTCCCCTCGTCTGCATAAACAAGTATGACATAGACCAAGAAAACACAAGCAGAGTGGTTGATTTCTGCGAGTCTAATAACGTAGAAGTTGTTGGAAAGATACCCTTTGATTCGCTTGTCACAAAGGCGATGGTCGCGGGGAAGCCCGTAGTAGAGTACTCTCCGAAAAGTATGATCTCAAAGGACATCGCAGAGCTATGGAAGCAGACCCTTAAACATCTGAATACGAGGTCATAACAAGTCACAACCAAGAGGCGGAAGACACGATGCCATTCACCCCATTTCATCTGGGCCCTGGACTGCTAGTTGGATTGCTTCTCTTCAATCATATCGATTTCCTTACGTTCCTCGTGGCAAGTGTCATCATTGATGTCGAGCCATTTCTAGTAATAACTTTGAATATGCACTCTCCGCTCCACGGTTTTCTGCACACCTTCTTGGGAGGAGCGCTCGTCGCGTTTCTTCTCACCATAGTCATGATGAAACTGAGAAATGTCTTTTCACCTTTGTTATCGTTTTTTAGACTTGACCTGAAATCCAACTTAAAAAGCATATTCTCAGCCTCACTGTTAGGCATCTACCTTCATATCCTTTTAGATTCACGGATGCATCTAGATATCAGACCCTTTTACCCATTGGACTTCAACCCTTTCTTAAGTCGCAGCATGCTCATTGGCTTAGAGATAGACATGTTATGTATTTGGTCCTTCATCTTAGGAATAGTTATTTACGTGGTAAGACTAGTTTGGAGTCGTGAAAAAGGCAGGGAAGCAAGCGGCCAAACTATGCATTTCCCTAGTAAACTTAGCCACGACAATAAAGAGCGTGAGTTCTCTAATCTTCTTGCTTAATCTCCCCCGTTTCATAATGGTGTTCTTAAGCGGTGTCGTCTATCCGGTTTCCGCTATGCCTCCAGTGCTACAGTACATAGCCTACCTAATGCCTCCCATTTCGAGAATCTCTTGTCCAGAGTTATTTGCCTATGTTCCTTTTTTTCCAGATAGGAATTAGAATTCGACGATGTAGTCAAAACATTTGTCTTGGGGGATTTCTAGTTCCATCATTTGTTCCATGGTTAGATTTTCAAAATATTTTATAAATGGTCTCATTGAGTTTCCATGAGCAGAGATTACAACATCAACCCCTTCCCTTTTCATGAGGATAAGTAAATCTTTAATGAAAAACAAAACTCGCTTTTCAACCATTTTTATTGACTCTCCACCCGGAGGCGGGACATCGTATGATCTATGCCAAATGTCGAATTGTCTTTTACCATATTTCTTAATTATAGTCTTGTGAAACTTCCTCTCAAGGTTCCCGTATGATCTTTCTATCATTCTATCATCGACAAAAACTTCCTTGCATTCGGCATGATGTTTCAAGACTATTTTCAGACTGTCCGATGAGCGGGAAAGCCTTGTTCTGAATGCTATTTGAAAAGTCTTGTCCCTTAGTTTCTTTGCTACTACTTCGGCTTGTTTGATTCCTTTAGGGGTTAGTCTTGAATCTACCCACCCAGTAAACCTTTTACTTTTATTATAATAGGTTTCGCCGTGTCTGAAGATGTAAATGTGGAGTTTCATAACGTATATTTGCGTTTCTTTGCTCGCTTTTTAATTCTCCTAAGGGCCTGAGTAGCGTCGAACCCTTTCTTCTCATTCTTCTCATTTCTATGCCTAGATCTGCACCAAAAGGTCGCCGAACCTTGATACTTCTCTTCTTGGCGAATTTTACGCATAAAACGTAAACTAGGAAAATTTGCCCTTTTTAGAGATAAGACTTGCCTTAGCTACAATGGTCTCCGTGACAATGCGAAATGAAAGGTTTTTGATGTTTCCAATGTCCATATTGGGCTTTCGAATTTTCGAGCAGACGCCTGAATGAGGCGCCAACATCCATTGGAACAGATCTTACACGCAAGTTACTTCTGCAGAAATTTCGGTAGGAACGACCTTCTCCAATGCGCGAGTTATGTGGCAGAAATCCCTCGTCAAAGTAGCACAGTCCTTCGCTTTTGCCTCATCTCCCTCTATTGTTTTGACATGTAAAATGGCCTTTATGCGGGTTTATTCTATAGCCCTCTGGTCCATCCAAGTCTATGTCCCCGCCAACCGTGATTTGGAGACCATCCAGACGAAAGCTTAACTTTCTCTGAAAGTAGAGAAACGTCGTTAGTAGACAGCCACCAACCGCAGAGAAGAGAAGCTGGTCAGGGCATGGATATCTTCCCTTTCCTCCAAACTCCACGGGCGTATCTAGCCTTAACGCAGAGCCTTTGAAATCGATTTCGCCTCCACTTTCTCCGTCCCAGAATAAATGGATTTGACACTCTAAGTGCCTAGGGCTTCTCGCCATTTTCTCATCAACCCAGACTCTAGATACGCACCTTCTTGGACCATTCTTTTGCTCGGTAGTCTACCGCGAGAATGTAATCAAGAAGGGTATTTAACACATTCTTCTGCGCATCGCGCGCAATAGATGTCTGTTGAGGGGGCAGTCCCTCAATCGATCGGCTAAGAGGTCAGGTTTCTCACGAGTTCTCTTATGGGCGAGTTCCGTTTCACTTGATTCTTATCTATGTTGAATTGTTCGAGCAGAGCTGAAACGCCTGGACTAAGTTCGCCAGCTACTATCTTATTTATCCCCCTGCCTCCCAGCATTTTCACGACTATGGATCCTGCACCGTGTTTCATATCATCAGCAATAAAACTCCTTTACAGAAGGTTTGTATAGACAAAAAAGCTAGAAGAAAAACAGAAAAATGACATTTCCGTTAGTGGAGCATGCGTTATTATGGGTTACTCCAAAATCTATTAGGAAAACAGAAATGTACGGAAAGATTCATGTTAGAGGATGTTCATTGGCAAAAGTCTGAAAAGCAACTTAGGAGTGGTAAAAATTGAAAATAGGTATTGTGATAAGCACAAATGAACCAGAAGTTGTTTGGAACGCCTTCAGGTTCGGAAACACATCGCTGAAAGCAAAACATGATGTAAAGGTTTTCTTAATCAATAAAGGTGTTGAAGTCGAAAGCATCAATGATGAAAAATACAATGTTAAAGAACAGATTAATTCATTTATTGAGAACAAAGGACAGATACTGGCTTGCGGAATTTGTTTGAAATCAAGAAATAGAGAAGGCAGTAATATCTGTCCCATCTCTTCTATGATGGATTTACTAAAATTAGTAGAAGAATCAGATAGAGTATTAACATTTGGTTAGCATAATAAGTTAAAAACCACTTTTGATAGCGAGTTCTAATGCTGAATTCCCTTTTCTTCGCTTCTCGATTCTTCTCAAATTTGGCAGAATACGACAGCCCTTTTCGGCAAGTCAATGGGGCTCTGTCTTTGTTGATGTTTCGATGCTCATAGGCTTCTTCGCACTTTTCATTCTGCCAGCAATGAAGCTCCTCTATAGGAGGTTTGTATAGGGAACTTAAGTTTCAGCAGTTTAGCAATAGTAGGCCTCAGTCAAACATTCTTCGAACTCTTAATGAGGGACTCCTATGGCCAGCTTTCCTATCCTTCCAAAGACTTCCGCAACATACTCTTGGACTATCGAATCTTCATCTTCTTCGCGCAAAACCTCATACATATGACATAAAAAGAGGGAGACTTGGTGATGATTCTTCACTGAATGTTTTTGATTTCTTCTTTTAGCCATGGATACATTTTCACAAGTTTTCGCATGGCCTCGTCTACTTTCTCTTTTGGATATTCGTATGGAAGAAGGGTGCCATCTAGATAGTCCTCATAGCCCTTCATGTCAAAGTGACCATGTCCACAGAGCAGAAACAACAGAGTCTTTTTCTCACCAGTTTTCTTGCACTGGAGAGCTTCATCTATCACAGCTTTAATGGCATGATTTGGTTCAGGAGCTGGTAGTATACCCTCAGTCCTAGCGAATTGTACACCTGCCTCGAACGCATCCACTTGGTTATAGGCTTTACTCTTCACGATGCCTTTCTGTTTGAGCAGGCAGAGAGTTGGCGCCATCCCGTGATAACGTAGTCCGCCCGCATGGATTGGAGGCGGTACGAACATGTGACCAATAGAGTGCATCTTACCCATTGGTGTCATTCTAGCGGCATCAAAGTGGTCATAGATATAATATCCCTTTGTTACCTTCGGACACGACGTGGATTCGACTGCAGTGAATTCTACCTTCTTAGGAGCCTTGCCTGTGGTTATGTCATAGTAGAAAGGCCAGTATAGGCCAGAGAAGCTGCTTCCTCCTCCTATACATCCAAAGATCGCATCGGGGTATTCTCCCAAGGAAGCCATCTGTTCTTTAGTCTCTAAACCAATAACTGTTTGATGGAGTAGGACATAATTCAGTACACTTCCAAGCGTGTACTTGGCTTTATCATCTTTCAGGGAGTCTTCCACAGCTTCACTTATAGCTATTCCTAGGCTTCCTGAGCTTTTTGGATCTTCTGCCAAAACATTCTTGCCAGCTTCCGTCCTTTTGGATGGACTCGGATGAACTTCTGCGCCCCAAACCTCCATCATGATTCTTCGATAAGGTTTTTGATCATAGCTAGCTCTTACCATGTAGACGGTGGATTTCATTCCAAACATATTGCAACTAAAAGCTAAAGCAGATCCCCACTGACCTGCACCAGTCTCTGTAGATAGCCTCGTCATGCCTTCCTTCATAGCGTAGTAAGCTTGAGCGATGGCAGTATTTGGTTTATGGCTACCAGGAGGGCTTACCCCTTCATATTTGTAGTATATCTTTGCAGGGGTCTTAAGGGCTTTCTCAAGATTAATTGCCCGATAAAGGGGAGTTGGTCTCCACAGCCTGTATATCTCGCGCACTTCTTCAGGTATGTCGATCCAACGTTCTTGGCTAATTTCTTGGTTTATGCATTCACTTGGAAAAACTGCTTTTAGATCGTTTGGGTTTATAGGTTCTCGAGTAGCCGGATTTATGAGCGGTGGTAAGGCCTCTGGGAGATCCGGCTGAATATTATACCATTGTTTGGGGATTGCATCTTCGTCTAACAAGATCTTCCGAGAAGGCATTGTCATTCATTCCTTTCGCATATAAGTTCATATGTGTTTTTGTATGTATTATTTAAAGCTTATGCGTATAAAAAGATACGTGTGAACGCGAAGTTTGTGTGGGCAGAAAAACTGAGCCATATTATGAGACCTAATGTTTAGAAAAGCTACACGACAATACAATCCCTAACAGATCGACCGAAAAACGAGGGTTAGGAAAATGAAGATGGTTGGTTTCATCGTCAATCCTATTGCTGGAATGGGCGGTGCAGTTGGCTTAAAGGGTACAGACGGGAAAGTTATCTTGGAGAAAGCCAAGGCCCTTGGAGCCGAACCAATAGCTCCTGCTAGAGCGGAGGAGTTTCTTTCAAGGTTGGCTCCCTTGAGAAAGGATATTCAGCTCATCACCGGCTCTGGAATGATGGGAGAGGAGGAAGCGCGAAACCAAGATTTTCATCATACCGTCATAGGCAAGATGAAAAACGAAACCACAGCAAAGGACACTAAAGAGACAGCTAAGAGGATGAGTGGGGCGAAGGTGGAATTATTAATCTTCTGCGGAGGAGATGGAACTGCTCGAGACATTTCAGATGTTGTTGATGCAAAGTTGCCAGTGCTTGGTGTTCCAACAGGAGTTAAAATGCAAAGCGCTGTTTTCGCGATGAATCCTCGTGCAGCTGCTAGATTAACAACTATGTTCCTGATGAGGGGTTTGCCTCTAAGGGAAGCCGAAGTCATGGACGTAGACGAAATGGCGTTCAGGGAAGGTAGACTGGCCGCAAAACTGTATGGTTACATGTTGACTCCCTATGAGCCAGGGCTGGTTCAAGCTTCAAAGATGGCAAGCCTTTCTACGGAAAGCGAGATGCGCAATCAAGTGGCAATCGCAATCTACGTTACTGAAGAGTTGAGAACAAATGTGATCTATATTGTTGGTCCAGGAACAACAACCCGGACAATCATTGATCTATTAGACGAGAAGAAGACTCTTCTGGGAGTAGATCTCTTATGTAATAAAAAGATAATAGCTCAAGACGTGAATGAGAAGCAAATTCTGCAAAAAATCGAAGGTAAAGCCGCTAAGATCATTGTTACTCCTATTGGAGGGCAGGGTTTTATCTTTGGAAGAGGAAACCAGCAGATAAGCCCCATTGTAGTCAGAAGGGTGGGCCTGGACAACATAATCGTGATAGCGACAAAGAATAAGTTGCGGGGGCTGAAGAGCTTAAGAGTCGATACAGGCGATTCCACACTAGATAAAAATCTTCGGAGAAAGATCAGGGTCATAGCTGACTACAAAGAGGAACATGAGATTGAAATCAAGTGACTCCTAAGATTCAAGATCAAAACATCGAATCAAGTTCATTATTATAAAAAAATAGTGTTTTTAGGGCGAAGTAGATGCCAAAGCGTAATAATTGTGGAAGAGAGATTCAATCTGACAGCAAGTTTTGTCCTTATCGTGGCGCCCCCTCACAGTCTATAATCGGAACAAGAGAAGCTCTAAAGTATGAAATCAAGTATCGCCCTTCGTACTCCTTACTAGAAGTACAAGTCTCTACCAATCTAGTAATAAAAAGTCAGGAGATAAGGTAACTTCCTAGTCTCAAACTATAGATTAACGTTATTTTTCCTTGGAAAAGTAATTATACTGAATCCGCCAAAAATCCGGTTGCTACTTAAATGGTTAGTTCAATTCTTAACCATTCTCGATCAATCGTTATCTAAGATCGCTAGAGGGAGCCTAAAAAGTATTCGACTTAGTTTGAAACGCGCGCGATGATGGTTATGAATGCTGATATCGAGAGATTTGTTAGGTTCCTTGATAGCAAATTCGGAAGAAAGGTAATGAAAAAGGAAGCTGAGTATGTCTACGACGAATTAAGGAATTGTGAAAGAATTCTCGATGTCGGTTGTGGTATAGGTTCATTTGAACAGAATCTCCCAAACCTTGACATCATAGGTTTCGATGTTTCTGAAGAAATGTTGGAAGAGGCGAGGAAGAGGAGTGATAAGGCTTTCATTCGAGGCAACGCAGAACACTTGAAGTTTAAAGATTCTACATTCGACGTTGTTTTCGCTGTAACAACTTTAGAATTTCTTGAGGATTATCGGAAAGCCGTGAAAGAGATAACAAGAGTTACAAAGCCCGATGGGAAAATATTATTGATTATGCTAAATCCTAGGTCAGAATACTTTAGGCAAGAGATAAAGAAACCAGGTGATTACTTCAGAAGAATCAAACACATCGATCCAAAAGAAATCAGAGATTACATATCATAATTTTATACGATCACCAAGGAAGAAAAATTTCTAGGTATTAGAGGAAAGCGTATCTTCGATACGGACGAAGAGAGATACGCTAGTCTGTATGTGGTTGTTGGGGTAAGGAAATGATTTCTTGATTACTCTGATTTAACGAAGTCATAAAATGTTTCTTTTAATCAATCCTCGTATCTGGCTCCAAGCTTTACCGGTTTTACTCCCTTTGGGAGTAGAGAAGCCACAAGGTCGTTCCTTTCCAAGAGTTTGCAGTCCAGAGGCTTGACTCTACCAGTAAGAAGGTTATAGGCTTCAATCAGAACCTTTGCTTGCTCTGTATGAGGACTACGCTCATCTGGATGGTATTTCGCCATGTGCGAAAAGTTCCTTTTTATAGTTGATCTTGAATTACCTTCTACTCCTAATGTTTGTTTGGCCCTAGCTATTATGGAGTCTTCCCTGAACATCAATGATGATTTCCTCTCATTCATGGTCCTCTTCACTTTGACAGCACGCTAGAGATAGCGTGTTATCCTCGGTTCTAGCATTTGTCTTGACATCGCTCCGATGATCCGATCCACGAGTTTTCCATCTTTGAACACCAGCAGCGTGGGGATGCTCATTATCTGGTATCGCTTAGATGCCATTTGATTCCCGTCCACATTAAGTTTCCCGAATAAGATCTTCCCAGCGTAGTCCCGCGCCATCTCCTCTATAATAGGCGCAACCATATGGCATGGCCCACACCAAGGAGCCCAACAGTCAACAACCACCAAGGGATAGTTCCGAACAGTTTCTGTGAATGTCGCATCGGTCACCTCAACAGGCTTACTCGGAGCTGATTTCCCCTCCTTTTCGGAAGCCTTTTCCATCAATTCCTTCAGTTTCTTTTGTCGTATTCTTTCGAGACCCTTATCCCCTTCCATGACGGTATTGCCTCAAAACTTAGATTGGGGAACCCCTCAGTCTATTCAACGATTTCTATGGCCCCTTCAGAACATTGCACTTCGCAAGCTCGACAGACGATGCACTGATCCTCAGCAACAACTACCGATACTGTTTTCACTCCGACCTCTCGAAGCTCGAAAACTTCTACTGGACAAGCGTCTACGCATGTACTGCATCCAGTACACTTCTCTACATCAACCTTGACACAGACCGTTTTTCTACCGCCTCACAAGTCATATGGCGTACCTTACGATTCTAGGGAACCGCTTTATCCACTTATGCTAGAAATCTTTTTATTGCCTCAGCTACACAAGTTTTGGATTTTGCTTCGACTTTGGCCATATTGAAATGCTCGAGTAATGTTGATACACCTGGGCCGAACTCACTAGCTATTATTGTATTGACTCCTAGGTCAGTCAGCGTTTTCACAACAACCGGGCCAGCACCATGCTTATAGGAAGCCGCTGGGTTTTGGATTACTTCAACCTTCTTGATCTTTTTTCCTTCTATATCTATGATGGTGAAAGTGCTGGCTCTTCCGAAGACTTCAGAAACAGTATCCTCCAAACCGTCTCGCCCTCTTGTGGGAATCGCGATTTTAAGCTTTTCCATACACGCTGCCTCATAACTTCGTTTTTGGACCTAGACTCAAGATTGGGCAAAAGATGGAAACTAAGGTGGGGCGGGTTGCCACCTTAGCCCACCCCTGCCCCTCCGTCCGCTAGGTGGACCGGGTTCTAGCCTATGAATCATATATGGCGCTGCGCCACACCTTGGACATTTGGTCGGCTTCGGAGTCCCTTGAGGAACCTCGACGACCTCTCCGCAACTGCCGCACTGAAACCGTTTCTTGGGTAAAGCCATCTTGAGGTCGCCTTCTACTCCTTAAGCTCATTCAGACGTTTTTCAATCCGCTCTATCGCTTGTTCTAACAGTCTCGCTTGATCCTCCAACATGGCAACTTCTTGTTCTTTGGAAATCGTTGCGTAGGGCGTTACAGGCCCGTACATGCCTGACCACCACCATCGTGGCAACCACGGAAACCATCTGCATCTACCCGGTAGCCGATACAGAGATGGGTATTCGTCATGGTACATGCTGACCACTTCACCCTCTCAGCTCTTCCAGTCTCTTTCTGATGGCGTCCAGATGCGATTCCAGAGCCTTCACCTGTTGTTCCAGCATCTGTGTCTCCTGCTCCTTTGTCAAAGCAGGCATGACAGGCGCTCCAGGAATCGTTGGTGGAGCCCAGGTCGGCGGGACGCCACCGGCGACTTGTGGGACGCTTGGCTGAAGGTATGGTGCAAGGAGCCACCAACAAGCCCCTCTGCCATATAGCCAGCCTGGTCTTTGCCAAGGCGGCAGATAGCTGAAGGGCCCTCTTCCAGGCCAGGGTCCACCCCAACCTCCGCCTCTTCCTCTCCAACCCATTTTTTCTCACCTCTAAGATTTTTGTGCTTATGCACAGATTCAATTATGTGATAACGCACAGAAATATATAAAAGTTTCTGTGGCAACTAAGTGACTCGAAATGGGATGGAGAAAATGGGATGGAGCTACAGACATAGACATGGCAGGAGAGGGAGACTCCCAAAGCCAATTAGCATAGAGAAGGTTCCAGCGACAGACAAGTTTATTCCCATTCCTCAAGGGGATACAGAACCCATCTACGTTGATCCAACTGAACTTGAAGCATTTAGATTAGTGGATCTCGAAGGTCTCTCTCAAGAGGAGGCCGGGAAGAGGATGGGTGTCTCCAGAGGAACCGTATGGCGGCTATTACAAAGCGCTAGGAAAAAGACCGCTCAAGCCCTCAGTGAAGGAAGAGCCCTGAACATCGCACCATTTGCTTCTGGAGAAGACCTCACTCAGGAGGTTGAAGCCGATAGCTGATCTAATCGTAGTACTTGCGTCTGTGACTGTAGTGAGTTTGGTAGCTTTTGTAGGCATCCTTTTCATCGGTCTAAAAGAGGCTTTCCTGAAACGCATTGTGATGGCCCTTGTAGGCTTCGCCTCAGGATCGTTGATAGGAGGCGCGTTCATTCATTTGTTGCCAGAGTCGTTGGAGGAAACTGGTCAAGTCGCATTCTACTATGTGATTATTGGCATCGTCTTCTTCTTTGTCATAGAGAAGTTCCTGTACTGGCGACACTGCCACGAAGGAGAGTGCCCAGTCCACATCTTTGCATACCTCAATTTGATTGGAGATGGAATTCACAACTTCATCGACGGAATGGTCATAGCTGCCAGCTACATCCTTTCATACGATCTTGGCGTCGCTACGACCCTAGCAGTCATCTTCCACGAGATTCCTCAAGAGATCGGAGACTTCGGAGTCCTCATATATGGAGGATTTACAAAGAGAAGGGCTCTTGCGTACAATTTTGTTTCCGCTCTCACCGCGGTTGCCGGCGCCTTCATAACATACAACCTAGGCTACATTCAAGGTATAGAACACTTGGTTCCCTTTGCCGCGGGGGGCTTCATCTACATTGCTGCCACAGACCTCATGCCAGAACTACACAAAAGAAATCAGGCAAAAGAATCTATAGTTCAGCTATTATCCGTTCTAGCGGGAATAGGGCTAATGTCAGCACTGAAGATCCTGTCAGCGTAAGCATGGCAATGCAGCTCCAACCGAGGGTTAATTGAGATACTGTATCAAGAGATCCGGAGCAACCCATCGAAAAGCAATAGGGATCATCGGTAACATCAACTAGGAGAAGAAAATCTTTGAAATTCCTCTTCTAGAACTTGAACTAGGGCTCCGTAGGATTCGAGTAGGTGGCTTCTCTCGTGTTCGGCTTTGCTTTCCTTTTTGAGTGCTTCGCTAAAGGCTTTGATAGCCTCTAGTTTAAGCTTCATCAATTCCTCAATTATCTTAGGGTCGGACCTTATTTCTGACATCCTAATATTAAGCTCTTTGAACTTCTCTAGGCAACCTCGTAGCTCTCCCGCAAATGCTTCTTCGTCCTTTAAGAAACCTTCAAGCCTTGCCTCCAGTTTTCGGACTTCCCTCGATATTTCTTCAGACATCTCGCTCACCTATGAACCCAAGGCTTCTAACATTTTCATCTTCTTTAGCCACAACGATGTTCCCTTCTTAGGAGATTTTGGCACCATGGTTTTTATGAGGTGTATCTTGCTTCATATGTGTTTGTTGAAAGGTGGTTTTTATCGCGAGGCAGAGGTAGAGGCCAGGTTCATCCGTAATATGGACGCCGGAGAACCCTGCCAGCCTCAGCAAACGCTTCATCTCTGCTCCTTCGGGCAGTACATCCTGGGCCACTGGTAACGCACCTCTATGATGTTCCTTTATCTCGGCGCTACTAAGGGCGTGAGCGATGATAAGTCTACCTCTTCTCTTCAAAACGCGATTCAAATTCATCAAAGCTTGCGTTTTTCGTTCAAGATGGGGAAATATGCCGAAACAAACTATGGCGTCAAAGGCTTCTCCGGATAGGTCAAGCTCTTCGACATCTTCAAGCTTAACGGTGACGTTTGGTAGACCCGAAAACTTCGAACTGAACACCTTGATCATATTCTCCGCATAGTCAACGGCTGTAATAGAGCCGGAAGGACCGATTATTCTGAGCAGGAAAGGAATCAACACTCCTGTACCTGTTCCCGCGTCCAGTACCTTTTGCCCAGGTTTTAAACCGAACTTTGGTACTAGCTCTTCAAGGCGGGCTACGAGTTCTGGGGTATAATATTTCTCGTCCCAACTGTTTGCTTCCTCGTTAAAGTATGTTTTACGAACGAACGCGCCTGTCTCGCGATCCATCTATCCTGCCCCTCGCCAAGCCTTGCCCGCATTTCATGTCCGGTCTTCGATCTCCACTCATCATGATGCTAGAGCTCAAGTTCCTTTTAGATACGATATGAAGGGTTTCAGCCTCCTATCTCTTCCCTTCTACTAGTACTCCCCGAGAGGTGAGAGCCACCACTAAGATAGCTCCTATGATTCCTCCTATCACTCCACCAACAGCATGTAATGCCGCCCAGCCTACTACGCCTCCCCATGTTGCCAACGCTGGACCCGCCATGAAGAACGTGCCTATTATATAGCCTGCCACGGCTGCTGACAATGTTGAAATCGATACCGTAGTAATCATGCTGAATATGGGCTTTTTGAAGGAAGTGTTGTATCCTACGAGCTTTGTCGCAAAGTCGAAGACTATGCTTGCGGCTGTGAAACCTAGAAAATGGGTGCCTCCTGGGTTGAATAGGAAGTTGACGATGGTTGCAATGAGTCCAACCATGGTTGTCGCTCCGAGTTTTCTAGTCCACCATACTGCGATGGTTAACACTGCAAAGCCTATTAAGTCGCATAGGAATGGGAGACCGAACATACGGAAGAAGATTGGGGAGAAGACCGAGTTGAGGACGCCCCACAGGGATGCGCATATGGCTATCGCAGCCACGTCGCGACTGTTAAAATAGGTCATTTTTTGCCCTCCCAGTGTTACGAATTTATAAAATCGTAATATCATATAAAAAAGCTTTTTCGCATCTAATGCCCTATTAAAGAGAGTGGTCTGATGTCTCAGAAAATGAAGGTGACACGGTTTAGCGTATCACTTCCACCTCCTCTCGTAGAGAAGTTAGATAAAGCTTGGAAGAGTATGCAGTACGAGAACCGTTCAAAAGCTATTCATGATGCAGTGCGAAGCTTCATCACTGAGTTTGAGTGGATGCGGAGTGAGGGAGGGCAAATAACCGGCGCCGTTCTTGTGCTCGTTCTTGTGCTATACTACTTAGATAAACCCGGTCTCTTAAATGAGGTTACGAGAGCTCAACACCAATTCAAGCACCTGATTTCTTCAACTCTGCACGTTCACTTGGAAGAAGACAAGTGCTTAGAGATCATTGCGGTCGAAGGAAGCGCCCAAGAAGTCAGACGCCTTGCTCAGGTTCTCATGGCTAAGAGAGGGGTAAAACAGGTAAATGTCGCCGCAATGGCGCCTTAAGTCTCGACATGTTTAATGATCTCTTTTTCTGTAGCGTAGTCTAAGTCAGAAATCTTAAAATACGAGTCATCGCACTTTTAATTTGGTATACTCGTAGTGATCTGCATGAGCGAAGTCACCGCAGTAACCGAGGAGTATCTTGAAGGCATCTATAGGCTCCAAGAAAAGAGCGGCATTGCCAAGACCAGTGACATAGTCGAGTTACTTCAAGTGGTTCCTGGAACGGTCACAAACACAGTCGAACGGTTGGAGAAAAAAGGGCTAGTGACACATGTGCCCTATAAAGGCGTTAAACTGACGGCGGGGGGGCGAAAGATAGCCCTACACGTGATAAGAAGACATCGACTATCGGAACGACTGCTCACCGACATCCTACACGTAAAGTGGAGCGAGGCTCACGCAGCAGCTTGTAAGCTCGAACACGACATCACCAGCGGCATCACTGAAAACCTTGAAAAAGCGCTCGGGCATCCTAGGACATGCCCCCATGGAAACCCAATCCCCACAAAGTGCGGAGGAATAATCGAAGAAGAATCGCGGCCTCTAACAGAACTCAACGAAAACGAGCGAGGCATGATAGCGAAGATAACAGAAGAGAAGCCAGACTTCCTGCGCTACCTCGAGACGATTGGACTGACGCCTGGAGCCTTGGTAGAGGTTCTGGAAAAAGCCCTCCTTGATGGCCCAATAACCCTGAAAGTGGGTGCAGTGAGTCATACACTGAGTCATGCAATGGCGTCGATCATCCAAGTAAAGCGAACAGAGTGAAGCTGGTAGTCGCATGGAAAAGCGAGACTCAGAAGGACTCGAGGTTCCGTTGACAGCCCTCAGGGACGGACAGACTGGGACAGTGACTTCCATAAAGACCGGTTATGGAAGGGGTCGAGGAAGAGGCTGGGGATTCGAGAAGAGGCTTACCGACATGGGGTTGACCCCAGGCACAAGAGTCACAGTCGTCAAATCAGCCCCGTTTCACGGTCCGCTAGAAATTCTCGTGCGAGGCTCAAGACTCGCCCTCGGCAGAGGCATGGCTGAGAGGATCTTCGTGGAGCTAGAAAAAGAGTGACTGAAAAGAAACTGGTCATTGCTCTAGCGGGAAACGCGAATGTCGGAAAATCCGTCATATTCAACTACTTAACCGGCTTGCATCAACACATCGGCAACTGGCCCGGAAAAACCGTCGAAAGAGCTGAGGGGACGCTCCACTTCAAAGGTTACACGATAGACATAGTTGACCTGCCAGGCATATACTCGCTTTCCACCTATTCTCTTGAGGAGTTGGTCTCGAGGAAATACATCGCGGTTGAGAGGCCGGACATAGTCATAAACGTCGTAGACGCCTCAGTCCTCGAGAGAAACCTCTTCTTCACATTGCAGCTGATGGAACTTGAGACCCCGATGATAATAGCGCTGAACCAAGTGGACATTGCAAAGAAGAAGGGTATCGAAATCAATGTGGAAAAGCTGGAGGAACTCTTGGGAGTTTCAGTGGTACCGACCGTGGCGATAAAAGGAGTCGGCATCTTCCAGCTTCTGGAAAAGACCTTGGAGATGGTCGAGAAGGGGCCGGCAGCGAAGCCTGCTGAAGTGAAGTACGGAGAAGAAGTTGAAGAACGGATCGCCAAGCTCACCAGGATGATTGGAGGAATCCAATTCTGGTATCCACCAAGATACGCAGCGATCAAGCTTCTTGAAGGCGACGAAGAGATCGCAAGAGAAGTCGGTCGAATAGACCCGCAGATAGCGTCCACCGGGGAGAAACTAGCAAGCGAAGTGGAGAGTCTGCACGGACACTCCTGTTCAACCGTGATGACTTCTGAGCGGTACGATGTTGCCGGCTGTATTGCCAGAGACGTTCAGAAGTTGATGCCTCCGATAAAGCCCACGGTGGAGGAGAGACTTCACGCACTCACAACCCATAGAATCATGGGGTATCCGATCATGGCGCTCTCGTTGCTCTCGATTTTTTACTCCATTTTCACCTTGGGAGACTATGTTTCGAAGCTGTTGAGCAACTTCTTCTACGGGTGGGAACCTCTCTTTGCCAGTCTCTTCGGAACCGGAACGTTAGGCAAATTAGTCTGGGGCGGCGTCGTTGAGGGGGTCATAGCTGGTCTCACGATAGCCTTACCCTACATTGTACCATTCTATATTATGTTGTACTTGCTTGAGGACTCGGGCTACCTCAGCCGAATCGCGTTCTTAATGGACAACGTCATGCACAAAATAGGGCTTCATGGAAAGGCTTTCATCCCTTTGATGCTTGGCTACGGCTGCAACGTTCCGGCATGTCTCGGATGTAGGATAATGGAAACAGAGAGGGAAAGGCTTCTCGCCGCGTTTGTAACAACGCTAGTGCCTTGCGCAGCGCGTACAGTGATCATACTTGGCTTGGTTGGACAGTTTATGGGAATCCAGTGGGCTTTGTTGCTTTATGTCCTCGACATGTTGATCATTTTCGCCCTTGGAAGGCTTGCATTTAAAACCCTGCCAGGTGAGCCCACCGCTCTAATCATGGAAATGCACGACTATAGGCTGCCTCATTTGAAGACAGTTTTGAAGCAGACATGGTTCAGACTAGCCGAGTTCATAAGAATAGCCTTTCCCCTAATAATCGTTGGAAGCCTCGCGATAAAGCTCGCGGAAGTTTTGGGCTTACTTGATCCAGTCGCGACTGTGCTCAGTCCCATAACGGTCGGGTGGCTTGGATTGCCCGCTATTACTGGAATAACGCTGATATTCGGCGTGTTGAGAAAGGAACTGACCTTGATCATGCTTGCAACTCTTCTGGGAACAACGAATTTCGTACAAGTTTTGACGCCAGTTCAGATGGTTGTATTCACCCTCGTGACAATGTTCTACATACCTTGCATAGCAACCATCGCCGCCCTAATCAGAGAGTTTGGCTGGAAAAAAGCGCTATTGATAACGGTGTTCGAAATAATCTTCGCAATAAGCTTGGGCGGTGTCACATTGAGAGTGCTGACGCTGGCCTTCTAATAGGATCTCTGTTGTTATGACCGTGACATCATAGGAAACAATGGAACAGAATTGATAAACCGAGCATTTTCTCTTACTTTTAAGCATCGCATCTCGTGCGCCCATCCCTAGTAGTCAGGAACGCTGCTCTATCGTGGAGGAGGCCATGCTTTGGGTAGGCTCGAGGATCCGTGTGAGCGTCCGCAGCATCTACTCCAGGTGGCCAGTCGAATTCAAGGCAAGGGTGAGGTCCGGCTTCTGCTTCACGGTCCCGAGCCCGGAGCTTGAATCAACGGGTGCAAAGCATTAGGGTCTTCTCGAGGTCCACGTGACAAAATTGGAACCTCTACCAGCTGAGGTGGATGTTGAGAAGACGCCTAAGAAGGAGAATAAAGAAAAGAGAGCAAGGAGCATAATTTACAAGAACCTGACCGACCAAAAATCGAAGTCCGACTTCTGAAACAACGATTTCTAAGGGATCTCCAGAGGTCCTTCACGTCGAAAGGCTCTTTTCACTGTTTTTACTGATCCATACCGAAGCCGTCAATGCGAGGACATATTCCCCACGCGACTCTCCATAGCCAAACTGCAATAAATCCTCAATCAAGGGATCGTAGCGGCCTGGGATAAGGAGTTTATGTTCCTCGAGAATCTTTCTCAAGTGAAGCAGCATATCCCGTTTTAACGCTCCGCCAGTGGAAGCGTTGATATCTAGTCTCTCAGCATCAAACTCTTCGCGTATTGCGGATGTCCAATCGTCAGCCAAGTTCTTTTCAACATGGACGACATGAAACTCGTGGCCTGATGTTCTGCGGACGACAACGCAGCTCTGCCAACGCTTGAACCTCTCCTCTTCAAATTCGTTTACGCCCATGAAGACCGGGCCGTCGGCCGCTGACTCAGCCTCAGCAGCCCACTTCGCCTCGTAGATTGTCTTAAGGTTGAAGAAGCGGGGAGTGGAGTGGTCGATCTTCAAGCGTTCTTTTGCGTAATCCGACCACTCAAAGATGTATCTGTTGGGATCCAAAGGTGTCGTCCTTATCTCCGGGACAAGCATTTCATAATCCGTGAGGCACTGCTCACCCCTTTTAACGTCCACATCATCTCTTCTCCAGTCCTCTGGGTCATATCTTATCCAAGCAGCAAGCTCCAGTGCCACCTTCGCCAAGGAACCTTCAAATATCTCTTCAATTGGCTTAACGTATTTTGCCCTTGGGCCTGCACTCACAATCTGCTCTTCTTTCAGCGCATATTTTTTGATCAGACGCCCCTTAGGGCCTTCAACTGGTATCTCCTCTACTTCTTTAAGTTTCTCAATGAGCTGTTTCAGATGATAATGATAGTTTCGGATGCTAACGTTCTTTCTTTCCATCAGTTTCCTGAGTTCTCCAGGTGTTTTAGGACCAGATGATAGCTCCTTCTTGATCAGCTCGGCTACATCGTCACCCATAGTTTAGACCACCTATACAATGTTAGGCATTGAAGAAGTTGCACCAAGTGTGAAAGAATAGGCGGAAACATTGCACTGAGTGCAACCTCTCTTCACGTCTTTCTTGCACAAAGTGGCTAAGAGTTTCTTTTCCTCTCTTAAATAAAAGGGATTTGAAACAAATGAAATCTTACAAACAGAAAATCGTCGCCTGCCTAAACGAATCCTCTATGCCTCTTGGCGTTGAAAACATCAGGGTTGCCTGCAACATTGGAAACTGGAACACAGCACTGAAACATTGCCTTGAGTTGCTTCTCGAGGGAAAGATCAAGGGACAGAAAACCTCCAAGGGCTGGATCTTCTGGATCGAAATGAGTAGAAGGTGACCGTATGCCGAGAGGACGACGCTGGACACCGGAGGAAGAGGAGATCATAGCCAAGATGTATGCGGAAGGCGCTTCTGTTGATGAGATAGCGGAGAAGCTTCCACCGGGCAGGACGGTTAGCGCCGTCACGATGCAGGTTAAGAGGCTGGGTCTCGAACGAGGCTCTATTGTTAGTACAATGAAAAAAAGCATTGTTGGTACAATCGAGGGCGCCGAAGTCATGAGCCGGGAGGAAGCGTTGAAAGTCCTCGCAGCCGTGATCAAGCGCCTCCAGGAAGGCGGGCCGATGGACGAGGTTGAACTGGGACGCCTCAGAACCATCGTCTCAGCGATAGGCCGATACTTCGTGGTGTTCGACAGCTACGAGAAGTACGCGGAGCTCGAAGAAAGGGTTAGAGGGCTTGAGGAAAATAGGTTACGAGTGTGATTTTCCGATAGTTCCGACAGAGAGAAGCTATCTGAGGTTGCAGAGTGAGTCAATAAACTGATTGATCAGGGATTATAAGTTGTTTCCGTAAGATAAACTCCGATGAGGACGAAGGCTCCTCCAACGACCGTTGCGACACCTATCTCTTCGCCCAGGAAGAAATGTGACAGAATAGTTGTGATTATGGGTATAAAGTATAGAAACATGCCTGCCCTTACAGTCTCGACTTTGGACAATGCTCTGTTCCATGCTACGTAGGCAAAAGATGAGCAGATCAATGCCAAGTATAGAATACTGATCCA
>Ga0315280_10000684_pt1 | contig 62150 bp, 67 predicted proteins | sample YL17G06_40_MG_FD_203697 | JGI IMG/M metagenome (GOLD analysis project Ga0315280, IMG submission 203697) | Sediment microbial communities from Yellowstone Lake, YNP, Wyoming, USA - YL17G06_40 | ecosystem: Environmental > Aquatic > Freshwater > Lake > Sediment | place: USA: Wyoming | collected... | reverse complement strand
CTTCACTCAGCGCTTGGCTATCGTTCACCGAATGTCTTTGAGGAGCTACTGCTTATTCAGGAGGGTAAGGCCTTACCCTGCCAGCCTCTCCTAACCTTATCTGTCCAATCATAGGGGTGCAGTCCACAGTTGAAGAAGTCTTGTCAGCGTCTTTTAGGAATTGTTCTAGATTGTAAGAGGGGTCATGATTACTACTAACTTGTTGTCCAAACACGGGTAATGCGTCTATAGGCGGACGCAGAAAATCTACTAGGCCAATACGTTGTGCGAGTTGTTTCAATTGGTCGGCTTGATCATATGGATTAAGGGAAATAGCCTCTCTTAGTGTATCTAGCGAGATTGTTAAATGACCAAGTGCTAAGGCCCCTGCGATACTTTTAGATTCCTTTAATGACTCAACAGCATAACTAAAACGCGTGTGTCCGATTGAGGTGGCTATGCTGTTATAGGAAAGGCCTATTATCGGATAGGGGCTCCGAGGTTGTACGTCTGCCAAGTCAGCGAATAAGTATGTTGGATTATCTTCAATGAGGATAGCACGGTTACTGTCATAAGCAAAAAGAGGATACCGATAATTTGGCTGGACACCTGACAAACGTGGCAGTGGGCCGTAGTATACATTGAATCCTAAACTGCGAAAAAGGTTGTAAATTGCAATCAGATATCTATCAGTATCAATCCAAAAAGGGTCAAGCCTTATGTCTTCTGCTAGCGTTTCCTGAAATTGTAGTGCGAATTGAGCCAGATCCTTTTCTGAGAGTGTGTTGAGGTATTTGAGAAAACTGCGTCTCAAGGTTCGTTGGCGACCCCGCAATTTGCGGCGCTCGTTTTTTTCCTGTTCGTATTTATCAAGGTCAAAATTCACCATCAAGACTTCCTCATGTAGTGATGTCTAAACTAAGATCGCGCTGAACGCATCTTTGCCCTGATAAGTGGCTATCTAACACGTAATTATACTTCAATTTTGCTGAATGTGATCCCAAGACCATAACAGGTTTTTCCTCCCGAGAACATTTGAAGCATACCATTGGGGTCTTATTTCGTCAAGGCGATTCGCCTAAGACGACAACGTGCTTTGCCGTGTGATTCTAAATGTCTCAAGCAGTCCGGTTTTTATTGCGAATCCCGTTGAACAGGCCTAGCAATGGGTGTAGAATAGGGCCAGTTACTTTGAGGTGACAATGGATGAAGGTGCCAAGGTGCAAGGGCACTCGTGATTTATTGCCCCTGGATATGGCGAAATTCCGCTGCATAGAGGCGCAGTTCAGGGATTGCTGCCTCGGTTGGGGATATCAGGAGATCAGGACGCCAGTTTTGGAATACCTCCACCTCTTTACTTCCGCGGGCACACTCTCCCCTGATATGCTGGGTAGAGTCTATTCCTTTCTGGACTGGGATGGCTGGAGCGGGGAGCGGGTAGCGCTCAGGCCGGATGGAACTATCCCCACAGCCAGACTTTATGTCGAGAACTTCCAGAACCTCCCTATTGCCAGGTTCTTTTATGTCGAGAACATGTTTGCCTTCGAGGGCACGGGCAAGGAGTCGAGGGAGCGCTGGCAATGCGGCGCTGAGCTTATAGGCGGGAGCAAGGCAGAGGGGGATGTCGAGCTAATCTCGCTGGGGCTGGAAGCCATCACGAAGTTGGGTATAGGGCCAGTGGAGCTTCGGCTGGCCCACGCTGGCTTAATAAAGACTTTTCTCGAGGGACTGGGGTTGAGCGGGGAGAAAGAGGCTGATGTGCTGGACCAGGTCTTCTCGGGAAATTTAGGTGTGCTGAGTGCCCTGAAGGGCGGAAACCCTGAACTGGCGAAGAACCTGCAACTACTGTTCGGTCTGAAGGGGAACTCCCCGGGCTTTGTGGAAAACCTGCGGAGCGTTTTCCGCTCGTCTTTGCCTGCTATCGAACCCAGCCTGAATGAACTGGCCAGGATTTCAAACCTTCTGACCGGTTTAGGTATAGACTACCAGATAGATTTTACCTCGGGGAGGGGCTTTGAATATTATACCGGCGTTATCTTTGGGTTCTATTGTCCACGTCGCAGGCTGGGAGGAGGGGGCAGATACGACGAACTCATTCCTCTGGTCGGCGGGAAGGATGTCTGCGCCTCGGGCTTTGCCTTGTATATTGACGAGCTCATGGGTCTGCTTAGCGAGGTACCACGGCCAGAGAGGGTCTTGATCAGGGCGAAGGATGCTGAAGGGCTCAAGCCCTCATTAGGGTTAGCCCGACAATTGCGAGACGCAGGTTATATCGCGGAGTTCGACCTGGGTTACAGGAAGGTCGCTGATTTTCGCTGGATAGTCAATGTACGTGATGAGGGCAAGATTGAGTTGCTCGATCAGTCGAGTGGCAGAAAGCGGCGCAAGTCTTCCCCCGCTGAGTTACTGGAGCTTCTTGAGGAGGCAAGGTGCAAGTAAAGCTAGCCTTGCCCAAAGGTCAACTTCAAGACGACACAGCGGAATTGTTGAAGGAAGTGGGCTTTGCCATCAGCGGTTATAGTGAAGGCTCCCGCTCCTACAGGCCGCACTGCTCGGGGGCTTTTGGCCTTTTCCTGAAGGTGTTCCATGAAAAGGATATCGCAATTCAAGTGGCCATAGGCAACTATGACCTGGGCATCTGCCGGCTTGATTGGGTGGAGGAACTCGTATCGAAATACCACAGCGAGGCTGTGATTAAGGTTCGAGATTTAGGTTATGGGAAGCGAAACATTTACGCAGTGGCTGCCAGGTCTTCGGGATGCTCCTCGTTAGAGGCATTGAAAGACCATAACGATAGCCTGCGCATCGTGAGCGAATACCCCAACCTAGCGGAAGTCTTTGCCTTGAAGCAGCGATTGAGGAGGTTCCAGATATTCCCCGTCTGGGGGTCGGCTGGGGTTTACCCCCCGGAGAATGCGGAACTGGCGATAGTCGCTGAGCCGTCACCAGGAAGGCTCAAGGGTCAGGGCCTGGTTCCGGTGGCTACGCTTCTGGAAAGCAGTGCTTGCTTGATTGCCAACAGGGATAGTCTGGAGAAGAAAAACCTGAACCGCCTTTTGGCCTCGCTCTCAACAGGAGAGGCCAAAAAATCTTATGTCAAGGAGCCTTCTTTAGTCGATGCTAGATTTGAAGCGCGACGTGCAGATGCAGGCAGGACGCTGGTCTCCCTGGCGCTGCCTGATGGCCACCAGCAACGCCATGCCGTGGCTTTCCTGGACAGGGCTGGCCTTAAAGTAGAGGGTTATAATGTTGGCAAAGCAACCAGCAGGCCACGGATTGACCTCGATGGAGTGGCAGTCAAGGTTATACGGCCTCAGGACATGCCTCTCCATGTAGCCAATGGGAATTTTGACCTGGCTATCACCGGAAGAGATTGGCTCAGGGATCACCTTTATCGTTTTCCTTCGAGTCCTGTCGATGACGTGCTTGACCTCGGCTTTGGCAAGGTGAAGATTGTCGCTGTGGTCAGTAAGGATTTGCATGTTTCAGGCACTGAAGATTTAAGGAAAATGAGAAGGGACTCAGCGCTGCGATTGGCTTCAGAGTATGTCAATATCGCCGATAGGTATGCCCATGACAACCATCTGGTACCGTATAAGCTTATCCCCACCTGGGGGGCGAGCGAGGCATTTCTGCCCGAGGACGCCGATGTCCTCATTGAGAATACTGAGACGGGTTCAACTATCGCCAGGCACAATCTTAGAGTCATAGATACCCTATTTGAGTCGTCGGCGTGTCTTATCGGGAACACTGAAGCTATAAAATGGCCTGAAAAGAGAGATAGGATAGCTTATCTCGTTGAAACTATGAGGAGAGGAGTAGAGGCCGGTTGCGCCTGTTGAGAAAGGAGCCTTTTGCCTCCGATCTGTCTACATTTGGGTATTGCAGAGGAAGCGATAGAGCGGTTGCACCATCCGGTTGTTGATGGAAACAGAGGCAGTTATTACCTCGGCTCTACAGCGCCAGATATACGATTTTTCATTGATGCTGGCCGAGAAGAGACGCACTTCCTCCCCCTGGAGAGCGAGGTGGGGGAGAGCGGGATAAAGAAGATGTTTCAAGCATATCCTGAGCTTATGAAGGACGCTGGCTTGAATGCTGCGACGAAATCCTTCGTTGCTGGCTACCTTTCCCATTTAGTCACTGACGAAGCCTGGATATACAAGATTTACCGCCCCTTCTTTGGCAAGCTGTCGCCTGCCGGGGGTAGGCCTATGGCTAATCTTCTGGACAGGGTGCTTCAATTCGAGCTAGACCGCTCGGAAAGGCTTAACAGTAAGAGCATGTCAGGGATTCGCACGGAACTGAATGGCTCGGCTGACGATGTGACCGTCAACTTCATCAACACCTCCAACTTGAAAAGGTGGAGCGAGTTCGTCTTCATGGCTACCACCAGAAAACCCAACTGGGAACACTTTCGCCACTTCGCCGAGAAGTACCTTATCTGGATGAGACAGATAGCTCCTGAGGAACAGGACACCTTTTTCGCTTCTTTCGATGAAAGGCGTGAGCAGGTTCTGAGTATGGTTCCCCAGGAGCAGCTTCAGGCATTCCGCGAGCAGTCTATAGTCAATTCTGTGAAAGCGGCCAAGGAGTATCTGGGATGAGGATAATCCGAGACTTGGAAGCTGCAAAATCTCTGCTGCTGGGCCACTCCACTGTGGAATTCGCTGAGGCCTTGCCTGGGGTGAAGCAGAGGATAAGAGAGATATTCGATGAAGATATTACGCCCGATGAGGCAGTGCGGCGAATCCTCAGCGATGTACGCACCCGGGGGGATCAGGCCCTTTTGGATTTAGGCAGAAAAATTGACGGCATGGGCCTGGCTCAGCTTGAGGTGACTAAAGGAGAGATCGCTGAGTCCTATAAAAAGGTTGACAAAGGTTTAGTCAGCGCTCTTCAACTGGCTGCCGAGAGGGTGCATACCTTCCACCTGACCCAGAAGAAGAAACTGGGGTTGGACTTTGTAGAAGGGGGGTTGGGTTTCCTCGTGAGCGCCCTGGAAAGGGTAGGAATCTATATCCCTGGAGGCAGGGCGTATTACCCCTCAACTGTGCTCATGACGGTGATCCCGGCTAAGGTGGCCGGGGTTCCCGAGGTAATCATCGCCACCCCCCCAGCCCCCGATGGCACGGTTCCGGCACCTACCTTGGTGGCGGCGGACATAGCGAAGGTAAGCCGGGTTTTCAAGGTGGGGGGCGCTCAGGCCATCGCTGCTTTAGCTTACGGCACCAAATCTATCCCCAAGGTGGATAAGATCTGCGGGCCGGGCAATATCTTCGTCACCCTGGCTAAGAAGCAGGTCTATGGCACTGTGGCTATAGATGGGCTGCATGGCCCCACTGAGACAGTCATTATAGCTGACGATTCAGCTAACCCCGCTTTTTGTGCCGCTGACCTTCTGGCTCAGGCAGAGCACGATGAAATGGCCTCTGCCATCCTCATCACTACCTCACCCCATCTTGCGGATGCGGTTAGTGAGGAGGTCAAGAATCAGCTTGCTAAACTCGAGCGGCGTATTGTTGCGAAGCAATCTCTAGAGCAAAATGGCGCCATAGTTGTCGTTACCAATGTCGATGAGGCTATCCAACTGGTGAATCTCTATGCGCCTGAGCACCTCTGCCTCATGATAAAAGATGCCCGTTCTTACCTTGGCCGCATTCGCCATGCCGGCGGTATTTTCATTGGTGCTCCCGAGGCCCTAGGCGATTACACAGCAGGGCCGAGCCATGTCATGCCTACGGGCAGAACCGCCCGCTTCAGCTCGCCGCTGAGCGTGCTGGACTTCCTCAAAATATCCATACTGATTGACCTGGGCGACAAAGAGCTGAAATCGCTCGGCCCGGCCTCGGCAACCATTGCCCGGGCTGAAGGATTGATTGCCCATGCCGTGTCAGTCGAGAAGAGGCTGGAACAGTTGGGTAAGGGAGGGGGCGGGAAATGACCCGAGGTGCTGCTAGAGGCGCTAAGTGGCTCATTAGAGGCGATCTTGTAGGCATTGAGCCATATGAGCCCATAGTTCCACTGGAAGTGCTCAGCGAGCGTTGTGGGGTTTCTGTTGAGAAGCTGATAAAGCTTGACGGAAACGAGAACCCCTACGGTTGCTCACCACGCGTGCGCCGCGCTTTGGCAAATTATCCCTTCTATCATATCTACCCAGACCCTCTGCACAGAGAGATAATGGGGCCTCTGGAGGCGTATGTAGGAGTCGGCCGGGAGCATATAGTGGCTGGCAGCGGCAGCGATGAACTCATTGACCTGATACTGCGCCTATTCCTTGAACCCGGTGATAAGGTAATTAATTCAGTCCCCACCTTCGGGATGTATCCTTTCAGCACAGCAGTCTGTGGAGGCAAAACAGTCGTTGTGCCCCGCAACGATGCCTACGAGGTGGACGTCGCCGGTGTGAAATCAGCCATAGACAAGCGGACGAAGGTTATTTTCATTGCCTCGCCTAATAATCCCACAGGCAACGCTACCCCTCAAAGTGACCTACTGAGGCTAATTGAAACTGGCGTGATTGTGGTGGTTGATGAGGCATATTATGAGTTTTGTGGGGAGACAGTTGCCCCGCTGGTTCCTAAGTACTCTAATCTCATCGTTCTGCGCTCGTTCAGCAAATGGGCGGGGTTGGGTGGTCTCAGGGCTGGCTATGGGATTTTCTCTACCAATATCGCAGAGCTTATCCGCAGGATAAAGATACCTTATAATGTGAATGTAGCGGCAATAATTGCGGTTAGGGAATCGCTGGCAGACAAAGACTATCTTCAAACCAAGGTTAGAGCAATCATCGCTGAGAGAAAGCGGCTCTTTGACAGGCTGAAGAAGCAGGGGGTACTTAGCCCCTTGCCATCTCAATCCAATTTCATCCTTTGCCGGGTGATCAAAGGCGATGCCCGGAAGATAAAGCAGGGGCTGGATAGCAAGGGCATCTTCGTCAGGTATTTCGATACGCCTTTGCTCAGGAATATGCTGCGTATAAGTGTGGGCAAGCCCGAGCACACGGATGCTCTGATAGAAGCACTGGCAAAATATAAAGGAGGGTAAGATGGCCGATAAAACTGCCAAGACCGCTAAGACCACAAAGACCACCAAGGCCACAAAGGCCCCTGCGGCCCCTAAGGATGCTAAGAAGAGACAAGCCACGGTCACCCGTGAGACAGCCGAGACCAAGGTAAAGTTGGAGCTTGCGCTCGACGGCATGGGCAAGTGCCAGGCTAAAACCGGTATAGGGATGCTCGACCACCTTATTGAGCAAATAGCACGGCATGGCTTGTTTGACATAATAGTTGAGGCGAAAGGGGACCTCAAGGTAGGGCATCATCATATCCTCGAAGATGTCGCTATCTGTCTGGGGCAGGCGCTTGATAAGGCGCTTGGTGATCGGCGGGGCATCGTCAGGATGGGACACGCTGTGGTGCCTATGGACGAAGCGCTCTCTCTAGTAGCGGTTGACATCAGCGGCAGAGGCTATGCCGTGGTCGAGGTTGTCCTGGAGGGCAGGGACATCAGCGGGCTCGATACCGACCTCATAAGGCACTTCTTGCAGACCTTCGCCACGGAAGCTAAAATCAGCCTTCACGCCAGGCTTCTCAGCAGAGGCAATGACCATCACAGGGTGGAAGCGCTGTTTAAGGCGCTGGGACGTTCTCTGGACCTTGCTACAAGGATTGATGAGCGCCTAGGCGGTGAAGTACCAAGCACCAAGGGGAAGATAAAGTAAATTTCGAAGTTTGAATCCCCTAGTTTCCACTTTGTGTGAGCTACAATCTACCGCTAACTGCAATTGGCACGGCTAGCGATGTCTTAGGGAAGGGATGAGATGAGGACTCTGGTTACCGGAGGCACGGGATTTCTGGGGAGTCACTTCGTAGAGCGCCTGCTGGCGCAGGGTCACGAAGTGCGCGCCCTGGCGCGAAAAACCTCAGACATTACACATTTGAAAACAACGGGGGCTGAGATCATATTCGGCGACGTTGAGGACTACGATAGCCTGCTCCCCGCTGTCAGAGGCGTTGACGTGGTCTACCACGCTGCGGCCAGGGTGACGCCTGGTTGGGGAGCGTGGAAATGGTTTGAGTCCTCAATCATAAAGGGAACAGATAATATGCTCAGGGCTAGCGCTGAGGCAAGGGTTCCCCGTTTCCTCCACGTCAGCACTGGCAGCGTTCACGGCAAGCTTTGCGAAGGCGATACCCCGGCTTGCGAGTCTACTTCGTGCGATGTAACCTTCTGTAGGGATGCATACTATGATTTCGCCAAGATGCGGGCGGAGGATGTAGCTTTCGAGTACCAGAAAAAAGGCAAAATCCAAGTCTCGATGATAAGGATAGCAGCAGTCTACGGGCCGCGGGACAGACTGCTTGCCGACCGGGTTTATCGTCATGTGTCGTTCCCTGTTATAGTGTGGCCAGGGCAGTCGAATCCCAGGTATAGCATTGTATATGCTGCCGATGCCGCTGATTTTGCCATCTTGGTAGCTACAAGCGATCGGGCCATAGGCGAGGTCTATAATGTGGCCCCCACGCATGAGATTCAACTTCGAAAGTTTGCCGCTGCCATGGTCAATGCAGTGGGTGGGCCAAAGCTTGAAGTGACTATTCCCTATTCGGTGGCTTACGTATGGTGTACGCTGATGGAGGAGTGGTCTAGGCTGCGGCGCGTGAAGGATATGCCGTATCTGACTCGCTCGGGCCTTCGGTTCGTTAACAGGGGGATATATCTAGATGGGACTAAAGCTCGAGATGAGCTGGGATGGCAGCCCAAAGTATCAATTGAAGAAGGCACCAAGCTCTACGTCCAATGGAGGCAAGCTCAAAAGAAGAAATGACATCTGCCGCTCGGAGTCTAGGTGCCTGCCCCCTCCCCGTAATGCTTGCGCAGAGGGATTTCCTTAAGGAAGAGGTTGACCACCCAGCCCACAGCGACCAGGATAAGAGCTATAAAGAAGACCTCTGTTATGCCGGAATTAAGGGCTGACTTAAGCGTTTGGATTAGCTGGTCAAATAGAGCCATCCCCTGTGGCCCCAATGGCTCGAAGAAGCTTTTCAACTGATCTGTTGCATTAAGGCTAAACAGTGCTTGCGGGTTGTGTATCAAGGAATCTAACTGGTTCGCTGGTATGATCGTTCTTATTTGGGATGGAAGCTCCGCAGTGAATTCAGAGGCGAAACGGGTATTCATCACTGAGCCGAAGATAGTCAGCCCGAAGGCGCCCCCGATGGAGCGGAAGAAAGCAGCCGAAGAGGTAGCTGCCCCCAGGGCAGAGTAAGGAATCGCATTCTGAACCGCTAAAACATAAAGGGGCATGGTGATGCCCAGTCCAAAACCAGTCACCACTATGTTAATTATGGCCCTAGTGTTGCTGGTTTCTGCTGACATCTGAGAGAGCAGCCACAAGCCCAAAGCCATGACTCCCAGGCCTATCATTCCCTGCAGCCTGTAGTGCCCCCCTGCACGCGAGAGTAGCTGCCCCGAGATAATGGAACCTGCTATCATACCTAACATCATGGGTGTCAGGAATGTGCCGCTGTTGGTAGCGGATTGCCCCAATACCCCCTGAAAGAAGAGAGGCACGAAGATGATGCCGCCGAACATACCGAAACCCGTGATGAAAATGATGAATACTGAAACAGCTACGATCCGGTTCTTAAAGAGCCACATGGGGATGATAGGTTCCTCGGCTCGACTCTCGAGCACTATGAAAAGAGGGATCATGACTGCTGAGAAAGCGAACATGCTGATGATTTGGACGGAACCCCAGGGATACTCGACACCGCCCCAGGTCAGGGCTACCAACATTGGCACGACGGCAAGTATCAGCGTTGTTATGCCCAGATAGTCAATTTTGTGTTTCAGATTGTCAGGCCTGAGATGGGGGAAGAAAAATATGAACAGGACGACAATCAGGACTCCCAGAGGGATATTGACGAAGAAGACCCAATGCCAGGACAGGGTATCGGTTATGTATCCGCCCAGCGTTGGCCCGATGATGGACGATAGCCCGAAGGTGCCAGCCATGAGCCCTTGATACTTCCCCCGTTCGGCAGGCGGGAAAATGTCGCCGATAACAGTGAAGGCATTGGCCATCATGATACCTGCGCCTATGCCCTGAAATCCCCTGAAGAAAATGAGTTGCGTCATGGTATGGCTGAAGCCGCAGAGGAGAGAGCCTACTATGAAGATTGCAATTCCGCCAACGTAGAACCATTTGCGGCCGTACATATCGGTCAGCTTGCCGGTGATTGGTATGGCTATAGTGGAGGTGATTATGTAGGCTGTGGTTACCCAGGTGTATTGGGTGAATCCGCCGAGGTCGACGATGATTCGGGGCATGGCGGTGCCCACCACCGTCTGGTCCAGGGAACTCAGGAACATAGCCAGCAGCACGCCGGCCAGTGTGATGATTATTTGTCGTCTGGGCAGGGAGTTGATACCAAGCCGCTCGGCTGTTATATCATTGTTATTTGATTGCTCTTTTGCCACGTTTCTTGTCTATATCGCGGACGTTGGCGGTTCAATCGCCTAACGTTTTCGAACCCCAAAAAATCGCATTAAGATTTATGATACCACAAAGCTGGTCGGCAAACTAGGGGCTGAGTATAAAAAGGAAAAGAAAATGAATTCTGCAGCGCTCTGGGCGTGCCGCCGATTACTTTTTAACTTCCAAAGCTTTTTGCAACATCTTCAGGATAGTTTCCTCTTTGTCGGCATGCTCTTCCACAAGCTGGAGGATATCTTCGACCTTCTGTTGTATCTGGGCTTTTTGAGACAGCAGCTCTTTGCGGCTCAATCCTTCCAGCTTCGTATTGGCTACCAGAGATTTTGTTTCGGCTATCCTTTTCTTTATTTCACGATGGTCCAGGATAAGCGCTTGCATTAGAAATTTACCGAATAAGGGCGGGAGCAGCTTTTCCTCGAAGCTGAAGTGGTTTTTCAGGCCCTCGTCAAGGGCGCTTATCGTCTGCTGAAGCTTATCCTGTTTCTCGGGGAGAGCCTCCGCCGAGCTAAGAATCCAATCGGGGCGCGCCTGCTGTAAGCTGAACAAAGCCTCCAGGTCTGAAACCGAATCTCCTACAAGCTTCACATGTTTCCTGATGATGTGATGCTCCTCAATTGCCCTGTTGACTATCTTAAGATTGTCTGCCATCCTTCCCCCCTCTATAACTGCTTTTGTCCTTTGATAACCTTAGTTTATCATCTTATCTCCCTAATTTCACCCGCTAGGGCTTCAGCGGCGGCGAGCTTGACAAAGGCTGCGACTATGGTGAGAATGGAGTGCAATGACGCCAAAGAAATCCAGCAAGACTAAGATTCGCTTCCCTCGCGATGAGGGGGCGCACCCTTCCTTCATCGTAGAATGGTGGTATGGTCATTTCAGCCTCAGCGATCCTGAGGGCAGGGAATACGGCGTTATGGTGGCCTATTTCAATTTTGGGCTCAAAATTCTCGCCATTTCCGACTTTAGTGCAGGGAAATCGTATGACTTTGCCTCCGGCTCGACGCTACATTGTGTCGAGGAGCGCCTCGACTTGCGCTGGGGGCGCGACCATTGGTTCCGCACTGACCCAAAGTTGTTCTCTTACCAGCTAGAATCGTATGGTGGGGAACTCGGTCTAAATCTTACCTTGGTTTCGGAGAAACCTCCGCTCTTAGGATGTGGGGAAGGGCTAATCGAGTGGTCAGGTGGAAGCTCATACTATTACTCGCAGAGCCGACTCAAAACTGAAGGCGAGATTAAGCTGGCCAGCAAGGCAATCAAGGTCGAAGGGGTTGGCTTCATGGATCATCAATGGATGAATTATCTGGGTGAAGGTGGCTGGGACTGGTTTGCTGTTCAATTAGACAACAATTGCGAGATGGTCTTCTGGCATGTAGTGAATCCCGACGAATCGATTAAAACTTTGGATCTGACGGTATTGTTTGCTGATAACTCAGTATATCATACACAGGATTTTGCGCTGAGAAGGCTGGAATCCTGGGTCTCCCCACAAAGTGGGAGGGGATACGGCGTGCTCTGGAGCCTTCAGCACCAAGCTCTAGGGCTGGATTTGAAAATTGAGGCACGCCCTGTCCAACAGGAAATACAGATGTTCGAGACGCTATCCTTTCCTTCCTTCTACTTCTGGGAGGGTAAGACAACTGTATCAGGCAAGCTTAAAGGCAGGGCGGTCTCGGGTACGGCCTATGCTGAGTTCGTGCGTCTGTCCGACGGCTCAAAATAGGATGCAGCCTGTCCAGGTTATTTTATCGGGGCGGAAGTTGCAGTCCAGGCTGAACTTCTCCAGCAATCCCACGACATCTATTGCCAGCGACTCCAGGGAAGTCCTTGCTTTGTCCTGGTGAGGACACGGGTCGCCGGTCTCGGCTTTGCAGATCTCGCAGAGTGCGCAATTCCCTCCGATCATTCCCCAGACATGCTTCAGCCCTCTGTCTCTCAGGCAGTCTTCCAGTTGGAGCACCCTGTTGTGAAAATCAACCTTGGTCTGCCTCAGCCCTTTGATGTCGCTGCTAACATCCAGCGCATTCGAGTATTGCAGCAAGACGCCATGCTGGAATTTCTTGAGTCGAACCCTGATTTCCTCCAGTGAGCCTATGTGAGGCGGACACATGTAGTTATTGCCGTAATTCCCGCACTTGTTCGCAAAGCAAAGGTCTCTTATCCTTTGCTCCGGCACAAGGAGCCCTGCATCGAATTCCAGGCAGGTCTCTATCCCCAGTTCCTGGGCAAGCCTTGATATATTCGTCTGGGCCATGTGTTGCACTTTTCTTCAAAATCCCTGGAGAAGATTGTATAGGTGATAGAATCAGGGAAAATATTATGCACCAAATCAGGAGGCAGCGCAAGCTCGAATCTAGATGTTGTCACGGCGCTGGACAGGCCTTGGACAAACCACTGGACAACCCAAGCTAGCCGTGCAATACCTAACAGCGTTCTAGACCCAGCCTTCGGCTACGAGCTTGTCGTGAAGCTCGTCGGGATGGTGGCGGCAGTGGTATTCCAGGCGGCTCGATTCGGCGTGGGCTTTGTTGTAAGGCCAGCCGCCGGCCATGCGGTTTCGCTCGTGGAGTTCGTGCAGCAGTACGTAGGGACGCTCGGCCTCTTCGATATCATCGTCTATCCACACTTCATTCTCAGGCACGAACTCATAAACGTAGTCATGGCCGCCTTCGGTAAAGTCGATGTCGAAGGCGCTGCGCACCAGTCTCCCGTTGACAATCCAGACGCTGAGTCCGCTCTCCAGCTTGCGCCACAGCCTGTCGTGAACATCTTTGCCCTCGGGCAGCTTCTCTCCGCGGTGGGTCATGGTCTTCAAGTCACCGGCGAGGCGGCGCTCCTTGCGCTCAGCACGGTCAGCAATTACGATGGCTTCTTCATAAGGCATGCCCTTGGCCATGAGGCGGCGCTCCACCAGCAGATGGTCGATGAAAAACTGGCGCTCATCATTCTGGGCCTCGCGGTCGATCCAGAGTTCGTTCGCCGGAATATAAGGGTAGCGGTAGTGCTGGCCGAAGTTGGTGAACTCCTCATCCGAATTGCTGCGAATGTAAGCGCCATCGACAATCCACACCTGCAGATTGCCCAGCTCTTCGACTTTTTCCAGATAGGGAGGTTTCCTCTGCTCGGCCATGAAGTCCAACTATACAGAACCCTTTTTGCCTATCGAGATTATAGGGGGCGTTACCGTGAGAATCAAGAGGAAAGTCGCAGTAGGGCGGGTTTCTAACCTGCCCCTGAGATTCTTCGCTAAAGCTCAGAATGACACACGGACAGCTCGATTGCGCCGCGGGCTTCGCTGGGGTAACATGGAATCGGAGGGGTTAGATGGATGCAGTTGGTGGACAATCGGATTTCGAACTTAAGTTTTTAGATTACCCGGCTGCTGCAGAGGCGGAGAAGCCGGCGCCTTCCTCTTTCGAGGAGGGGGCGGATTTCCTTGATGCCTATTCCAAGGCTGTTACCAATGTTGTGGCCAAGGTTGGCCCGGCGGTGGTGAGCATACGGGTGAGGAAGAAAGCCTCAGACCGTCCCCGGAGATGGCCCAACGAAGGAGAAGGCAGCGCGTCCGGGGTGATCATTGCTCCCGATGGGTACGTGGTGACGAACAGCCACGTCGTGGAGGGGGCGGGCGAGATAGAGGTGAGCTTGGCGGACGGCAGCGACTATACTGCCCATCTGGTGGGCCAGGACTCGGCTACGGACCTGGCGCTGGTGAGGGTCACCGGCTCGGGCCTGCCCATAGCGCAACTGGGCGATTCGAGCAAGCTCAAGGTGGGGCAACTGGTCATAGCCATCGGCAACCCGTTGGGTTTCCAGAGCACGGTTACGGCCGGGGTGGTGAGCGCACTGGGACGCTCTCTGCGCAGCCGCAGCGGCAGGCTTATCGAGAACATGATTCAGACAGACGCTGCGCTCAACCCGGGCAACAGCGGCGGGCCGCTGGTGGACTCGCGAGGCCTGGTGGTGGGCATCAATACGGCGATTATCCAGTTCGCGCAGGGAATCTGCTTCTCCATACCGGTGAACACGCTGCGCTGGGTGGTGAGCGTGCTGATCAGGGAGGGGAAGGTCACCCGGGGCTACCTGGGCATCTCGGGTCAGATGGTGCCTCTGCCGGTGCGGGTGGTGAGGTATTACCTGCTGAAGAACGAGTCAGGCGTACAGGTGATGAACGTGGCACCGAACAGCCCGGCGCAGGCTGCGGGCTTGAGGGAGGGCGACATTATCATCTCGCTGGGACAGGAGCCGGTGGCCGGCGTGGACGACATACACCACATGCTGACCAGGGACGTCATCGGCAAGAAACTGGACATGGTGGTGTTGCGGAACTTCACCACCAGGCTGGAGATGAGTATAACGCCCGCCGAGTATCAGGAATAGCCCCTGGACAGGGCTGGACAAGGGTAGGTTCTGGAATTGAAGTAGGGGCACGGCATGCCGTGCCCCTACATTTGTATCGTTTCGGGTAGCCTGGAGCAGATGCTCCAGGCTTTTTTGTTGGAGCGGATGCTCCAACTTACCCATGAAGAGTAGGTAGATGAGAACGGTGGGTTTCGCTACGCTGTGCTTCCTTAGAATCTGCTACAACCCCAACACCCTAAGTATTCTGTTTGCAGCAAAGGGTAGCGCTTTGCGATAAAAGTCGCATACAGAGAGGATGCAAAATTGTTATCCTTAAGATAATTTGCGTTTTGGACTCGGCGCCACTTTTGGCGGCGATAGCTTGTTCGGCTATCTTGGTAGGAAGGAGGAATCCCGGATTGTCAACTGAGCACAAGACTACGGAAATTGCTAAGAGGCGGTGGAATAGAACGGCTCGGCTCTATGACTATTTGATGGCTTTTATGGAGTGGGCTAGCGTTAGGAAATGGCGCAGGCTCCTCTGGAGCAGGGTGGAAAGCAGTCGCGTGCTGGAAATAGGCGTGGGTACGGGCGTTAACTTCCCCTACTATCCCCTGGATGCTGAAATGACGGCTGTTGACTTCAGCGAGGAAATGCTGAATCGCGCCAGAGATAAAGCCAGCAGGCATAGGGTGAAAGTGAATCTGCAGCAGATGGATGCGCAGAATCTGGAGTTTGCAGACAATACCTTCGACACAGTAGCGGCAACTATGGTCTTTTGCTCTATTCCCGACCCGGTTCGCGGCATCAGGGAAGTTGAGCGTGTGTTAAAACCGGGCGGCAAGGTGGTTTTGCTGGAGCAGGACTTCAGTTCCAAGTGGTTCTCGCGCTGGCTGGTGAAGCTTGTCAATCCCTTGGTAATGCGGATGGGGTCAGACTTCCGGCGGCGAACGATAGAGGATGTGGCGCAAAGCGGCTTAAAGGTGGAACGGGTTACCAACTTGTGGGCGGGCATGTTCAAGCTGATTGAAGCAAGGAAGATGTAGCTGGGAGGAGAAAGAAATGGCATACTACTATCATTGGTTATTCGAGGAAATGCGCAAAGTGGGGCTCAATCCCCTGGGGAGCGTGTACACCTCGTTAAATAGGGTGTACAGGTTGCCCATTGAGGAACAAAGGGCGTTGAAGGCAAGCCTCATTGCTGAGAACTTCCGCTTTCATTACGAGAACAACGCGTATTATCGAGGACTTTGCGAGCTACAGGGAGTTACGCCATCTGATATACGAAGCTTTGACGACCTGGTAAAAATCCCTCTGATACCGGTGAGCCAATTCAAACGGACAGATACTCAGAAGCTGCTGAGTATGGGGCTGGATAAGATTGAGGTCGAGATGAGGAGCACCGGCACCAGTGGCATCCCCAGTGTAACGCGGCGGGACTCTGAAACGGTCACTCAGGGATTTCTCGCTGTATGGGCAATGTACAGGGAGTTCTTCCAGTTCTCGGGCGGAGCGATACTGTTCCTGATGCCCTCGCCGGAAGAAGTGCCTGAAATGGGTATGATCAAGGTTTCGAACATGCTTGGTGGGTTGGTGGATACCAGCAGATTCATAGTGAAAAAAGCCAGCTTCGACCCACAAGAGGCTGCTGCGCTTCTGACGCAATGGGAGAATGACCACGCAAGACACATTGTGGGACCTCCCTTCTTAGTACACAAACTCGTTCAGCACCTCAAGAATCAGGACATTCGTCTGAAACTGGATAGAGAAACTAGAATCATCACCATGGGTGGTTGGAAGCGGTTCACAGGGGAAGCGATTCCGCGAGAAGAATTTAACCGCGAGTGTGCCGAGTATCTGGGAGTTCAGCCCGAGCAAATCCGAGATATATACGGGCTGATAGAGGGAAACTTGATGGCTATAGAGTGCAGCCACCACTGGAAGCATGTTCCTCCCTGGGTGCATTTCAGTGCAAGGGAACTCGATGATTTCCGGAAGGAAGTCCCTGATGGCAGGCGCGGGGTGCTGGCAATAATAGACCCAACGTGCCTGGCCTACCCCGCATACATCCTGACTGAGGACATGGTGCATCTGGAGGAGACATCTTCGTGTCCCTGCGGCAGAAACGGGCAGAAGGTTAACATCATAGGACGGCTCACGGGTGCTGAAATAGGGTGTTGTGCCATCAATCTGGATAAGGCCATGAACGCTGGCGAGCAGGCGCGCGTTGTTTAGAGCTCCAAGACTGGTTAGGGGTATAAAATTTGAGTCCCCTAAGAAACCTTCCTTACCGTTGCTGATGTGGTATCATTGTAGGAAAAAATCTGTTGGAGGCACAGAATGAAGAAGCCAGTTTCCATCAAGGCCATTGTATTCCTTGTGCTGTTTTCCCTGCTGGGCCTTATGCTGCTGGCTGCTTGCTCGCAGCAGGGGCCGCAGCCCAGGATTCACTTCGACCAGGATGTTGTCAATGCGGGTAATATCTCGTTTGGAGAACGTTTGACTTACACCTTCCAGTTCAGCAATACGGGGAATGCGACCTTAATTATCGGGAACGTTTCCGCAAAAGCCCTGGAAGGTTGCTGACCGCCGCAGCCCGTTGTGGGTTCCACAACATTGCAGCCTGGCGAGGAGAGCACCCTGAGCATAGAGACCGCCCCTGCCGGAGGGCACATGTCAGGGGCTCATCTGTTCGAGATCACCGTCAAGTCAAACGACCCAGTGGAGCCGGAAAAGAAGCTGGAGGTGAGAGCATACTTCGAGTCGCAATAGCGGTTCTTTGAGAGCTTTATTCAAGTCGAAGAGCCGCTTCGGACAAGCTCTGGACAAACCCCTGGACGGGGCTAGCGCTAGGGCTAATTCTGAAATTGAGGTAGGGGGCACGGCATGCCGTGCCCCCTACCTTACCTAAATGACTCAAAGACTTCATTCAGTATAAGCTTCATAGGTTTCCAATCAGTCTTGCTAATTAGACTTGGATCAATACTGCATTTGGAAACCTTCTCAAAGAAGGCCTCCTGCAATTCCCTTTTGTTCAAGATTTCACCTTGATAGCGATTAAGATTTGGCTCCCATCCTTTCCATTGAATGGGTGTCAACTCGCCGTTGCGCATTAGTACATCAGCTCCTAGATACACTTCTATACTACATGCAAGACCATTTATATTTAATTCAGAAATTCCGCCTGGTCCTATAGTTGGATATCTTTTAGCGATATCAAGGTCTGGATATTTGAGTATTTTAATATTGTCTGGGATAGCGATGTCTTTTAAGCTTCTTAGAGATACCTCAGCGGCAGTATCGTTATCAAAAAGTGCGACTATGCGGTTTCTAATTCCAGCTCCAATGAATGCTTTTATAGTCGAAACAAGAAAGTTTGCACCCCCGGGAGCGTTTGATAAGCCAAAATCCATGAATGAATAGTATTCTGACAGATGTGGGTACAACAACGATAAAGACTTTTCCAAAATGTTCTTATCTGAAGATCCTTCGGTTAGAATGACTATCTTCCCGCTAATTGGGTAATCTTGTGATAACGACGTTAATGCCAGTTCACAGACTGAATCTTCAGGATCGTAATAACCGCCAGCAATTATGTCAGTTATGTCATAGGTTACCGATTCAGCATCGGGAGATACTTCTAGCAGAACACGTAGAAACTCCCTTGGATCTTTGTAAGCAAAATCAGGCATAAGTTCATTCTGTAATATGTAACTAACGAGAGGTTTCTTTGCGAGACGTAAATTAACACTACCTCTTTGAGATCTCAATTTTCGTTTGATGATGTTTTTGTAAGCAGATAGCCAATCGGCAAATTCTGTGTTCTCTAAAAGACTCTGTTCTGCTAGGTAATGTGAGCGAAGAAGATCTGACGCACCTAAATTGGATAGATACACTCTCATAGATTTGAGGTGCTCTATTTCTTTTATCATTCGCTCGCAAACTCGCCTTTTAACCTTGTCAAGCGAAAACCCCATGATTTCCAGCCTTTGCCGGATATTGGCAACCGTATTTGAATACTCATAGGCTGTTTCTATCTCGCCTTCATCTTTAATATGTCCCCATACAAGTTGATTTCTTTCGGAGAACTTGCGTTCGAAGACATTTTTATCAGTTTCTCGAAAAACAGTCATTACCATAGGATCAACATCGTTTGGGGTTGAGTAAACAGGATAATTAGAAACATACAATTGGCAATATTCGCTCATTATTGCATGTGCCTCTAGTCGGGAACTGATGGCGAGTTTGAGCGCATCTGCCGAGATTATAGGCTACACTCTGATAGGAATCAAGGGCGATGAGATTGCTTCGCTACGCTCGCAATGACATGGGAGGGTGTTATGTCAAGAGGCGGCGGCGCATCAGGTAGAGCGCCAGGGGGAAGAAGATGGCGGTGAGATGGCTTTGATCTGACGCGGCTGCCGGGTGATGTCCTTGCCATCCACCCGGATGGTGCCTGCGGTGATGGGGGATACGGCGGTAATCATGCGCACCAGGGAGGTCTTGCCCGCGCCGTTGGGGCCGAGGAGGCCGAAGCACTCGCCTTCCTCGACATCCAAATCTACACCGGCCACGGCTAAGATGGGGCCGAACCGCTTGGTGACGCCTCTAGCTTGGATGATGGACATAGTGGTTCTATTTTAACACGATGGGGCACAGCACGCTGTGCCCCTAATTAGGGGACAGGCGAGGGCGCCTGTGCTACTTGGTTCAAGTAATCATACTTCGGTGGTCACACGGAATGGGTGTTGTGCAGGGGGCGTCCGCCATAGGCGGACGCCCCCTGCGGGCCATCAGAGAGACGGTGGCCTCTGGAGATGCCTTTGTGTGTTAACGACTGAACTTGGTTATGAAGGGCGCAGCACAATGCCCTTACATCCCGGGATCTTGCGAATTACCCTTTCTAAATCGTTGGTTTCAAAAGCCCAGCTTCTCTTTGACCAGGATGGTCGAGACGCGCTGCGGTAAACCTTCCCGCTCATAAATGACTATCTTGCCGATGAAGGTGCCCGGGCCGCCTGTGCTTTTTACTCTGGCGTCCTCCAGAGGGACGCAATGTTCAATGAGCCGTTTCAGCGCTTTCTCCAGATCGGAGACTATCTTGTTGACTCCCGCTACCCAGATGACGTTCCTGGCGCCAAATACGTAGCCTCCCTGTCGGCTGCCCGTGGCATCTGCGCCGAGTACCTGGCCGGTCTCGGTCACTGCCTGGACGCTGCCGATGAAATACTCGGAAACAGTGGCAGCCCGCCGCAGGTCTCTCTGCTTCTGGGAGTCTTTTTCGGTGAGGATGGCGTCCTTAAGGTTGCGCCAGGGGTGGGTCTTTTCGGCAAGGTAACCGATGAAGCCTATCTGCTCAAGTGTGGCGGAGGCGCCGGTCATTACCTCAGCCCCGGCGGGAATCATCTGCTTGAGTTTTTCCAGGGCGCTCTGCCCGTCAGGCACGAGCACAGGGTTGAAGTTGCGTTCTCGCATACCTGCCATGACTTTCTCGATTGTGGGCTGGTCAGGTATTTTGTCCCAATTCATGCTTTTCATCCCCGTACATTCTGATATCGGGCAGTGGCAAGCACGTTCGGTAGACTGTCTCCGAACTAATATCTGGCCATAGCCTCTTTCCAGGGCGTTGCCAGCATGGTCTCGGTTCGGGCGTGGCCGTAAGCCCTGATAATCATAATTGCCTTCTCAATCTGGCCGGGGTCTTCTGACTCAACGATGTCGACGATATCGAAACGGCCCAGCGTTACATAGCTGCCCCGCCATTTGACTCCCGGACATTCCTTCTTTATTCTGGCCGATACACTTTCAGCCAGTTTCTTGAAGTCCTTGGGGTCGGCAAACGCATCGGGACCAAGTCGGCTGAGAATAATATACCTTGCCACGGGACACCTCCTGTTAGATTGCCAAGGTGAACATCGTTTTTTGCACTTTAGAATCGAATCATTTACATAATAGAGTTGGGAGATGAAGAAGTCATAAAATGGAGAGGGAAAAGGTTAAAAATTTATCACATTTCGGTAGGAGGTGCCCACAGGACGGTTGACATTTCCTCACAGCGACCCGCACGCACCGATTAGGGGCACAGCACGCTGTGCCCCTACATTTAGGGTTTGCCCTTTAGGGGCTGCAGGAGGGCGAAGCCGCTCCTTTTGTCTTTGAGGCGGACCACTCTAGCGCCGAGGATTTCATAGAGTATCACTTCGCCTACTATCCAGGTGGTGACGCCGGGACGCAGGCAGCCGGTCATGGTCTGTCCGGAGCGGCCCAGGGCGGCATGCATGTGCAAAACGGGCTTGCCATCCTCGCCGGGAGCGAGCACGCCCACACCGGCCACTTCGTGGGCGCCGTCGATGGGCAGCAGCATGGGTTTGGGCGGCATTTTATCAGAAAACCTGGGGCCGACCACGATTTGGCCCTTCCCGATGCCGCCCACCAATATGGCGTGTCCCACGGATACGCCTTTTTCCTCGGCGAATTTCTCGACACATCCGGGAAGCACGTCGCCATCCTCAAGCCGTATCACGAAGACCCGTCCTAACTTTCCTTCACTCGCCTTCATCGTGGCCTCCTCGTTCTTTCAATCTTGTCCAGAGCGGATTGCACCAGGGGCGAGGGTTCGATGTCCAGTCCAAAATGGCTGGCCCTTTCCTTGAACTCCTCTTCCGTCTCATCTTCCCAGGGTAGGTATTTAAGCTCCTGCGGACGTCTCAGCCCGTAGAGCAGGATATTAATGATGTCACTCGATTTGTTGCCCAGTTTGATTAACGTCCCTTTCCTCACTGAGAAGACGCGGCCGGTCACTATGGCAGGCGGATGCGGCTGATAGATATCTATCAGGTCGAAATCGGCCTTCTCGCTACCCAGCCTGACCTTTTCCTCCCAGAGTATAAAGGCGTAGGCGATACAGGTCTGGGAACGCAGGCATAAGCAGGGGCTTAGATTTAGCAAGTCGTCGATGGTAACTGTCGTGCCGCCTCTACGGAAGATAGCGCCGAATAACGGTATCCCCCAGAGAAAGTTGCCGATGGTGGTTCTTTGCGCAATGATGCCGGTCGCATAGAGAAGAATGAACCAGAAGGCTATTCCCAGGCCGGGGTAGATAAACCGCTCGGGAAGGAAGAAGCTAAGGAAACCTTTTCCCAGACTATCAAAATCGCCAAAGATGAAGATGCCGATAACAAACGCTATGCCAATAGGAAGCCAGAAGGCAAAGCCCCAGAGTAAAAATCCTAGTTGCTGTCTAACGGATTTCACTTACTCTCTACCTATTGCCCCGGACTTCGAGTTCCGCCAGGCTGACATTTGCGGTATTCCACTGCGACCGATGGTATAATAGCACAAAAAGCCGACGGGCAATACTGCACGAAGATAGCCTGAAGTGGAGGGCGTATCTATGCCAAAGGGATACCCTGTGGGAGCGAAAGGATTCAGTCCATTCCGCGACCTGGTAGGAGTGACTTTTACCAAGGTCGATAACGGCTACAGTCGCTGTGTCCTGGAAGTGGACAAGAAGTTGCTGAACCCTGCCGGGATCGTGCATGGGGGAGCATTCTATACACTGGCTGATTCGGGTATGGGTGCGGCGCTATTTTCTTCCGTAGGTGAGGGTGAGATGTTTCTAACGGTAGAGACCAGCATCTTCTTTTTCAAGGCTGTGTCATCCGGCACGCTAACCTGCGAGTCTAAAGTTGTTCACAGGGGTAAGAGGATTGCTGTTATGGAGGCGGAGATAAGGAACGAGGGGCAAACGGTAGCCAAGGCGGTGGGAACGTTCTCGATTTACAGAAGTAAGAGGGATTGAAGGTATTGTCCCATGAGGGCACTGAAAACTGAGGCGTCTGGATTGAAAAGCGCAAACCGAGGCAAAACCCGGAAGAAAGATATGGCAGTTGCCAAGACGTGGGCGGACAGGAGGCTGCTTGAGCCGGGATGGGCAGGGCAGCTCTCGGACAGCGAGATAGAATTTATCCGGCGGGAGCTTAAACTTCATCGGAACTTGTGGCGGAGGTGGGGTTACGACGGAGCTATGTTGAAGGGTGTCCCTATTCCCGCCTCGACCATACGCCGTATCGCCATACACGGGCTATCTTAGCTGTTATTTCTTGAAGAACCGGAGGTAGATGGCCAGCGTTATGGCGAGAGTCGATAGCGATACGAAGTTTGCAGCTATTATTACCGGGTCTTTAAGGTGCAGCCCGTAAACAATCCAGAGCGATACCCCGGCAATAAATTGGAGAAGGGTGATGGGGCTTACGTCTCTGACCGACTTTGTCTGCCAAATTTTCACAATCTGCGGCACGAACCCGAAGCTGGTGAGAGTCGCCGCTACCGCGCCGAGGGCATACCAAGCCATGTCGTTCATTATTAGCTAACATGCTAGACTCCCGCTCGATGGCTGTCAAGGGTTTTTGAAGGGAAGGTTTGCAAACCCTTTTTCAACCCCCTACATCCCCCACTCTTGGGGGACTTCAATGTCATTGCGAGGAGTGCGCCTCTGGCATACGACGAAGCAATCCCATTGTGGTCACAAATATCAAGAAGCCGATGAGATTGCTTCGCTCCGCTCGCAATGACACCAAAACCTTACCTCGCCTCTCCCGTCAAGGGAGAGGCGTTTGAATTTGCCTCGGAGAGAGGATTTAGGTGTAATTCCCCTGTATCCCCCTTTCTTAAAGGGGGAATTTGTTAATTAAGGGGCTTTGCGTCTATGCACTTTCAATTTGGCCGATGGCTTCAAGTGATGGATGACTCTGGCGGACAAAAGGGGTAAAATAGTGGGCAATATGAAAATCAGGATGAGAATCAGACGAATCGGCAGGTGGGTAAGGGATAAGATCAGATGGTCCTCGAAAGAGGAGTTGCAGCTGGAACTGCCGGAGATCCCGTCTGTTTGGAAACGAAGGCCCGGAGACAGGATATTACGAGTTGCCAGGGTCAGGCCGTGGCTGATCCCCCTGCCGGCAATACCCAGACCCAGACACGCCGGCTTGTCCCCTTTGATATTGATATATGGCTTCGCCGGCGTAATAGTGCTGGGCATGATTCTGCTTATGTTACCGGTAGCGAGCAAATCCGGGCAGTTCACCTCTCCTATTACCGCTCTGTTTACTGCAGCTTCGGCCGTTTGTGTTACAGGGCTGGCGGTTGTGGACACCGGGACTTACTGGAGCCACTTTGGCCAAGGGGTTATTCTGGTCTTGATTCAGGTGGGCGGCCTGGGTTTCATGGCCAGCGCCACCCTGCTGCTATTGTTGCTGGGCCGCAGGCTTGGCATTCGGGAGAGGTGGCTAATCGGGCAGTCCCTTGGCACAGAGAGACTGGGGGGCATGGTCAAGCTGGTGAGAAGGATTTTACTTTTTACCTTTATAGTTGAAGCCATCGGGGCTTTAATCTTTTATATTCGATTCTCTGTGGAGAACCCGACAGGGACAGCCGCATGGAAGGCAGTATTTCATGCCGTATCAGCTTTCAACAACTGCGGGCTGGACCTCTTTGGCAACTTTAGAAGCTTGCTGGGCTATCAGACGGATACGACCGTGATACTGACGACCGCAGCGCTCATTATTCTGGGCGGCATAAGCTTCATGGTGGTAGCGGACGTGATCAAAGTACGGCGGTTTGGCAGGCTTTTGCTCGACAGCAAGATAGTGCTGGTCACCACTCTGGGGCTGCTGGCGGTGGGAACTGTAGTTATTTTGGTAACGGAGTACGGCAATGCTGATACGCTAGGCCCGATGTCGGTACCGCATAAACTGCTCACCTCCTTCTTTCAGGCTGTAACCCCACGAACTGCGGGCTTCTCCAGCATTAATATAGGCAGTATGGCAACATATTCGCAATTCTTTACCATACTTCTGATGTTCGTGGGCGGGGCTGCGGGCTCAACGGCAGGGGGCATAAAAGTCAACACCTTCGGCATGCTCGTCGCCACGATATGGAGTACAATCAGGGGCAACGAACATGCCAGAGCGTTCGGCAGGGAATTCACTAACCAGCAGATACACCGGGCGCTGACACTGGTGATGTTGGCTCTGACTCTTATCTTCATTGTAGTTCTTGTGCTGACAGTTACTGAGAAATTCGGGTTTCTCAATCTTCTGTTTGAGACAGTATCTGCGTTCGGCACTGTTGGCTTATCAACCGGGATAACCCCCGGTTTGTCGGTGGCGGGCAAGTTGATAATTACCGCTGTTATGTTTATCGGTCGGCTGGGGCCTCTTATTTTGGTGTTGTCCCTGACCCAGCGCCAGCAGCCGAGTGCATATCGGTACCCGCAGGATGAAGTAAGGATAGGTTAGGAGGCTGACATGAAAAGACAGGTGCTGATTATAGGACTGGGACGGTTCGGGATAAGTCTGGCGACTACACTTTTCAGCATAGGGCATGATGTGATGGCGGTGGACGAAGACGAGAAGAAGGTTCAGAACATATCAGCCCAGATAACACACGCTGTACAGGCAGACGCCACAGATGAGGCAGTTCTTAGGGAGCTGGGCGTGAGCAACTTTGACGTAGCGATAGTGACGATGGGGGAGGCGATACAGAATAGCGTTCTGTGTGCAATCCTGCTGAAGAAACTGGGGGTCCGCTATGTGATAGCCAGGGCTGAGAACGATTTACATGGCACCATACTCGATAAAATCGGTGTGGACAAGGTCGTTTACCCCGAACGCGAGATGGGAATCAGGGTTGCGCATAGTTTGATTTTGACAGACGTCCAGGACTATATACCGGTGGCACCCAGCTACGGGGTGTCCAAACTGGCGACATCGCCATATTTTGTGGGGAAATCGTTGTCTGATATAGGGCTGGGTCGTGGGGGCAGGTGGGGCCTGGCGGTTTTGCTGGTTCAACGAGGGAAAGAGGTGATAGTCACGCCCGATCGGGCGGAGATTGTAAGGCAGGGAGATGTCCTGATACTAGCAGGAAGCGATGAGAAGCTGGAGCAATTCATGGCTGAGACCAGGAAGCGTGTGGAGGAGGGATAGAAAGGACCTACAGGCCGGGCGCAATCTTCCCCTTTGAAAAAATTGACTCAGAGACCTCTTTCTCTCAATATCCTCAAGAAATCGGCGTGAACGGCCCTGTTGGAGGCTATGACGGAGTTCCCCCAGGCCTTCAGGGGCTTTCCCTTGAGGTCAGTAACCAAGCCGCCGGCTTCGGTGACCAGAAGCGAGCCGCAGGCAAGCTCCCAGGGGTAAAGCAAGAGATGGAAGTAGAGGTCGAGGCGGCCGCAGGCGGTGTAGGCCATGCCCAGGGCTGCTGAGCCCATAATCCTGTAGGCGTACATCTGGGGCCAGAGGCGAGTGATGAATTCTAACGATTTTTTGCCGTTTTCATCCACATAGCCCAGGTCGAGGCCGATTAGCGAGTCTTTGACTGTTACCTTTGTGGTGACGTGGATAGGTGAGTTGTTGAGGGCAGCACCTTTGCCCTTTTGGGCTGAGAACATCTCGTCGCGCAGTGGGTCGTAGACTATGCCCAGCAAGACGTCCTTGCCCCTGGTCAGGGCGATAACGATGGAGAAGAAAGGGATGCCGAAGGAGTAGTTGTTAGTGCCGTCCAGGGGGTCGAGGATCCACTTGTAGCTGGAATCACCATTGATGGCTTGTGATTCCTCGGAGAGTATGCTGTGGTCGGGGTACTCGGCTTGCAGTAATGTCTTGAGGCTCTGTTCCGACTTCAGGTCTATATCGGTGACGATGTTGGCTCTGCCCTTGTATTGAACTCGGTTTTCTGTGCGGAAATGGGCTTTGAGGATTTTCCCGGCTTCTCTAGCCGCCCCGGCTGCCACTTCGAAAGCGCCTTTCCCGCTTTTAGATACTGGCAGGGCGGTCATGGCAGGCCCATCTTCTCCCTGACCTCTTTGATAGTCTCTCTGGCGATGGCGTGGGCACGGCGAGCGCCATCAGCAAAGACCTCATCCACATATCCTGGCCTTTCTGCGATTTGAGCCCTTCTCTCGCGGAAGGGCGCCAGGGCTTTGTTTAAATTATCGGCGAGCAGCTTTTTGCACTCGACGCAGCCGATCTCCGCGGCACGGCACTGTCTGCCTATCTCGTCCAGCTTCAGAGAGGTATAGAAGTTGTGCAGGTGATAGATGTTGCATACCTCGGGGTGGCCGGGGTCGCTGCGAAACTTGCGGGCAGGGTCGGTGAAGGCCGCCATTATCTTTTTGGTGGTCTCCTCGGCGGTGGCGGCAAGCTCGATCTGGTTATCATAGCTCTTGCTCATCTTTTTCTCCCCATCCAGCCCGATCACCATGGGGAAGTTGGTGAGCTTGGCCTGGGGTTCGGGGAAAGTGGGGCCGAAGATATTGTTGAAGCGGCGCACAATCTCCCGCGCTATCTCCAGATGGGGCAACTGGTCCTCGCCCACGGGCACAGTATCCGCTTTGTAGAGCACGATGTCGGCGGTCATGAGCACGGGATAGCCCACCAGACCGTAGTTGACGTTCTGGGGCTGCTCCCTGGCTTTCTCCTTGAAGGTGGTGACGCGGAGCAGCCAGCCCAGAGGGGTGACCATGCTGAGCAGGGTGTGCAATTCCATCACCTCGGGGACGTGGGACTGGACGAAGAGGATGCTTTTCTGGGGGTCGAGCCGCGCTGCCAGCCAGTCGAGCATCATATCGCGGGTATTCGCCTTGAGCATGTGGGTGTCTTCGAGTGTAGTCAGGGCATGGACGTCCACGATGCAGTAGATGCAATCGTAATTTTCCTGCAGCTTGACGTAGTTCTGGATAGCACCCAGGTAGTTGCCGATGTGCTGTTTGCCTGTGGGCCTGGCTCCGGAGAAGACGCGACCCTTTTTCAACTCGTTCCTCCTGAAAATGTCCCATTGAGTGTAACACAGAAGGAGAGTGAGGGCAAGGTAAGGCGGTTGGACTTTTGCTGGGGGCGACCCGCCACGCGGGTCGCCCCCTGCACACATTCGTGGATTGCATTCTTCAGGTCAAGCATTGTCAAAGGGAGCCGTCGAGCTCATCTGCCACGGGTTTTTTGCAGGCTCTGCAACGTTGTGCGCCCCTAAAAAGTGGTTCGCCGCATGACGAGCAATGATAGCGTTCGCATTCAGTCCGGGCCCACTCCACACTACCCTTGGCATCACCGTACTTGGCTGCTTTTGCCCGCCATGTGGGAATCGTCCGTTTCATCACTCGCACCCCGGTGGCAAAGCCGAAATTATTGATCATGCTGCACGGCCATTGGTCGCATTGATGGCAGGAATAGTACCCTTTGGACTTAACGCAACTTCTTATCGTGCATATCTTGCACCAATTGTAGATTTTTGCCGATGTATCTGGTTGCATGCAACCCAGGCATTCAGTTTCCTCGGGCTTTGTTCCATAAAGGGTCGCCATAATCGCCCTGAATTTTTCATTTTTATCTCTGGTTGCAATGTAGACCCCGCAGGCACCGCAATATAGGCCACATGGTGCCATTAGATTCTTATTCTTGAATTCTTCTTCGGACCATCCTTCCAAGTCTATGCCTCCTCATGTTGAAAAAGGGTTGTTGCCACAAGTTATACTCTCTGAGCAATCGTATGTCAAGGAAAGTGAGGAGATTAACAGGCAGGAGGTCAACCGCCACCGATAGAGGGCAGAAATGAGACAGTGTCATTAGGCTTTAGCATGGTGTCAAGATATGCCTGTTCCTGGTTGACGGTGATGAGGACTGTCTCCTCATCCAAAGGGAGTTCGGGATACCGGTGCCTGACGTATTCGAGGACATCGGTGACTCTGGCCTTTTCCGTTATAGGCATATCTATGCTGTCGGTTTTCGTTACAGTGCGTTGCATTCCGAAGAACTTAATTGAAACTATTTTCAACCCAGACTCGCTACGTTCGTAATCAATGGTTCTTCCCCTGCTTACCTCAGACGCCGAATTCATCAAGTAGCTGCTTCGCCTGTTTGTCCATGAGCCCGAATTTACTCACTGTCTCACGCTTCGGTATGCCCTCGGGTGTGAACCCTTTTTCTTCGTAGACAATGTCGCAGAGCTTCTGAAAAGCTTGCATTCTTTTTTCCAGGAGAAGCTTATGCCGCTCTTCAAGACTTGCAGGCATTTTACCATCGCCAAGCTGTTTCTGTAGCCATTCATCGTAATATTCGGCCCGGAACTGGTATTCATTGAGGTAAGCAGGGCCCATCGCCCTGAGAGGGATCTGGTCGCTGGCCCGGGTACCTTTGCCCTGACGCAGGTTGATCAGCTTCTGCAAGATGTACAGCCTTTCCGAATCATCCAGGATGTCCTGCAGCTTCTTGCTGCTTCCTGTGGTCGCATTGAGGTACTGGACGTAGTAGGCTAATGTGGGAAGATTTTTGGCAGGCTCAGCGGTGCTGGCAGCCTCCGGATTGCGCACATCGATCCAGGGTAGCTTGCAGAGACCGGTGGCGTTGAACCAGGTGCGGATCAAGGGAAACCACTTAAGCGCGTTTGCCTTTTGCTCGAAGGTGGGCAGTTCCTTGTGAACCTGGTCTATGAAGATGAGCCATGCCTCGTCATGCTGCGGCCCTTTGAGAGCGAAGCCATACCCGCCCTGCTGGGCGAGCGACTCCTTGCTTATGTACATGGAGAACTCGAGCCCCTTCACTTCCATACCGAATTTGTTCAACTCAGCCATGACAGCCTGTTCGGAGCTGCCCTGCCGGGCGGCATGCTTCTGAGCGACCCATTTTTTGCCCCTGGCTACGCCCTGGCCTGCAACCTTGCCGAAACCTTCTCCGTTCGCTATTTCATGCAGCAGCCTGTTCGCAGCCTCTATGTTACCGAATGTCAACTCATAACCTATGTCATCAGCAGTGAGAAACCCGCGCTGTAAGCACTCCATAAAAAATGCGATTGTGACGCCTGTAGAAATGGTATCGAGGCTGTACTCATCGCAGTACCAGTTGTATTCCATGACAAAATGGGGGTCAAAGATGCCCATGCAGCAGACTGCGCCGACGGTTTCATACTCAGGTCCATCGATAGAGACCTTTTGCCCGGCCCGGGGGCCGCGTGTCAACTCGACATTTTCTGCACCCTTGGCGCAGGCAAGGTTGCATCCGTAATAACAGCCATCGGGAATCTTCTTGCTGAAGTACCTGTCAAGAAAGACGCTGGCAAAGAGCTTAGAGGACTCGGGGCTCTGACCGTACTGATAGTTGTCGATCGGGAAAAGGTGAAATTTGTCCATATACTCGGACAAAACCGTGGTCCCCCACGCGGACAGGTGGAGCTGTTTAGGGTCGGCTTTGGAAACGACCTCCTTGAGCTGAGAACCTGCCTGTCGCACACCTTCCGGGTCTACAGCATTATTCCCGTTGGCCTTGGCGAGGCTGGAGCGGGCAACGATGGCACGAAGTCCTTTGAATCGCATGACAGTACCCGTACCACCTCTGCCAGCCTGCTTGCAGCGGATGCGGTCGCGCCTTCTGTCATAAAAGAGGCTGTTGACAATCCCAAACCTGGCGTTGCGTGCGCCCTTCCCGACGGTCACGGCGGCAACGGAGTCGCTATACCCTCCGCCGTTAACATCTTTGAGCAGTCTCTCGCCGAAGGAGAGGGAGCCATCGTCTATTTCCTTGCCATAAGAAGGCGCAGCGGCGATGCTGATAGTCCCTGCATCCCCATCAACCAAGATGACCACATCTTTTCTGGATATGCCGGAAACAGCCAGCGCATCAAAACCGGCAAGCTTTAGCAGCGGCGCGAAATGGCCGCCGACATTGGAATCGATAAATGTGTCTGTCAGGGGCGAGATAGTGCCGACTATGAATTTTCCGGTGCCGGGAAATCCGGGCTCGTTGCCGAGCGGCCCGCTGGCCATTACCAGAATATTATCAGGACTATCATAGCGAGTACCCCGTGTCGTGCCATCCCAGATCAGTTTTAAGGCATATCCCCGCCCGCCGATGTATTTGTTCTTGAAGTCCGGTGGTAGTGCCTGAATCGCGATTTCCTGAGTGCTGAGGTCAACCCTGAGTATCCGGTCTGTGTATCCGCCCACAACCCTGGGGGGTTCATATTTGATTTGCCGCAATATTTGCATACCAACTCCTGCTTCCTTCTCTTTGATTAGCCTGCTGGGCAACAGCAGTTATTATAACCTTTTGTGTGCCTCGTTATCAAAGTCCCCTTAGATTCGGGGTTGTTTATAATCTCTTTTCAACCCTTTTGTCCCCCAATCTTGGGTAATTTAGCCTCAGGAGGAATGGTATGAAGAATATGAAGTAGCGGACTATTCTGCACGGGCATATGCCTCAGGCGGATGCTCCCTATAGGGCGGGATAGCGTTGTAAAGCTTTGTAAATGGCGCTGGCGCCGAAGTCTAACGTGTTTATAGGGATGCGTTCGTCGGCAGCGTGCGCCTTTTGCAGCAGGTCCAAGCCCGGCGGCAAGTTCATGGGCGTGAAGCCATAGGTCTGAATGCCCAGTATGGAGAAGAAACGCCCGTCTGTGACCCCGGGCATAAACATGGGAATGGGCACAGCACCGGGGTCTGCCTCGCGCAGAATGCCTGCCAAGGTATCAAACAATCCCAGGTCCGGCTCAGCGGGGCCGGGGTCATGTCGAACTACTTCGAACTCTATCTCGTCACCAACTATATGATGCAACTCAGCTACAATGTCGTCCGGACTATAGCCAGGGAGCAGACGTCCGTCCAATTCCAGTGCGATATCGCTGGGGATAACGTTGATTTTCTCGCCGCCGTGGACAATGGTTGCGTTGACTGTGTTGCGCAGCATGGGTTCGAGGCCTTTACCATTTGTGCCGAGAAGTTTGATTATCAGGTCGGCGAGCCTCCGGTTGAGGAGCTGGCGCAGGATCAAACTCTGAGGAAATGAGAGTGCAGAGGCCATGCCCTCAATCATCCGGCGTGCTGCTGGTGTGATATGCACGGGTAAACGTCGTTGATCCAACTGCTGAAGCAAACGGCCCAGTTTCGCCATGGCACCGCCGCGCGTGGGGAACGAGCCATGGCCGCCGGGACCGCGCACATGGGCCTGCATCCAGCAGATTTGCTTTTCAGCGACCATAATGGGGTAGAGCTTCTTGCGGCCGAGGTAAAACCTGGAGCCACCGAACTCGCCCAGGGCATAGCGAATACCTTTGAACTGCTCGGGGTGGTTCTCCACGAGGTACTTGGCGCCATAGTCGCCGCCTCCCTCCTCGTCCGACAGGATAGCCAACACAACGTCGCCTGCTGGGGACAGGCCCTCGGCCTTTGCCCTGAGGAAAGCAGCCAGCATCATGGCGACCCCGCCTTTCATATCCAGAGCGCCCCGTCCCCAGATGCAGCCATCGACGATTTTCCCTTCGAATGGCGGATGTGTCCAGGCCTGTCCAAGGGTTGTGACCACATCAACATGTCCATAGAGCAAGAGAGGCGGTGCGCTGTCTCGGCCTTTGAGGCGGGCGATAAGGTTGGGGCGGTTGGGGTCTTTGGCGAGTAAGGTGGTTTCAAAGCCTGCCTCCCTCAGCAGGCTGTTGACATAGGCTATACACTCAGCTTCGTTGCCGGGAGGATTAGTCGTGTCGAAGCGGATGAGGTTTTGTAGTATTTCCACCGGACGCTGGTAGATGGGTGGGTTGCTGGTAGGTGTGGACATGGTGTTCTCCTGTTTGTATTATCAGGGACAGCTTATACTACTCAAGTGTTTGTCTGTCAAGAAGAGGGATGATAGCTGCCTTTTTATGGTTATAGGGGCTCAAAATTTTGAGCCCCTAGACTTGGCTCTTACTTGTTTTGCATCGATTGGGAAAAGAAGCTATAATACGCGCACATTCTTTTCGAAGGGCCAGGAGGTTTCAGGTGATTAGGAGTTTCGACGGGAAGACACCTAAGATAGCTGAGTCAGCTTTTATCAGCGAGGCAGCCTATATTGTGGGAGACGTGGAGATTGGGGATTACTCCAATGTCTGGCCCGGCGCAGTGATCAGGGGGGATTTCGCCAGGATAAAGATAGGACGCTATGTAGATATCGAGGACAACTGCACAGTGCATGCGGGTAACGATATGGAGGTCGGCGATAATGTAATCATGGGGCACGGCGCTGGGTTGCACAGCCGAAAAGTAGGGAACAATGTGCTGATCGGCATGAATGCCACCACCTTGCCTAACTCCGAGATCGGTGACAACTGCATCATCGCCCCCGGTGCGGTGGTCACAGAAGGCATGAAAATTCCCTCAGGTTCCTTCGTTGTGGGAGTGCCGGCAAAGGTCAAGGGGCCGGTCACAGAGCAACAAAGAGGCTGGATAGACGGTCATTTCGCCTTCTATCCCCCGCTGGCGAAGAGATACAAGGACCAGAAGCTTTAACTGGCGCTCACATCCGCTCCGGGGCGGACATCCCCATGAGGCTCAGGGTCTTGGCGAGAATGATTTGCGTAGCTTGGACCAGCTTGAGCCGGGCGCAGGTCAACTCCTTATTGTCTGAGACGACCCGGCATTGCTTGTAGAAAGCGTGGAAAGAGGTCGCCAGGTCCTGGGCAAAGTATGGCAGGTGATGTGGCTCCTGTTTCTGGACCACGAGCTCGATTATCTCCGGCAGCAGCACCATCTTCCGTATCAGGTCGAGTTCAGCCTCATGAGTCAGTAATCCTACATCGCCAGGGGAGCAGTCTATTTTCTGTTCCTGGGCGAGGCGCAGGATGCTGGCGATGCGTGCGTGGGCATACTGGACATAATAGACCGGGTTATCAACCGATTCTTTCTTGGCCAATTCAAGGTCGAAATCCATCTGGCTGTCTGCGGAACGGGAGAGGAAGAAGAAACGGCAGGCATCGGGCCCGACCTCTTCCACCAGCTCACGCAGGGTGATCAGTTCGCCGGTACGCTTGGATACCCTGATCAGCGTTTCCCCGCGGCGTAGGGTGACCATCTGCGAGATTATTATCTTCAGCCTTTCCGGCTTTATGCCCAGTGCGCCGACTACCGCTTTCATCCGCGAGACGTGTCCCTGGTGGTCGGCTCCCCAGATGTTGATAACCTGGTCAAAGCCGCGCTCGATGAACTTGTTGTAGTGGTAAGCTACATCTGAGGCAAAGTAGGTGGGAGCGCCGTTGGTGCGCACCAGGACATTATCTTTGTCCTCACCCAGGGCAGTGGAGACAAACCATTGTGCGCCTTCTCTTTCTTCGATATAGCCACCTTTCCTCAGTAAAGCCATGGCCCGTTCGTATTGGCCCTTCTCGAAGAGCGTGTGCTCGCTGAACCAGACATCGAATTCCACGCCCAGAAGCTTCAGGTCGGATTTAATGTCGGCTATGACTTTGGGCAGGGCGATCTTGCCTATTTCCTTTACTGCCTGCTCTGGGGTCATATCGAGGAAGGTCTTCTTCTTTTCGGCGACTATCTTTTTAGCCAACTCCACCGGATAGTAACCCTGGTAGCCGTCGGCAGGCATCTCACATTCTTTGCCCAGGGCCTGGAGGTAGCGGCAATAGAGGGAGCGAAAGAAGGCATCCATCTGGTTGCCGGCGTCATTGACATAATACTCTCTCTCCACATTATAGCCGGCGGCTTTGAGGGCACTGGCCAGGGTGCTGCCCAGGACAGCGCCTCGCCCATGGCCGACGTGGATGGGCCCGGTGGGGTTTACGCTGACGAATTCAACCTGTACCTTGGTGCCTTTGCCCAGAGCAAGGTTGCCGTAATCTTTTCCTGCGCTCAGGATCTCCTCGACCTGCTCAGCGAGCCATTTGTCTGTGAGGAAAAAGTTCAAAAAGCCCGGCGCTGCTACCGAGACCTTCCGCACTTCCTTAGTCTCAGTCAGGAGCTTTGCCAGGATATTGCCGATAGCCAGCGGGTCCATGCGCGCTGCTTTGGCTAACTTCAAGGGGAGGCTGGAGGCATAATCACCATGCTCGGGATTCTGCGGTCGCTCCAGGGTCACCTCGGGCAGGGCGATCGTGGGCAGCAGGCCTTCGACCTGGGCGGCTTTGGCTGCTTGTTCCAGGAGTCTGGCGATTTTGTATTTAAGCATAGCTAGCTCATCTCCCCCTCACTATTCCACAGTCGGCTGACCTCTCGGGCCAGGAGCCTGTGCTCCGGCTGCTTGAGATAAGGGTCAGCGTTGAAAAGACGGATTGCTTCTTTGCGGGCAAGCTCCAGAAGCTCAACATCGGAGAGCTTTGCCATCTTCAGGTCAGGGAGCCCGCTCTGACGGGTGCCGAAGAACTCGCCCGGCCCCCTCAGCCTCAAATCCTCTTCGGCAAGGGTGAATCCATTACGTATGCGTTCGAGTAACGATAGCCGCTCTTTTGCTTCTGCTGACGGAGTATCTGCGAGGAGCAGGCAGTAGCTCTGATGCTGTCCCCTGCCCACGCGGCCTCGAAACTGATGCAACTGAGCCAGGCCGAAGCGGTCGGCCCCCTCTATAAGCATCACAGTGGCGTTGGGGACATCTACGCCCACCTCCACCACCGGCGTGGATACCAGTATGTCAAGCTCGCCGTTGCGAAATCGCTGCATTACCTCGTCCTTCTCGGCGCTGCTGAGGCGGCCGTGGAGCAATCCCAGACGCAGGTCGGGGAATATGCTTCTGGAAAGGTGCTCGTATTCAGTGATGGCTGCCTTGGTCTCGATGGCCTCGGATTCCTCGATCAGGGGGCAGATGATGAAAGCCTGGCGTCCCTCTGCAACCTGTTTGCGGACGAAATCATAAGCTTTTTCACGCTGCTCGGGGGTGAGAAACTTAGTTTTGATCTCAACTCTACCCGGTGGCAGCTCGTCCAGCACCGAGAGGTCGAGGTCTCCGTAGAGGGTGAGCGCAAGAGTGCGGGGAATGGGGGTGGCGCTCATGACCAGGACATGGGGGCATGTGCCTTTGCCGCGCAAGGCCGAGCGCTGCATTACCCCGAAGCGGTGCTGCTCGTCAACCACGCAGAGTCCGAGATTCCGGAAATCAACACCTTTCTGAATAAGGGCGTGGGTGCCTATGATTATGTCAATTTTTCCTGTCGAGACCAACTCCTGAAGCTCTTGCTTGGCGCTCTCTTTGAGACCTCCGGTAAGCAGTCCGATGCTGATGGGGGCAGGGAGCATTGAGGAAAATTTGCGAACAGGCTTGCCATTGCTGGATTCACTGCCTGCTCTGCTTAACAAACCGCAGATGGTATTGAAATGCTGCTCTGCCAGAATCTCTGTGGGTGCCATAAGGGCAGCCTGATAACCGTTGGCGGTGGAGAGCAACATCGCTGCCGTGGCTACCACAGTCTTGCCGCTGCCGACCTCGCCCTGCAGGAGCCGGCTCATCGGCCTGGTTTTGCTGAGGTCGCCTTGAATTTCGGCGAGGGCTCGTACCTGGGCCGAGGTCAATTTGTAAGGTAAGGAATTGAAGAACGGTTCCAGACGACTGTTATCAGTATCGAAGGCATTCCCTATCCCTTCTTCCTGCCAGTCCCGTTTTTTAGCCAGGACGCCGAGTTGGATGAGGAAAAGCTCATCGAAAGCCAGGCGTTTTCTGGCCTGGCCTTTGCTGAGCTCGTTATCGGGGTAGTGCGCCTGACGGATAGCTTCGGCAAGAGGGAGCAATCCCGCGCTAACCCTCACAACTTCGGGGAGAAAGTCGGTCAGTTCAGGCAGCCAGCGGTCGAGTGTCCCTTTGACCAGCCGCCGCACCGTTCGCGGGTAGAGTCCGGCGGTCAGCGGATATACGGGAACCAGCCTGCCGGTGTGGACAAGGTCGTCGGATTCCAGGAGCTCCCACTCAGGGGATTGAAAGACTTTCCTTCCCCGGAATTCCGCTACCCTGCTGCTGAGCACAATCTGGCTGTTGGTGGCGAGCTTTTTGGCTAAATAAGGTTGGTTGAACCAGATAACTCTTATGTTACCGGATTCGTCGCCGACTACGGCCTCGGTGTTGCGCTTCCTGTATCCAGGGCCCTTCTGGGCAGCTTCCCAAATGGTGGCGACGATGGTCTGTTCCGCTCCCACCTCAAGCTCCGAGATGAGATTTATGCGGCTGTAATCTATGTGCCGCCGGGGGAAGAAGTAGAGAAGCTCGCGAACCGTCTTCACTCCGAGCTTATCGAATTTGCTGGCAAGGGCTGAGTTTATGCCTTTGATGGACGTAATTGAGGCGTCCAGCGATTGCCCGCTGTCTAGGTTGGCGCGTGGGGTCAAGGGCTTTTGTTTAGGGACGATGGTCTTAGGTGGTGGAACAGGCGCTGTTTGTCCCGCGGAGTCGAGCTGGCTGAGTATATTCTTAATCCACCTTTCTCGTGCCTGGGTGTCCAGGGCTGAGTAGTTTAGCGAAAGCAGGCGAGAGAGGTTCTTATCAGGCGGGGACAGGTTACGCAGGAATCTGTCTAGCCCTCCCATCACAGCCTTATCGCTGTATCCTTTGGCCTGTTCCAACTTCAGGACCTTTCGTAAACTCTCACTAGTCTGATTCAAAATAGTTTTCCCTTGCTTTTTGATCGGGGATATAGGTGCGTTCTTGGCCACTATCCGGGCTGCCGTAGGACTCGTTTATTCTACCGAGATGATGTAATTGTAGTGTGGCTGCCCACCCGCAACCACCTCTACTTCCAGAGCAGGGTATTTCTCTCGGACTGACTCTCCCACTCGTTCAGCCTCGGCTTGCTCGGTATTAGCCCCGTAGTAGATGGTGACCAATCCAGTTTGCTCAACGTCCACCTTATCCAAAAGCTTGTGGACGACCTGCGGCATGCTATCGTCGGCGACCACCAGTTCGCCATCGAGAAAGGCGATGGCTTGCCCTTCTTTCACCGTTATGCCATCGAGATTCATCGATCTCACTGCTGTAGTGATTTCGCCGCTACGAACCGTTGCTAGCGCTGCCTTCATGGCCGCAACGTTGGCCTCAAGGTCAGCTTCATAATTGAAGACCAGAAGGGCTGCGATCCCTTGGGGAATAGTCTCAGTAGGCACTACCTCTACCTGTTTTTTGGTCAACGGCGGAACTTGTCGGGCCGCCATCACGATGTTGGCGTTATTGGGCAGGATGACAACTTTGTCCGAGTGAGCTGATTCTACAGCCTGGAGAAGCTCCTCGACGCTGGGATTCATAGTCTCACCACCAGCCACGACTATTGTCGCCCCTACGCTGTAGAATACCTGGATGAGCCCCTCTCCTGAGGCTACAGCGATGGTGGAGACGTTGCCTATCGGCTGCTGCGACTTGGCGGCGAGAAAATCCTGATGTTGGTCGTCCATATCCTCCACTTTCACCTGCTGCAGGGTGCCTAAGGCTGCTGCGTAGCTTAGGGCAATTCCAGGGTCAAAGGTGTGGAGATGGACTCTTATCATAGCTTCATCGCCGACCGCTAGAACTGATTCGCCAAGGGTGCTTAGCTTCTCTCTTATAGCTTCTGGATCGAGAGCTTTGCCGTAAAGCAGAAACTCGGTGCAGTATCCGTATTTAGCTTTTTCGGCGGGTTTTTGTGCAGGGATTACTGGGGCCGCTACCGGCGTTGTCTCTGCAGGCTCAGCCTCTGCGGGCTCTCCTCGCAGATAGCGAAGGGCGCCTTCGAATACGACATAGAGACCCTGTCCGCCGGCATCCACTACCCCGGCCTGGCGCAACACCGGGAGCAGACTCGGTGTCCTCGCCACAGAGGCCTTGGCCTCTTCGACTACTGTCTCCATTACTGATAACAGGTCTGTGTTGTTGGAGGAACTTTTGGCTTGTGCAGCGGCCGCAGCTTCGCGTATGACGGTGAGTATAGTTCCTTCCACCGGCTTGGTCACGCCTTTATATGCGAAATTGGCTGATTCAGCAAGGGCATTGGCGAAATCATGGGGGCTGAAGGTGCGCTTATTATCCAGCCCGTGGGCCAAGCCGCGGAATATCTGGGACAGAATTACGCCGCTGTTCCCGCGCGCTCCCATGAGTGAGCCCTTGGCCATAGCCTGAGCTACGGCCGCGGCGCTTCCGTCAGGGCTGCGGCTGGCCTCCTCTGTTGCCGCGCGCATGGTTAAGAGCATATTGATGCCTGTATCGCCATCGGGGACAGGGAAGACATTAAGCGCGTTGATTGACGGGGCGCTGCGTTCCAGCCAGCGTGTGGCAGCGTTGAACATGCTCTTGAGGTCATGTCCGCTGCAACGAACTCTCTTGTTCACCACGGGACTCCTTTTGATTTCCCGCCTTTCTTCGTTTTACTTGCTATCTCGTCTTGATTGTGTTATATTTTCTCATGAATTCTACAAGAAAATATTGTCATAGTCAAAGGAGAAGGCGTTGAAGTGCGAGTTGTGTGGAAAGGAACCACAGGTCGGAGATAACATATCCCATTCCAAGCGCCATACACAGCGGCGCTGGATGCCCAATATCAGCAAGACTACTATTGTCATAGACGGCAAAAGGAAGCGGATCAACATCTGTACCAGGTGTCTGCGTACACAGCAAAAGGTTAGCGGCTAGCCTCCTTTCATCCATTCTCAAGTTTGCGTAGGTTCTTCCTGATTCTTTCCAGTGCCTGAGATACACTTTCCTTTTTGTTGAACACGGCGGCGCCAGCCACCAACACCCGAGCCCCTGCTTTGGCCACTCTCGGCGCTATCTCGGCATTAATGCCTCCATCCACCTCAAGCTCGGCAGCCAGCCCCAATTCGTCGAGCCTATGCCTGAGGCGGGCGATTTTGCCAACCGTGCTCTCGATGAACTGCTGCCCTCCAAAGCCCGGATTGACCGACATCAGCAACACCAGGTCGAGAGTAGACAAGACCTCATCTACTGTGGTCAAGGCGGTGCTCGGGTTCAATGCAACCCCTGCCTTGACCCCCAGCTCTTTTATTGATTCTACCACTCTATGCAAGTGGGGGCATACCTCTACGTGGACAGTTATGATATTAGCTCCGGCCTGGGCAAACTGCTGGATATATTTCTCAGGAGCTTCTATCATCAGGTGCACATCGAGAGGGAGATGGGTGTGAGGGCGGATGGCTGCCACCACCAGAGGGCCGACGGTGATATTGGGCACGAAGTGCCCATCCATGACATCTACGTGAATATAATCGGCACCTGCCTGGGTGGCTTCGATGACTTGCTCGCCCAGCCGACCGAAGTCGGCGGAAAGTATGGATGGGGCGAGCTTGATTTTAGCTGCCATTGAGCGTCCTTCTCGCTGCCGCCAATGCCATCCGCACTTGCTCGGGGGCGGTTCCCCCGGGGACGTCGCGAGACGCCAGCGAGGACTCCACAGTGATGGACTTCACATCCTCCTCAAACTTGGGGCTGAACGTCTTATATTCTTTTATGTCTAGTTCGGGCAAGGACTTCTCGTTCTCGATAGCGTGGCGTACCAGCTTCCCGACGATGGCATGAGCCTGGCGGAAGGGGATGCCCTTCTTCACCAGGTAATCAGTCAGGTCGGTGGCAAGTGTGTAATTCTCCCCGGCAGCCCGGCGGGTGCGTTCCCCCTTTATGCGCAGGCTGCCTAACATGGCAGCGAAGACCTCGAGAGTGGAGAGCAGGGTGTCCACGGTATCGAAAAGTCCCTCTTTGTCCTCCTGCAAATCGCGGTTGTAGGATAAAGGCAGCCCTTTCATCGTGGTCAGGATGGCCATGAGATGGCCGTAGACCCTGCCTGCTTTGCCGCGCGCCAGCTCTGCCACGTCAGGGTTCTTCTTCTGGGGCATGATGCTGGAGCCTGTGGCGAAAGCATCATCAATCTCGATGAAGCCGAACTCGGCTGTCGACCAGAGCACAATTTCCTCGGCAAGGCGGGAGAGGTGCATCATGGTGATGCTGGCCGCTGCCTGGTACTCAATGACGAAGTCGCGGTCGGAGACCGCGTCAATGCTATTGGCGCTCACCTTGTTGAAGCCAAGCTCTTTCGCCACGGAATGGCGGTCTATGGGATAAGGCACTCCTGCTAAAGCGCCGCTGCCCAGAGGCATGACATCAGTGCGCTCGAGACATTGCTGGAAGCGCTCGATGTCGCGCTGGTACATCTCGAAGTAGGCTAGGAGATGATGGGCCAACAGGACTGGCTGCGCCCTCTGGAGATGGGTATACCCGGGAATGGACACGCCCATGTTAGCTTCGGCGAGGTCCAAAAGCACACTCTGAAGAGCTTTGAGCCCCGCTATCGTCTCGTTTATGGCTTCCCTGGTGAACAGCCTCATGTCCAGAGCAACCTGGTCGTTCCTGGAGCGGGCTGTGTGGAGCATAGCCCCGGCATCGCCTATCTTCTCGATGAGGCGGGACTCGATGTTCATGTGTATATCCTCGAGCTCCTCTTTGAACTTGAACTGGCCCTTCTCGATCTCCTCCCTGATAGAGGTGAGCCCCATGATGATTAGCTCGGCGTCCTTTTCGGGAATGATGCCCTGTTTCCAGAGCATCCGGGCATGGGCTATGGAGCCAGCTATGTCGTGGCGATAGAGGCGCTTGTCGAAGGGCACCGAGACGGTGTAGTCCTTCGCTAGCTTATCGAGCTCTTTACTGAAGCGGTCGCGTAAAGGCTTGTCCATAAATTTCTGACTTTCAGTTTAGATGTATTTCAAACAAATTCGCTTTCTGCGATTTTGCGTAGACTTTTGCCCAGCTTCCTCTGTACCTGCGCCTGGGTCTTCACCGGCAGGCCGAATATCTGAATGAATCCCACCGAGGCGCTCTGGTCGAACTTGTCCTCTTTGTCGTAGGTGGCAAGCTTATAGCTGTAGAGCGACTTGGGCGACTTGCGGCCGACCACGGTCGCCTTACCTTTGAACAGCTTCACCCGAACTGTGCCATCGACATGGGTCTGCGTGCTCTTTACATAAGCTGTAAGGTCATCGTGCATTGCCGAGAACCAGAGGCCGTTGTAGACCGAGTCGGCGTACTCTTGGGCCACCCGCGCTTTGAAGCGAAGCTGATCTTTGGCCAGCGTCATCTGCTCCAGCGCAAGATGGGCTGCGAGCAGCACGGTAGCTGCCGGAGCCTCGTAGACCTCCCTCGACTTTATGCCTACCAGGCGGTTCTCCAGATGGTCTATTCTACCTACGCCGTGCTCTCCAGCTATGGCGTTCAGCTTCTCCACAAGCTCGACGCCGCCCCTGCTTTTGCCATCGAGGCTGATGGGTATGCCCTGCGCGAAGCCGATCTCGACATAACGTGGCTTGTTGGGCGCCTTTTCCGGCGATTTGGTCCAGGTGAAGACCTCTTCTGGCGGCTCAGCCCAGGGGTCTTCCAGTATGCCGCACTCAATGCTCTTGCCCCAGAGGTTCTCGTCTATGGAATAAGGACTCTTCACCGTGACCGGCACAGGTATGTTGTACTTTTTGGCATACTCAATGGTCTCCTCCCTGGTGAAGCCCCACTCGCGCGCGGGCGCTATTACGTCAAGTTGCGGGGCCAGGGCGAGTACAGCTACATCGAACCTGACCTGGTCATTGCCCTTGCCGGTGCAGCCGTGAGCCACCGCTGATGCCTTATCTTTGAGGGCGGTTTCGACCATGAGCTTGGCTATGAGAGGGCGCGCCAGTGCAGTGGCAAGGGTGTATTGCCCCTCATATATGGCATCTGCCTGGAGGGCGGGGAAGACGTAATTGTTGATGAACTCGTCTTTGGCATCCACCACCAGGGCTTTGGCTGCCCCTACCTTAAGCGCCTTTTTGCGAATACCCTCATAGTCCTTCTCCGCCCCGAGGTCGATGCTCAGGGCGATAACTTTCATCTGGTATTTTTCGCCGATCCATCTGATCGCAACAGAGGTATCGAGTCCGCCGCTATAAGCTAGAACTACCTTGTCTTTCAATGCTGATCCTCTCTTTCGTTTTTACCCTGAATGTTGGGTTAGCAACCTCGCCCCTACATTTTTCAATATGTGCTTTGCCTTCTGCAATTACTTTTGGGGTATGCTACACCTTAGCTAGGACTTTGTCCAGTATGCCTATGGCTGCGTCTATATCCTTTTTGACGACGGTCAGCGGAGGCATGAAACGAATAGCGTTCGGCTTCACTGGGTTGAGTAGAAGACCACGCTCCATACAGGATCTCACTACCTTGTCGGTGAGGTCGCTGTTGAACTGGATGGCTACCAGAAGGCCGCGGCCCCGTACCTCCACGATGAAATCGTATTTGGCCTTGAGCTTTTTTAGCTGGTCTATCAGGTAATCACCGCTCCTTTTCACTTTACTTGGTATATCATTTTCGATGATAAAGTTCAAGGTAGCGTAGCCTGCGGCGCAGGCCAGCGGGTTGCCGCCGAATGTGGAGCCATGCTCGCCCAGAGCAAAGACGGCGGCTTTCTCTTTAGCCAGGAACGCCCCGATGGGTATGCCGCCGCCGAGACCCTTGGCTAAGGAAATGATATCGGGCTCAATGCCGAACTGCTCATAGCCGAAAAGCGTCCCGATACGACCTATCCCCGTCTGCACCTCGTCGAGTATGAGGAGGATCCCCTTTTCGTCGCACCAGGCCCGCACAGCCTTGAGATAACCGCCGTCGGGGACATTGACTCCGCCCTCGCCCTGTATCGGCTCCAGCATCACTGCGCAGGTCTGCCCGGAGGTCGTCTTCTTGATAGCGCCGATGTTGTTGTACTCCACGTTTATGAAGCCGTCGGGGATGGGTAAATACGGCTCATGGAACTTGCGCTGTCCGGTGGCGGCGGTCATTGCCAGGGTGCGTCCGTGGAAGGAGTTCAGCGCTGTGACCACCTTGTAGGCGCCGTCCCGGTGGAGCTTGCCATAGCGGCGCGCTAGCTTCACCGCGCCCTCGTTGGCCTCGGCGCCGCTGTTGCAGAAGAAGGCTTTGTCGAAGCAGCTATTCTCCATAAGCAGCTCGGCGAGCTTAAGCTGGGGTATAGTATAGAACTGGTTGGATGTCTGGATGAGGGTCTTGGCCTGCTCGGCGATAGCGCCGACAACTGCAGGATGGCAATGCCCCAGGCTGTTCACGCCCCAGCCTGCGGTGAAGTCCAGGTACTCCTTGCCATTATCGTCCCACACCCGCACCCCCTTGCCCCTGACCAGGGTTATGGGCATGCGTTTGATGGTGGGCATGAAGTATTTGCTTTCCAGTTTTTGCCAGTCAGTCATTTTCTTGTCCTTTTCAATGAGCGGTCAGCTATAATCTTCTAGCTGGGGCCGGTTCGCGAACCGCCTCTACATTTTGAATTCAGGGCTCGATTCTTGTTCCTACGTTCTCCTTTTCGATGGCAGAGAGCAGCGCTCCGGCGGTGCGTCCATCTACAATCTGAGTCGAAGGAACACGCGAGAGGGCATTGAGACATGCCTCCACCTTGGGTATCATCCCCCCTGCGATAACCCCTGAAGCTATCATGTCCTTAGCTTCAGCGGCGGAGAGCCTGGGCAGGAATTTTCCAGCGCTGTCGCGGACGCCAGGGACATCGGTGAGGAAGATAAGCCTCTCTGCCTTGAGCGCGCCTGCGATCTCGCTGGCCACGACATCACCATTTATGTTAAGAAGCATCTCACGGTCGCCATTTCCACCGGCTATCCTGAATCCGCTAGGAGCGATCACAGGGATATATCCTGCGCTAAGGACAGCTTTAATCGGTTTAGGGTTGACCTTCACCACCTGGCCGACATAGCCAAGCTCGGGACTTTCCATTTTAGCTTGAATGAGCCCACCGTCCGCCCCACTCAGTCCGATAGCCTTGCCACCTTTGGATGTGATAGCGGCTACAAGCTCTTTGTTGACCAGGCCGGCGAGCACGGCGACGACCACCTCGAGGGTTGCGGCATCGGTCACTCTCATGCCGCGGATGAAGGTGGTAGAGACCCCCATCTTCTTGAGCCACTCGGTGATCTTGTTGCCGCCGCCGTGAACCACCACAGGCAGGATGCCCTTTTTCTGAAGGGATACCAGGTCATTGAGCGTCGTGTCATGGCTGCCCAATGTCGAGCCGCCGATCTTAATTACGATTGTTTTGGTTGAACTGCGTTTGCTTTGCATGAACTCATTGCTCTTATAATTGACATCTAATCATAGCACAAATTGAGTACCAATATTATCACAGATACTCAAATGAGTCTAGCCTCATTCATCAACCCCCTATATCCCCCAATCTTGGGGTAATTTGAGAGTTTGGGGACATCCCCAAACCCCTGGCAAAGGGGCTTTGCCCCTCTGCGCACCCCAGTCAGGGAACGAGCATATATTGTTGCGGTTTTATTCAAAAAGTGCCATCATGCTTTAAGAGGTGTCAGCGTTGATGGAAATACCGTTTTCTCGATGGCATGCAGTAATACCTGTCAGAAGGTCAAGGCGCAGATATAAGCCCATTCCTTTAGAGCCAGCACAACTGGCTCAGATTCAAACGGTTTGCCGGGAATTCAGGCCTTATCCTCAGGCTCGCGCGGAGTCGATAATCAAGTCGCCCGATGAAGTGCTTCGGGGCGTCGTAGCCTCTTACGGCAAGATCAAAGGCGCTCAGGCCCTGATTGCTTTCATCGGTGACACCGACGACCGTTATGTCAACGAGAAGATCGGCTATACCGGAGAAGGCATTATACTTGAATCTACGGCTATGGGTCTGGGCACGTGCTGGGTGGGTGGTTCTCTGTTCTTCCGCCGCGGGCTTGCCGAATCCATTGTAGGCGCAGGCAAGAGCGAAAGGGTATTTGCTGTAACACCGGTTGGCTACGCCGTAAAGGAATTCTCTCCGGCGGAAAGGGTTCAGACGGCCTTCGGGATGTTCCACCGGCGCAAACCGCTGGCGGAGATGGTTTCAGGTCTGGACGAGAAGAAATGGCCTGATTGGATCAAGTCAGCGCTTGAGGCGGCCAGACTGGCACCTTCCGCTGTGAACAGGCAGCCCTGGCGCTTCTACGTGGAGTCGAATAGCATAACCATCTCAGTGGACAGCTCTTTGTTAGAATGGGGCATATCCAAGCGCCTGGACTGCGGGATCGCCATGCTGCATATCGAGGTGGCTGCACTCGATAGCGGTGTAAAAGGCAGATGGGAACTGCTGGAAGCACCACAGGTCGCCAGGTTCACGGTATAAGCAATTAAGGAATGGTTGGTTCTACTCCGGAGATTTTTCAGACGCCGTAGCTACAGTCGATTATTATCGTCTGCCTCAGGGATTTCACCGTTATTTTGAAAGCGATGGACAAACCCCTGGACAGGCATGTACCTGATGTGTTTAAATTGAACACAGAGATGAAAAGTCCGGCCTTCTTGCTCTATGAGGATGCATCTAGAACCGATATGTGGCTCAAGCTAATGCTAGTCGGCATACCGATGATTTTTCTGGTGCTGGGGTTAGTCTTCTTGTTCCAGGATACCGCGAGCGCTTTCGGGATGTTCGGGGTGACCATCTTCTATGCTGTGTTGTTCAGGCTAGTGATGCCTCAGAAGTATCAGGTGTACAATGACAAGGTAAGAATAGTCCTGGGCGGGCCCTTTGCCTGGAACATACCTTTCGCCACGATAAAAGAGGTGCGGCCAGCTTCGAGGGCAAGCGCCTTCGCTTACAACGGAGTCCGTTTCGCCACATCGTCCAGGGGTGTGGTGGAGATAAAACGCAGCAAGGGCTGCAACGTGGTCATATCACCGTCTAACAAGGATGTGTTTCTGGAGCAGGTGCGCATGGCGATGAAGAATGCCAGCCGTGGCTGAATCTCTGGTTCGTTTGTAATATAATCAGTTTGAGGTGTTTTACCATGAAAGAGAATGAGTTCAAGAAAAATTGGGAAGAGTGGTACGGGGACATGTTGAGCGGGTATCAGTGGCTCGAGCTGGAGCATAAGGGAAAGAAGCTAATATATGTTTGCGGCAGATTCTCGCTTAGCGACGATGGAAACAGATTTGCCTCGACTTTCACACAAGTGATTGGCTATTCGGATTTCAAGAAGCCGCTTAATGAAGAGGAGCAGAACGAGATAAGGGAGCTTTTCAGGTGCCAGCAGGGGATTGAAAATCTCTCTTTCTGGGGGGCGCCGTTCTCATAGACTCGGGCTTTTTCAGCGACTTGGCACGGTGCGGAACACGGCAGCATAGTGAATCGGGCCAACCTCGACAACCCTGTCCTTCTCGAAGCCGTAGCCAGAGATCAGGCTCTCGAGCTCCTCCGGCGTCATCCTGATGGATATGGGGGGACCCGGCGGGCCAGCGATTTTCTGGAACTCCACCAAAGCGAGCGTACTTCCTGCTTTCATCACTCTGGCTGTTTCTGTCATGACGCTGGGAATCTCTCCGTTAGCGAGGAAGCCGTGCATGACGTTAGCCATGAGACAGATGTCTATAATGGCATCAGGCAGCGGCATCTTCCGGGTCACGTCAGCTACGATTGCTTCGATATTTTTTATATGCTCACTACGAATCTGGTCTTTCAGGACTGCAATCGATTTTTCATAACTATCCAGAGCATACACCCTGCCCTTGTTGCCAACGATCTTCGAGGCGGCAATCGAGAAATGCCCTTCTCCGCATCCGACATCGAGGAAGATGTCGCCTCTTTTGAGGCCGGTTTCCTGGAGGACGCGTTCCGCGTTGAGAAACGCTTTGCTGGACATACCGGCATGCTGGTGACCTTGTCGGGGATTATGTGCCACTTTTCTGCTCGAATCGGTTATAGCTGAATATCTCTTCAAGTCTCTTTCTGTCTCGGGCAGGGGGGTCTTCAGCAGGATAGCCCAGAGGGGTGAGGGCAACAATCCGTATGTTCTCAGGTACGCCCAGTATTTCCTTTACCTTGGCCTCGCTGAATCCCACTACCCAGCAGGTGCCTAGGCCGCGGTCCACCGCAGCCAGCACCAGGTGTTCCATGGCGATGCCTATATCCACGAGATAGTAATACTGGTCTTCTCTGAAACCTACCTTTGCGGCGTCGGCGCAGGCCACTATTATCGCCGGACCTCTGGCAGACCATCTGAATCCAGCCTCGCCTATTTTCCACTTGACCTCTGAGTCGGTAACTACTACGAAGCGCCAGCACTGAGTATTAGCCCATGATGGCGCCAATCTGGCAGCTTCCAGTATATATTTAATCTCTTCCTCGGGGACGGGGTCAGGCTTAAATCGCCTGATACTCCTCCTCTTTCTGACGACATCCATGAATTCCATTTTTCAACCCCCTTGGTCCCCAAGATTGGGGGAAATCCCCAATCCCCGGTCCTTCCTTCAGGAAGGACTCTTCTGCACTCATCAAGTGTTAAATGTCCTCTTAGGCTATTCTTTGTGGATGCAGTAGTAGGTCTTATCACCTATCGACCTCTTGTCCACCATTCCTTTCTGCACCAGGTCTGCGAGGAAGAACTCCATCCTTTTCGATTTGGCCAGCATTTCAGGTGAAGTCGGGGCGGCCTGCTTCGAACCAGGTGCTGGGGTGAATATCCCCTCAGCCACTTCATTGACCTCGAAAGCCTCTTTGGCATGTGCCTTGAGGAAATCGATCACCTTGTAGCTGGTATCGTCCAGGCCTTCGTCGAACTGGTCTCTGGGTATAGGCATGGCGTCCTCCTTAACTGGTATTGCTTTTGCCCAATTTTAGCACCTGGGGGTGGTGTGGGCAAGATAGTGGTGAAGTGATTAAAAGACTTAGGTTGTGTACTCGCTGTTGATGGTAACGTACTCCTCCGAAAGGTCGCAGCCCCAGGCGGTGGCTGTGCCATCGCCGAGGTTGAGGCATATCCTGATGGGTACACCTGCCCTGTCCAGGATGTACTTCGCCTCTGCTTTGTCGAAGGGCAGCGGGCGGCCCGCTCTCATCAAGCAGAGGCTATCCAGGTAGAGGTCTAGCTTGGTCTCCTCCATATCCACCCCGCTCCTACCCAGCGCGGCGACTATGCGCCCCCAGTTAGGGTCTGAGCCGTGCACAGCCGATTTCACCAGCGAGGAGCCCGCTACGATGCGAGCGCCGCTGCGCGCCTGGGCGAGGGTGAGCGCGCCTTCGACAGTGATCTGGATAAGCTTGGTCGCTCCTTCCCCGTCCCTGGCGATAGACTTGGCGAGGAAAAGGCAGACCTCAGTCAGAGCTGCTTCGAATTCCTGTGCCCTGCGGCTCCCGTCTTTGAGTGTCCTGTTTCCGGCGAGCCCATTGGCAAGTATGACGGCGCAGTCGTTGGGGCTAGTGTCGCCATCTACGGTGATCATATTGAAGGAGGCATCTACCGCGCTGCGGAGCGCTTTCTTGAGGAAGGCCGGTGAGACAGCGGCGTCCGTGGTCAGGAAGCAGAGCAAGGTCGCCATGTCGGGGTGGATCATGCCCGCCCCCTTGGCGATGCCGCCGATGGTAATCTCGCTCTCACCTCGTCCCAGATTCACCCTTACCGCGATCTCTTTGGGATAGGTATCGGTGGTGGTGATGGCCTTCGCCAGGGTATGCCCGCCTTCCGAGGAGAAGATTATATTTTCGATGTTGTCTCGAATCTGCTTCATGGGGAGATGCTTGCCAATGACGCCTGTGCTGGCGACCAGCACTTCTTGAGGCCTCAGCCCCAGGTTTCGGGCTGCCAACGCTGCCATCTCCTCGGCGTCTACCAAGCCCTGCTGGCCGGTGCAGGCATTGGCGCAGCCGCTGTTGACCACGATGGCTTGAGCTTTGTTGTCTTTGAGATTTCGCTGGCAGAGCAGTACCGAAGCGGCCTTGATTTTGTTGGTGGTGAAGACGCCGGCGGCGAGGCAGGGCGCCTCGGAGCAGAGTATGCCCAGGTCCAGGACATCGTCGCTCTTGCTCTTGATGCCGGCGTAGGTGGCACCAGCAAGGAATCCTTGAGGCGATGTGATGGTGCCGCCGTGTATGACTTTGACGCTCATAGTTCAAACTATATCACACTCAGTAGGCCAAGGCAACGAAAAGGGCGACCTGTCCGGTCGCCCCTACATACTTGGTTAGATAGCCTGCGGTTTAACTTTTAGTTTAATCTGAGGGTTGGAGCGCTAGCAACGCATGTTGAGTAAAATGCCCCCGCCCGCTCCAGGGTAGGAAGGAGAGGACCCATCCCGAGCGAGCGAGGTTGGCTGGGGCCTGGCCCAGTCATCATAGATATTGTATTCACTGAACGTTTGAAATGTATGTAACAAAAGTCTCATCCGGAACGGTGGCTAGGGGGAACGCCTCTAACTAACCCGAGGGGATGCGCCTGGGTACTTTTGGCTACGATGTGTCCTGTTTGACAAAACTAAAGTACGGCGAGTGAAAGTACTCCTGTAGTATTGTTGGCATGTTCCTTTCGGAGCAAAATTCAAGCTAGAACGTTTAGAGTTTAAGTATTGTCTGGAGAAGAAGGGCTTGACTGAAGGAGGGCATATGAATAAGCTGCTCAGGTTTGGTAAGAGAGGGGAAGCCCTTGCGCACTTAGTAACACTAAAGAAAGGGGTGCGCAGCAGGCAGGCCGGGCTGAGAACTAACAGCAAAGACCTTGAATGGTATCTAACTGACAATATCTGCAGCATAAGCACCAGGGGAGCGAAGTAGGGCTCGCTGCCATTTATTTCGTGTTTTTTGCCGCCTCTATCACTGTCCCTGTTTTTGACCTCAAATTCTATGCTCCCGCAGTATTTGGGCCAGTCTGACTAAAGTACAGCAAAAAAAGTACCTACGTGGGATTGCTGGCATCTGCCCGCTCAGGCAGAATGTTTACTAAGGAGGTACAGTGCTATGCAGACTACCTCTGCCGACGTGGGGAATGAGCCAGGGGAAAGGGAGCGTCTTGACGAAGTCTTGGCAGCAAGGGCGGTGAGGAAGTACATCTATGTGCTGCCCTCAGGCCGAAAGCTTAAGGTCGTGGTGGAGGATGAGAGGGAGTTGCCAGGAGAACTACTTGCGCTGCAACCGAAACTAGTTAGTTAATTTTCGGTTTCATTGCTATTCCTTACGATAGGAAAGACCGTCACGGCTGCGAAATGCGATGTGACGGTCTTTTTGTTTTGGATTGCTCAACATTTCTGATTGACTTTCCAAAGGGGAAATGTGACAATCGTGAGGACGAGACCGGAAAGGAAGCTAAGGCGATAGCCTACAAAATCATCACTGAAAAATGCGCTACGGTTCCCTGGCTGTGTGGAGACTGTCGGCCAGGATGCCCCAACAAAGCCATCGGCACTGCGCACACCATCGATCCTAACAGGTGTACCGAGTGCGTGGGAGCCTATGAGACGCCTCATTGTGGTGAGATATGCCCGGCGAGCGCCTGCGTGCCCGACTCAGCGCATCGTGAGACCAAAAAGCAACTGCTGCAGAAATGGCGCAAACTGCATCCCGGCGAGAAGCCAACGCCGGGGACTTATTAGTCAATAATCCCACCCCCTTTCCCCAAGAGGGAGTAACATTTACGTTGACACGTTCATAGTCGTCTGTTATCCTGCTTTGCGATGGAGGATTGCCTGCGATGAACGGCGGGGACAGTAAAGAAAGGGAGGCTCCTGAGAAACAGGAACCCGTAAGAAAAGTTGCCTTTGTGCTCAGCGGCGGAGCTAACCGCGGCGCACTGGAAGTCGGAGTGCTGCTGGCCCTCCTGGAGCACGATATTCGGCCTCAGATTCTGGTAGGCACGTCGATAGGTGCCATAAATGCTGCAATACTGGCTGTGAATCCTACCCTAGAAGGAGCGCGCCATCTGGAGAAGGTGTGGCAGGAGGCCTCGGAGAAAGTGTTTGTACGTAGAGACTATTTATCGGCTGTGTGGCGGGTGGTCACACGCCGGAGCAGCCTCTACGATAGCAATAAGTTGAGAGAATTGCTGAAGTCATTTTTCCCTGAAAACGTAAGCCTATTCTCCGATATAAAAGATGCCGAACTTTACATAACAGCAGTAGACCTTAATAGCGGTGAACTGCGCGTGTTCGGTGCAGACCGTTCCCAGTCAATTCTCGATGCCGTGATGGCAAGTGCTGCGCTGCCCATTCTTTTTAGCCCATGGCAATACGAAGGCCGTCAATACGTGGATGGCGGCGTGGTCAGCGATTTGCCGATGCGGGTGGCTGTTGATGCGGGCGTTACGGAGCTATATGCCATAGATATAGGGCCTCTCCAGTTCGGCAGACGAACTCCCAAGGGTATACTGCGCGTTGTGGGACAGACGCTAGATGCCGTGGTCAGCCATCAGCTGGTAGACGAGTACAGTTGGTCAGCCAAGCTGCCTAAGGAAGCTATCCATCATATCTGTCTCGAAGCATTTGAGAACGTGAGGCTCTGGGATTTCAGTCATACGGCCGAGATGATTGCCAAAGGGAGAGAGATAGGGCTGGAATATCTGCGGAAGCGCGGACAGATTTAAAGGGCTTGCACTTCCCAGCGCAGCAGTGAATCTCAAATCTTGGCACGCAGCACAGCTCGAACCATGTTTTCCGCGGAGACGTCTCCCTCTGTAATTCCGGCGAGAATCGTTTCCCTACCGAAAAGCTGGTCCCGAATGGCGCTTGCCGAGAGCCCCTGTTTCGCGAGTTGTTTTGCCTTTAGAGACAAGTCTTTCAAGTACGCTATGCATGCTCGCAGAGTTTCGCGGCCATCCTGAATCACGTTGCCCCAACCTGTAAACAAGACCAGATCATCTGTCTTGAGGTCAACGAGCTTCTGCATGGACCTGGCGGTCTCGCCCATATCCTCCTCAGGACGGATGGCCTTGGGCTCTCGTGAAGAGTAAAGGTCTCCTGAGAAGCACCAGCCCTGAGCAGGCTCTACCAACGCTACGTGATCCCTGCAGTGTCCCGGCGTGGGCACTACATCGAAGCGGAAATGCTCAGTCTCGATTTTATCGGGCAGGAGACTGACTTTAGTGGGCACCGGAATGCCCCAGGCCACCTCACGATAAGTTTGTTGTTTAGGGACCTCATTGATGAGAGGGATTGATTTGCGGGAAGCCAGTATGCGGAGGCCGAATTTCTGCTGCAGAAGGTAATTGGCGCCAACGTGGTCTTCGTGAGAGTGTGTGTTCACGGCGAGCTTGATGGTTCGGCCTTCTAGGGCATGCACGAACTCCTCTGCGGTATGGGGGCAGCCCGTATCTATGAGCAGCCCATCCACAAGGTATGCTGAAGTCCAGTAGAATACCTGCCCCGGAGGCTGCCAGGGCTCCTGTCCCTGCGATTCGCGTCCCATTCTGAACTGCGTGATTTCTCCGAACTGGCTTATCTGGATCATACCTAATCTCTTTATATTTCGCCTGGATACTTTTGTCAAGCTGGCATAGGTACCGTTTTGAACCAAAGGCCGCAAAAAGTGAAATTTCGGTCAATTTGTGTCCACAAACCCCTTGACGACAGCCAATCTTGGGTATAGCGTATGGCGCATGGATGCGCCCGAACAGGGTTATACGATCGCTCAGGCTGCCAAAACCCTCGGAGTGTCCCCCAAAACCATACGCCGTCACATCAAGGACGGCAAAATCCCCCACGTGCTGGTCCAGGGTAAGTTCGGCGAGGAGTACCGTATCCTTGACCTGCCTAGCATAAAGGTGGAGAACCTGGAATCTCCTGGCGAAGAAAAGGCCAAACCCGAAGGCGAAGCTTCTGCGGAGGGTGCTTCTCAGGCGGACAGCGTCGATTGGGCTCTAGACATCATCAACGACCTGCAGAAGACGAACCTCCAGCTTGCAGGTCAGCTCGGGGCTGCCCAGGAGAGGATACACGCGCTGGAGAGCCAGGTGATGCTGCTCACCACACGCCAGGAGCCGTGGTGGAAGAGGGCCTTCAAGAGGCTGGGGAAAAAGTAGATAGCAGCCTGTAGCGAAAACGAAGCATAAGAAACCCCACTATGGTGGGGTAGGGTGAATTTTCCCCTGCGGAAAACCTCTCGATTTCCGCCAATAAATCCCCAAGGTCTGTTACGAAGCTGTGTACAGGATGGACAGGAGTTTGTCCACAGCCCGGGATAGGCCTGCCTTGGTGCCATTGTTGACTATGGTGTAGTCCGCTATGGCGATGGGGCCGCCTTTTTCCACGTTCTCGATCTCGGCGTAGTCACGCTGTTCAGCTTCCTCAAAAGAGAGCGGACGGTCCGGCCTCTGAGATATGCGAGCATAGCGCATAGAGCGCGTGGTGTATACGGCGACAACCCTCATTTGCTCCCCGAAATGACCTTTAAGGGACTTGTACTCGGCCCAGGAATACAGGCCGTCTATTACTGTAGGGCTAGCTTTGAGGCTTTCTTTTATCGCAGGGAGCAGCAGCCTGGCATAGGCGTCCATGCCATGCTTTGTCCTGAGTTCCTCGCGGACTGCCTTCTCGTTAGCTTGGTTGATGGGCAGGCCTCGGTTTTCCAGTTCTTGCATGGTTAATGCGCCGAAGCGTATCACGCGCCAGCCTTTCTGCTCCAGGTGGCGCGCCACCGAAGATTTCCCGGAGCCGGCCATGCCGACGATTACCAGGAGGGGATAGCTTCGCTTAGAATCTTGAGGCATTTCAGCTTAATATATTAACCTTGAAAACGCTCGGTGGCAATGTTATCAGTTGCCGGCCTGGCTGTTCAGCTCAGCGGGGCGCATGGTCAAGCAGCAATAAGAGGGGAGGTTTGAAAATGAAGGGCATAGTTGTCTATGACAGTTCCTATTAATATAATATCCTTGAAAACGCTCGGTGGCAATGTTATCAGTTGCCGGGCTGGCTGTTCAGCTCAGCGGGGCGCATGGTCAAGCAGCAATAAGAGGGGAGGTTTGAAAATGAAGGGCATAGTTGTCTATGACAGTTCCTACGGAAACACCAAGAAAATCGCAGAAACAATCGCGGAAACACTAAAAGAGTCTGGAATAGAAGTTGACCTCTTTTATGTGAAGAAAGTAAAGAAGTTGAGCGCACAGGATTACAATTTTCTGGTTCTGGGCTCTCCAACCAGATTCGGCACAATGAGTTTTGCAGTCGGATTCTTTTTGCGCAAGGTAAAGAGTAAAGAATGGATGAACAAGACTTTTGCAGCCTTCGATACTGAGAATCCTGAAAACATTGAGCGTGCGCGCATTCAGAATAAAGAATGGAGCGCAGCCGAAAAGATTGCTGAAAGGCTCAGAAAGAAGAAGATGAACCAACTGCTGCCAGTTCTGAAAGCCGTTGTGTTGGGGCAGAAGGGGCCGCTTCAAGAAGGCGAAACCGAGCGGATCAAAGAGTACGCCAGGGAACTTGCCAACAAATTGAAGAAGGAATAAGGGTCGCCAAAACACAAAATACGGGAGAAAGACCGATGGCTAAGTTAATAATCATTATCGGAGCCGGTATGGGCGGTCTGGCTGCCGGCATCTATGGTCAGATAAACGGTTACGAAACGCAGATTTTTGAGATGCATACCAAACCGGGTGGGCAATGTACATCGTGGAAGCGCAAGGGCTACACTTTCGACGCTTGCATTCACCACTTTTTCGGCTGTAAACCGGGTTCCCGTGTATACCAGATGTGGCACGAGCTGGGTGCATTGCCGCGAGAACTGGTAACCCTCGAAGCTTGCACGGCCGTCGCCTCTCCGGACGGGAAAATATTCATAGACTATTATGATCTCGAGAAGCTAAAAGAAACCCTGCTCAAGTTGTCTCCAGCAGACTCAAAGATGATTGAACAATATATTGGGTCTATCAAGGTATTATCCAATGACAAAATGAGCGATGCGATGGACAGCGGTTCATTCTGGAAAATGATCAAGATTTTCCCTTCGATGCTTTCGATCCGAAAATGGGTCAAGATGAATATGCGCACTTATGCCGAACGGTTCTCCGACCCGTTTCTTAGAAAAGCGTTTGCCCTGCTCGTATATGCAGGTCCGGACGGCCCCCTTGCCTTTCATTTTGCGAGGCATGTAGGCGGGTTGAGCGGTGACATCCAATGGCCGGTGGGTGGAGCAACCGAATTTGCGAAATCTATCGAGGGGCGTTACCTGGCTTTAGGGGGGAAAGTACATTACGGCAGCAGGGTCGAAAAAATCCTGGTTGAGAACGACAAAGCGGTAGGGATTAAGCTCGCTGATGGAAGCGAGCACAGGGCGGACATTATCATTTCGAACGCAGACGGGCGCAAGACGACTTTTGATATGCTGGATGGCAAGTATATAAACGAGACCGTCCGCGGCTACTGTGCTCCTCTCTCGGACGAGACCCCCTTTGCTGTAAATGTTTTCCTCGGAATCAACCGGGATCTGTCCGGCGAGCCTTCATCGTTGGTATTACTGCTTGACCCGCCTGTGACTATAGCCAACCACAAATATGAGAGCATAGAGGCGCAGCTATATGGTTTCGATAAGAGCATGGCCCCGGCGGGTAAGGGCACCATAAAAGTTGAGCTTCCGGCAAGCTATGCCTACTGGAAGCAACTCTATAATGACGATAGGGAAAAATATAAACAAGAAAAGCAGAAGGTCGCCGAACAGGTAATCGAGATTCTGGAAAGTCACTTTCGCGGCATAAAAAACCAGGTTGAGGTTATCGATGTCTCCACTTTAATGACGTGGGAGCGTTACATGGGCGGAACTCAGGGATGGTTTAATTTTCCAAATCGGGAGCTCGATTTCACTATGAGAGAAGAGCTTTCAGACAAGAAATTTGAAACAACGCTGCCCGGACTATCCAATTTTTACTTCGTTGGAGTGTGGGCAACCGCGATGGGTTCTCTGGCCCATAATGCCAACTCAGGAAAGACAATTATCCGGCGCATCTGCAAGAAAGACGGCAAGAGATTTAAAGCACAGCCATAGCTGGCCAGCGGAAAACCAGAAAGTCAAGAAGCAAGAATATCGGAGGAATGAATATGAAACTGAAAGTGCTTGTCGGAAGTGGAGATAGAATTGGACTGCTTACATTGCCGTTTTTGATAATTGGTTTGATTCTGAATATTATATTTCCATCTGCGTTCTATGTTGGTGGTCCATCAACCGCTTTAAAGGTGATTTCTATTATCATTTTAATTCCGGGGGTTACAATCTGGATATGGTCAGTAGTTTTAATCTTAACGAAAGTACCTAAAAGTGAACTGATAACAAATGGACCTTACTCTTTAGTTAAGCACCCATTATATACTGGTGTAGCTTTACTTGTGCTTCCATGGATTGGTTTTCTAGTTAACACATGGTTAGGGGCTTTGATCGGAGTTATTTTATATATTGCATCTAGAATATTTTCGCCTGAGGAAGAAAAAATATTGTCAAAGACTTTTGGTACTACCTGGGATGAATACCGCCATAAGGTAAAAATACCGTGGCTATAAAGAAGGATCAGTATCTATTAAAATTGCAGAAAGACGTATTTATAGATCTACTAATTACATAATTCACAAATACTGACCCGACATAGAGTATCAGTGCTGAGCCCAGGCCCCTTTACAAAAGGGGGCATTTTGTACTTAAGGGGATAAATGCGCTCTACGCTAACCAATAATAACAATCTTTCATTTGTCAGGAATTGGCTTAGCCTTTGCCCAGGGCCCTGATGCGCGAGAACTGTTCGTTGGCTAGGGCAAAGGTCTGTGCTCTATCTTGACGGACCATTCTCCGTCTCTGCCTCTGCCTGGCCCAATCGTCGAAATCGGCGAGGATGGTGTAACCGATATGGCCTGACGAATCGGGTATGATCTCGCGCTTCAGCGGCATGCCCAGCGCTTTCATGCCACGCTCCAGAGGTGTGTCCCGCGCGGGATCGCAGGCAATCCATTTGCCCAGCCAGACTTGGCAGTCGACGTGGTCCTGTTGCCTGGGCGCAGGCCCGAGGCGCCGAGCCAGCTCGCTCTGGCGGGTGACTTTGGTCCAGAGACTTACCTCTGCGTTTATGCGATAGACGCGATACCTGGCGGGAATGCCCAGAGACCGCAGCAACGCCACCAACAGGTTACTCTTGCCTGAGCACATCCCCCATCCTTTGGCCAGGGTCTCCGATGCGGTCACATCCCAGTCCTCGAGGCCATAGGGCAGCTCTTTGACAAAATCGAAGAGGCGGCGGAACTTCTGCCTTGCGGTGCGGCAGCCTTCTGTCAGCTTCTCGGCTTTGGCCCTGATTTGAGGACTGAGGTCGAAGTCGCAGAGCTCGCTGGGCTGGAGATATTCTTCCAAAGCGGAGACCTTCATGGAGTCTATTTTAGCTGGAGTCGGGATAAAACGCCAAAGTGCTGAAAATGGCTCCCGGAATCGAGTCCTTGTAGAATACCTCGTTATTACAGTATAATTCAGGCTGTCGAAATCAGAAGGAGGCTTATGAGTTCCTCCAGCCTAAAGCGCAAAAGGCCGGACAAGTTCGAGCATTTCCTGAACAGGGCGAAGGTGGCAGCCGAGATGAGCACCTGTCTGAGGAGGCGTATCGGCGCCATCATAGTCAAGGACGGTGTGGAGGTGAGCTCCGGTTATGTAGGGTCGCCCAGGGGCACGGAGCATTGCATAGATACGGGGAAGTGTCTCAGGAGAGAGCTGGGTATACCCCCTGGGGAGAGGTATGAGTTGTGCCGCAGCGTACATGCGGAGCAGAACGCCATCATCAATGCGGCGCGGACAGGTGTGAGCATAGTGGGCGGCGAGATGTACCTTTCTAGCGAGCGGATAAAGGGGCAGTACAACGAGAAAAGCGGGGAAACGCGCAAGATGTACGGCCCGTGCATGATTTGCACCAAGATGATAATCAATGCCGGCCTGGCGGTGGTGCATATGAAGGAGGAAGGAGTGGGGACCAAGACCTACTCGGTTGATGACCTGAAAGGAATGCTGCGCGAGCAGGAAGAGTTGCTGAAGAAAAGCTTTAGAAAACCGCAAAAATAGAGATTAGCGGAAAGATTGGCCTGGCGTGAGGAGGCGAACGGAATGATCAAAGCGATATCGCTGCTGAAGAGGAAGCCTGGCATTTCCTTGGAGGAATTCTCCAAACACTATGAGGAAGTGCATGTGCCCTTAGCGATGAAGCATTTCCCGTTTAAGAGATATGCCAGGAACTATATCGCAAGCCCCGGCGCTGAAGAACTGGGATTCGACTGCATCATCACTGAACTTTTGAGGAACGCTAAGGAAATACATGAAGGGGAAATCCGCTGGCCTGAGTTCCCTCAACAAGTCATACAGGCGACAGATGTGATCACAGCTTCTGTTGAAAACCAGCCCGTCGAGAAAGCGGTATCTCCCTTCAAGCGCGAATTGCAGACAGGAACCAACAAAGGTACAATTCAGATGACACATGTATGTGTCTGCCAATGCCGTCTGAGTACAGCCTGAGGCCCTGACCCTGAAAGGAAATATGCCGACTGCATAAAGAATTTCTTCGGGCATGTATGAGCAGAAGAAGCCAACAACCTTTCTACCCTGGGCCTTCTGATCTTGGACCGCTGGGCTCATAATATCACGGGTCAGGTCAGCGAATTCCCGCAATGCGCTCATATCGTAACGACGTGATTACGCGCATAGCACCAATTCATAAGCGCACTCTGCTAATGAAAAAGGTAATAGACGGCATACCGTGATTTTTTCGTCAAAGAGCGAAACCTATTCGGTTAAGTGTCCTTTGACCAACTAAGATTATGCTTTCATTTTGGCAGTAACTCATACACGGAGAGCTACACAACAACCGCTTATTCGGCCTGGTGTCTCTTTACATGACTCACAAATTCATTCAATTCCCGGCCCATCTGAGCTATCCATTCCTGCCGATAGCTCATTATCCAATCAAATGGAAAATCCTCGAAGGTGCCATGGTCTTTAACGTACTCGATGTGAGGCTTCCCTTCCCGATTGTAGGCTGAGTCTTTTGCGTCATTGACACCATCGAACTCGACAGGTACAAACCCTCCCTTCCGACAAGTCTCCAGGTCATAGGAAGGACAGGCATGTACCCATTTGCCATTGATATGAAGCTCAACATATCCATGCGTCACAATCAGATTGCCGCCGCCAATCATAGCTCGGAACTTTGGCGATAGAAGATGGTCACGGATATCAACAAATCCCAAACGTGCAGGAATCCCAATGGCCCGGCAGAGTGCGGCAAGAAGAACAGCCTTATGTTCACAATGTCCGTTGCCCCGCTCCAGAGTCAAACTTGCTTTGTAATGTTCTAAAAGATAACAATAAGGTGAATATGGATTATGCTTAATTTCATCTCTAACAAAATAGAAGAGGACTCTAGCTTTCTCGTGTTCTGTTTTCAATCCTCTGGTTAGCTCACGAGCTTTTTGTTTTACAGACTCGGTATCACAATCAATAGTAGGCGTACATTTCAAATACATTTCCATAATTTATCCTCAATTTTATAGACGGGTTTAATTTCGGAATTGCCAATTTGGCACACAATAAGTCCGTGCTTATTATGATTGTCACGCTTCACTCTTGTGCTTATAATAAATTTTATAAGATGTTCGTGGAAATGGTTTTCGTATATCACGAAATGCTGAATTTGTCAAGTTTATCTCCTCGAAGGGGGTAGTGTAATGTATGGGGCTGTTGCCGAACTCACAGGAATCGGGTAGGATAGCGCTATCTGATTCTGTGGAGGCCACTATCATGATGGGGCAAAAGGTATTTCAGGAGAAGTTCTTCTACGACTTTAACTCGAGTAAACGAATCCCGGATGACCACATTCTGCGACGACTCAGTGACGCAGTGGAAATTGCCTTTGTGCGAAGGCTTACTGCACCGTTCTACAGCCATACAGGCCAGCCCCCACTACGATATCCCGAACCCCTACCCCAGCGGAATTTCCCCAGGTTGGGAGGAAAAGTAAAGTGTGGTGCAGTACGCTGGCATTGACAGAAGTACCTCAATATCATAAACTACGGTTACTTTTGACCTGTGCGGTCAGCTTGCAACATTCGTGGAACAACTAAGGCCTGTGGCACGTCTTTTTTGTCTTGGTAAACGGAAGAAGTCTGAGAACCTGCAATTTGAAGCTTCCGCGGACAACTCTAAGCTACAGTTCAACAATCAAAGATAGGGGGTAGAAAGGGGAGGAGAAATGAAGAGGCTATTATTCTCCATCATGACAATAGTTTTTGTATTAGGATTGATGCTGCCGATGGCAGCATCAGCCGTAGCTGAGACAGGGGGTGACACACCCGCCTCTGCTACGGTGACCCTGAGCAATCTGAATCAGACCTATGATGGGACACCGAAAGAGGTAACAGCGACCACGGACCCGCCGGGCGTAAGCCTATCAATCACCTATGATGGCTCGACAACGCCTCCCACCGAGGCGGGCAGCTACGCCGTGGTGGCGACGATCACCGACCCGAACTACACCCGGCAGTGATGCCAGCGGCACGCTGGTGATCGAGGCTGCTGCAGATACCACACCTCCGGCGGATACGACACCACCTGCGGATACCACGCCACCTGCGGATACCACGCCACCTGCGGATACCACGCCTCCTGCAGACACCACGCCTCCAGCGGATGTTACACCTCCGGCAGATACGACACCTCCGGAGGATAACCCGGTCGAGTATTATCCTGCTGTGACTACCGATAAAACAGACTACGCGCCCGGAGAAACCGTATACGTAACAGCCACAGGTTTCTGGGCGAATGAACCTATTCACTTTGAAGCTGTTGGTTCTCCTAATGGTTTGTACTTTGCCGGCGATGGCGTAACGGATGAGAATGGTGGCTGCAATGCTTATATGCAAATGCCTAATGATTTCGACCAGACCTATGTGCTTACAGCTACCGGCGGTAACAGCGGCCTGACGGCACAAACGACGTTTACAGACCCTGTACAGAGCCTGATCTTCTATTCCGGCGGTGGTCAAACGATCAACGCTGGAGCAGTGTCAGCATCGATAACGGTACAGAGACTACGGGACGGTTCTCCTTATGCTCCTCACGATGCACTCACAGTCGATTTAAGCACTACGTCGTCTGGTGGGCACTTCTATTCGGATTCCACTGGTAGTACCGTTATTATTTCGATCGACATACCTAGGGATGCCAGCATCTCTCCCAGCTTCTACTACAAAGACACGACTGCTGGAACGCCAACCTTAACAGCGTCTAAACCAAGTTGGGACTCCGCTACGACGCAGTTCACGATTACCGCTGCGGCACCTACCGTAACAACTAATCCTTCTAATCGAACAATTACCTACGGAGACAGCACTTCTTTCACCGCTGATGCGAGCAATTATTCAACAGTCAAGTGGCAGGTAAGTACTGACAACGGCAGTACTTGGAATGATATTAGTAATGTTGGCATTTACAGCGGTGCTACGACCACTACTCTAACTCTTACAGTCCCGCCAGTTTCAGCTAGCGGTAATCAATATCGTGCTGTCTTTACTAACACTGGCGGCTCAACAGCTACGAGTGCAGCCACACTTACGGTAAACAAGGCTGACGCCGACATCACGGTCACGCCTTACGATGTGACCTATGACGGCGATGCCCACACCGCTACCGGCAGTGCCACGGGTGTTGATGATGAGAGCCTGAGCGGGCTCGACCTCAGCGGCACCACGCACACCGCTGCCGGTGACTATACCGGTGACGCCTGGAGCTTCACCGATTCAACCGGCAATTACAACGACGACAACGGCACGGT